>ENA-OUQF01002160-OUQF01002160.1-human-gut-metagenome-genome-assembly--contig:-NODE-2160-length-10359-cov-18.889169_pt1 | contig 10359 bp, 9 predicted proteins | sample MGYA00237947_ERZ548826 | MGnify/ENA primary metagenome ERZ548826 (study PRJEB26490, sample SAMN05194701) | human gut metagenome | biome: terrestrial biome; feature: human-associated habitat; material... | reverse complement strand
TCAGTTCCCTTTGACCGCTTGGGAAATCCGCCGTGCTGCCTGTTTGGTTGAACCCCAACCGGCAACCCGTTTAGTATGCCACAGACCGGCCGACTTATGCAAATACGGCGTGTCGCGACAGCCAAAAACGGCCCAAATCGTTGAAATTCCAACGTTTTGCGCAAATCGGCGCCGAACAACGCAGAAACCCCGCCTCCCGAGCCTTGCGAATCGCAATATACGGGAAACGGGGTTTCGACAGCTACGCGCTAGTCTCAGCCGAGGATGGCCAGGATGTCACGAGCGGAGACGATGAGGTAATCCTCACCCTGATAGTGCACCTCGGTGCCGCCATACTTGGAGTACAGCACCTTGTCGCCGACCTTGACGTCGACCGGGATACGCTCGCCGGCGTCGTTACGACGGCCCGGGCCGACAGCCAGGACTTCACCCTGCTGCGGCTTCTCCTTGGCATTGTCCGGAATGAACAGACCGGAAGCGGTCTGGGTCTCGGCTTCCGCCTGCTTGACGATGATCTTGTCTTCCAACGGTGTGAGTGAGATCGACACTGTGGACCTCCTCTTTCTAAAGAGAAATCGATACTTACCGCGCCGGGACCCGCTAGCAAGAGGCTGACGATCACTTACGGCGTCGTCCTTTCGCGCTGTGACTTATCCTAGCGCGATTATTAGCACTCTGCCAACTCGAGTGCTAACGCTCTGAGAGAAATTATCAAAAAAGCCTGAAACCATGCGGTTCCAGGCTTTGTAAAAAACGGTTCAAGCGTTTCGTCAGGCGCTACGACGGGCCAGAATGGCCTCCAGGCCGGTGCCTAGGGAGTCCGAAGTCACATCCGGAGCTTCCACATCGGCACGTACTTCGGCATCGTGGAATCCCGGAACGTCGACCTCTCTGAGGTGCACGCCCTCATCCACGCGGGCGGCGGCCTCATCGGCATCCATGCTGCCCATTGCGTCGCTTGGCGGAATCAACGGCTCAGCCTCGTCGGAAGGCGTTTCGACGGGCACGGCCTTGGCCACTTGTTTGGTGGATTTGATCTCCATGCTTTCCGGAGCATCCACCTCAACGTCGGCACCGTCGCGAGGCGCACCCAACGAGAAGGAAATCAAGTCCTGCGTGGACTTGACGGCAACGGTTTTGGCTTCTTCGGCCATATTGTCTCGCTCATCGTGGATGGACAGTCCCACTTCCTTGACGTCAGCGGGCGCGGCATCCGCACGTTCGGCTGTCTGGTCGACGGCCTTCTCGGCAGTCTGCGTCTCTTCCTTGGAAGACATCTCTTCCTTGCGCCGTTTCACCGCGGCGTCCCGATCGGCCTTGCCGCGGGCGATCGCCTGGCGAATCTCCCCCTCGGAAACGACATCGGTCTTCAACTGCTCGTCGGCGACCTTGCGGGCCTCGGCCAGCTCCTGCGCGCGCAGTCTGGCACGTTCCGCCTGCTCCGCCTGCGCACGTTTGCGTTCGGCGGCGGCACGCTTCTTCACCTTGGCATGGTATCTGGCGACCTTCCGCTCCCACGCCACGGCCTGCTTGGACGCACGCACACCCAACGCGAGCACCGCGGCCAGCAACGCGGCCGGAATGAGCGCGAACAGCGGGCTGAAGTGCAGTGCGAACGCACAGACCAGCACAACGACCGTGATTGTCAGCAATGAGACGGCAATGGCGCGCCTCCTGCGGACCGCGGCGTGACGAAAGGCGCGAATTTCCGCGATCCGTTCTTCGGATGTTGCGCCTTTGTGCGCCTCTGTGGACTGCATCAGTACCCCTTTCGCTGCCGCGACGGTCTCATCGGAAAATCGCGTTCCGCTGTCGGCATCCACCAGATGCAACGACGGTGAAAAGCGGTCCTCGCGATGTTCGATCACCCTCTTCATGCCTTTAATCGTCCGTCTGGGCAACCAAATGAGCATCAGGATGACAACGATCGCAAGCACGACCACCGTGCTTAACGATTCATAACCCATATGTCATAAGAATAGGTGACATTCCGACATTCGAGGCGAGTCCTCCCCGGCGTGTCGAATCAGGAGGGTGAATTCCCTGTCATCAGACGCGCGGTGAAACCGTTTGGCGCGTCCTCGGCCATCAATACGTAGCTTTCATGATCGCGCCATTGGCCGTTGACGTACATATACGCGCGCCGTACCCCCTCCAACGTTGCTCCGACCTTGCGTGCGACGGCACGGGACCGCTTGTTTTCCGGCAAAATGTCGATTTCCATGCGATGCAGTCGAGGTCCGGTCGGGTCGAACATGGCCCAATCCGCCAACAGCGCCACCGCCATCGGCGCGTAGCCACGCCCGGCGCAACGCTCGTCCACCCAATAGCCGACCACGCCGGAACGCATCGCGCCGTAGCAGATCGCGCCCAACGAGATCTGCCCGACGATACGGCCATGCTGTTCGATGGCGAACACGGCACCGGTACCGGCCCGTTCGTTGCGCCGCAGTTGTTTCATCCATTCCTTGTAGGTGATGGGCGCGCCGTGCAGCGGATCGCCGGATTCCCACGGCTTGAGCCAGGCATCGTTGCGCCAGCGAACCTCGTTCCACTCGTCATAGTCGGCACCCGTCAACGGGCGCAGACTCACCGGGACGCGCATGCTGTGCGATTGGATGAATTCCGGCATTTCAAAGGAATTATTCCCCGGACGACGCATCATGTCGCTCAAGGATTGCAAAATCGTCACCCTTCCATTGTGCCCCACCCATACCCCATGTTCCGTTTTCCACGCAATCGAACCGTGGTACAACGAACGATATGGACATGTATAAGCAACAACGCGAGCTGAAACGGCATTGGCGCGCGGCTGCGATCGAACGACGAAAGCGGACGTCCGCCGACCAGCGGCGCGAAGCGGGACGACTGCTTGCCGAACACGCATTGGAAGCGTCGTTGATTCGACCGCGATCAACCGTCGCGGCCTTCGCCTCGATGGGCAGTGAAATATCGATGATGCCGTTGCTCGAAGCGATGTTCGACACGGATTGCCGTGTTTTGGTGCCGCGTCTGGGTGCTGGCATGGAAGTCGGCTGGAGTGAGCTGAACGGTCTTGACGATCTGCGCGACCAGCGCAATGCTGATGGTTCCATCAACACACATCGCCCGCAGGAGCCGGAAAACGCAGCGGAAGGACCGGAAGTTCTCACTTCGGCCGAGCTGATCATTGTGCCAGCGTTCGCTGTGGACGAACATGGTTTCCGATTGGGGCGCGGCGGCGGTTGGTACGACCGCGCTTTGGAGCATCGTAGCAGCACCGCGCGCGTGGTCGCCGTTTGCTGGCCTTGGGAGCCGACCGACGAGACCGTGCCGCATGAGCCGCATGATATTCCCGTCGACGGCGTGCTCACGCCGGATGGTTATGCCGATGTCCGAGGATAGGACGGTTGCGGGGCCGTCTCAGGGAACGTACTAGGATATGTCCCGTTAAGAAATTTGGGATTGTGCGTAAAGCGAGGATATCGTGCCTACTTACCATTACCGTTGCAAGAACTGCAACTACGACTTCACCGAGCAGCAGTCGTTCACCGACGATCCGATCACCGTATGCCCGGAATGCGGCGAGGAGCAGGTCCGCAAGGTTTATTCCGCGGTGCCGATCGAGTTCAAGGGGTCCGGCTTCTACCGCACCGACAAATCCAAGTGACCCACAGGCGCGGAATCCAACGCGACACGCCGGAGATTGTGGATAACTCCCATTCTCCGACCACAACCCCGGATTCCGCTTGCCGTGGTCATAACAATCAGGTCATCATGCATGCATGATGACCTTTTTTCATTCCTTGATGGACCGCCGGCCACATTCGAGTTTGCGCACATCGACGGCTTCGGAAGGACGGACCGCGCGCACGACGCGTCTGCAACGAGACCGTCATGGTTCGACTGCCGCATCGTTGGAAGCCAGACGAAGCAACGCACGCCTGCATCGGTTCCTCGCCGCATTGTGCGCTGGCCTGACGGTATTCGCCACGCTGCAATGCGTACGCGCAGCCATCGCCACGCAGCCTATTGTGGTCGCGGTGCGGAATGTCGCCAAAGGCACGGCCATCACACGCGAAGACGTGGAGTTACGTGAGGCGCCGAGCGATGGCTCGCTGAGCAACGCCTTCCATACGCTTGACGACGCCGTCGGCTTGATCGCACAGGTGGGCATCGGCGCGCACGATGTGCTTATGTCGGGCATGGCCCGTGCGTCCCCCGTTGTGCCGCAGGGCCATACGAGTATCGAAGTGCGTTTGGCAAGTGTGGCCGGCGGTTTGATTCCCGGAGACAAGGTGACACTTTCCAGCGCCACCATGACAGATGCTGAGATGCAGTCCGGCACACCGAATGTCGCGGATATGCCGAACGGTACGGAAACGCCGTCCGGCATGGCTAATGATATGCCGGACGGTGGTGTGGATGCGCAGTTACGCACGATCTGCGCCGAAGCGCTGCTGACCGGCAAACCGGCTAAGGATGCGCAAGGCAATACCATCGCGGTGTTCGCCATGTCGCCCAATGAGGCGGCCGTCGTGTTGCGGGTTCAGGAATACAGTGCGGTCATCGCCACCATCAATTAATGGCTGATAATCCTAATCGATAGCTGGCACCCGGCTGGACGTATCAGCGGCCGCGTTCGGAGAAGACCGCCCAATGTGGCGGAAGCTCGTTTAGGATGCGCTTGTCGTCATCCGCCTCGCGTTGGCGCTTGGTGAGCACGTCCGAAGGTTCGAGTTTGACGCCATCGGCATCGAACAGTTCCGTACCTTGGCGGACCACGCGCTTATGCTTGCGTGCGGTCCGCCGCGTGGCGGAATAACTGGGTGTGGAGTGCGTCTCGGACTGGGTCTGCGAATCGTCATGCTCCATGACGTTTTCGATATGCTCGGCGCTCACCGTTCCTCCCGGTACAGGCTTCCCAGTCGTGCCACGATGCGGTCGACTTCCTTATCGGGGTTCACGAACGCGCCGACGCTCCATACCGTCATCACCGACCAGCCAAGCGATTCGATGTCCTGCAGCAGCACGCGATGGCGTTCCCTGGTGGATTGCAGTCCCATGAACTGCGCGTCATCGGTGAGCACGGCCAAAGCGAACGGCTCGCCTTTCAGACCAACCACCAACGGCAGTTTGAGTCCGTCATCGAAACCGTAATCGACGGCCACGTCCAAGCCGCGTTCGCGGATCCTCTCGGCGAGATCGTTGAAGAGCACGTTCTCTCCGGACTCCTTGATCGCCGGGCGGACCATGCTGTCATCAAGCTGTTCGGCCCAACGCAGCACGGTTTTGAGCGCCTTCGGACCATCCTGATGCAGTCGCTCGTCGTCCATATCGTCGGATGCGAAGGACGAGACGATGTCGAGATGACGGTCCGGTACCGCCAAAGCGTCCAGCAGCATGCCTCGGCCGCCGTCGGATTCCAGCGCGCCGAACTGCTGCAGCAGCCTGCCGTGCGAGGTCTTGGCGTAGCACATCGCAAGAATCGCGTCGGTGGCGTGGGCGCCGGCCACATCGACGATGTCCACGATGCGCACGTGGCGCAGGAACATGCCCATGGCCTTGTCTTTGTTGGCAAGCGACTTGAGCTCGGCACCCAGACGGATGCGGAACGTGTGCGTGAGCGCCACCACGGTAAGCACATACGATGCGGGAACGATGGTGAAACCGGCCGCGCGCTTGCGGATGATGCTCACCACTTCGTCGATCTCCTGCTGGCTTGATTCGACCAGGCCGGAATTGATGACCGGCACACCGTTGGCGTCCGGCACGAAATGGTACGCGACTTCGCCTTGGTATCCTTCACGCGCCACATCGCACGGCACGGAGCCGTATCCTTCCGATTCGAGGAAGGCGTTGAGCTTCGGCGCACGGCGAACCGGCCTGTCGGTTATCTTCACGCTTGGCAGCAGTGCGATCAGTCGCTGCAGGCCATCGGATGTGACGGTCTTGCGGTGCGCGATCACCACGACCTGCTTCGCGCGGGCGATGATGCTGAGCAGCTCGATGGACGGAATATGCGCGGCCGTATCGATGATGACGGTATCGGCAAGCGGCGCCGGGTCGGTGATGGCAGCGAGCGTGGCTGGCGTTGCCACCAGAATCGGCTTTGCCGCGGCCAAAATCTGCGGATGCTCCCTGCGCAGCCTGTTCAACGGCACGTTTCGGGAACCGGCAAGCGTGGTATGCAGCAGATTGGCTTCCTGCGTGCGGGAGAAAAGCATGTCGCACAGACGGCGTACGGACTCTTGGGCGACCATCGGTCCGATGGAACGCACGTGTTCGACATCCACCTGGGTGAATCGGTCGGCGGCGCTTTGCATGGCGGAGCCATCCTGGTTGGAAATGATGGCGGAGGACTTCACGATGTCTTCGAAAGCCGTGGTCCACCACGCCAGCTGCAGTTCTCCGGCCACGGCGTCGTTCGGCACGCCGCGGTTGCTCAGGTCCGCCACAAGCTCATCCAGACCGGCCGAATGGAACTCACGTTCCAGACGGGCGCGTTCCGGCAGCGTATCCAACGCCTGCTTGTCGTCATACAGGGCCTTCAGACGCTCTTCCACCTGGTTGAGGTCGACGGTGTCCAGATTGCCGCCCTGCGGTGTGGTGGCGAGCGCCACGTTCAACGCGGTCATATCGTTCGTCAGCTGGTCCTGCGTGTTGATGATGTCGTCGAGTTTGGCGGGCAGCACCGGCCATCCGCCGTGAGGAACGAACATGTGCCACTGTTCGGCCTGCTTGGCCACCACGAGCAGCGCCTCATGCAGGTTCTCCACCTGCGCGCCGACGCGCAGCATCGACTTGGCCTCCTTGATATGGCGGCGACGTTCCCAGAATCCCATGGAGCTGCCTTCGGCCTTGCGCTGGGCCTTGGGCTTGGTGGCCTCGATCATGGAATCGATGTCGCGTTCGAAGATTTCCGGCTGGAAGACGTCGAGCACGCGGCGCAGGTTCTTGAGCACCATGACCTGGCGTCCCCACTCCTGCGCGGTGGTGGGAATCGGGAAGCCGCAGGTCTGCACGGTGCTGGACACCTGTTTGCGGGTGGCGGGCAGCACCTTGCGCAGCAGCTCGACCACACGCTGGTATGCGCTGACCGCTTCCTCTTCGGAATACAGGGAGGCTTTGTACCAGGCGGTGTCCTGCGCGCCGATGGTGTATTCGCCGAGTTCTCCCGCGCGATACAGCTTCTGGGCCCATTCCTCCATCTTGTCCGCGATGGAATGGGCGGACTGCTTGGCCAGACGCACATGCGTGGTCGGATGCGTGGGCAGGACGGCGATTTGTGCGAGGTTCTGGATGGTCTGGTATGCAGACACGCCCCATTCCTGGCTGACGCCGTGCAGGTCGCCCAGATAGCGGGCCAGGCGGGAGCGTACGCCCACCAGCTCATCCGAAATCTGGTCGAAACGCGAAGTCGCGACGCCGGATTGGAAACCGACTGCGGCTATCAGCTGACGGTCGATTGCCGCATTGGCGCCGTCATCGGCGATGTCCAGCAATTGGCCGCTCATCTCGTTGGCCGCGATCGTCTGCATGAAACGGCGCTTTTGGTCGGTGACGCACGGCACGTACAGCACGCTGTGTCCGCCCATCACGCAACGGGAGGCGATTGCCGCGGCCTGTTCGGCCGTGTTGCCGCTGATCGCGCTGTCCACGAAAATCGAATGCCCGGATGCGGCCAGCTGCGCCGCGTATCGGACGGTGTTGTCAACGTCGCCAATCTCGTATTCGCCATGGGGATCGGCGTCGAACGGACTGTATTCGGGAATCTGCGCGTCTTTCAGCGCGTCCGCGGCTTCCTTGTTCCCGGCGAGCGCGTCCAGGACGGTGTTGCCTGTCGGGCCTTGGGACAGCTGGTTGATGATCTGGCGACTTTCCACCAGCATCTGCGAGGACGGGTCCATGAAGCAGCCGAGGATGATGTGACGTTCGATTTCGAAATCGGGGAAAACGCTGGACGCGCGCGCTGTGATGGCCGCGAACACCGCGGACGTTTCGGGGGTGCCGCTTTCGTAATTCGAACCATCGAAGAGCTTGGTCTCGTCCAATGTCACGTTGTTTTCACGCATCACGGCGGCGAAGGCCGCGTTCAGACGCACTCGTCCGGTGAACGCGATGACGGTGCCGTTCTCGATGTTGCGGCCTTCCTTGCGCACTTCGACCGGATACATGAGCACCGGCATCTGGTTGCCTTTCCAAATGGCCACGCCGACCACCAAGGAGAGTTCGCCGACGCCGCTGACACGGCTTTTCGCGTCACGGTCGTCGAGCACGCGTTCCACACGCCTGCCCGCGGCGCGCAGCATGCCGTTGTCTCGGAACAACGAGTCCAAGGTGACGTGTCCTTTGGCGAACAGCTGCGCGATGCCCGATGGGTGCGCATGCGTCAGGTCAAGCTGGGCGCTCAGTTGCGTCACATCCTCAAGCGGGGATGGTGCCAGACCAAGGCGATACTCCTCACGCCATCCGCGGATACGGTCCAACGCGGTGGCCGTCTCTTCGTTTTCGCTCATATACCGACTCACTTCCCTACTGCCTTGCGGTATTCCTCATATCCCGGATTGTGTGCCAAAGCCGCATCGATGTCTTGGTTGCCCAATGCGCCCAACCACGCATACAGGTCATCGTATAGGGATGGGTTCATGGCGAGGAACGGCAACAGTTCCGGATGACGCGCCATCTGGAACTGCACTGTGAAATCATCCGTGCGTTTGGCGTCATCGGAGGTCAGGCCGTCGACCTCGATGGTCTGCTCCTGCTTGGCGAGGCCGCCTTTGGACACACGGTCGAATACCGATCCCGGTTCGAAGATCGGCTTGAATGCGGCGGTTTCGTCCGGCGCGGGCTGCGATTGGCTGTTTTGCGGGCGGAACCGCTCGTCGTCGTCTTCCGCGGTCACCGTTCCCGGCTGTTCCGTCTGCGGCCGCGTAGCGTGCATCGGCTTCGACTGCTGTTCGGCGGACTGCGTCTGTTCCTGGGCGGACGCGTCAGCCGCATTGTCAGCCTTGTCAACGTTGCCTGTGTTATCGCCAGTGTCGTTCCTGTCGGGCAGAGCGACGGCGATTGGCGTGCTGGGGCGCGCGCTGAACAGCTTGTCCACCGGAATCAGGTTGTTCTTGTTACCGTCATGGGATGCTTCCAAGGGCCGAGCGGCTGTCTCGGTTGAGACGGCAGCCACCTCGGCATCGGTCGCAGCCGCATCAGCGGAATCGGCCACATCGGCCTCGATCTCAGCTTCAGCCTCGGCCTGCGCTGCGGCGTCGGCGAACAGGTCGCGGGGCTTGTCCGCGGCCACGACGGTTTCCTGAACCAAGGAGACCGAGGGGAATGCATCTTCGAGTTCCGGCTTGTCGGCATGCTCCGGCGTGAAGGTCTGACGTTCCGCCTGGTGCAGAGCATCGGCACGGTCGGTGACATTGCGTGCGTGGAAGAACGTCGTCGGCTCGCCGGCACGCAGATTGAGGATGTCGTCCACGGACATGTCGGCTGCATCCGGTTCCTGCGGAGCCTCGTCGGAGACCGCGTATTCGAACAGGTTCGAAACCGGCTGGCTTGTATCATCCGAGACACCGGAGGTGGCGTCGTCATCCTCGTCATCGTGTTCGAATGCGGATTCGAGCGTAAGACGCACGTCGCCGAACTGCAGGGTCATCGAGTCGATGGGCAGCTTGATGTCCTCGCCTGCGGGCAGGCGCATCAGTTGGCCGTTGTTCGTCACCACGAACGAGCCGTTGGTGGAATGCAGATCTCGTACGGAGCAATTGCCCTGCTTGTCGACGGAGAGGACCGCATGTCTTTTCGACATGGACTTGCCCGGATCCATGATGTCGAGACGAACGAACCCGTCATCCGACAGCGGGCGCAACGGTTTGCGCCCGATTTCCACGCTTTCGCCGTCATGAAGCGTTTTCACGTTGTTTCCGTCAACTTTGACGGTCCACTGCCGCGTCATTCGTCGATCCTCGCTCACCGTTGTCGGCCTTCCTTTCGCACTACACTATCTGCCATTGTGTCATGATTCATCGCGAAAGTAAGGATTCCGAACCGATAAATTGACAACTTTCGCCTAATTCCCCCATTTTAGAACATGCCTGAGTCATGCTCCATATGCGGAAAACCCCGCTGCCTTACGGCAAACGGGGTTTCCATTACAGCTTGGTGATTGCGGCTTGAAGCCGCGCGAATCACTTGAGCTCGACGGTGGCGCCGGCTTCTTCGAGCTGGGACTTGGCCTTCTCGGCGTCTTCCTTCTTGGCCTTCTCCAGGACAGCCTTCGGAGCGCCGTCGACGAGAGCCTTGGCCTCAGCCAGGCCCAGGTTGGTGATAGCGCGGACGGCCTTGATGACCTGGATCTTCTTGTCGCCAACGGCGGAG
>ENA-OUQF01002159-OUQF01002159.1-human-gut-metagenome-genome-assembly--contig:-NODE-2159-length-10362-cov-25.354710_pt1 | contig 10362 bp, 9 predicted proteins | sample MGYA00237947_ERZ548826 | MGnify/ENA primary metagenome ERZ548826 (study PRJEB26490, sample SAMN05194701) | human gut metagenome | biome: terrestrial biome; feature: human-associated habitat; material... | reverse complement strand
CGCGACGGCGGAGGGCAAGTCCGGCACCTGCGCTGTGACGGTGAAGGCCAAGGCGGTAAACGTGACGGAGGTCACTCTGGACAAGACCGAGCTGACCCTGACCGAGGGTGAGACGGGAACACTTACGGCCACGGTGAAGCCTGACAACGCGAACAACAGGAAGGTGACGTGGAGTTCGGACAAGACTGAGGTCGCCACGGTCGGCGGCGCCGGCAAGGTTACTGCCGTGAAGCCTGGCGAGGCGACCGTCACGGTCACGACCGAGGACGGCGGGAAGACGGCGACCTGCAAGGTGACGGTGAAGGCCAAGGTGGTTCCGGTGACAGGTGTGGATGTCAAGCCGTGGTCCGTGACGATCGGCGCGAACGGCACAACCAAACTTACCTGCACGGTCGCCCCGTCCAATGCCACTAACCGCAATGTGAGGTGGGAGTCGGATAACCCGTCCGTGGCCACGGTCGATTCCGACGGCAACGTGAGAGCCGTTTCGGCGGGTGTGGCCAAGGTCAGCGCTGTCACCGAGGACGGCGGCTTCAGGTCAGGCTGCACCGTCACCGTGAAGGAATTCTCTTCCGGGTTCGAGGTTGGCGGCCTGTTCTACAAGACCGCCGAAGGTTACTCTATAGATTTCGTCGAGGTGACCGGTAACCCGGGCGGAGGCAAGTATTCGGGAGATGTCGTGGTTCCCGGTACGGTTGAGTATGACGGGATTACCTATACCGTCAAAGGGGTCGGGAATAGGGCCTTTGAAGGGTGCGATGACCTAAGGAAAGTCACTATCTCGGAGGGGATATATAAGATCGGAGCCTATGCTTTCTATTATAGTGGGAATCTTGAACGTGTTATTTTACCTTCCACGTTAGAAAATATTGATGATTCAAATCCGGTGTTTGAAGCTTGTTCTAAACTTGAGATTATCACAACCGCGCCGAGGGAAGGTCAAGAGAACTACTGCTATCTGTATGACAAGGCTTTGTATATGCACGTGGGTCGGACAGAGATAGAGATTCTGAGTTGGATTCCTGAAAAGAAGACCGGTACGGTGGTGATAAAGGAAGGCACTACGAAGATTGGGTACTCTTCTATTCGTCGAACAAATGTTGATAAGATAGTTATCCCTGAGTCTGTCAAATCCATAGACATCTACACATTTGTGTCATGCAAAACTCCTTTGGTACTTGAACTGAACCGGAAGACCAAGGAGGATGTTGACGAGATAACAACAAAAATGTCATCTTTTTTCTTTAACGGCACAGACCGCTCAGCCGTCAAGGTGACGGTTCCTAAAGGCACTAAGTCCTATTACGAGTCCCACTGGCTCTGGTCGAACCTCGGCGGCATCGAGGAGCGCCCGTAGAGTCCCCGTAGAGTTCCTGTAGCGCACGACAGCTCCGAGGTCGTCTCGTGAGCGAGACGGCGTGTTCTGCTCACGAAAGAGTCTGCCAAGGATGTCTCGTGAGCGGAACGGCGTGTTCTGCTCACGGGAGGGTCTGCCGAGGATGTCTCGTGAGCGAGACGGCGCGTTCTGCTCACGGAAGGGTCTTCCGAGGATGTCTCGTGAGCGAGACGGCGTGTTCTGCTCACGGAAGGGTCTGCCGAGGTCGTCTCGTGGGTGAGACGGCGCGATCTGCTCACGGAAGGGTCTGCCGAGGTCGTCTCGTGGGTGAGACGGCGCGATCTGCTCACGGAAGGGTCTGCCGAGGATGTCTCGTGAGCGAAAAGCCGCATTCTGCTCACGAAAAGGTCTGCCAAGGTTGTCTCGTGAGCGAAACAGTGCGATTTGCTCACGAAAAGGTCAGCCAAGGATGTCTCGTGAGCGAAACAGCGCGTTCTGCTCACGGGAGAGTCTTCCGAGGTTGTCTCGTGAGTGAAACGGCGCGTTTTGCTCACGGAAGGGTCTGCCAAGGATGTCTCGTGAGCGAGACGGCGCATTCTGCTCACGGAAGGGTCTGCCGAGGTTGTCTCGTGAGTGAAACAGCGCGTTCTGCTCACGAAAGAGTCTGCCGCTGTGCTTCTGGGCGACGAAGAGTGTGTGTTGTCACCGAAGAGTCCCGTCATCCTTACTTACGTAATTCTGCCCTGCACCACCGAGCGACAAAATGGTACGAAAGTGTCGCCCAAGCGTGCCTCGCTGCACTCTCGGGCGACGATAAGTGCCAAAAGCGTTGCCCTGGAGTGTCGTCTTGGAGTGGCGCGAGGAATGTGGGAACGCTATTTCATCGTCACCGAGATGACGGTTGCCCTGGAGTGTCGTCTTGGAGTGGCGCGAGGAAGGATTCTGGAACGATCAAAGGAGCATAAATGGATGGTTTTGCTCTTGTCAAAGACAAAAACGCATACGACGGTGGCATTATATGGAGAAAATGCGGCCGTCGTGATTGGTCAAGGCTCCGGGGGTGCGTTTCAGGGGATTTAGTTCCGATGTCTTAGGCTTATAACTTATTATTTTTTGTATATTTCCTCTAAAAAACTGTTCCTTTCTTATTGGACGGGCGTAAAAATCGCAGATTTTTATGTAAGTTTGTGAATCGGGATGGCTTCGGGAGGCGAGGATGCCGATTGGAGGAGGCCTTGATTAACCATTTAAGATTCTGGAAAGCACTATGTACAAGAGAGTTTTGCTTAAATTGAGCGGAGAGAGCCTGGGCGGGTCCGTTGGAAAGGGACTAGATCCGGAGAGTCTGCGGAAATATTCAAAGGAGATCGCGCAGGCGGCGAAGGCCGGGTTGCAGATCGCCATTGTCAACGGAGGGGGCAACATATTCAGAGGTCTTCAGGGTCTTGACAAGGGATTCGACCGCGTCGAGGGAGACAGGATGGGAATGCTGGCTACGGTGATAAACTCATTGGCGCTCAGTCAGTTCATCAAGGACGAAGGCGTGAAGGCAGAGGTGTTCTCAGCCACTCCGATGGAACCGCTTGTGCGCTACTACAACCGTGACAACGCCGTCAAGGTGCTGGAGGAGGGGGGCGTTGCCCTCATCGCCGGGGGAACGGGCAGCCCGTTCTTCACTACTGATTCCGGCGCGGCTCTCAGGGCTCTTGAGATCAAGGCCGATGTCGTGCTGAAAGGAACACGTGTCGATGGAGTCTATACCGCTGACCCAGAGAAAGATCCTACCGCTGTCAAGTACGATGAACTGACCTTTGACGAGGCGATGGCGAAGCATCTCAAGGTTCTCGACCAGACCGCATACGCCCTATGCAATGACGGGAATATGCCGATCATCGTCTTCGATGTGAACGGCGAGGGCAACCTGCTGAAACTGGTCAACGGAGAGAAGGTCGGGACTCTTGTCCATAAATAGTCTTGTTGGAAACGGACAAGGGTACGACCACAAAAGATTGATAAATAACAATTAACACAATACACTATGCTTACAGACAAAGCGAAAGAAATCATCAGCGGAGTGAAGTCCAAAATGGAAGACTCAGTGCTGTTCCTTGAGGAAGACCTCAAGACCTACCGTGTCGGAAAGGCCAATCCGTCCATCCTCAACAATGTGACCGTGGATTACTACGGAACTCCGACACCTGTCCCTCAGGTGGCTTCGGTGACTGTTCCTGACGCCAGGACCATCGCCATCCAGCCTTGGGAGAAGAATATGATCCCTGTGATCGAGAAGGCTATCATCAACGCTAACCTCGGTTTCACCCCTTCAAACAACGGTGAGGTCATCCGCTGCCCTGTTCCGCCTCTCACAGAGGAAAGACGTAAGGAACTCATCAAGAAGGCCAAGGCTACCGGCGAGAACATCAAGGTCGCTGTCCGCAATGCCCGCCGCGATGGAGTTGACGCTCTGAAGAAGGCCGAGAAGGCCGGAGAGTTCTCCGAGGACGTGCGCAAGGAAGGTGAGGACGAGATCCAGAAGGTCACCGATGCGAAAGTGAAGGCGGTTGACGAGCTCGTGTCAGCGAAGGAGAAGGAGATATTGACCGTCTAATGAAAGCCTTGAGGCGGCTTGAATGAATGTTCATCCGCTATTTTGGTATATTCATTAAATTTTTAGGAACATTTTCTTCCGATTTTACTATCTTTGCATCGTTATGATGATGAGCACACGATTTTATTCTTTCGGATTTTATTTCTTTTACCGCGGCAGGTAGAGGACCGGACGAGCGTGTGCAGGAATATTCAGAAAAAAGGAAGATGAATATACGGCTGTCCGGTGCTTTTCCGGGCAGCCTTTTTTATTTGGTTGATTTCTTCACCGCTGCGGTGAGAGCAAGTCCCTCCCATAAGGGGAGGGTGACGTGAAATGATGATGAATATGACAAAAGTCGCGATACAAGGCTATAGGGGGTGCTTCCACGAGCAGGCGGCACGGGAGTTCTATTCCGCGCGAGGGAAGGAGATCTCCATCGTGGAATGCCCGACCTTCGAGGGACTGTTCAAGGCTGTGGCATCCGGCGAGGCACAGGCGGCGGTGATGGCCATCGAGAACACGATCTCCGGAGGTCTCATCCCGAATTTCGAGCTGCTTAGGTCGAACCCCTACAAGATCAAGGGTGAGGTGTATATCCCCATACATCAGAACCTTATGGCTCTTCCAGGACAGGACATCCACAACATAAAGGAGGTTCGGACGCACTATATGGCCATCAACCAGACCCGTCAGTTTTTTGAGCGTAACTGCCCGTGGATCACGATGGTGGAGTCCGAGGACACGGCCAAGAGCGCCATTGACATCGCCGCCAGTGGGCTAAAGGGAGTCGGGGCGGTCGCCTCTGAACTGGCAGCCAGTCAGAACGGTTTGGAGATCTTGGCCCGCAGCATCGAGACCTACAAGCAGAACTTCACCCGCTTCCTGATTCTGGACGACGCCATCACGGTTCCCCGCCGTGAAATCAACAAGGCGTCCCTCTGCTTCACCCTGCCTCACAAGCCGGGTTCTTTGGCGCAGGTGCTTACGATTCTCTCGTTCTACGACATGAATCTCACCAGAATCCAGTCCCTGCCGATCCCCGGGCAGGAATGGCAGTACTTTTTCTATGCGGACATCAAGTTCGCGACATACGGACGTTACCGTCAGGTACTTAGGGCGGTCAGACCTCTGATGGAAGGACTTAACATTTTAGGCGAATATAAATCTTCGATGTAATCATGATCATTGAACCGGCAAAAAGAACATCATCTGTTCAGGAATATTACTTCTCCCGCAAACTTAAAGAGATGGACGCGCTCAATGCGGAGCGTGTGGCTCGCGGGGAAGACAGGATAATCAATCTGGGGATAGGCGCTCCGGACGGGATGCCTCCGCAGACGGCGATTGACGCTTTGGTAGAGGCGGCCCAAAAGCCAGGCAATCATGCCTATCAGAACTATAGAGGTCTGCCGGAACTCAGACAGGCTTTTGCGGACTGGTATTCACGTTATTACGGTGTGGCTCTGAATCCGAACGGAGGCATCCAGCCGCTTGTAGGGTCAAAGGAAGGAATCCTTCTTATCTCGATGGCGTTTGTCAATCCGGGAGACAAGGTGCTGGTTCCGGATCCGGGCTATCCGACCTACACTTCGGCATCTAAACTTGTTGGAGCCGAGATTGTCACGTACGACCTGACGGAGGAAAACCATTGGTGGCCGGATTTCGACGCTTTGGAGAGGATGGATCTTGAGGGTGTGAAGATTATGTGGACGAACTATCCGAATATGCCGACCGGAGCCAAGGCTACTCCCGAGCTTTATCATAGGCTGGTGGATTTCGGGCGCAAGCACAAGATATTGATAGTGAATGACAATCCATATTCATTCATCCTTTGTGGAAAGCCGCTGTCGATTCTGGCGGCGAGGGGGTCGGAGGAGTGTTGCCTCGAACTGAACTCGCTTAGCAAGGCGCACAATATGAGCGGTTGGCGAATCGGGATGGTCGGCGGCGCTCCGGAATATATCGCCGAAGTGCTGAAGGTCAAGAGCCAGATGGACTCGGGAATGTTCAAGCCGCTGCAACTCGCGGCGGTCGAGGCGCTTAACCAGTCTCCTGAATGGTTTGAGGAACTTAATTCTGAATATGTCCGCAGACGTGTCGCCGCGGGTTGTATATTCAAGACTCTGGGGGCGGTTTATGACCACGACACCGCGGGGCTGTTCCTTTGGGGAAGGGTGCCTTCGGAATATGCTGTGAACGGGATGACGGCAGGGGAAGTGGTTTCGGAACGGGTTCTGCGGCAGGCAGGTGTGTTCATCACGCCGGGCTTCATATTCGGAAAGAATGGTAATGACTACATCCGGATTTCGCTTTGCGCCAAGCCGGAGGTGCTTGAGCGCGCGAACAAAAAAATAGAAAAAGTAATAAAGAATATTTTATGATAGTAGGTATTATAGGATTAGGTCTGATAGGCGGCTCGATGGCCATCGACCTGAAGAGAAGAGGATTCGCCCGGATAGTTCTTGGGGTGGAGGCTGACCCGGTGAACGCCGCCGCGGCCGAAAGGATGGAACTTGTGGACGAGATCGTCCCGTTCGAGGAGTGCGTCCGCAGGAGCGACATCACTGTGATAGCCATACCGGTCGGCTCCGCTGTGAAGATGCTCCCGCAGGTACTCGACATATTCAAAGAGGAAGGGAACGGGAAGAAGATCGTGATAGACACTTGCTCCACGAAGAGCAACATTGTCCGCGCGGCGCACTACCATCCCCTCCGCTGCCGCTTCGTGGCGACACACCCGATGGCCGGCACTGAATATTCAGGGCCTTGGGCCGCGATGCCGAACCTCTTTGATGGCCGCGCCTGCATATTCGCAAACACCGAGGATTCAGATCCGCAGGCGGTCAAGGTGGTTGAGGAACTGTATGACGCGCTGAATATGCGACCGCTTTTTATGAACGCCGACAGCCACGATGTGCACACCGCATACGTGTCGCATATCTCTCACGTCACTTCCTTTGCTCTGGCACTTACGGTTCTTGACAAGGAAAAAGACGAGAAGCACATTTTTGACCTTGCGTCGGGTGGATTTTCCTCGACCGTCCGGTTGGCCAAGAGTTCCGCCGAGATGTGGACCCCTATCTTGGCGCAGAACAGGGACAATGTGCTGCACGTCATTGACACATATTTGGAAAAGATGAGGCTGTTCCGTGACGCTATCGCTGACTATGACGGCGGACGGATCACGGAACTCATCCACGAAGCAAACAGGATTAAAAAGATTTTGAGATAGTTATGGAACGTACACTTGACATCATCCCCGTCTCCGAGTGGGGATTTTTCGACGAGAGCATTCCCCCTCTCGTTATCGCCGGTCCTTGCAGCGCCGAGTCTGAGCTGCAGGTGATGATGACCGCCAAAGGCCTTCACGAATTCGGCATCCATGTTTTCCGCGCGGGAATATGGAAGCCCCGCACCCATCCCGGATCCTTTGAGGGTGTCGGCACACCAGGCCTTAAGTGGCTCCAGAAGGTGAAGAATGAATATGGAATGAAGGTTTGCACCGAGGTAGCCAATGAGAAGCACGTCTATGAATGTCTGAAATATGGCATAGACATGGTCTGGATCGGAGCACGGACTACGGCTAATCCGTTCCTCGTGCAGGAGATCGCCGACGCGTTGAGGGACACCGATATCCCGGTCTTGGTCAAGAATCCGGTGAATCCTGACATTGATCTATGGGTCGGGGCTCTCGAAAGACTCAACCGGGCGGGGATCAGAAAACTGGGCGTTATCCATCGCGGATTCTCTACCTCGCAGAAAATCCCGTACAGAAATTTTCCGGGCTGGCAGATGGCGGTTGAGCTTCGCACCCGTTACCCTAAGCTTCCGTTCTTTGCGGATCCGAGTCATATGGGGGGCTCACGCCAGTATCTCAAAGAGTTGTCACAGAGGGCGATGGATCTTGGCTTGGACGGCCTGATGATCGAGTCCCATTGCGATCCTTCCTGCGCGTTGAGCGATGCCAAACAGCAGTTGGTTCCGTCAGATCTGAAGGCTTTGCTTGAGAGCCTGACCGTCCGTCAGAAGGTCTCCAATGACAAGGAATATAACGAAGGCATCGAGCAGCTCCGTTCCCAGATTGACATCATCGACGAGAACCTGCTTGTTGCCCTTGGTTCCAGAATGGAGATCTCCCGCAGGATAGGCGAGTTCAAGAAGGCGCACAACATCGCCATTGTCCAGGCTTCCCGTTGGGACAGCATCCTATCCTCGATGATAGAGAAAGGCAAGGACTACGGCCTCTCCGAGGAGTTCATCACAGCCTTTTTCACCGCCATCCACGATGCTTCAGTCGCGGAACAGAACAGGATTCTGGAGCGGTAGGCTCTCGAACCTACGCTTTCAGAAAATGTCATAAAATTGCAAATCGCTGATAATCATACACTATCCACGATGCAGAGTAAATCTAAATCTTTCTAAATACCTTTCGCTATTTCAATTTTTGGGTGTATATTTGGGTGTAGAAATTCAAACGCACCCAAATATGAATATCAAACGTAACATCATTTTTGCATTGGAGAGCCGGAAGAAGAACGGATGCACCAATCGTAGAGAACATGCCTATCCGTATGCGTGTCATATACGCAAGCCAGCGCATCGAGTTTACAACAGGCTATCGGATTGATGTGGCCAAATGGGATGCCGACAAACAACGGGTAAAGAACGGATGCACCAACAAGCTGAAACAAAGCGCATCCGAAATCAACACGGACTTGCTGAAATACTATGCCGAAATGCAAAACGTGTTCAAGGAGTTTGAGGTACAGGAAACCATTATCACAATATGAACAACAAGGAATCCAACATAGAAAAGACGAACTTTGACGCATTTATAAATGCTGTCGGTTCGGAAATACAACAGGCGCAAGTACGGCTGATTACCGTAGCCAATGCGCAAATGCTGTTCCATTATTGGAAAATGGGCAACTATATCCTCTATTATCAAAACTTATATGGATGGGGAAGTAAAATCATCAAGCAACTGGCAAAGGCTATCCGGTTCAATTATCCCGAAAAGAAAGGCTATTCGGAACGCAACCTTACTTATATGTGCCAATTCGCACGGACATATCCGCTGAGTGTGCTAAGAAGTTTCATTGATACTGATGTAAGGCTGTCTGTCCCAAACATACAGAATGTGACAAACGAAGTATTGAAACTGAACGACAAGCAATTTACGCAGGAACTTACTGCGCAAATACAATCCGTTGATTGTCGGTCTTTAGAATTTACGCAGGAAGCTCCTGCGCAAATTCAGGACGTAGAGAAAACCGTTTCTGCCATTTACAGAATGGGGATTAGGGAGATAGAAAAAATTTTCTTGAACTCCCCTGTCGCCAGAATAAACTGGGCAAGCCAAATGGTTATACTTGATGGCTCGCTACCGTTAGGAATAGGATATTGGTACATGAAACAGTCCGTAGAAATGGGCTGGAGCAGTAATGCTCTTAAAATACAAATTGAAACCAATCTGTATACCAGACAAATTAATAACAACAAAGTAAATAACTTTACTGCCACGCTTCCTGCACCTCAAAGCGACCTTGCCAATTACCTTCTGAAAGACCCGTACATCTTTGATTTGGCTGGAACGAAGGAAGTTGGAAATCCATGCAAAGTGATTAGATGTTTAAACCCTCAATATAGGCTTCTCCCACTCGAAGAAAAGGACATTCCCGAAATGCAGGAATTATTCCGCTCGACCGTGCTACATGTTAATATCAGAGATTATACAAAAGAAGAAGTAGAAGATTGGGCATCTTGTGGTGACAGTGTGGAGCATTTGAAAGAGCTTCTGTCACACAATCATTTTATAGGTGCTTTTGATAATGCGAACCGCATGGTAGGCTTTTCATCCATGAATAAGGACGGCTATCTGCATTCCATGTTCGTACACAAGGACTGGCAAGGCAAAGGTGTGGCCACACAACTTCTTTCTGAAGTTGAACGCATTGCCAAGCAATTGGGAGTTGTTGAAATCACATCCGAAGTAAGCCTGACAGCCAGACCGTTCTTTGAGAAGAGGGGATATGAAATAGTCAAAATACAGAAGTATAGGGCAAACAAGCTGGAACTGACAAATTTTATCATGCGCCGCAAAATCTTATAAGCACATAGAACACGATTTCTTAAATAATACAAAAACACCCAATTTTACATTCTTGGGTGTAAAATTGGGTGTTTGTTTTGCAATTTGCTGATTTTCAGCGTTTATTACGGAGCGGTAGGCTCCAGGATTATCTTAGCCGTGACAGTCTATTTTCAATCAGTGCCCTGTCGAAGCGACTTTACTACAAAACCCTTGTCATATGATCTTCCAACCGTCGATGCGGCGGTTTGCGGTGGAGAAGTTCACGCCGACTCTGAATATCCTTCTGCGGTCGTCGGCGAACGGGCGGGCGTAGCCTTTCTCCTCGATCTGCGCGAGGGCCTC
>ENA-OUQF01002157-OUQF01002157.1-human-gut-metagenome-genome-assembly--contig:-NODE-2157-length-10366-cov-10.594899_pt1 | contig 10366 bp, 8 predicted proteins | sample MGYA00237947_ERZ548826 | MGnify/ENA primary metagenome ERZ548826 (study PRJEB26490, sample SAMN05194701) | human gut metagenome | biome: terrestrial biome; feature: human-associated habitat; material... | reverse complement strand
CGGCACGGCGGTGAGCTTCTGCGCACCCGAGGAAAAAGAGTATCTGGCCGGCATCGAAAAGCTGAACCGCCGTCAGATCCCGGTCATCTCCGGCCACCCCTGGGACGGCGTGCCCGCCCCGGTAAAAGCAGTGCCCCCGGTGCGGGGCAGAAAACCCAAGATGGAGGCCGTAGCCGAGGCCCCGGCCCCGGTTGAAAAGCCTGTAAAAGCCGCCAGGGCGGAAAAAGCACCCAAAGCAGAAAAAACCGCGAAAGCGGCAAAGGCCGTCAAGGCCGAACCCAAAGCCCAAAAGGCAAACGCGACCCCCAAAATCGAAGCAAAAGAGGAACATCTCATGGACGAAAACCAGAAGCGCACTCCCGGCGGACGCAATGAAAACCGCCGTTCCAATAATAACCGCCCCCGCCGCGAGGACAGTGCCGCCCCCAACCGGGGCAGCAATGCGCAGCCCAAGTTTGACCCCCACTTCGTGAGCGCCCCGGAGGCAACGCCGCTCCGCCCTGCGAAGAAGGCCGCCCCGGCTCAGCCCGCCGTCAAGGCCGCTCCGGCAGCGAACAACGCCAAGAGCGAACAGGGCAGCGGCCAGAACCGCCGCAATGCCCAGCCGAACGGCCAGAACGGCCAGAGCCGCCCGGCCCGCGGCAGCCGCAATGAGCGCACGGAGCGTAACGGCGACCGCGCTGCCCGCCCGGCCCAGAACAGTGCCCAGAGCGGCAAAGCCCGCAGTGAGCGCAGCAGCCAGCCCGCCCGTGCGCCCCGCGCCCCCAAGCAGGAGACCTCCCGCGGGCGCGGCCGTGCCGCTGCCCCCAGCCGGGACGAAGATCCGGGCCTTGTGCTCATCAGCCGCCGCCCGCCGCAGCAGAAGTTCACCAACTTCGAGGAGTATATGAACGCCCACGGCGGTGCAACGGCCCCCATCGAGGATCACAGCGATGAAATGTGAGCCGTGGCAGTGCCCGCTGTGCGGCGGGCCGCTGACCGGTGAGCGGGACCTGAAGTGCCCCTCCGGCCACTGCTTTGACCGCGCCAAGGAGGGCTACTGGCATCTGCTGCCGGTGCAGAGTATGCGCACCAAGGCCCCCGGCGACAGCAAGGAGATGGTCGCCGCCCGCCGCGCCTTCCTCAACGGGGGGTACTACGGCATTTTTGGTCAGGCGCTGGGCAAGCTTTGCCTCGAATACGGCCAGCCCGCCGCGCCGGATGCGCCGCTGCACCTGCTGGATGCGGGCTGCGGCGAGGGCTGGTATGACCGGTGCATCACTGGGCAGTTCGAAGCGGCGGAACAGCCGCTGGCGCTGGCCGGGTTCGACATCGCAAAACCGGCAGTCCGCTGGGCCGCCAAAGCTCTGCCCGCGGCCCGGTACGCCGTGGCCTCCAGCTTTGCCCAGCCCGTCCGCACCGGCTGGGCCGACCTGCTGCTGAACTGCTTCTCGCCCTTTGCGCGGGAGGAGTTCCTCCGCGTCCTGCGCCCCGGCGGGCGGATGATCTATGTGGTGCCCGGCGCGGAGCATCTGTACCAGATGAAGGCGATCCTCTACGATACGCCCTACAAAAATCCGGTGCAGCAGGTGGCCTATGAGGGCTTCCGCCCCATTGGAGAGCGGGAAGTCTCCGGCACCATCACGGTGCCCGCTGCCCAGCTCGAAGCGCTTTTCGCCATGACGCCCTACTACTGGAAGACGCCCCGCGACGGCGCGGCCCGCCTCGCCGCCCTCCCGGAATTGACGACGGACATCGCCTTCCGGTTCTTGGTGTTTGAGAAAGAATAAAAGAATGTCCCGGTTTGCATCGAATGAATGCCAGACCGGGACATTTTGTTTTGTCAGAGACCTGTGGAGAGGTTCGGGAAATGCTTAGTGCTTCTTCTCACCCTTGGGCAGGAGATTGGCGCGTTCCAGCGCCGGGCGCAGGGCGAGGTAGAGGATGACAGCGCAGACCGTGGAGGCCACGCTGTTGACGAAGGTGACGCCGCCGGCGATCTTGGAAAGAGCCTGTGCGACGGTGTACTCCTGACCGAAGATGTAAACGTTGCGGAAGTAGCCGAGGAACGGGTCGGTGACGACGTTCAGCAGCAGACCGGAACCGGCAGCCACGATGACCTTGACGAGGTAACCGGCACTGTGGCGGTCGAGGTCGCGGAGCTTGAAGGCCTTGTGTGCCACGGCACCGCAGGTGATGCCGATGATGAACTTCAGCACAAAGGTGGTGACGGCGTAACCCGGATCACCGGCCAGAATGTCGGCCAGCGCCAGACCGATGGCACCGGCCAGACCGCCGGACACGCCGTCCAGCAGCAGGGCAGTCAGGGCCGTGAAGGTGTTGCCCAGATGGAACGAGGAGCCGCCGTAGAACGGCACCCGGAAGAACAGGTAGGCCACAAGGCTCAGCGCGGCCATGACGCCGGTGAGCGCCAGCTCATGCACGGTAAAGGTGCGCTTATACAGCACACTGGCAAAGAGGATAACGATGACGACGACTGCCAGCAGCAGCCACATTGCGGTTGTTGACATGATGTATTCCCTCCATTTTCACAAAACCCATAAAACCGATTGACTTTTTCGGTCTCGGCGGGTATGCTCTTATTATACCCAGAACTGAACCCGTGAAAATACCCAGAATAGAGTTTTTTTATGGGGTCAGTTTGGGAGACTGCCCAAAAAGAGGAGGGGTTTTGTGTTCCACTTGACAACAGCGCTGGATGCGGCCTCGGCGGTGCCGCTGTACGAACAGCTTTACGATAGCCTTGCGGAGGAAATGCGCACCGGGGCCATCCCGGCGGGCACTCGGATGCCCGGCAAGCGGCGGCTGGCGGCGGAATTGTCGGTGTCGGTCAACACGGTGGACGCCGCGTATCAGCTTCTGGCGGCGGAAGGGTATCTGGAATCGCGGGAGCGCAGCGGTTTTTATGTACAGGAGTATCTGGCCCTGCCCGTCCGGCCGGAGACCCTGCCCGCCGCCCCGGCCCCGCTGCCCCCGGCGGCCCAGCCGGAGCGGCCCGTCCGCTATGATCTCTCCACGCGGGGGGTGGACCCGGCGCTCTTCCCGTTCCGGACATGGGCGCGGCTCCAAAAGGAGCTGCTCTATTCCTCGCCGGAGCTGCTGACCCACGGCGACGCGCAGGGCGATCTCGAACTGCGGCGGGCGCTGGCCGGCTACCTCGAAGAGTACCGGGGCGTGCGGTGCAGCGCGGAACAGATCGTGGTGGGAGCCGGATTGGAATACCTGCTGGGGCTGCTGGCCCCGCTGCTGCCCGGTGCGGCGGCGGTGGAAAACCCCGGCTACCCCCGCGCCAAGCGGGTGCTGGAAAACAACGGCGTGCCCTGCTGCTGCCTGCCTGTGGACGAGGACGGCCTGTCCATCGAGGCACTGACCCGGTCGGGCGCGGCGGTCTGCTACGTCACCCCAAGCCACCAGTTCCCCACGGGGGTCACCATGCCCGCCGGGCGGCGGGCGGAGCTGCTCCATTGGGCGTCCCGCAGGCCGGGGGAGCGGTACATCATCGAGGACGACTACGACTCCGAGTTCCGGTTCGACACCCGCCCACTGCCCAGCTTGCAGGGGATGGCCGGGGCCGACGGCCCGGTGATCTATCTCTCCACCTGCTCCCGGAGCCTTGCCCCCAGCATCCGCATCGCCTATATGGTGCTGCCGGTGCAGCTCCTCCCGGCGTGGCGGGGGGCTTACCGGCTTTATTCCAGCACGGTCAGCCGGTTCGAGCAGCAGACGCTGGCCCGGTTCATCACCGAGGGGTACTTTACCCGGCATCTGGCGCGGGAGCGGGTGGCCTACAAGGCCCGGCGGGACGCGCTGACCAAGGCGCTGAACGGGGCTTTTGCCCCCGGTGAGCTGACCTTAGCCGGGCTGCACACGGGGCTGCACCTGCTGGCTGAGGTGAAACAGGCCCCGCCGGACCCGGCCCTTCGGGTGGCGGCGGCACAGCAGGGGGTGCGGCTGAGTCTGTTGAGCGATTTTGACCTGACCGGCGAAACGCCCGGCCTTGCGGGAACATTGGTGCTGGGTTACGGCTCGCTGGCGGACGATGCCTGTTCGTCGGTGGGCGAAACGTTGAGGAAAGTCTGCACCGCCGCGCGGGAGGCTTCCGTGACCGAATAAGTGCCGCTGGCCCGGTCCCATGCGCCGGGCAGGGCATCGGCCCGGATGGGGGCTGCGCGGTTTGCGAGGAACTCCAGAATCTCGCCGAGGCGGGCGTAGTCCTGCGCGGTGAAGTCCGTCAGCAGGGCGGAACTCTGGGCCCGGAGGGCGTCCGGCAGGGAGGCGGGGAGCAGTTCGAGATCCTGCCGGAAAAAGGCGTCCCACACTGCGGCCCGTGCCGCGGCCCGGTGGGTAGGCGGGATGCGCCCGGCTTCGTCGAGGCCGGTCAGAAAGGCGGAGGCTTCCCCCGCGCTGAGGGTCTGGACATTGCCGGTCTGGCCGAGGGCGGCCAGCTCTTCGGCGGTGAATGCCCCGGAGAACCCCACCCGCACAGCCCCGTAGCGGGACGCCAGTTTTTCCAGTACGGCGGGAGAAAGAGCCAGATAAAAGGTATCCTCCGGCAGGGCCAGCGTTTCCAGCAGGGCTTGGCGGCACCGCGCCGGGCCCGCCGCCGCGTAGCAGCGGGTGAGGGACGCTTCCCCATCCCCGAAAGGCACGGTCAGCTCCCCCGGCACGGCCAAGAGGCCGCAGACGTTCTGCGGGGCGTTCAGGTAGAGGAGCAGAAAGCCCGGCTGCTCCCCGGCAGTGCAGAGCAGCACCGTCATCCGGTCGTCCTCCTTGGGCAGCGTGATGGGCACGCCCTGCTGAGGTTCGGCGGTCTGGGCAAGGAGCTGGGTGTGCAGCATCCGGCGGGTGAGCAGCACCGTGCCGCCCACAAGGGGCAGCAGCACCAGCAACGCCGCCCCCAGCGCAGCCCAGAACGGCCTCCAACCTCCCTTGTGCATCCTGCGCCCTCCTTTTTGCAAATGATACCGAAAGGATGGCCCGGCAAAGGGCGGATTATACAAAAAACGATCCCGGCGCATACAACGATCCCCTCTGCCATACAGTGTGGCAGGGGGGATCTTGCGATGTTGGAGACCATTACTGCCGTCAACGGCGCGGTCAATGGGGTCGTGTGGGGGCCGCTGGGGCTGGCACTGCTCTTCGGGGCGGGGGTGATGCTCTCGGTGCGGACGGGCTTTTTCCAGCTCGTGCACTTCCGGTACTGGATGCGGCAGACCATCGGGGCCATCTTCACCGACCGGAGCGTGACCGCCCACACGGGCACCGACGATCAAGCTATCAGCCAGTTCCAGAGCCTGTGCACCGCGCTGGCGGCCACCATCGGCACCGGCAACATCGTGGGGGTGGCAACGGCCATCCTCAGCGGCGGGCCGGGGGCGGTGTTCTGGATGTGGGTCATGGCCCTCCTCGGCATGATGACCAGCTTTTCCGAAAACGTGCTGGGCATCTTTTACCGGCACAAGAATGAGGAGGGCGCGTGGCAGGGTGGCGCGATGTACTACCTCGCCGACGGGCTGGGGCGCAAAAAAGGCTGCAAGCAGCTGGGCCGGGTGCTGGCCGTGCTGTTTGCAGCCTCCTGTGTGCTGGCGTCGTTCGGCATGGGGAACATGAGCCAGATCAATTCCATCGCGGGGAACCTGCGCGCCGCCTTCGGGGTGCCGGAACTGGCCACCGGGGTGGTGCTGGCCGGATGTTCGGCGGCGGTGATCTTCGGCGGGCTCAAGCGGGTGGCGGCGGTGGCGGAGCGGGTCGTGCCGCTGATGGCCCTGTTCTACCTCGGCGGGGCGCTGGTGGTGGTGCTGGTCCACGCTTCTGCCGTCCCGGCGGCCTTCGCGGCCATCTTCCGGGGGGCCTTCGGGCTGGCCCCGGCGGGCGGCGGGGTGCTGGGCTGCGGCGTGGCCCGCGCCGTGACGTGGGGATTCAAGCGGGGGGCCTTTTCCAACGAAGCGGGTCTCGGCGCGTCGGTCATGGTGCATTCGTCCTCCAACGTCACCGAGCCGGTGCAGCAGGGGATGTGGGGGCTGTTCGAGGTCTTTGCGGACACCCTTGTGGTCTGCACCCTGACAGCCCTTGTCATCCTGACGTCGGGTCTGGTGGATCTGGAAACAGGCCGCGCAGCCGCCGGGGTCGTGGGTTCCGCGCTGGTGGGCGAAGCCTTTTCCACCGTCTTCGGCAGCTTCGGGCCCAAGTTCATCGCGGTGTCGATCTTACTGTTCGCCTACTCCACAGTGTTGGGATGGAGCCAGTACGGAACCAAGGCGGTCAGCTACCTGCTGGGGCCGCGGGCCGGCGGGGCGTATCAGGCCGTGTTCGTGGGGATCATGGTGGTGGGCGCGGTGATGAAGCTCGACCTCGCGTGGGACCTGTCCGACACGTTCAATGGGCTGATGATGCTGCCCAACCTCGTGGGCGTGGCGGGGCTTTCCGGCACGGTGGCACGGATCACCCGGAATTACGCTGCCCGCGTTTTTTATGGGCGGGATGTCGCGCCGCTGACAGCGAGTGCACCGCGTCCCGCCCGGCGGTGATGCCGCTGCCGAAGGCCCAGTGGAGGTTGAAGCCGCCGCACATTCCGGCGCAGTCCAGCGTTTCGCCCACAAAGTAGAGGCCGGGGCAGCCCTTGAATTGAAAACTGGGTTCCAGCTCTGTCAGGCTCAGACCGCCGCCGGTGGTCTGGGCCTGTTTCCATCCGCAGGGGGTCAGCCCCTCGAAGAGCCAGTGCTTTGCGGTGTTGGCCAGCACCTGCCACGCGGCATCGGGCAGGGTGTTCAGGGGCTTGTCCGGCAGATGGGCTGCGGCCCAGAGCGCCTTGCCCAGCTTCGGGTTCAGCAGCCCCGTCCAGAGATCGGCGGGGGTCTTGCCGGGCAGCAGGGACACCCGCCCCGCGAACAGGGCCGTCAGGGCCGCTTCGTCCAGCGCGGGGAAGAGGTCCAGCTCCACGGCCGGGCGCTTGGGCCCGCGCTTGGGGGCCAGCAGACCGGAAAGCTGCATGATGCAGATGCCGGACAGGCCGTATTCGGTGAACTGTACCTCGCCCGTCTCGGCGGCGAGGGTAGTGTGCCGGTCGAGGTCCAGCAGGGAGGCTGCGGCCTTGGCCCGGATGCCCGCAAGGGATCTGTTCGGTTTTGCCACCTGCAAGGCGGTCAGGCAGGGGTAGAGCGGCTCCAGCTTCCCGCCGCACTGGGCGGCAAACTTGGTGCCGAAGCCGTCGGTGCCGAACTGAGGGCCTGCGTTGCCGCCCAGCGCACAGATGACGGCATCGGCGTGGAGGGTCTCGTTACTGTGCTCGGCGCTGTCGAAGAGGACGGTGTAACCGTTCCGGTTCTGGCTGATGGTATTTACGGTGCAGCCGGTCCGCACCTCTACGCCGAGGCGGGCCATCTGCCCTTCCAGCAGGGCCAGCACATCGGCGGCTTGATTCGAGTAAGGGTAGACCCGCCCGGCCTCGTCGGTGCGGGTGTAAAGGCCCAGCGCCCGGAACCACTCCAGCGGGGCGCTCCGCTCCACCGCCGCCAGTAGCGGGGCCAGCGCCTTGGGGTCGGCGGTGAAATAGCACTCCGGCGCGATGCCGGTGTTGTCGAGGTTGCAGCGGCCGTTGCCGGTTGCCAGCAGCTTTTTGCCGCAGCGGGGGTTGCGGTCCAGCAGGGTGATGCGGGCCGCGCTGCCCGCCGCCTGTGCCGCCGCCAGCGCGGCTGCCATACCCGCAGCACCGCCGCCTAAAATTACGATCTGTTGCATGAAACGCTCCTTGGCTCGGGGATGTCCCGGATTCGATCCCAGTATAGCATAAACCGAAAAAAACGACCAGTCCCTTCGGGGAAAACGGGAAAAATGCCATTGACAAAAATCACTGGTTTTGGTAAATTTTTATTGAAAAAACGGTAAAGAAATCTTAGCCGCCTTTCGAGAAAAAGTTGAGGCAGTAAAAAATAAACGAAGTATCGCAAAAGAAGGCGTGGAATATGAAGAGGAGCAAAGAGAAGATCACGCTGTCGATCCTGCTGGCTGCCGTGCTTGTGGTGGGCATCGTGGGGTATATGATCTATGTCCAGCACCAGTTTTACACCGAGAGCACCAAAAACCTGCTGGAGACCTATGAGCAGGTGGACAAGACCTTCACCATGTTCGCCCAGCGGAACTGGAACGTGCTGAGCGAGTGGGGCAGCAACCTGCAGGATGACGCCGACGGGGAGGCGGTCCGGGCCAGTCTGTGCCTGTTCAACCAACAGAAGCCTACATGGAAATACAGCGGCCTGTACTTGTTCAACGAAGACTGCACCTATCTGGATGCCGAGAGCGGCCATGGCTCGGCTAAGCACATCTGGGGCGCATTTTCCGAAATGTACACCACCGGACATCCCTGTGTGGGCAGCTATACCATGAAAGACGGGGAGCGCCGGGTCGTGTTCACGGTACCCATTGAGCCGGTGGAAGTGGACGGCGAGACCTATACCTGCATCGCTGTCAGCTACGACAACGAGACGCTGGAAGAAATGATCGGCGGGCACGCCTACAACGGCCAGAGCGATTGCTACATCATCTATCCGTCGGGTGATATCATGCTCTCCGAAGAGCCGAAGAGTGAGATCGAGCGCTGGATGGAAAACCTGTTTGATTTTCTGGAGCAGAACGCACAGGTCAACACCAATGCCTTAGCCAAGATGCGCGAAGACGTGCAGAACAGCGGCCGGGGCAGTGTGGCGTACCGTTATGGGGGCAAGAGCTATTATCTGGTCTATCAGCCGGTGGGTTTTCAGAGCCTGAGCATCGTCGGCATCGTGGACCGGAGCGTGGTGGACGCCGGGATGCGGAAGATCCAGACGGCGACCATCCTGCTGCTGATCGCATTGATGGCGGGCATTGTGTTCACGCTGGTGCGGTTTGTCCGGATCAACGCCCGGCAGGAAGTGGAGGAAAAGGAACACGCCCTGCGTGCGGAGGCCAGCGAGCGCAAAAAGATGGAGGGCCTTGCCAACAGCGACGGCCTGACCGGCCTGTTCAACGAGCGGTGCTTCAACAAGACCCTGAAAGAAAAGGAACAGCAGGGCGAGCCTTTTGTGCTGTTCTACCTCGACCTTGACCGGTTCAAGCCGGTGAATGATACTTACGGCCATGACGTCGGCGACCAACTGCTCAAAGCGGTGGCGGGCCGGCTGCGGAGCTGTGTGCGGAACACGGACTACGCCTTCCGCATCGGCGGCGACGAGTTCGCCCTTATCGTCAACGGCGAAGTGGACGCAGAATGGTGTGCGCAGCGGATGAAAACCATCAAATCGATCATCCGTCAGACCTATGTGCTGGAGGGGCAGACCATCGACATCAGCACCAGCTGCGGCGTGGTCTGTTACCCGGCGGACAGCGCCGACGTGCGGGAGCTGCGCATCCTTGCCGATCAGCGGATGTATGAAGACAAACAAAAAACTGGGAGCAGCCGGAGCATCAAGCAGAAAATCTGAGATTGAATAATTCTCTTTCTCTTACCACAAAATAACCACAGAAAACGAAATCTGGGAACAAAGGAAACGCCGAACAGAGAAAGGGAGAATGTGCTATGAAAGCGACAGGCATCGTGCGCCGCATCGACGAGCTGGGGCGGGTGGTCATCCCGAAGGAGATCCGCCGCACCCAGCGCATCCGCCGGGGCGACCCGCTGGAAATTTTCACGACCGGCGAGGGAGAGGTCATCTTCAAAAAGTATTCGCCGGTGGGGGAGCTGAGCGGCGTGACGACCCAGTACGTCGATGCGCTGAGCAAGAGTTTCGCACTGACGGCCTTCGTCTGCGACCGGGACCGCATCCTCACGGCGTCCGGTGCCGGGCGGCGGGACCTCATCGACCGCAGCGTCAGTCAGCCGCTGGAAAGGCTGATGGACGGCCGCAAGCCCTACGCCAGCGAGGGCGAGGCGGAGAAGACCCTGCTGCCCTGCGAGGGGGCCCAGCGGGTGCTGCTCTGCGTCAGCCCCATTATCGCGGCGGGGGATGTGACCGGCGCGGTGGGGCTTTTGACCGAGGACAAGAGCGCCCAGCCAGACGCTGCCCAGCAAAAGGCGATAGCCGTTGCGGCGGCGTTTCTGGCCAAACAAATGGAAGAATAACATTATAAATGAAGAAGGCCAAGCCGGAAAATCGGGCGGTGCGCCAGTCGGCGCAAACGCTGATCCGATTTTCCGGCTTGGCCGATTTTGATTTGAGAGAGATGTCTAATTTGTGAATCTTTCAAAACTTTTCTGCGAACCTATTGACAGCGCCGGAAAATTGAATATAATGGTCTTAGCACTCGGGAAGATGGAGTGCTAAAGAACGAAAAGCAAACAAAGGAGGCAGGCGCTATGACGATGGATGCACGCAAGCAGCGAGTCTTGCAGGCG
>ENA-OUQF01002156-OUQF01002156.1-human-gut-metagenome-genome-assembly--contig:-NODE-2156-length-10366-cov-12.627097_pt1 | contig 10366 bp, 9 predicted proteins | sample MGYA00237947_ERZ548826 | MGnify/ENA primary metagenome ERZ548826 (study PRJEB26490, sample SAMN05194701) | human gut metagenome | biome: terrestrial biome; feature: human-associated habitat; material... | reverse complement strand
CACGATTAAAAACAGAGTTAGAACAAATTAAATTATGTTTATCTGGAAAAGCAGAATTTGATTTTTATCCAGAATTAGAAAAACATAAAGACTGGTATGAATACCTAAAAACATGCTCTTATACAAATGTGGATACATTCATGGAAATGGAAGTCACAAAGAAATTCGTATCTGTATTAGAGAATGCCGGCGTATATAAAATGGATGATGAAGGGATGGACGGCTTTAGCCGATTTGTAAAGACATTATGGTAGAGGTAAAAGAAAGATTAGAGAATGGAATTGATGTATTATCGATTTCAAATTTACATTTAACTGTAGAAGTTACAAACTTTGGATGTACTCTTTTAAAGATTGTAACGAAAGATAAGAATGATCAAGACTGTGATTGTATCTTAGGATTTGAAAATGTAAGTGACTATCAAAAGCGAGACGGAACCTATTTAAACGCATTAGTAGGACGAGTATGTAATCGTATTGAAAAAGGTACATTCACAATTAACGATACAGAATATCATGTACCCATCAATAATGGGCCAAACTCATTACATGGAGGCATTGAGGGATTCTCTTATAAGGTATTTGATTACTCTTTAATTGAAGATGGCGTTAAATTCCACTATGTATCAAAAGATGGAGAAGAAGGCTATCCTGGAACATTAGATTTCTATGCGATCTATTGGCTAGATGAATCGAGTTTACACATTCAATATAGTGGTGTTAGCGACAAAGATACGTTGATCAATATCACAAACCATGGCTATTTCAATTTAAATGGACATGCATCGAATATTGATGATCATACGTTACGAATTTCAGCATCTAAATTTGGTTGTGTAGATCCAGATGGATTATATACAGGTGAATTAAAAGATGTTAAAGAAACTGCATTTGATTTTAATACAGAAAAAAGAATTGGAGATTTTATTCATTCAGAGGATGAACAATTAATCATCGCAAGAGGATATGATCATCCATATGTATTTGATACTAAAGAAAATCAAGTGTGTTTATACAGTCCATTAAGTGGTATTGAACTAAAAGTATCCACAACATATCCAACGGCACAAATCTATAGTGCCAACTACTTAGATGGACAGACAGATAAATATGGTAAGATTATGCATCCACAAGATGGATTGTGTATTGAAACAAGCTATATCGCCGATTCGATTCATAAAGAAGAGAATCCAAAAGTTTTATTAAAAGCAGGACAAGTATTTGAAGAAGAAACAACATATACATTCGAGGTAAGAAAATGAAAACAACAGAAATTAAAGAACAAGTAGTATCCGGTAAATATGATGCATTAATTGAAGATCTATATGCAGATCCAAGTTTATTGGACTCTCAAAAACAACGTTATGCTGCTGCATTAGATAAATACCAAACTTTATTTGGAGATGATGAAGTGAGCATTTATAGTGCTGCAGGAAGAAGTGAAATTTCAGGAAATCATACAGACCACCAACATGGTTGTGTGCTTGCAGGATCCATCAATTTAGATGCGATTGGAATTGTATCTAAACAAGATCATGTAATCAAAGTGATTTCTGATGACTTTGACATCAAACCAATTGATTTAAATGATTTAGACAAAAAAGAAGATGAACTAGGAACAAGTGAAGCCTTGATTCGTGGTGTAGTTTCTAAATTAAAAGAATTAGGCTATAACGTAGGTGGATTCAAAGCTTTCATCACGAGTGATGTATTAATGGGGGCTGGATTATCAAGTTCTGCAGCATTCGAATCTATTATTGGTACAATTATTGATGGATTATACAATGATATGAAAATTGATATGGTTACGATTGCCAAAGTGGGTCAATATGCAGAAAACGTATATTTTGGAAAACCATGTGGATTGATGGACCAATGTGCATGTGCTGTAGGTGGATTGATTTCCATTGACTTTAAAGATACTTCAAATCCAATTGTAAATAGTGTGAATGTTGATTTCTCAAAATATGATCACAGTTTATGTATTGTAGATACAAAGGGAAGTCATGCCGATTTAACAGATGCCTATGGTGCAGTACCACAAGAAATGAAAGAAGTTGCTCACTATTTTGGTAAGGAAGTTCTTCGTGAAGTAGATGAAGATGAGTTCTATGCAAATATCGCAAACTTAAGAACGGCTTTAAATAATGATCGTGCAATCTTAAGAGCTATTCATTTCTTCAACGAAAATAGACGTGTAAATACATGTGTAGAACGATTGAACAAGGATGATTTTGAAGGCTTCAAGACATTGATTCAAGAATCAGGAAACTCAAGCTACAAATTCCTTCAAAATGTATATGCAGACTTTGATTATAAGAATCAGGCTGTATCTTTAGGTTTAGCTATGTCTGAAATGATTTTAAAAGATCATGGCGTATGTCGTGTTCATGGTGGAGGTTTTGCCGGAACGATTCAAGCCTTTGTTGAAAATAGCTATGTAGAAACATATAAAGAAGAAATTGAAAAAGTATTTGGAAAGGGAAGCTGCCATATCTTAAAAGTAAGAAAATTAGGTGGCTGCAAGGTTATTGACTAATGAATATTTTAGTAACAGGTGGAACCGGATATATTGGTAGTCATATTTGTGTTGAATTATTAGAGAGTGGTTATGATGTTGTCGTAATTGATGATTTCTCAAATTCAAAACCAGATGTATTGGATTCAATTTATAAAATTACAGGAAAACATGTTAAGTTTTATGAATTTAATGTGTTAAATGAGGAAAAGACGGAAGCTGTATTTAAGGAAAATAAATTGGATGCGGTCATTCATTGTGCGGCTTTTAAAGCGGTTGGTGAAAGTGTTCAAAAGCCAATTGAGTATTATACAAATAACTTGATGACAACTTTAATTGTTGCCAAGATGATGAAAAAGTATAATGTTCCAAGTATTGTGTTTAGTTCAAGTGCGACTGTTTATGGAGATCCTGAAGTGGTTCCTTTAACAGAAGATTGCAAACTAGGTGAAACTACTAATCCATATGGTTCAACAAAAGCGATGATGGAAAGAATTTTAACGGATGTGCAATTCGCTAATCCAGAAATGAGTGTAACTTTACTTCGTTATTTCAATCCAATTGGTGCGCATGAATCTGGATTGATTGGTGAAAATCCAAAGGGAATCCCAAATAACTTGATGCCATATATTATGAAGGTGGCTACTGGAGAACTTCCAGAACTTGGTGTATTTGGGGATGATTATGATACGCCGGATGGAACGGGTGTTCGTGACTATATTCATGTGGTTGACTTGGCTAAAGGACATGTATTAGCGATTGAAAAATACAATACACCAGGTGTTCATATTTGTAACTTGGGAACAGGAAAAGGCTATAGTGTATTAGATATTGTACATGCCTTTGAAAGAGTAAATGGAATTAAGATTCCTTATGTGATCAAACCAAGACGTCCAGGAGATATTGCGACATGTTATGCAGATCCTACAAGAGCTAAGGAACAGCTTGGCTGGGTAGCTGAAAAGAATCTAGATGATATGTGTAGAGATACATGGAATTTTGCAAAACAATTTATTAAATAAGTAAATATAAGCTACAGAAAAAGTGGTTAAAGCCTAAAGGGACTTTAACCACTTAATTTCGTTTATGCGTGTTTATTTGGTGATTCTTTTGGATGCACACGGAATTAGTAACTGTTCACGATATTTTGTGATGGTTCTTCTAGAAATATGGATATTTTCTTTAGCTAATGCTTTCTTGATACTTTCATCACTGAATGGTTTTGTTTTGTCTTCCAATTGAATTAAATATTTAATTCTTTGTTTGATTTGTTCGGATGTGATTTCTTTAAATCCTGTGTGACAGAATAAATATTTGATTGGATAGTATTTATTGTTGAATTCAAAACCTTTTTGATTGATAGCTCTCGATATAGTAGAGGCATGTAATCCACATTCTTTGGCTACCATTTCTAGAGTACAATAATTCAATGGACTATTTGAAATGAAGAAATCTTTTTGAATATGACACAGCGTATCCATGATTTGTAGTAGTGTCATATTTCTTTTTTGAACTGTATTAAGCAGTTGCTTAGCCTCGTTTCTTAGTTTTCTTAAATCTTTAGTAAGATGATTCATATCATCAAATTGAATGGAATAGTTTTGGCTGATCCATTCAAAATGAAATTTATCATCATATATAACTTTGATTTCTGCTTTTAAGATGGGCGCATCTGTAGAATAATTTGCCGCAGGCTTAGGATTGAGTGTTTGAATGAAATGGAATCCTTCTTCAAGCTCATCAAGTGTAAGATCAGTTTCTTGTATGATCTTTTCATAGTTATGGGATGCCAGATCTTCAAGATAGTCACATAAAATAGTCCCTGTTTCACTAGCGGGGTTTTCACTAAGTTCACATTGTACTTTTAATGATTCTTTTAAATTTCTACAAAAGCATCCATATGGCTCTGTTCTTTGAAGAATGTAGATGGCCTGTTGTAGTTGTTTTTCGGAATAACTGGCAAGGAATGGAGTCGTTTTGAAGTAACCATTTGAATCTAAAAGGCTAATTAAATATTGATATAAATCTTCAGGGATTGTTTGATTTGTGCTTTTAAGTTCAGCTTCAATTTTGTCATATAAACTTCGTGTAGAATGATCATACTCAAGGAATGCATCTGCCTCAGCCGTATATGTTAGAAATGGGTTTGTCTGTGCTTGCTTGCATAAGTATTCTTTTAAGTCTTTTGTATTATAAGAAAGGATTTTAAGACTTTGTTCCTTTTGTGAATTAAAGGATTGTTTAATTTTAAGTTCTGGTTTGATTGTGATATTTTGCTTCATGGATACACTATATCATTCTTTTGAAAAAGTTGATAGAATTAAAGATAATAGTAATGAAAGGACGGATATTGATATGCGTGCAAAAATAGAATTGATTCGTGTTGATAATCGATTGGTTCATGGTCAAGTTGGGGTAACTTGGGTCAATGCGTTGAACATAGATACAATTGTAGTGGTAGATGATGAGACGGCTATCAATGTATTTTCACAAAAAATGATGAAGACAATTGCGAAAGCTAGCAATGTGGATATTCGTTTTTATTCGATTGCGGACTTCATGCAGGTCTTGCGACATAATGAAAGCAATCAAAGATTATTTGTGGTTGTAAGAGATATTCAAACGGTTTATGAAATGTTTAAAAATGGATTAACTCCACAAACTGTGAATATAGGTAATATTCATTATGGAAGAGGAAGAGTACCCTTTAATAAGAAAATGTATGTATCCGAAGTGGATGTAGATGAGATTAATGAATTAATAGATCAGGGATTTCATTTTTATTATCAAGATGTACCTGGCACTTTAGATGAAATTATAGATAAAATTGATTTTGAACGATTGAAAAAGGTGAGAAAATGACGAGTAAACAACTGGTGTACGAGGAAATTAAGCAGCGTACTTTAGAAAATAATATTGAGGAAAATGAAATATTTACGGCGAATGATTTAGCAACTTCTTTGAATTTGAGTCGAAATACAGTTTCACAATATTTAAATGAAGGATTAAAAGACGAATCTATTGTAAAGGTGAATTCACGTCCCGTATATTTCTTTGATAAATCAGCTTTGATCAAGAAATGGAATGTCCGTTTTATTGGGAATGAATTTGCGTCTTTTAATTTATTAATGGCACAAAAGGAACATGATTTTGATCAATTGATTGGATACAATGGTTCTTTATCTTCGATTATTGAACAATGTAAAGCAGCCATGTGTTATCCGGATAATGGTTTACCTATCATGATTTATGGTCCCACTGGAACAGGTAAGACTTTGTTGGCAAATACGATGTACGACTATGCCTTGCATCAAGGTGTGATTGAATCAAATTCACGCTTTGTTTCCGTAAACTGCTCAGAATATGCGAATAACCCAGAATTATTAACTTCTAACCTTTTTGGACATGTTAAGGGTGCCTATACTTCGGCTGAAGAAGATCAGGATGGATTAATCAGTCTTGCGAATGGTGGTGTACTTTTTTTGGATGAGGTTCATTGCTTAAAGGCGGAATGCCAGGAAAAGTTGTTTCAATTTATGGATAAGGGGATTTATCATAAAGTAGGGGATAATGATAAGTGGTATAAGTCAAAGTGTCGCTTGATTTTTGCGACAACAGAAAATCCTCAGGATGCCTTGTTAAAGACATTGCTTCGAAGAATTCCAATCACAGTGAGTGTTCCTTCATTAAAGGATCGTCCATTATTAGAAAAAAGAGAGTTGATTTATCGCTTGCTTGAACAGGAAGAGGCAAAGCTTGGAAAAGATATGTATATTTCAAATCTAGCTTATTCAACTTTTCTTGATTATGAGTTTAAGGGAAATATTGGTGAACTAAAAAACACCATTAAGGCGACTTGTGCAAAGGGATTGTTGAATCAGTCCTCTGATATTTTACAAATTCATCTGTTGGATCTTCCATCCTATTTTTTTGAAACGATCAAATCAATGCAGCTAAAGACGCATTCACGAGATAATGAGACTTTATTTTCGATACACGATTTAAAAGGAGAGTTAAAGCCGGTCATTCCTTTATTACAGTTTTATGCGAAATTATTGAATGCATTTGAAGGGGAAGAGGATTTTTCTAAGGTTGTTGATCAAAGTAAAGTATTGATTCAAAATTTTATTGATTATTTGTTCTTTAAACAAAAATACACGTTGGGAACAACGAACGAAGTATATTTATTGAAAATTGTGGATAAGATCTATTCAATCGTGATGAATAAATATGCGTTTGTAGTGCCGAATAGTAAAATCAAAATGTATTCTAAATTATTTATGGAGTATGGTAAAGATATAACGGATACCAAGATTTGGATTGCTTCAAATTATGATTCAATTATGGCATTTTCAACGCAAGTTCGACGACAATTTCCTAGAGCCTACAGTATTGCTCAGGAAATTATTGAAAATATTGCTCTGAATCTAGATATTCAAATGGATGAATTTATGCAGGTCGTGATTACTTTGACGGTCGCAAACGATGACAAGATTGAACATAATGGAACGGTAGGATTGATTCTTTGTCACGGATATTCAACGGCATCAAGTATAGCGGATACGGTAAATTATATTTTGAATCAGCATGTGTTTGATGGAATGGATATGGAAGTACAAATTTCTATCGATAAGATGTGTTTAATGGTAGATGATTATTTGAGGCGAAAAGCACCTGTAAAAGAATTGATGCTTATGGTAGATATGGGAAGTTTAGAAGATATTTATGAAAGAATAAACCCTTTATCTGATTGTAATATTGGAATAATAAATAATGTTTCTACAGCTTCTGCTTTAGAAGTGGGTAACTTGATGAAGCAACATATGCATGCTCGTCAAATTATTAAAACCATCAAAGAAAATTATGAGATGAGTTATCAATTTATTGAAAGTAAACAGAAGACAGAGGCTATATTGACAGTCTGTGCTACGGGATTTGGTTCAGCAAAGAAAATTGGCGAATTGTTAAAAAATTCTTTACCTAAATCAATACCTTTAGAAATTATTCCTTATGATTATCAATCGTTAGTTACACATGGTGTAGAGGATAATATATTTTCAGAATATGATGTGAAAATGTTGATTGGTACATTGGATCCGAAGGTTCCTGGTGTTAAATATATGCCGATGGAAAATATTGTGACAAATGATGAGGTCCATTATTTGCATGAATTGATTGGAAAATATTTATCGGATGATGAACTTAGAATGTTTAATGAAAATATTGCCAAGAACTTTACTTTAGATAATATTGTAAATCATTTAACAATATTAAATCCTCAAAAAGTTATGGAGGATGTGGAAGAAATTGTATCTGAATTAGAAAAATTATTTAAATGTTCACTGGATATTACGACAAAAGTGGGCGTGTATGTGCATTTGAGTTGTTTGATTGAAAGGTTGATTTTGCGTCAAGGAATTGCGGAATCAGAAGGGATGGAGGATTTTGCGAAGAAATATCCGGATTTGATTGAGAGTATAAAGGATATTTTTAGTGGCGTAGAATATAGATATAGTGTCGAAATTCCAATTCCTGAAATTCGATATTTACTGAATTATTTTAATTTTGATGAATAAATCAATGAAAAGCGTGTTCGACAATAGTTGGCACGCTTTTTGCTATTAAAAGAGTGAGAGGAGGCTGATATATATGCCGAATATACTTTTAACAAGAATCGATAATCGATTGGTTCATGGACAAGTAGGAGTTACATGGACAAAGACAATTGGAGCTAATCTTCTTCTTGTTGCGAACGATGAAGCTAGCCAAGACAAGATTCAGCAGCAACTTATGAGTGTTACTGCAAAATCATCTGGTGTAGGAATTCGTTTTTTCTCACTTGAGAAAACAGCTGCGATAATTGGTCGTGCAGCACCGAATCAGAAAATATTTATTGTCGCAAAAACACCACAGGATGTAAGAACTCTAATTGATAAGGGTGTTCCTATTAAAGAAGTAAATGTTGGCAACATGCACTTTTCAGAAGGAAAACATCAGTTAACTAAAAAGGTATATGTGGACGACCAAGATATGGAAGATTTGAAATACATTTCTTCAAAAGGTGTACATGTATATATTCAGGACGTTCCTGGAGACGTAAAAACAGAAATTTAGAAATTAGTAGAGGAGAGATATTATGCAGATTACATTAATGCAAGGTATCCTTTTAGCAATCATGACAATTATTGTTGGTCTTGATTTCTTCTTGGAAGCCTTCTTCGTGTTTAGACCTTTAATGGTATCTACATTTACAGGTATCATTTTAGGTGATGTTGTTTTAGGATTAAAAGTTGGTGCTTTGATTGAACTTGCCTTTGCGGGATTAACTCCTGCCGGAGGAACTCAGCCACCTAACCCTGTATTTGCCGGGTTGATGGGAACTGTGTTGGCGTATACTACAGGTTGTCAACCATCAGCTGCTCTTGGCTTATGTTTACCATTCTCATTCTTAGGACAATATTTAATTTTGTTCTATTATTCAGCTTTTTCATTCTTCATGGGAAAAGCAGACAAGGCTGCTTCTGAAGCAGATACGGGTGCGATTGCGAAAATTAACTTAACGACAATGGCAATCGTTTCTATTTCTTATGGTGTTGTAGCTTTCTTGTGTACATATGTTGCCCAAGAACCAATGAAGATGTTTGTTAATTCTTTACCAGAAGTCATTACTCACGGTTTAGAAGTTGCTGGTGGTATTTTACCAGCCGTTGGATTTGGTATGTTGTTACGTGTAATGATGAAAGCAAAATACACACCATACTTTATTGCTGGTTTCTTAATGGCAAGTTTCTGCGATATGCCTAACTTATTGCCAGTTGCTTTGTTAGGTACAGTTTTCGCATTAATTGATTTCTTTGGTGCAAAACAACGCAAACAAGATATAGAAGAAGCTTTACAAAATGCTTCAATTGACAGCTTTGGAGGTGACGATAATGTCGGAATCTAAAAAATTAACTAAACACGATATTACCATGCTAGGTATTCGTTCTTCATTCTTACAAGCTTCATTTAACTATGAACGTATGCAAGCTTGTGGGTTCTTATGGTCAATGTTACCGGTATTGAAAAAGATTCATGGAGACGATAAAGAAGCGTTGTCATTAGCAATGACAGATAACTTGGAATTCATTAATACACACCCTAACTTAGTTGGATTCTTAATGGGATTGATGATGTCATTAGAAGAAGGTGGTGCAGATCACGATACTATTAAAGGTTTGAAATTAGCATTATTCGGACCAATCGCTGGTATTGGAGATGCGATTTTCTGGTTTACAATTTTACCAATCGTTGCCGGAATTTCTTGTTCATTTGCTTCTCAAGGATCAATTCTTGGACCAATCATTTTCTTCTTAGTATATTTAGCAATTTGGATCTTACGTATTGTGTGGACACATTTAGGATATAACTTAGGTACAAAATCAATTGATATTATTACTGAAAACTCTGATACAATTGCCAATGCAGCAACTATCTTAGGTATTACGGTAATTGGAGCTTTGATTGCTTCTTATGTATCCATTAACTTGTTGCCAGTCATCGAAGTAGATGGTGGAATCAAAGTTGCAGTACAAACAGAATTTTTTGATAAAATTTTCCCTAACTTCTTGCCAATGTGTGTAACATTATTATGCTTCTGGTTGTTGAAGAAAAAACAAGTCAGTCCAATCGTATTGATCGTAGCAATCATCGTATTGTCAATTGTAGCATCAGCTATTGGATTACTATAATAAAGAAAAAAACTCTTAGTTTTCGCTAAGAGTTTTCTTTACGTTTTCTACATCTTCTTTTGTGGCAAGACCTACTTGGAAGGCACTTGCACTACCACAACACAAACCATTAATAAAGG
>ENA-OUQF01002155-OUQF01002155.1-human-gut-metagenome-genome-assembly--contig:-NODE-2155-length-10369-cov-5.551677_pt1 | contig 10369 bp, 8 predicted proteins | sample MGYA00237947_ERZ548826 | MGnify/ENA primary metagenome ERZ548826 (study PRJEB26490, sample SAMN05194701) | human gut metagenome | biome: terrestrial biome; feature: human-associated habitat; material... | reverse complement strand
CGGCGGACGAGTACGCCCGCTCCGTGGTGTTCATCTGCTCGCCTGCAAACAGCGCGATCTCCGGTCAGGTCATCTGCGTCGACGGCGCCATGACCACTGCGTACTAAGCTTATCCTCTCAGCATACGCTGATCTCTCTTACAGGGAAACGGCAGCGGCTCAAAGAGCCGCTGCCGTTTCCTATTCCGTTTACGGAGCGCCGACGCCGTTTTCCCGCAGCCACGCGCAGATGGCGGCGTCCTCCGGTCGGTCGTTTTTCCACAGCATACCGAAAAAATGGCTGCATATCAAGCTTTTTCTTGTAGAAAGGCGTTGGAATTTCTGCTTTTCTTTTAAGGGAAGCCGCGCTATAATGGGGACAACCGATAAGACGAATGGAGGAAAACACGATGGAAAGCTGGAAGGGAAACCGCACCCCCTCGAACCCGCAGGAGGGCTACTACGTCGGCCTGATGAACGCCTGCGGCTACCGCACCAAGGACCTGGAAAAGCCCGTCATCGGCATCGTCAATTCCTTTACGGACGTCAACCCCGGACACCGCGCCTTCAAGGAGCTGGTGGGCTACGTCAAGGAGGGCGTGTGGGCGGCCGGCGGTACGCCGGCGGAGTTCAACGTTCCCGCCCCCTGCGACGGCATGGCGCAGGGCGAGGGGATGCACTTCATCCTGCCATCGCGCGACCTGATCGCCGGCAGCATTCAGGCGATGGCGAGCGCTCACGGCTTCGACGGTCTGGTGTTCCTGTGCTCCTGCGACAAGATCGTGCCCGGTATGCTCATGGCCGCTGCAGCGCTCAACAAGCCCTGTATGTTCCTCACGGCAGGCAGTATGCTGCCCTACGAGGCGGACGAGGGCACCTATGTCACGCCCGACCTCAAGGAATCCATCGGTCAGCGCAACATCGACGCCATCAGCGAGGAGACCTTCACCCGCTTCCGTGAGAATATCTGTTTCTCCTGCGGCACCTGCTCGATGTACGGCACCGCCAACACCATGGGCGTATTCGCCGAGGTCATCGGTCTGTGCCCCATCGACAGCACGACCATGCTCTTCTGCTCGTCCGCCAAGTACAAGCAGGCGCGCGACGTCGGCGAGCGCATCGTCACGCTCACGAAGGAGGGGGTGCGCTTTTCCGACATCGTCACCGAGGCGAGCCTCAAGAACGGCCTGCGCCACGTCGCCGCGACCGGCGGCTCGACGAACGCCCAGCTCCACATCTGCGCGCTCGCGCGCGTGATGGGTATTCCGATGGACCTCGCTGCCTTTGACGAGATCCAGCGCGACGTGCCCTGCGTCGCGAAGTTCAAGCCGTCCTCGAAATTCAATATGTACGATTACTACAAGGCCGGCGGCGTGGGCGCGACGATGAAGGCCATCGAGCGCTATCTCGACCCCGACGCGCGTCTGGCGACGGGCGGCACGGTGGGCGAGTTCCTCGCCCGCTTCCGCCGCAGGGTCGATCCGGAGATCATCCACACAGCCGACGAGCCGCTCTACCCCGACGGCTGCTTCGCCGTGCTGCACGGCAACCTTGCGCCGGGCGGCTGCATCGTGAAAAAGAGCGGCGTGGTGCCCGAGATGTTCCACCACCGCGGCCCCGCGGTCTGCTTCGACTCCGAGGACGCGCTGCGCGCGGCCATGACGGAGAAGTCCGTCAAGCCCGGCGATGTGCTGGTCATTCGCTACGAGGGTCCCAAGGGCGGGCCGGGGATGCGCGAGATGTCCATTCCCGCGGCCATGCTCGTCGGCATGGGCCTGCACACGAGCTGCGCCATGGTCACCGACGGGCGCTACTCCGGCGCGACGCGCGGCCCCTGCATCGGCCACGTCTCGCCCGAGGCGTGGGACAACGGCCCCATCGCCGCGGTGCGCGACGGTGACATGATCGAGATCGACATCGACAAACACACCATCCACCTCGAGGTCAGCGACGAGGAGCTCGCGGAGCGGCTGGGACACATCAAACGTCCCGCGCATCCCGCGCCCGGCGTGCTCGGCGCCTACCGCAAAGCGGTCGACAGCGTGAACGAGGGCTGCACCTGGCTCTACGGCAAGGAAGAATAAGAAAACGGCAAGCGCCGCGGTCACCCGACCGCGGCGCTTGTATTGTGATCGCTTGCTGCTTCAGCGGAGCTTCACCGCGGCGAGCACGGCGGCCTTTCCGTCCGCCTTTTTGATGGCGAGGCGGCAGCCGCTCTCCTCACGGCGGCAGTAGACGCCCAGCTCCTCGCCCTCCAGACAGGGAGCAGCGTAGTGGACCTCCATCGACGCGATGCGGCCCGAGGCCAGCTCGGCGGCGGAGAAGCAGTCGAGCAGTACGCGGACGTAGGCGACGTTGTTCATGTGACGGCCAAAGTCGATGTCCGTCGGGCGGACCGTATAGCCGCGCGCGAGCTCCGCCTGCGTCAGGTCGTCCGCGAAGCGGGTGGGGTGATCGGTGATGCCGGTGCGGTCGGAGAACGGGAAATCGGCGGGAAAGCCGGTCTGCGCAAACGGCATCAGCTTCTTTTCCGGGCCGAGGACGGCCCACTGCGTGCGCCCGAGGGCGAGCAGCGCGTCGCCGCGGTGCAGGCTGTAGCTGCGGTAGCAGCGTACGGCCTTGCCGTCGCACGGCTCCGGCCATGTTGCGGCGGTGAGCTCGTCCATGAGACCTGCGCGTTGCAGGAAGTCCACACGCGTGTGGACGGTCAGCCAGAACTCGCCGCGCTTCGCCATCGCCGCGCCGCCGACGCCGATGAGCTCGGCGTGCTGGGCGGCGATGCCCTGAAAGATGGTGAAGGCCGCGAGGGGCGAGAGCTGCGCCGCGGCGTCGCAGTAGTCGGGCGTGACGGTGATGCTTTTTTCAAAAATGCCTTGCTGCATAGCTGCCTCCGATGTGCGTTCAGCTCCGTGCGCGGCGGCTCAGCTGCTGCTGCGCCGCGTGGCGGCGGCGACGCTGCGCGTTCACCACGACGTAGACCATCATAATGATGGTGATGGCATAGGGGATGATGCCGGTGAGGTCGGAGCTGACGTAGTCCTGCAATCTCAGGCCGATGGCATCGAAGAAGCCGAACATCAGCGCTGCGAGGTAGGCCTTGGCGGGATTCGCCGCGCCGAAGATCACGCAGGCAAAGGCGATGTAGCCGCGGGAGTTGGACATATTTTCGGCAAAGGTGCCGTTGAGGTAGCCGAGCGACAGGTGAGCGCCCGCGAGCGCGCACAGCACGCCGCAGAGGATACTCGCGAGCCACTTCATTTTTTCCGGCTCGATGCCGGCGGTGCGCAGCGTCTCGGGCTTTTCGCCGCTCGCGCGCAGCCAGAAGCCGTAGGGGGTTTTGTAGATGAACACCCACAGCACGAGGACGAAGAGCCAGGTGAGATACACAAACAGCGAGTGACCGTTGAGCACCGCGCCGAGGAAGGGAATTTTATCCAGCAGCGGAAGGTTCACCGTCGGCAGGGAGGGGAAGCCCTTCGCGCCGGAGGTGCCGAACACAGAGCGGGAGAGATAGGTCGTCAGGCCGAGCGCGAAGGTATTGAGCGCGCAGCCGATGATGAACTCATCTGAGCGGAACTTCACGACGAAGAGCGCGAAGAACAGGCCGACGAGCAGCCCCATAAGAAGCACCAGTCCCACGCCGCCCCAGGCGGAGGTAAAGAGATAGCTGCCGAACACGCCGAAGAACGCGCCCATGAGGATCATGCCGTCCATGCCGATGTTCATGATGCCGGCGTGCTCGGTGAGCGAGCCGCCGATGGCGGCGAGCGCCACGGGCGTGGCGCGGCGGAGCATCTCGTTAAAGGTGCCGGAGGAGAAAATGCTGGCGAGGATCGCGGAAAGGTCATCCATGTTTCAGTTCCTCCTTTAAGCGTTCTTCGGCGGCGCGCTTGGCTCTGCGGCGCTCGTGCGCCGCGGTGAGCGAGCGGGTGATGCCGCTCTCGGCAGCCATGCAGAAGATGATAACGGTCTGAATGATGAGGTAGATCTGCGAGGGGATGCCGATAAGCTCCATGCCCTGCGCGCCGATCTTCAGCACGGCGAAGAAGAGCGAGAGGAGGATGACGGTCACAGGCTTATACTGCGCAATCATGGCGACCATCAGGGCCTCGAAGTAGTAGTCCTTGCTCACGCTGTCGCGGTAAAGATGCTCCACGCCGTAGACGCGGAACATACCGACCAGACCGCACATCGCGCCGGAGACGACCATGGAGAGCAGGACGATCTGATCGGTGCGCAGACCGGAGAAGAAGGCGAAACGCGGATTCTCGCCGGTGATGCGCATTTCATAGCCGACGGAGGTGCGCTCCATCACATACCACACAAGGAAGGCCATCACCGCCGCGGCAAACACGGCGCTGGTGAGGTTGGAGCGGGGAATGACATTGCCGAACCAGTATTGCGCGCCGAGCTGTTCGGTCGCGGCGACCATGTTCTTATTGGCGTTCTTCCACGGACCCTTGGCGAGGTACTGGCAGAGGTAGGCGGCGATGGTGTTGAGCATGATGGTGGTGATGACCTCGTTGACCTTGACTTTCACTTTCAAAACGCCGGGGAGGAAAGCGTACAGGCCGCCGACCGCCATCGCGGCGAGCGCCGCGCAGACGATGACAAGGAAGCGGGGCTGCCCATCCATCCACACGCCGACCTGCGCGGCGAAGATCGCGCCGAGGAGCAGCTGACCCTCGCCGCCGACGTTGAAGATGCCGACGCGCGCGCCGAGCACACAGGCAAGGCCGCACACGCACAGCACCATCGCGTACTCCAGAAAGTCGCCGATGTGGCGCGCGCTGTCAAACGCGCCGGAGAGCATCGCGCCGTAGGCCTCGAGCGGGTGGAAGCCAGAGACGGCGAGAATGCCCGCGCCGATGAGGAAGGCAAACAGGATCGAGAGCAGCAGCGAGAGCAGATAGCGGTAATTCACCGCGCCTGCGAGCTTTTTCATGTCTTTGCCGCCTCCTTTCCCTCACGGTGGCCGGTCATGTACCAGCCGATCTCCTCCTTGGTGATGTCACTTGTGCGGAACTCGCCGGTGATGCGCCCCTCGTACATCGTGATGATGCGGTCGGACAGGCGGAACACCTCGTCGAGGTCGGCCGAGCAGAGGAGAATGGCACAGCCGGCGTTGCGCTTTTCGATGATACGGGTGTGGATGAATTCGATGGCGCCCACGTCCACGCCGCGCGTGGGCTGGGCGATGATGAGCACGGGGGAATCAAACGAAAATTCACGCGCGACGACGACCTTCTGCATATTGCCGCCGGACATGGAGCCGACGGCGGTGTCGATGCCCGCGCCGCGGATGTCGAACCTCTCATAGACCTCCTCCGCGTAGCGCTCGATGGAGCTGCGCCGCTGATGAAACGCGAAGCCGCTGAAGGCTTTGTCGCGCTGCTTGCCCATGAGAAGATTGTCCGTCACGCTTGCGCTCCGGCTCACGCCGGTGGCGAGACGGTCCTCGGGAATGTGGGAGAGACCGACCTTGCGGATCTCACCCGCCGTTTTTCCGGTGACGTTCTGCCCACAGACCTCCACCGTGCCGCGCTCGACGCGGCGCATACCGGTGATGGCCTCCAGAAGCTCGCTCTGGCCGTTGCCCTCGATGGCGGCGATGCCGAGCACCTCGCCCGCGCGGACGGACAGGCTCAGACCGTCCACGGCGACCAGCCCGCGGTCGTCGCAGACGGTGAGGCCGGAGACCCTGATCTGCTCCGCGCCCGCTTCGCCGGTCTTTTCCAGCCGGTCGTAGAGCACCGGGCGGCCGACCATCATCGAGGCGAGCTTTTTTTCGTCCACGTCGCAGGTGTTCTCCACACCGATGAGCCTTCCCTTGCGCATCACGCCCACGCGGTCGCTGATTGCCATGACCTCGTAGAGCTTGTGCGTGATAATAATGACCGTCATGCCCAGCTCGCGCACCACGCGGCGGATGACGGCGAACAGCTCATCCGTCTCCTGCGGGGTGAGGACGGCAGTCGGCTCGTCCAGAATGAGAATGTCCGCGCCGCGGTAGAGCGTTTTGAGAATTTCCACGCGCTGCTGAAGCCCCACGCCGATCTCGCGCACCACGGCGGCGGGATCGACCACGAGGCCGTACTCCTCCACCAGCTTCTGCGCGGCGGCCTCGGCGGCCTTGTTGTCAAAGAGCACGCCGAGCCTGCGCGGCTCGCGGCTCATAACGATGTTCTGTGCCACGGTGAAGCTGGGCACGAGCATGAAGTGCTGGTGCACCATGCCGACGCCCATAGAGATGGCGGTTTTGGGCGAGAAGCGCTCGACCTTCCTCCCGCGGATGTACACCTCGCCGTTCGTCGGCTCGTGGATGCCGTAGAGAATGTTCATCAGCGTGGTCTTGCCCGCGCCGTTCTCGCCGACGAGGGCAAAGACCTCGCCCTTTCGGATGTCGAGCGATACGTCATCGTTGGCGAGCACGCCGGGGAACTCCATGGAGATATGGCGGAATTCGACTGCATTTTCCTGCAAGGCTCGTTACCTCACTTTCTTTGGAATAGAGGAAGCGGCGCGGCTTTTGCCGCGCCGCAAGGGAAGTGCATGAAATTACGCGCGCGTCGTCTCCACGACGATCTCGCCGGAGGCAATCTTCGCGGCCAGCTCCTCGACGGCGGCCTTGACCTCGTCGGGGACCTGCTGCGTCATGCCGCTGTCGCCGTAGCCGATGCCGACGTAGCCGGTCGCCATGTCGGCGGTCCAGGTGGTGCCGAAGCGGCTGTCGCCCGCGAGATAGGACTTGACGGCGTCATAGATGGAGCTGCCGACTTCCTTCTTCATGGAGCAGATGATGACCTCGGGGTCGATGTACTTCTGGTCGCTGTCCACGCCGATGGCGTAGAAGCCCTTCTCCTTGGCGGCCTCGAACACGCCGTCGCCGCAGGCGGAGGCAATCTGGAAGATGACGTCCGCGCCCTGATCGTTCAGCGCGATGGCGCAGTCCTTGCCGACGGCGGGATCGTCGTAGGTGTTGGAGTAGTTCTTCACCACGCTGATCTCCTTGCCGTTCTCGGTGCCGTAATACTCGGCGCCCTGCGTGTAGCCGACGATGAAGTCGTTGATGGTGTCGGCGTCCTCGCCGCCGACCGCACCGACCACGCCGGTCTCGGAGACCGCGGCGGCGATGTAGCCAGCAAGGAAGCTGCCCTCGTTCTGGGCGTAGGTGATGTTGAGCACGTTGGATACGGGTGCGCTGGTGGCGTTATCGACCCAGATCCAGTTGACCTCGGGATAGTCGGGCGCGATGGTCTCGACGTTGTAGAACTCCCAGCCGACGCACACGACGATGTTCGCCTTCTCGGCGGCGTTCTTCATCTGAATGTCGTGGTTCTCGTTGTTGCACTCGATGACGATGGGCGTCACGCCGAGGTCGGCGACCATGCGGTCCAGGCCCTCCTTGGAGGAGTCGTAGAAGCTGCGGTCGCCGAGCTTGCCGGCTACGACCAGCGCGACGGTCAGACCGTCGGCGTCGCCGCCGTTGCCGGCATCGTCGATGGGCGCGTCGTCCTTCTTGCCGCAGGCGGCAAGGCTGAGCACCATGACGGCGCACAGCAGCACAGAGAGTAGCTTTTTCATTCCAATTTACCTCTTCAAAACATTGTAGTCTCTGCGCGGCGGATGCAGGAGAGCCGCGCAGGTATGCTCTATTATAGGCATTCCCGCGCGGCTTTGCAAGACATATCGCAAAAATCGCGTTGTATTTTGTGCTCAGGAGGGCGTTTTTTCGCCCAACGCTTCGCGCAGCGTGCGCCAGCCGAGCATGGCACACTTCACGCGCGCGGGCATATGGGAGACGTCGCGCAGAGCCGAGGCCTCCTCAAGGCTGTCGATCTCCTCCTCGCTCGCCTCGCCGCGGATCATGCGCAGAAAGAGGTCGCCGAGCCGCAGAGCCTCCTCGCGGCTCTTGCCGACGATCATGCCGAGCATGATGTCAGTGGAGGCCTGCGAGATGGCGCAGCCGTCGCCGACAAAGGCCCCGTCGGCGATGGTATCGCCATCGAGCTTGAGCTTGAGCTGAATTTCGTCGCCGCAGCTCGGGTTCACGCCGTCGAGCACGAGGTCGGCGTCCGGCAGATCGTGCTTGAACTCCGGGCGGACGTTGTGCTCGGTAAGGATCTCGTTGTAGAAAGGATTAGTCGTCATAGCCCATGCGCCCCCTGACGGTGGATAGGTTGCCGACCAGCCGGTCCACATCGGTTTTGTCATTATAGAATGCGAAGCTCGCGCGCACCGTGGCGTGATAGCCGAGGAAGCGGTGGAGCGGCTCGGCGCAGTGATGCCCCGCGCGGACGGCTACGCCGTCGGTGGCAAGCAGCTCGCTCACGTCGTGCGGGTGGACGTTGTCCACCACAAAGGTCAGGATGCCGTTGTGCTCCTCTGCCTTGTCCGAGCCGAGGATGCGGACGTGCGGCAGCGCGCGCATTCGTGCGAGGGCGTCGGCGGTGACGGCCAGCTCGCGCGCGTGGATGGTATCGAAGCCGACGCGCTCCACATAGTCGATGGCGGCGTGCAGGCCCGCCGCGCCCGCGGCGTTGACGGTGCCGGCCTCAAATTTGTGCGGCGCCTCGGCAAACACCGCGCCCTCGCGCGTGACGGACTCGATCATCTCGCCGCCCGTGAGAAACGGCGGCATCTGCTCCAGAAGCTCGCGCCGCCCGTACAGCGCCCCGATGCCCATGGGCCCGTAGAGCTTGTGGCCGGAGAAGGCGAGGAAGTCCGCACCCAGCTCCTGTACGTTGACCGGCAGGTGCGGCGTGCTCTGCGCGCCGTCCACCACCAGCACCGCGCCCACGCGGTGCGCCAGCTCCGCGACCGCGCGGATAGGGTATTCGCGTCCGAGCACGTTCGAGACCTGCTGCAGCGCGACGACCCTTGTCCTTGCCGTGATGAGCGCTTCGACCTTGTTGGGGTCCAGACTGCCGTCCGGCTCACATTCCATGAACTTGAGCTGCGCGCCGGTCTGACGGCAGACCATCTGCCAGGGAAGGATGTTGCTGTGGTGCTCCATCGTGGAGATCAGGATCTCATCGCCCGCCTTGACATGGCTGAGCCCGTAGCTGTAGGCTACAAGGTTCAGCCCCTCGGTCGTGTTGCGGGTGAAGACGAGCTCCTCGCTCTGCGCCGCGCCGAGAAAGCGGGCGACGGCGGCGCGGGCGCTCTCGAGCGCGTCGGTCGCCTCGATGCTCAGCGGGTAGAGTCCGCGCAGGGGATTGGCGTTGTGGCGCGTATAAAACTCCCGCTCCGCGTCCAGCACGCACTGCGGGCGCTGGGCGGTGGCGGCGCTGTCGAGATAGGCGACGTCACGCTGCGCGAGCAGCGGGAAATCGGCTTTATAATTCGTACTCATTCGCGTTCCTCCTTCGTACACAGGACCTGTGCGAGCGCACCGAGGGCGCGCGCGGAAAAGGCTTCGTCCTCCGCCATGCGCGCGAGCCGCTCCACGGCGGCGCGGGCGAGGATGGCTTCGGCGGCGGTGCGGTCGATGCCGCGGCTGGCAAAGTAAAAGAGCGTGTCCGCGTCCAGCTCGCCGATGGTCGCGCCGTGGCTGCCCTCGACGTTCTCCTCGGCGCAGAGGATGACGGGGACGGTCTTGTTTTCCGCGTCCTCGCCGAGGAGCAGGACGGTCTCGTTTTCGCTGCCGACCGAGCCGGCGGAGCCGCGCTTGAAGTCGATGGTGCCGCGGAAGACCTTTTTCGCGCGCTCCATCAGCGCACCGGAAGCGTGGATCTCGCTCACGGTGCTTTTGCCGAGCTGCTCAACGGTCAGATCAATGTCCGCCGTGTCGCTCCGGCGGGCGAGGTAGCCGAGGTCGGCGCGCAGCGCCGCGCCATCGCCCGCAAGGGAGATCTGGTGGTCGGCGTAAACAGCGCCGTCGCCGAGCTGGAGGGAGATGAGGTCGAGCTTCGCGTGTTCAGCGAGCTGCGCGCTCAACTCGTGGCGCAGCACCGCGCCCTGCGTGGGATTCAGAAGCTGCACGACGCGAAGGTGCGCGCCCTCCGCCGCTGTGAGCCTGAGCTCCGCGGCAAGGGGCTGCGCGGCGGTGCAGACCTCAAAGACGGTCAGCTCCGCGCCCGCCTCGGCGGTCACGGTATAGATGCGGCGGCCATAGGCTGCGCCGCCGTCCGCGGCTTCAATGCGAAGGGGGGCGTTTTCGCAGGAGACGGCGGTGAAATGCTCGCTCGAGAGCAGTGTTTCCGCATCCGTATCCCAACGGACGGCGGCCTCGTTCACGCCGAGACGGTTCCAGGTGCGCGAAGCGGGACGGTTGACATAAATCGTTTTTTCCATATCGTTCGCTCCTTTCGCTCAGCCGATGCTGCCCTTCATCTCAAGCCGGATGAGGTTGTTCATTTCCACGGCGTACTCCAGCGGCAGTTCCTTGG
>ENA-OUQF01002154-OUQF01002154.1-human-gut-metagenome-genome-assembly--contig:-NODE-2154-length-10369-cov-7.400039_pt1 | contig 10369 bp, 7 predicted proteins | sample MGYA00237947_ERZ548826 | MGnify/ENA primary metagenome ERZ548826 (study PRJEB26490, sample SAMN05194701) | human gut metagenome | biome: terrestrial biome; feature: human-associated habitat; material... | reverse complement strand
AAAACCACCGGCTGAGCCGGTGGCTTGAGTAAGCCCTAGAAGGGCATAATACTAGTAAAGCCCCTTAAGGGGCCTTTTATTTACGCCTTGGTTCCCTTGCTACCCGTAAACGGGTCCGTGAATTCCTTAAGGCTTAACTGGTCTGCAATTTGGTCTTGTTCTAGCTGTCTCTTGATATACTCCTGGATTCTCTGCTTGTTTTTTCCAACAGTATCCACAAAATATCCTCTGGCCCAGAAATGCCGATTTCCATACTTGTACTTTAAATTCGCGTGTCTGTCGAAAATCATGAGGCTGCTCTTTCCCTTGAGATATCCCATAACGTAAGAAATGCTATACTTCGGCGAAAAACTTATCAGCATATGGATATGGTCCGGGCAGGCTTCTGCTTCAATTATTTCAATATCCTTTTGCTCGCATAGTTTGCGAAGTATCTGACCAATATCTTTTTTGATTTGGCCATAAATCACCATTCTCCGATATTTCGCTGCAAACACTACACTACACTGCGGAAAATCAGCAAACGCAACCCATTGCTGTTGCTTAGTGCGCGGTTCCCAACCAGTAGGAATGTCTACTGGGGATGCAGCCGCTAATGCCGTGTCCCAACAGGCGTTTTGCTTTTTTGTGAGCCTGAGGATGGTCGTTCCGCTCGACGCAGGGCTGATGAAGGCCTGCTGCATTCGGTTTGGGCAGATCTGTCCACGGAATCCCTCGTCAATATACCCTATTCAATGTAGAAAATTTGTACATTACCATGATTTTGCTCCGAGGACCTTGCTTTTCTATGCCGGGTCATTTATGATGGCAGTGTTCGAATGTCCGGCAAGGAGAAGGGAAATCGAAGGTATGAGCAGGTTTGAATACACCATAGAAAACGTTTTGGATATCCCTCTCTGGGAAAAAATGCAGGACCGGTTGGCGGAGCTGACCGGTACCGCCATCGTCTGCATCGACATCAAGGGGAAGCCTGTCACGAAACACAGTGGCCGTACCGCGTTCTGCAGCATCGTGCGAGAGAATCCCGTTTCTCGCAAGCGTTGCTTCCGCTGCGATGCGCTGGCAGGAGTGGAGGCAGTGCGCCGGGGCCGCCCCTACATCTACCTGTGCCACTGCGGCATCGTGGACGTAGCGGTCCCCGTCATGGTGGGGGATATCTACCTTGGTGCCGTGATGTTCGGGCAGGTGCGTCTGCGGCACAAGGACCGGGAAAAGGCGGAGCGTCTGGTAAACGAGATCAGTTCCATCCTTCCGCAAGAGGACGCTGCACAACAGGAGATCCTGCGGAAATACGAGCTTCTGCCAGAAATGGATTACGACCGGATCGTTCAGGTCGCAGAATATATCAACGATATGGTGCATTATATTGTTGACCGTGCCGTAAAGAGCCACACCCGGGATGAGACCTATAAGTGGCTGATGAGTGCCAATGCCGAACAGCCCAGCGAGGAGATCCAGATCCAGGAGCTCCTGCCGCAGGAGGAGCACAGACCGCAGCAGACCGGGGTGCTGCCGGTAAACCCCAGCAGCGTGGTCTACCCGGCGGTGGTCTACATCCGGGATCATCTGCAGCAGGAGATCACCATGATGGAGATGGCAGACCTGTGCCACCTCAGCCCCAGCTATTTTTCCCGGACCTTTAATAAGGAAACGGGAGAGAGCTTTGTGAACTACATCAGCAGCCGCCGGATCCAACTGGCAAAGGAGCTGCTGCTGGAGACTGGCAAAAGCATCTCCCAGATCGCTGAAGAGGTAGGCTATGACAACATCAGCCACTTTACGGCGGTGTTCAAACGCACAGAGGGGATCACCCCCTCCGCCTACCGGTCGTCGAAAAAACGAAAAAAATTTTCATAATAGCGGGCACTGCTTTCCAAAAAAAGCACCGGATCGGGGCTGCAGCACAAAATCACGTGCTGCAGCCCCTTTGTTCAGTTCTTACAATTACAGCAGCTTTAATTTGTGGAAGTTATTTTGTATACAAACGGAAAAGACAAAAAACGAATAAATGACAAAAAACAGCAACAAAATCCATAAAAAGAGCAACAAACTTATTTATTGCATTTTTTGTGCATCTTTGATAAATTCTCATTAGGCAGTTGAGTATGAAGTGTTACACTCAACAAAAAGAAAAAAATCACAACAAGGAGGAAACAAAATGAAAAAACAAAAGAGCGCGAGCTTCTGGGTCGCGATCGCTCTGATCCTATGCCTTATAAGCTCTTTGGGCGCATCCATGGTGCAGACAGGCGGCGGTGCGATCAAGTACCACGACATCACTATGGTCACCGACAGCGGTCACGAACTGGACGCCCTTCTGTTGGTGCCGAAAAACGCCACCAGAGAGAACCCCGCTCCGGCGATCGTCACCAGCCATGGCTGGTACAACAACCGTGAGATGCAGGACCTCAACTATGTTGAGTACGCTCGCAGAGGCTATGTGGTCATCTCCATCAGTATGTACGGTCACGGCGACTCTGAGGTCATCCCGGACGGAACCTGGTGGGATGCTGAGAACAATGCCAACGGTCTTTACGATGCCGTAAAGTACATTGCTCGCCTGCCCTACGTTGATGCAAGCCGCATCGGCGTTACCGGTCACTCCAACGGCGCACTTGCCAGCCGTGTGGCTGTGATGCAGGACGAGGAAGGGCTGATCGCCGCCGCACTGCTGGTGTCCAACGATGCCGTTTACAAGAAGGACGATCAGTGGGTCAACATCTTTGGCAGCCGTGATGCTGGTATCGTTGCTTGCCAGTACGACGAGTTCTTCCACCGGGTAAAGCAGGAAGACGGCACCAAGAGTGCTCCCCGGGATTACATCGACCAGAATACTGCACAGTCCTTCCTGCACTTTGGCGTAGACCCCACCGGTCTGGACAAGCGCAGTGCCGATACCTACTACACCGAGCAGATCGACGGCAAGGAATCCATCCGTGTCATCTTCAACCCGGCCATCACCCACCCTTGGGCACACTTCTCCAAGAATGTTGTTGCTGACAGCGTCACCTTCTTTGACAAGGCACTGGATGCTCCCATCAAGCTGGATGCCAACAACCAGACATGGCAGTGGAAGGCATTCTTCAATACGGTGGGCATCGCTGGCTTCTTTATGTTCGTCATCTACGCCGCCATCGCCCTTCTGGACGCTCGCTACTTTGCAGAGCTCAAGCCTGCTGCTGACGCACAGCCGCTCCCCGCTCCCAAGGGCAAGGGCAAGGGCTGGTACTGGGGCGGTCTTGCATTTGGTGCCATCATGGGCATGATCCTCTACCCCACCATCTATGCATGGTGCAGTAAGAACCGTCCGGCATTCTGGAATCAGGGTGCCACCTGGTACATCGGTATGTGGACCTTCCTCTGTGGCGTGTTTACCATCCTGGTTATGGTGGTGACCTATAACTGCTATAGCAAGAAGAACGGCCTGGACCTGGCAGAGCGTGGCGTGAAGATCAGCGGTCGCAAGCTCTGGAAGACCATCGTTCTGTCCCTTATCGTGGTGGTCGCCGCCTATGCGCTGGTGTTCATTTCCGACTACCTGTTCCTCACCGACTTCCGCCTGTGGTGCTTCATCACCATCCGTGCATTTGCACCCATGCACTTTGCCACCATTGCAAAGTATCTGGTGTTCTGGCTGGTGTACTACATTGCCCTGTCTGTTGCCACCAACGGCTTCAACTTTGTACAGCTGGGTAAGTCCAAGTGGCTCAGCACTCTGGTGCAGATGTTCTTCGTCTTTATCGGACCCGAGATCATGATCGGCGTTCAGTACATCACCTTCTTCAACAAGGGTTTCCTGTGGTCCGAGCTTACTCACCTTGGCGGCTCCATTACCGGCATCTGGCTCTACCCCATCGTTTTCATCCTGCCCCTTGCCGTCTTTGTGTGCAGCAAGATCTACAAGAAGTCCAAAAACCCCTACATCGGCGGCATCATCATGGGCATTCTCGCCTGCGTGGTCTCCGTCACCAACACCCTCACCCTGGGCTAAGCACACCCACTCTGTTCCTCTGGATCAGAACTGCAGCGGTGTGACTGCGTTGTAGAAAAGCCGGGCTGCTCCACAGTTTCTGTGCAGCAGCCCGGCTTTGTGTTATCTGGGCATTTTTAAGATCAGCGGTTGGGTGCCATCCTTATTCCATCAAAAGCCATTGGGATGGCCGAGTATTTTATACCAACAGGTATGCGCTGTGGAGCTTTTATTCTGCGATGGGCATGGTCTGGTATCGTGAAGAGGATGAACACCCGGTTCTGCTCGTCCAGCCAGCCGTTTTTCACGGACAGGCTCATGCGGTCCAGCAGGATACCGTACAGGGTCTTGGCATCGGTTGACAGGCTCTGGAACCGTGGCTCCTGAAACAGAGCCTTTGGAATGCGGTAGAACGAAAACAGCTCTCCGGCTTGCCCGTAGAAATAATCAAGGATCATGCTGTTTTTCAACCGTCTGTCCTAAAACGAACGTGATTCTTCGTGCGTAGGAAGATGTTTTTGCAACATAAATAACAGGCATTTTGAAAACTCACCTCCAGTCATTCAGTTGAGCTATGTACAAAAAATTGACGTTATACCGTATATGCTTTATGGTGCGTATACCGCTTGCTATATTTTGTATAAAGTAAGGCAATATTTGATGGCTTTTTTGGGCATTTGCATCTTCGTTGGGTGCGTATCCATCGGCACTGTTTTCGCCGGATTTGTGCAATAAAAAAGAAACAGCCAGAAAAAATCTAACTGTTTCTCGTCAATTTCATCGCACAGGGGATATAATCCGAATCATCCCCATACGGTGCATGATCCGCAAGAAGTATTCAGATGGTCGCCCGTTCAAATCGCATCTGAAGCGCATTTCTCCTGAAGTGTAACTTTTTTACATTGAAGCAAGAATGGCAATTTTTTCTCGAAAGCAATGCTCGTCCGAAAACCCGCATTACGCCTATGTTTTTTGCCATTTTTCAAAAGAAATGTTTTGTCCTTTGGGGGCTTCTTTAAGGTCCGCATGGGAGAGCGTTCGGTTCGCATCCGAGAGGTCAAGGGTTCGAATCCCTCTAGGTCCATAAAACGCCGTATCGTTTAACACGATACGGCGTTTCTTTTTGTCTTGGGCAGCTGTTTTTTCAATACAGCTGCCCATCGGGATGTGATATAAGCAAGTTGCTATCCGATGGCCTCAAAAACAAATTGTACTACGATTGTTTTCAAAAAGTTCTGTCTCACTACTCGCACCAGACAAGGAAGCTCCAAACCTTTTCTCGAAAGAGAAGGGTTCGGATTTTTTGTTTTTGGCGGCGTGCCCCGCCGCACAACAAAAGCATCCGCAGCGCATGGCCGGGCTGCTTCAGCTCAGGCGCAGTGCACTGCGGATGCTTATTTTTTATGCCGCGCCCCCTCTCCTGATGGGAAAGTCAGGGCATCGGCTGCGTTTTGATGTCATTTGCCGGAACACGCCCGCGTTCCTGGTTCCCCGGTCAGGGGAGCTGTCGGGCGAAGCGAGACTGAGAGGTTTTATCCTGCCAGCTTGCGGTAGGCGTTCAGCACCTGATAGGCCGGGATGCTGCTGCCCGGGGCAAATTTGCCGTTCAGGCGGCGCTTCATCAGCCCCTGCTCCACGCACCACTGGGCTGCCTTAGCGGTATCCGGGTCTGCCACGTCTGCAAAGGCCGGGGCCTCGGCAGGCTCGGGACGGCCTGCGGTGTTCCACAGCAGCAGCGCGGTCTGGGCGCGGTTTTCGGGTGCAGCCACGCCTTCCGGCAGCAGGGCTTGCAGCTTGCGGCCGGAAACATAATTGTACACGCCGTAGCCCACAACGCCAGCCGCCACTGCGCCTGCCGCTGCCACGATGACGACCGCACCGCCGCCGTCACCGCCGCCAGTAGAGCCGCCGGGGGTGGTGCCGCCCGGGGTAGAGCCGCCCGGGGTAGAGCCACCGGGGGTGCCGCCCGGGGTCAGACTGCGGACATAGCCGCAGACGTTGCAGGTGGTGTCCTTGTCGTCATCGTAGACATGGCCTTCGGTGTCCTGCACCGTATGGCAGATGGGGCACTCCATCCAGTGACTGTACTCGTCGTGGGTCATTTCCATCTTGTGGTCGTGCTCAAATCCGCCCGGACTCAGCGGCACCGAATAATGCTTTATTGCGCAATATTCCGTATCATCGTTCTGGGTCCAGATGAACTCTGTTTCCCGTCCGTTCACTGTGCAGACGGTATCCTTGCTAAACTTATATCCGGGTTTTGCGTACAGACCCACCTGAAGGGTGTACCGTTTGCCCGGCCTGAAGGAGCCGGTGATCGGCTTGCCGCCTACGTCGTCGCCCTCGACCCAGTAGATCTTGGCGTCACAGACGTCTGCTCCGTTGTCCAGAATAACAACAGTCTCGTCCGGCATTTCGTTCTTTCTGGGGGTGTTTACACGGAGATTCACCTGCTTGATTCTGGTAATGGTCAGCACCTGCAGACTGAATACGCTGGTCAGTCCATTGCCGCAATCGTAGGTGTAAGTTACCCGGTCTGCACCCGGGTTCACCTTCAGGGTGTTGCCCTCCACAGTGCCGCCAACCCATTCACTGGTCTTATCTACGTCAAATCCAGCAGGGAGGGTACTCAAGTCAAACGTACGTTCGGTCTCATCAATGGTAATGGGGTACTTGTTTCCAGAGCACTCGAAGTTTTCTGGCGTTAGCTTGGTGTTGTAGCTTAGGTTCAAAGATGTCAGCTGGTTATTGGAGCAATACAGCTTCTTCAAGTTGCGAAAACACGTAATGCCCCACAGGCTGGTAATATTTTTGTTGCGGACATCGATCGTAGTGACAGCTCTCCATTCGCCTGGCTCCAGAATTCCATTCGGTTCTCCATCCTCCGATCCTCCTTTGTCAAACGTCGTTCTGATATATTCCAGGAACGTTTTGTCCGGAAAGTTTTCGCTGTGCAGGGGAACCCAGAAATCGACTTCATCGTCCGCAAAGGCGCTGATGGGCAGGAAGGTGAATACCATGGCCAGCGTCAAAAGGGCACTGACAAGGCGCGTTCGGGTTGAGAATCGTTGTTTCATGGGGTGCTCCTTTCTGTGGTAAAATTTATTTTTTCAGGGCCCCATTCGGGAGAAGCGTCAGCTTCTCCCGAAAAAAGGGCACCCTTTTTCAAAAAGCGGTCATTGTCCGGCATGGGGCAGAATGATCCTTCGGTTGTCAGCCTCCTGCCAGCTTGCGGTAGGCGTTCAGCACCTGATAAGCCGGGATGCTGCTGCCCGGGGCAAATTTGCCGTTCAGGCGGCGCTTCATCAGCCCCTGCTCCACGCACCACTGGGCTGCCTTAGCGGTATCCGGGTCTGCCACGTCTGCAAAGGCCGGGGCCTCGGCAGGCTCGGGACGGCCTGCGGTGTTCCACAGCAGCAGCGCGGTCTGGGCGCGGTTTTCGGGTGCAGCCACGCCTTCCGGCAGCAGGGCTTGCAGCTTGCGGCCGGAAACATAATTGTACACGCCGTAGCCCACAACGCCAGCCGCCACTGCGCCTGCCGCCGCCACGATGACGATCGCACCGCCGCCGTCACCGCCGCCGGTAGAGCCGCCCGGGGTAGAGCCGCCCGGGTTATCGCCGCCGGAGGGAGGCGTTACCGGGGGAACGGTGCCGCCGGTGCCAGTCACATCCAATTTGAAACTTACTTCCAGCTTACCAGCTATGCACCGATAACTATAGTACACTACGTTTGTGTCTTCATTGACCGTCAGAATGTTCCCGTTGGCTTTGCCATTGACCCATCCTGTAACCCGGTTTATATCAAAGTCCCCGGGCAGAGTGTTCAGGTCAAACGTACGGTCAGGGTTCAGGGTAACGGTGTAAACATTATTAAAATTGGAATGGTAAATATCCGTAATACTGAAATTGAGATTCGGGTTGTTGTCCAAATTCAGGCTGGTGAGATGGTTATTCTTAAGCCACAATGTAGTCAATTCTGGACTATCGCTGACATCCAACACGGTCAGCTGGTTGTTGGCGCAGTTCAGTTCCTTTAAAGCACTCATGTTGTTCAGGTTTAGCTGGGTCAACTGGTTATGGGCACAATTCAGTTTCTTCAGCAGTTTATTTTGGCCCAGAATCAGCGATGTCAGCTGGTTGTTTTGGCATTCTACACTTACCAGACGGGACTTATGGGTCACATCTGCGTCCAGCTCTGTCAACCGATTCGAGGAACAGTAAAGTGTTTCCAGAAATTTACTATTTCTGACATCCAGTTGCTCCAGATCGTTGTGCGAGCAATTGAGCATCACCAAATCTTTCAGATGCGATACATCCAGTTGTTTCAATTGGTTCTCGGAACAATTCAGATAGTCGATATCCGGGTTCTTGCTCAGGTCCAGCTTGGTCAGTTGATTCTTATTGCATTTCAACGTTTTCAGCTTTGGATTCTGTCTCAGGTCTAATTTCTGGATAGAATTGTTTCCGCAATCCAATTCGGTCAGGTTGGGGAACGCCTCAATGCCTCTTAAGCTGCTGATGCTCTTTCCTTCGACTTCGATTGTTTCGACTTTTCTTTGTTCTTCCACCGTGAGGACATCTCTGCCACCTGCTTTGTAGGTTTTGATGTAATTTCTAAAGCTATCGTCGGGGAAATTATTCTTATTGATGGGCAGACTGGTTTCAAAGATGAATGTGGGCTTTACTCCATTGCCGCAATTGTATTGGTAGCTCACCTCATCCTTGCCATTTTCCACTGTCAGAATCGTGCCAGAAACAGAGCCGCCGTTCCAGTTGGTTGCCTTTCCCACGTTAAAGCCGGGCAGGGTGGTCAAGTCAAACTTTCCGTCTGTACGGACAGCAATGGGACGCCTGTTGCCATTAGCCGTTATCGTACCGCCGCTGATTCCAGTAACGTCCAAACAAGCCAACCGATTTTTTGCACAATTCAGTTTACTCAAACTGTGATTATGGCTCAGGTCCAGCGTTGTCAGCTGATTATCATTGCATATCAAAGATATCAAGCCGCCATTCTGTTTCACGTTCAGTTCCGTCAATTTATTATTGCTACAATCCAGCTGTGTCAGCTGCGTCTGGTGCCCGACATCCAACTCCATCAATTGATTTCCAGAGCAATTCAGTTCTTCCAGCTTGAGGCATTGGCTGACATCCAACGTCATCAGGTCGTTGTTGGAACAATCAAATTTGACCAGTTCCCCCACGCTATCCATTACGATCTTCGTTATTTTGTTATTGGAGCAATTCACCTCCTCAAGATTCAGCCCATAGAGAATGCCCAGATTCATGTAGGTCAGTTTATTATTGGAGCAATTCAGTTTTTTCAGTCCGCTCGAAAGAATATCAACCGACTTTTTCAGTTGATTCCCGGAACAATCCAGCTCCTTCAGTTTGAAATTTTTGCCAACATTAAGTGTTGTCAAGCCGATACCGTGGCAATCCAGCTTTTCGAGATCTTCAAAGAAACGAATTCCTTCAAGACTTTTGATTGCATAACTGGTTGGAATCGTCATATTCTTGATATCCACATCGAGCTTGCCATCGCCGTTTTTGTCACAGCATTCTTTGAGAAAGCGCCGAAATTCCTCATCCGGGAAATTAAGCTTAAAATCCGGCGAATTAAAGTCAATTTCTGTGTTCGCCGCAAAGGCACTGAAGGGCAAAAAGGTAAACACCATTGCCAGCGTCAACAAGGCACTGACAAGACGCGTTCGTTTTGAGAATCGCTGTTTCATGGGGTGCTCCTTTCTGTTATGGGGTGTATTGCTGCAGGGCGTTTTTCTGAGCGGCGGCGGTAAGGTCGTCCAGAGCGCTCATCACGTCCCGGTAGTTTGGGGGAAACTTGTTTTCCCCGTGGGCTTCGATGCGGGTGCCGTCGGCAAGGACGGCTTCCAGCCGGAAGCTGCTGCCGTCCAACACGTTGGGGTCGTGGCCGGAGAAGCCTGCCCAGCCGCCCACGCCGTACTCCTCCAGAATGGCCCTGGCCTGCTCCAGAAGCTCCGGCCCGGCCTGCTCCTGATACACTTCTTCGTGATACAGTTCCAACTCCACCCGGGTGCCCTCGGGGGTGCGGGTGAGGCAGGTGCGGGAGATGGGCTGGATATAGCTGCCCTGCTCCCAGAACTCCAGCGTTTCAAGGTCGGCCAGCGCCGGGGCGGAAGCCGCAGGCTCCGGGGGTGTTGGGGCGGGGCGGCTGGGGCTGCGGCTGAGCAGTGCCGCCCCCACCGCCAGCCCCAGCAGCACCAGCGAGAAAGTGCGCATGGGTCGTCTCCTCCTTTCTGTGCGCATGGGTCAGTCTCCTTCCCTTGCCGTGGGGGGCAGAATGGTCATTCTGCCGTCCACCACTGCGTCCACCATCTCGTGCTCCCGGAAATACTCCATCAGGATATCCTGACAGGAGG
>ENA-OUQF01002153-OUQF01002153.1-human-gut-metagenome-genome-assembly--contig:-NODE-2153-length-10370-cov-4.886379_pt1 | contig 10370 bp, 7 predicted proteins | sample MGYA00237947_ERZ548826 | MGnify/ENA primary metagenome ERZ548826 (study PRJEB26490, sample SAMN05194701) | human gut metagenome | biome: terrestrial biome; feature: human-associated habitat; material... | reverse complement strand
CGTCTCTTGGCCTCCTATATACCTATTGGGATTAGATATAGAGCGAGAAAAGACGACAGTTTTTGATAAGGTCGAATTTACATTTCGAGGGGCAAAATTGCACAAAGGAATACGGGAGAGGTCGTTTCCGTCTTGCGCCACAGGTGAAATTGGCCCTTGCAAAATGTAATGGTTCCTGTTATGATTTTCATTAGAAAAACAGGTGTGATATACATTTTCGGTGACACACCTGACAGCAGAGATGTTATACGGCAGTTTGCACAAAGACCGTCAAGCTCACGAGCGAGGAGGACGTCAAGAACATGGAAAAGCTGCTCGATATGCTCGAGGACAACGAGGACGTGCAGAACACCTACCACAACTGGGAGACCGAGGACTAAGCCTTATATAGCAAGGGTTTCAGCCGTTCTTGGAAACCGGTCAGTTGTGATATACGATGCTCTGACTGCGATGTACATAACAACCTCTGCCGTGAAATAACCGGCGGGGGTTGTTTTTTTCTTTTCTGCGCCGCACGGCGCACCGCGCCGGAAGCGCCATCACTCTTACTATAGCAATAACTCTTACTCTTACTATCCCTGTTACTATCACTATAACGGCAATCCTGTTCATGCTTTCAAAGCATCGAGTCCTTTGTAAATTTAGAAAATTCTGAGAGCTTTTCTGCTTTTGTTGCACCAAAACCGGCATCAGAACGCGGTTTTTCCCTTACCGGCAAGGAGGAAAACCACATGACCGAGAAAAAAGGCTTTGTTCTTTACTTTGACGCCGCGTCCAGCCTTGCCGCGCTCTGTGCGGAGCAGCGCGGCGAGCTGCTCCTGGCGCTGTTCGACTACGCCGAACGGACGGCAAAGCAGTCTCTCACACCGGAGACTGCGCTCGCCTCCTACCCGGCGCTCGACGAACAGACGCGCATGGCGTTCCGCTTCATGGCAAACAGCATTGAGCGCGACACAAAGAAGTGGGAGCGCCAGCGCGAGCGCCGCAGTCAGGGCGCGGCGCAGCGCTACGCCCGCGCACGGGGCGAGGCGGAAGCCCCCGCGCCGTCCGCCGCGGGGCGAAACGACTGGATGAAGGACTACACCCTGTGAGCAAGGCGAAGGGGACGGCAGCGTGCCGTCCCCTTCCATATTTCATGCGAGCAAGACTGTAAGCCGGGTTCTGTATCTGGCAGTCATCTATCTACGCGCCGCGTTGCCGCGGCGCTCCAGCCACCCCGGGAGCGGTCGGGCCGACCCTGGGGCGCGAAGCCCCTGCTCCCATACCGGTGTTGCTCCGGATAGAGTTTACAGCGTCGGACACTCTCGAGCCGACGGGTGCGCTCTTACCGCACCTTTCCACCTTTTCCCATATTGCTACGGGTAGTCTATTTCTGTTGCACTTTTCCTCAGATCGCTCTGGGCGGGCGTTACCCGTTATCCTTGCCCTGTGGAGCCCGGACTTTCCTCACAGCAAGCCTTTCGGCTTTGCCGCGCGACCGCCTGTCTTACTCGCGCTCCTTATTGTAAAGGACGAAGCGGGCAAAGTCAAGAAACAAAAATTTGTGCAGGGAAATCGTTGATAAAATACGGCAGGCGCGGTATAATTTTATATATTGCGAATGTTCAGAGGGGAGTATTTGTGTATGACGCTGCACGAATATCTGCAAGGCATGAAGGGAAAGACCGCCGCGGTCATCGGCCTTGGCGTGAGCAACCGTCCGCTCGTGGAGCTGCTGGCGCGGAACGGTGTGAAGGTCATCGCCTGCGACAGGAAGGAGCGCGCGGCGCTCGGCAGCGCGGCGGCGCACTACGAGGCGCTCGGCGCGGTGCTGCACCTCGGCGAGGGTTATCTGCGCGATCTGGACGCGGACGTTGTCTTCCGCACGCCCGGGATGCGTCCCGACGTACCGGAGCTGCTGGAGGCGAAGGCGCACGGCGCGGTCATCACGAGCGAGATGGAGGCGTTCTTCGCCGTCTGTCCGTGTCCCATTCTCGGCGTGACCGGCAGCGACGGCAAGACCACCACCGCGAGCGTCATTGCCGAGCTTCTCAAGGCCGAGGGACGGCGCGTGTGGCTCGGCGGCAACATCGGCCGTCCGCTGCTCGCGGACGCGGAGCAGATGACGCCGGACGATCTTGCGGTGCTGGAGCTTTCGTCGTTCCAGCTGATGGATATGCCGTACTCGCCGCAGGTCGCGGTGCTGACGAACCTCGCCCCGAACCATCTGGACGTGCACCGCGACATGGCGGAGTACATCGCGTCCAAGGAAAATATTTACCTGCACCAGAGCGCGCGGGACACCGCCATCTTCAACGCCGACAACGCCATCACGCGCGATCTGAGCGGCAAGGCGGTCGGACGTGCGCGTCTGTTCTCGCGGCAGGAGGAGGTCGCCGACGGCGCGTTCGTGCGCGGCGGCGCGATCTGGCTGCGCGATGCGGCAGGGGAGCGCGAGGTCCTGCCGCTGGCGGACATCCGCCTTCCCGGCTGGCACAATGTGGAAAACTATATGGCGGCGCTCCTTGCCGTGGACGGACTTGTGCGCGATGAGACCGTCCACCGCGTCGCGCGGGAGTTTGCCGGTGTGGAACACCGCATCGAGTTCGTGCGCGAGCTGCACGGCGTCCGCTATTACAACGATTCCATCGCCACCAGTCCCACGCGCACCATCGCAGGGCTGCGCGCCTTCCCGCACAAGGTCGTGCTGATCGCGGGCGGGTATGACAAGCACATTCCCTTTGCACCCCTTGCGCCCGAGGTGGTCGAGCACGTCAAGACGCTCATCCTCTGCGGCGCGACCGCCGACGCCATCGAGCGCGCGGTGGTGGAGAGCGAAGCCTATGAGACCGCAGCGGAGCGGCCGCGGATCCTCCGCTGCAAGGACCTGCAGGAGGCGGTGGACGCCGCCTACTTCTGCGCCGAGAGCGGCGATGTGGTGACGCTCTCGCCCGCCTGCGCCGCCTTCGACTGCTACGCGAACTTTATGGAGCGCGGCAGGGCCTACAAGGAAATGGTGAAAAAGCTCGGCGAATAGGGAAAAGCCGTGGGCGCATAGATTCTCCCGAAAGGGGGAACGCCCATGCGCCGCTATATGCGCCGCGGCATGACAGGGCGTGAGAAACGGCGGCTGCTGCTTTTCCTTGTCTGCGCCGCGCTCATCGCGCTCGCCGTCACCGCGATGACGCAGCTTCGGCCCATTCTCACGAGCCTTGCCACCGCGCGCGTCTCGAACGCCGTCACGCGCGTCGTGAACACCTCGGTGAACGAAACGCTCTACGACGCCGGTGTGGACTACGACCGCCTGATCTCGCTGGAAAAGGACAACGAGGGACACATCACGGCGGTCAAGAGCAACATGGCGGAGTTCAACCGATTGCAGTCCGCCGTGCTCGCGGACGTGCTGCAAAGGCTCTCGGAGGTCTCCACGCGCGAGCTGGCCATCCCGCTCGGGAGCCTGACCGGCTCGCCGCTGCTCGCGGGCCGCGGGCCGCTCCTGCACATCAAAATGCAGTCGGTCGGCTCGTCCTCGGCGCACTTTGAGAATGCCTTCGCCTCCGCGGGCATCAACCAGACGCGCCACGAGATCCGGCTGGTGGTGGACGTGTATGTGAGCGTCCTGCTGCCGGGCTTTTCGACCGTCACCAAGGTCACCAACCGCTGCGCCGTCGCCGAGACGGTCATCGTCGGCTCCGTGCCGGATACCTACACCTACTTCGACACACGCGAGGATATGTCCTCCACCGCCGAGGACTTCATTATGAACAACGCCGGATAAAAGGGGAGAACGCCATGGACTACAAGGAACGCATAAAGGAGCTGCGCGACACGCTCAACGCACACTCGTACCGCTACTATGTGCTCGACGAGCCGAGCATCAGCGACTATGAATACGATATGCTCCAGCGCGAGCTGGCCAATCTGGAGAAGGAGCACCCCGAGGAGATCACGCCGGACTCGCCCACGCAGCGCGTGGGCGGCATGGCGCTGACGAAGTTCGAGCCGGTGACGCACGCCGTCCCGCTCGAGAGCCTGCAGGACTCCTTCTCCGACGCCGAGGTCGTGGACTTCGACGAGAAAGTGCGCGAGCAGCTCGAGCACGTCGAATACAGCGTGGAGCCGAAGGTGGACGGTCTGTCCGTCGCGCTCGAGTACCGCGACGGCGTGTTCGTCCGCGGCGCCACGCGCGGCGATGGGCGCGTGGGCGAGGACGTGACGGAAAATCTGCGCACGATCCAGTCCATTCCCATGGTGCTGCCGGAGAAGCTGCCGCGCCTCATCGTGCGCGGCGAGGTCTACATGGCCAAAAAGGTCTTTGCCGCGCTCAACGCCGAGCGCGAGGAGAACGGGGAGCAGACCTTTGCCAATCCCCGCAACGCCGCCGCTGGCTCGCTGCGCCAGCTTGACCCGAGGATCGCGGCGAAGCGCCGGCTGGATATTGCCGTTTTCAACCTCCAGCTTGCCGAGGGACGGACCTTCACGACCCACGCCGAGACGCTTGCTTATCTGCGCACGCAGAAATTCAAGGTCATCGGCAACAAGGTGGTCGACAATGTGCAGGACGCGCTCGCGGAGATCCGCCGTCTCGGCGAGGAGCGCGCGGAGCTGCCCTACGATATGGACGGAGCAGTTGTAAAGCTGAATAGCCTTACAGACCGTGAAATTCTCGGCTCAACGAGCAAGGTGCCGCGCTGGGCCATCGCCTACAAGTACCCTCCCGAGGAGAAGGAGACCCGCGTGACGGACATCGTCGTGCAGGTGGGGCGCACGGGCGTGCTGACGCCGAAGGCGGTCTTTGATCCGGTGCATCTGGCCGGAACGACCGTCACGAACGCGACGCTCCACAACCAGGACTTCATCGACGAGAAGGACATCCGCGTCGGCGACGCCATCGTGGTGCGCAAGGCGGGCGAGATCATTCCTGAGGTCGTGCGCGTGCTGAAGGACAAGCGTCCCGACGGCACGCAGCCCTACCGTCTGCCGGACCGCTGTCCGGTCTGCGGCGCGCCGGTCTACCGCGCCGAGGGCGAGAGCGCCACGCGCTGCACGGGCGCGGAGTGTCCCGCGCAGCTGCTGCGCAACCTCACACACTTCACCTCGCGCGAGGCGATGGACATCGACGGCGTGGGTCCCGCGCTGCTCGAGCAGCTGGTGAACGCCGGGCTTGTCTGCAAGGCGTCCGACCTTTACAGTCTCGATGTGCAAACGCTTGCGCAGCTCGACCGCATGGGCCTCAAGAGCGCGCAGAACGCCGTCGCCGCCATTGATCGCTCCAAGCAGAACGATCTTTCCAAGCTGCTCTGCGCCCTCGGCATCCGCCAGATCGGCACAAAGGCCGCGCGTGTGCTCGCGCAGCGCTTCGGCTCGATGGACGCGCTGATGAACGCCACGGTCGAGGAGCTGACCGCCGTGGATGACATCGGCGAGATCACCGCGCAGTTCCTGCAGCGCTGGTTCGCGGACGGGCAGTCCCGCGACCTCATCGAAAGCCTGAAAAACGCAGGCGTCAACATGACCAGCACGGAAGCCCCGCAGGACCTGCGCTTTGCGGGCAAGACCTTTGTGCTCACCGGCTCGCTCACGCGCTTCACGCGCGACGAGGCCGAGGCGCTCATCGCTGACCACGGCGGCAAGGCCGCCGGCTCCGTCTCCAAAAAGACAAGCTATGTGGTCGCCGGAGAGGCCGCCGGAAGCAAGCTGCGCAAGGCGCAGGAGCTGGGCGTTCCGGTGCTCACGGAGGACGAATTTCTGGCGCTGCTCGGCGGCAAGGCCGAAGATGATCCGGAAAACGGCGAAAATGGCGGACAGCTCGGCCTGTTTTCCTGAAAAAGGAGAGCATTTGATGAACATTCGCACGGCAGAGCGCCGCGATCTTTCCGCGATGCTCGACATTTACAACTACGAGGTGAAGAACGGCACGGCGACCTTCGACGTAGAGCCCCGCGCGGGCGCGGCGGGGGAGGCGTGGTTCGCCGCGCACAACACCGGCAACCATCCGCTGCTCGTGGCGGAGGAGGACGGTAAGGTCCTCGGCTACGCCTCGCTCTCGCCCTACCGCGACTTCGACGCCTATCTGCAAACCGTTGAGCTTTCCGTTTACGTCGCGCCCGAGAGCCGCGGCCGCGGCATTGCGAGCGCGCTGATGGAGGCCGTTCTCCGTCTGGCGCGCGAGGACGCGGACACGCACACGGTCGTTTCCGTCATCGCGGGCGGCAACGCGGCGAGCGTCCGCCTGCATGAGAAATTCGGCTTCACCTACTCCGGCACCCTGCATGAGGTGGGGCTGAAATTCGGCCGCTACCTCGATATCGTCAACTACGAGCTGCGCGTGGGCTGAGCAAAACGCGCCCGAAAAAAACATCGAAAGATCCGGAACTTTTTCTGCGTTCCTTCGTCTATTCATGCAGGGCCGCGGCACGCGGTCAAAAGAACGATCTATCAAGGAGAACCATTCGCATGAAACGAACGCTTTCCCTCATTCTCATCCTCACGATGCTGCTGTCTCTCGCCGCCTGCGGCAGCAAGGACGCCGCGCCGGCCGACGACGGCAACGCGCCTTCGCAGGAGCAGGGCGGCGGAGAGGAGCAGTCCGGCGGAACGACCGGGACGCCCGACGAGCCGGAGCAGCCCGAGCAGACGCAGCCGGCAGAGCAGGAGCCGGCGGACAGCAAGCCCAAGCAGGAGCCTGCCAAGCAGCCTGAGCAGAAGCCCGAGCCCAAGCCGGCTGAAAAGCCTGCGGAGGGAACGAGCGCAGAGCCGCCGACCGAGACGCCCAAGCCCGAGACCCCGGCAGAGGACAAGCCCGCCGCGGCTGTCGACGATGCGCTGACGATCCTCAACGCGATCTGGAATACATACAGCGATGAAGAAAAGTTCCCTGCCGCCGGAGGGGATTCCGAGCACGCCGTAGACGGCGCGCCCGGCAGCTTCGACGTGAGCAATGCCGACAGCCTCAGCTATCTGCTCACCTTCCCAGCGGACGACGCTTCGCTCATCGACAGCGCCGCCTCGCTCGTTCACATGATGAATCTGAACACCTTCACCTGCGGCGCGTTCCATGTCGCCGACGCGAACAACGTCGCCAGGCTCGCGGACGACCTGCGCACGACCATTCAGGCCAAGCACTGGATGTGCGGCTTCCCGGATAAGCTGGTCATCGTCACAGTCGGGCAGAGCGTGCTCTCCGTGTACGGAAACGAGGAGCTGGTCAACACCTTCCGCGATAAGCTCCTGGCGAGTTATCCTACCGCTGCCGCCGTCTATGACGAGGCCATCAACGCATAAAACAGCAGAGAAGAAAAGAGGGATGCCGCGCATTCCTCTTTTCTTTTTCCGCTTGCGAGCGGGCCGGTTTTCGTATAAAATATGGTCAGAGCACATCGCCGCACGGAGGAAGCGCCATGCCGAAGCCAAAGTGGAAGCTGAACACCATCTACATATCCGAGCGGCTGCAGGAGAGCCTGCGGCCGATCTCCTGCTGCGCGCTGACCACCGTGGTCGCCCCGATGGGCTACGGAAAGACCACCGCGGTGAACTGGTATCTGGAGGAGCGCGCAAAGGCCGGGCCGCTGCGCGTCGTCCGCATCAGCGTGTATTCCGACAATCTTGCGATCTTCTGGCGGAGCGCGCAGGACGCCTTTGCCCGCGCGGGCATCGGCCTGCTGCGGGAGTATGCCTGTCCCACGGACGCCGCCGGCGGGGGCCTGCTGGCGGACGATCTCTGCCATGAGCTGGCGGGGGAAACGCCCTGCTATCTGTTCATCGACGATTTTCACCTGCTCACAGACCAACGCGTGACCGCCTTTCTCTGTATGCTTGCGGGCCGCCTGCCCGCCAACGTCCACCTGATCATCGCCAGCCGCGACCGCTTTCTGCCCGCCGCAGAGATCGTCCGGCTGGGGGCGAGGGTCTACCGGCTCGGCACAGAGCAGCTGCGGCTGAACCATACGGAGCTGGCCGTTTACGCGCACCGCTGCGGCACGGAGCTTTCCGACGCGCAGGCGGAATCGCTGCTCTACTCCAGCGAGGGCTGGTTCTCCGCCGTCTACCTGAACCTGCGGACGCTCTCGGAGCATGGGACGCTGCCCGAACGTGATTCCGATATTTTCACTATGTTCACCGCCGCCATGATCGAGCCTCTGCCGCAGCGGCAGCAGGAATTTCTCGCGGTGATGGGTCTTGCCGACGAATTTACCGCGGAAATGGCGCGCTTTGTCACCGGGGACGCCGACGCGGAGGAGCTGCTCGCCGTGCTGACCGCGCAGAACGCCTTTGTCAGGCGTCTGCCGGACGGCGTGACCTACCGCTTCCACCACATGATGAAGGAATGTGCGGAGCGCACCTTCCGGACGCTGGATGCGGAGACGCAGCGGCGCTGCCGGGAGCGCTACGGCGCATGGTACGAGGGGCGAGGGCAGTATCTTCACGCCATGGCGGCCTACCGGCGCTGCGGGGACTACGACGCGCTGCTGCGCGTGGTGCAGGAGGATGCGGGCATCCTGCTCGCGTCGCTGCCCCCGTCGGAGGTGCCGGCCGCTCTCGACGAATGTCCCGCCGATGCTCTGAAGGCGCACCCGTTCGCGCTTCTGGTGCTGATGCGCAGTATGTTCAACTGGCGCAATATCCCGAAAATGCTGGAGCTCAAGGCGCTCCTGCTCGCCGCACTGGAGGAGCATCCCGAGCTGCCCGCGGAGGAGCGCGGCAACCTGCTGGGCGAATGCGACCTTATCATGAGCTTCCTCTGCTATAACGACATCAGCGCCATGAGCCGTCTGCACCGCAGTGCCAGCGCGCAGATGTCCCGTCCCGCCATCAGCATCCGCTCGAGCGGCGGCTGGACCTTCGGCTCGCCGTCCGTGCTGATGATGTTCTACCGCGCCCCGGGCGAGCTTGCGGGCGAGCTTGCCGAGATGGCCGAATGTATGCCGCACTACTATAAGATCACCAACGGTCACGGTCAGGGCGCGGAGACCATCATGCGCGCCGAGGCAGCCTTTGTGCAGGGGCGCTTCACCGACGCGCACATCGCGCTGGAGAGCGCCTATGCGCAGATCGAGGGCAACGGGCAGGAGAATATGGCACTCTGCTGCGACTTCCTCGCGCAGCGACTCTCCCGGTACGCGGAGGTCGGGCCGCACCGCAGCTTTGCCGAGCGCCGCACGGAACTGCTGCGGCACCACAACGCCTCGTGGCTCAACCTCTGGAACGCCGTCAGCGCCTACTGCCACGCCCTGTCGGGCGAGATGGAACAAATTCCGGAGGTCTTTGCCGAGCACCGCCTCGCCTCGGTCAGCATCCTCGCGCCGGGCCGGCCGATGATCGAGATGATCGAAAATCAGGTGTACCTTGCCCAGGGCGCTTACGCCAAGGTGATCGGCCGCAGCGAAGGTCTGCTTGCCCTGTGCGAGGGGATGCACTACGCGCTCGTCGCACTGCACGTTCGCCTTCAGACCGCGTCGGCCTATGAGCGGCTGGGCAAGCGCGAGGAAGCCGAGACGCTGCTGGCGCAGGCGCTTGCCGACGCCGCGCCGGACGGTATCGTGATGCCGTTTGCGGAGAACTACCGCTATCTCAAGCCGCTGCTTGCCGCAGGACCGCAGACCGCGCTCACAGCGCGGGTGCTCGCGCTGGGCGAGGCAGGGGAGCGGCGGCAGAGCGGGACGGTCCGCCCCGCAGCGTTCGCCGCGCTGACGGAGCGGGAATATGCGCTGGTGGGCCTGATGGCACAGCGGCTGACGAACCGGGAGATCGCGGAAAAGCTGTTTCTCTCCGAGGGCAGCGTCAAGCAATATGTAAACCAGATCTATTCCAAGCTCCACATCGAGGGCGACCAGCGCACAAAGCGCAGGCGGCTCGCGGAGCTGCTCGCGCAAAAGGCATGACATCGGGAGGACGTCCGCAGGGACGCCCTCCCGTTCCTTTATCGGTCGAAGCTGGGGTTGACGAAGTAGACGTTCTTCTCGTCGAGCTTTTCCTTGGCAAGCCGCAGCCCCTCGCCAAAGCGCTGGAAGTGCACGATCTCGCGCGCACGCAGGAACTTGATGACGTCGTTGACGTCGGGATCGTCGGAAAGGCGCAGGATGTTATCGTAGGTCACGCGCGCCTTCTGCTCGGCGGCGAGGTCCTCGGTGAGGTCGGCGATGGTATCGCCCGTGACCTGCATCGTCGCCGCCGACCACGGATAGCCGGAGGCGAACTGCGGGAACACGCCGGTCGTGTGGTCGACGAAATAGGTATCGAAGCCGGCCTCTTTGATCTGATCTACCGTGAGGTTTCGCGTGAGCTGGTGGACGATGGTGCCGACCATCTCAAGATGCCCCAGCTCCTCGGTACCGATATCGGTCAGCAGGCCCTTGAGCTCGGGGTAGGGCATGGAGTAGCGCTGGGAGAGG
>ENA-OUQF01002151-OUQF01002151.1-human-gut-metagenome-genome-assembly--contig:-NODE-2151-length-10377-cov-4.315927_pt1 | contig 10377 bp, 8 predicted proteins | sample MGYA00237947_ERZ548826 | MGnify/ENA primary metagenome ERZ548826 (study PRJEB26490, sample SAMN05194701) | human gut metagenome | biome: terrestrial biome; feature: human-associated habitat; material... | reverse complement strand
AACTCGGCGACGTGCTGCTCTCCCCGACCAAGATCTACGTCAAGACCCTGTCCCCGCTGTTCAAGGCCGGCGTGGTCAAGGGCGTCGCGCACATCACCGGCGGCGGTTTCATCGAGAACATTCCGCGCATGATCCCCGACGGACTGGCCGCACACATCAATCTCGGCTCCTGGCCCGTGCTGCCGATCTTCGACGTGCTGGAAAAGGCCGGCAACATCGACCATATGGAAATGTTCAACATCTTCAATATGGGCATCGGCATGGTGCTCGCAGTCAGCGCCGACCGCGCCGACGAAACCATGAAGCTGCTCGAAGCCAACGGCGAAGCCGCATACGTGCTCGGCAACATCGTGAAGAACACCGGCACCGACGTGGAGCTCGTGTGACGAATGGTTAAGGCCTCCCCTTTTTTGAGGAGGCCTTAACTTATGCCGTTCCAGGCATACGCAATACATCGTTCCTATTTCAACCATCCGGATTTCAAGCAATTTCGAGGAGAAAAAGATTATGGGTCAGAAGGTTCTGGTTATCGGTTCCGGCGCACGCGAACACGCCATCGCCCACGCGCTCATGCGTGGCGGCAGCGTCGATGAAGTGACCGTCGCCCCAGGTAACCCCGGCATGGAACTCGACGGCATCCGCACCACGCAGATCAGCCCGTCCAACCACGCAGCGCTCATCGAGTTCGTACGCAGCAACAACTACGACTGGGTGTTCGTCGGACCGGAGGTGCCGCTGATCGAAGGCATCGTCGACGATTTCGAAGCGGCAGGCATCAAGGCGTTCGGCCCGAACAAGGCCGCCGCCCAAATCGAAGGCTCCAAGGACTTCGCCAAGCAGCTCATGGAACGTCATTCCATCCCGACCGCCAAATACCGCACTTTCGAAGAGCTTGAACCGGCCAAGGCATACGTGCAGGAGCATGGCGCGCCGATCGTCATCAAAGCCGACGGTCTCGCCGCAGGCAAGGGCGTCACCGTCGCCATGGACATCGATACCGCCATCAACGCCCTCGACGACATCTTCATCGACCATCGCTTCGGCGCAGCTGGCGCCAAAGTCGTTATCGAAGACTTCCTCGAAGGCCAGGAATTCTCCCTCATGAGCTTCGTACGCGGCACCGAATTCTGGGCCATGCCCATCTCCCAGGATCATAAGCGCGCCTACGACGGCGACAAGGGGCCGAACACCGGCGGCATGGGCGCATACAGCCCCGTTCCGCAGATTGCGCAAAGCGTCGTCGACCAGGCCATCGAAACCATCGTGCGTCCAACCGTCGAAGCCATGGCCGCCGAAGGCACCCCCTTCACCGGCATCCTCTACGCCGGTCTCATCGCCACCGCAGACGGTCCCAAGGTCATCGAATTCAACGCCCGCTTCGGCGATCCGGAAACCGAAGTCGTACTTCCCCAGCTCACCAGCGACCTCGCCGCAGGCATCTGGGCCATCCTCAACGGCAACACCCCGACCTTCACCTGGGACGAGCACAACACCACCCTCGGCGTCGTCCTCGCCTCCAACGGCTACCCCGTCGACGTCATCAAAGGCGCCCACATCCCCGAAATCCCCGTCGGTGAAGACTCCCACGTCTACTATGCCGGCGTCGCCAACTCCGACGAAGGCCTCATCGCCAACTCCGGCCGCGTCCTCCTCGTCGAAACCTCCGCGCCCGACATCAAAGCCGCACAGGGCAAGATCTATGCGATCATCGACAACCTCGACACGACGGGGATGTTCTATCGTCACGACATCGGCTCCAAAGCCCTGGATGCGTGACGATGGTGCGTTGGCTGCGTTATGGGAACCTCGATGTACCGCCGTGCACCTTCGGTTCCCACGCCTTGCCACCGCACGTCACGTGTAGCCGAATAACCGGCGCATAGCCGCACATCAACGCACAAACACAAGCCCTTGGGATTCAATGGAAAAGAGAGTAAGAAACCATTGAATCCCAAGGGCTTGTCTAATCGCTCCGCCTTTGCGTCGGCACGAACGACAACTACTGCTGCTCCCCCTGCTTCGGAATGAGCAGCGAGGCGGCGAACGCAAGTGCCAGCAGCACCACGCCGCCGATCATCGCGCCGACATAGCCGTTGGTGGCATCACCCGCCGCACCGAAGGCGTTCTGCATGGCGTACAGCACCGCATAGCTCAATCCGGCACCCAGATTGAACGCACCAGAGTTCAGACCCGGCAGGTAGCCCGGATTATCTTCCGGGGAGAGCACCACGCCCAAGCCGTTGAGCATGATGTTGGCGGTGCCGGCGTACGAGACGCCGAGCGCCACGGACATGACCACCAGAGCCCAGATGCTCGGAGCATGGCACACGTAGATGCCGAAGAGCACGCCGATGACGGACACGACCAGACCGGTGCGCAGTACCGCACGGTAGCCGAACTTGGAGGCAAGCACGCCCGCGATCGGGCCGAACGCCAGACCGACCAAGGCATACGGGGTCAACGTTGCGAAGGAGACCACCGAAGCGCTCATGCCGGCGCCGACCTTGGTGTCCTGCGCCAGAGCCGGAACGATGCCGTTCATGATGGCGAACACGCCGGTCATGGTCAGCAGCGTGGTCAGCAGCAGACCCCAGGTACGGCGCTGCTTGAGATAATGCGTGGTGACCATAGGCGCCTTCTGACGCTTCTCGATGTTCCAGAAGGCCACGAACAGCACCGCGGCGACCACCAGTTCGACGGCGACCAAAGCCCAATTCGCGGCAGCGAGCTTCTGGATTTCGTTGATGGCCAGGTATGCGGCAAGGAAGGCCGCGGCAAGCGAAATCACACCAGCCCAATCCATCTTCGGAGTCTCGGCCGCGGTGGATTCCTCGGCATAGACGAACACGAGCACAATGGCCAGCACCGCAACACCGACCATAACCCAGAACACGGAACGGAATCCGAAGGTGCCGGCAAGCCAGCCGCCGAGAATGGCGTCAACGCCGCCGATACCACCGTTGACGGAGGTGAGGATGGCCATGAGCTTGGCATATTTCTTGTCTTCGGTGACCTTGGCATGCAGCATGATCAGCGTCATCGGCACGATCGGCCCGGCAACGCCCTGGATCACACGACCGGCCATCAGCATCGGCACGTTGACGGCGAGCGCGGAGACCACGCATCCGATGGCGGTTAGGCCGAGGATGCCGAGCAGCACCTTCTTGCGCCCGATCAGGTCGCCGAGTCGCGGTAGGAACAGTGAGAACACCGCACAGGAGGTGAAGAACACGGTTTGGGTCAGGCCGATCTGCGCGTCCGTGGTGTTGAGTTCCACGCGCATGGTCGCCAATGCCGGCGACAGCATCGAGGCGTTCAGCTGGAAGGCGAAGATGGCGGCCATGAGGGCGGCCATCAGGGCGACGACGGATTTGCCTCCGGAGTCGAGCATCGTATCGCTCTTGGTTTCAGTCATGATTGTTTTCCTTGCTTCTTTCCCTTTTATTCAGCCGATGGCTTTGATGGCTTCGGTCACCAGATCCCAGAACCTGTCGAAGTCGAGCTTCGTGGCGACCTGGGTGTGGCATTCCTCGGCGCTGGGCTCGGGGCCGCGCAGGTCGGCGACGGTCATGCCGAGCGTGAGCTCGCCGTGGATCTCGATGTCGACCGGGCAGCGTCGGGTCTGCACCACGCTCGGGTCGATGAGGTAGGCCACGGTGCATGGGTCGTGTACCGGCGGGTCGATGAAGTCCTGATTGTCTTGGTAGGTCTTGCGGAAGAAGTCCATAAGCCCGGAAACGAACATGGCCAGATCGGTGCCTACGCCTTCGATGCGCCGCTGCACTGCAGGCGTGCATAGCGCCTGATGGGTCAGGTCGAGTCCCACCATGGTGATCGGCCATGCCTCGTTGAATACGATGTGCGCCGCTTCGGGGTCAACTTTGATGTTGAATTCGGCCACGGCGCTCCAATTGCCCACATGGTAACCGCCACCCATGAGCACGACTTCCTTGACGCGTTCGACGATGCGCGGCTCTATGCGCACGGCCATGGCGATGTTGGTCAACGGTCCGGTCGGCACGAGGGTGATGGTTCCCGGCTCGTTGTTCATGATGGTGTCGATGATCCAGTTGACCGCATGCCCCGGTTCCAACGGGCGGGTTGGTTCGGGCAGTTCGACGCCGTCGAGACCGGTCTCGCCGTGGATGGAGGCGGCGACTTCCTGCTTGCGTACGATGGGCCGATCGCAGCCGGCATGCACCGGGATATCGGTGGCATGCGCCTTCTCCAGCACGGCGCGCGCATTGTAGGTGACCTTATCGAGGCTTTGGTTGCCGCCAACCGTGGTGACGCCGATCAGATCGATGTTTGGATTGCCGACGGCCAGCAGAATGGCGACGGCATCGTCGTGGCCGGGATCGCAGTCCAGAATGATTTTCTTTGCCATGAGTTCCTCCTCATTGTTGTTTTCAGCGTTGTCCGAATTCCAACAGCAGCTGCTTCGCCGCAGCCAGATCGATGACCCGCGGGGTGTTGCCCGCGAACCGTTCGTCCACAACCGCTTGCGCGTTGCTGACTATCTCATCTGCGCTGATGCCATAGTCTGTGAACGGGTGTAGTCCAATCATGCGGTCGCGGAAATCCTTGAACGCGCGGGCCGCGATGATGGCGGTCTGCTCGACGGGGGCGTTCTGCGGGAACACCGCGCCGAGGATCTGGCCTATTTCATGCACCTTCTTCGCACGCGCGGGTGCGACGAATTCCATGACGGCCGGCAGTGCGTATCCGACCGCTTCGCCATGCACGATATGGTATTTCGCACCCAGCACGTGGGCCATCGAATGACCGACGATGGTTCCTGCATTGTTCAGCATCCATCCGGCAAGGGTGGAGGCCACCATCACGCGTTCGCGCGCTTCCCTGTCCTGACCGTTGGCAACCGCTCTCGGTAGGTAGTTGTAGAGCAGGAACATCACCTTTTCGCAGATGGCGTCGGTAATCGGGCTGGCCAGATTCGACAGGTAGCCTTCGGCGGCATGGCAGAAGGCGTCGAGACCGCAGGCGATGGTCATCTTCGGTGGAAGGGTGAGCATCAGGTCGGCGTTGAGCACCGCGTATTCGCTGGTGGCCGGGTCGGCAAGCACCGCGAGCTTTTGGCTGGTCCGCTCATCGGTGATCACCAGGGCATTGGACATTTCGCTGCCGGTTCCGGCGGTGGTCGGCACTGCAATCATGCCGCCGCAATGGGCGATGGGTTTCGCCGGATCCGTGTAATCGATGATGGAGCCGCCGTTGACGCGCACGATGTTGATGCCACGCGCCACGTCCATGGAGCTGCCGCCGCCGATGGCGATGATCGAATCGGCATGATGGTCCGTGAACGCCGCTGCGCCTGCGTCCACCGTGCCGCTCAACGGATCGGATTTGACCTTGTCGAACAATGCGACGTGGATGCCGGCCGATTCCAGTGCCGCGATTGCACCGGCCACGAGCGCCATCGATCCCACGAAGGAGTCGGTGACGACCAGTGGACGCTCGTAGTGTTCCTTCTGGCATATTTCCGTGAGTGTCTGCCCAAGGTCGTCGGTGCAGACGACTTTGACGGGCTGTACCATTTTAACGTTCAGCATGTCACAGTCCGATCTTCGCTGCCGCTTCGTCGGCGTTGATGCAGAACTGGCGGACCTTGTCGATGTCCTTTTCCATGCGCCCGCCGTCGTATTTGATGCTGGTCTTGGTCAGCGAATCGACACCATAGGGCTTGCACTGTTCGATGGCCGCCGCGACGTTGTCCGGGCCGAGGCCGCCGGCCATGATCACGGGCTTGCCGCATTCGGCGACGATGCGAGCGTCGATGCTCCAATCATGGGTCAGGCCGCTGGCGCCGATGCCGGTGTCGGGGGCGAGCCCGGAATCAGTGAGGATGAAATCGCAGTACTGCGCGTACTTCTTGGCGCGATCGACCGCCGATTCATCGTCGACGAGCACGGCCTGCATGAGTTTGGTCTGCGGCGCGACCTCCTTCAGTCGTGCCGCGAAGGCCTCATCCGCGGCGTATCCGTCTCCGGCGATGTGCAGGATGTCCGGCTGGATTTTTTTGGCCAGGTCGATCATTTCGTCCGGATCGTTGGTCAGCATGATGGCAACCGAGGTCACGCCGCGACGCTTGCATTCGTCGAAGATACGGTGCACGCGTTCGATCGGCACGCGATGGGCCGGCACGCCGCCGTTCTGCATCGGGACCAGACCGATGTTATCGGCGCCTGCTTCCATAGTGTTGACGGCCTCGTCGTATTCGATCAGGGAGTAGATCTGCTTGACGACCATGAGTGGGTTCTCCTTTGTTGTGCTGGTTTGTTGGTTGTTGTCAGTCTTTTTCAGCCGATGAGCGGTTCGACTTCGCCGTTCATCTTCTCGAAGATGCGGTCGACGGTGATGTCCGGCACGGCTTTGGTGCATTCCAATGCGATGCTGGATGCTGCCTGTGCGATGCGCCCGACTTCCTTGATGTCCCGGTCGGGATCGTCGTAGTAGCTCCATGTGATGGCGGCCATGCCCGAATCGCCGGCGCCGTTGGCCGTGGCGATGTTGGTGCGGTACGGCGGCACATGTTCGAAACGGTATGTGCCGTTCGTATGGCTGGCGCACAGGATGCCGTTCGCGCCGAGGGAGATGAATACGTTCTTCACGCCCTTGTCCAGCAGTGTCTTGGCTGCCGCTCCGGCGGAATACTGGTCGGCGATGCCGATGCCCGTCAATACCGACGCTTCGAGATCGTTGGGCTTGAGCACCGTCATCTTGTCCAGGATGGGGTCGAAGCGATGTGCTTTGACGGTGGAGACGGTGTCGCCGAACAGCGGTGCCGTCACGTGATCGCCGATCCAGGCCATGGTCTCTTCCTCAAGATTGGCGTCGAGCAGGCAGATGGCCGCATTGTTGATGAAATCGAGGCGGCGTTCAAGGAATTCCGGGTTGATTTCCTTGCAGATGTCCATGTCGTTGACCGCCACCAGCAGATCGCCGGTGTCGTCGGTGACGAACATGTATGTGGACGAGCGACGCCCTTTGAGCTGTTCGGCGTAATCGAGATGGATGTTGTTCCTGTTGCAGCATTCGGCGAGCGTCTTGCCGTTCTCATCGTCACCGTACACGGTGATGAGGTAGGTGGGCATGCCCAGATGCGCCATGTTCTGTGCGATGTTCTGGCCGACTCCACCTGCGGACAGGCTCACGACCCCCGGGTTGGAATCACGGTTGACCACGGTGCTGTTCGGGCGTCCGCAGATGTCCATGTTCATGCCGCCGATGACTACGACGTAACGGTCGTTCGGATCGTTGTTAGAAGACATATCCGCCATGGATATTTTCCTCCTGTGCTTTTCAATGCGTCCACTTCGACACATTGATGAAACGTTTTATCTTGAAAATCAGAATACAACATTTGTTTATGTTGGTCAACTTTTGTTTATCCGCACCACCGAAAACGTTGCAAATACACGACAATGCCGCGTGTCATCAGACACGCGGCATTCGTTCAACCAGGTATGGACGCTATTCGCTATGGACCCTATTCGCTCAACCCGGCGCAATCAAGCAGCACACGCGCATCAAGCTCCGGAAACACCGAGGTCACCTGCTTCATGCTCAACGAGGCGGCGGCAGCAGCCAGATGCGCGCTTTCCGCATCGTCCCGCCCCTCCATACGCGCCCACAGCAACGCGCTCATCGCGCCGCTGGCGGCCCCGTTCTCAAATCTCATCGTATGGGAGACGGCATTCGGCAACGCCACGGTCACCGTCTCCTCATCGCCCCGATACATCAGCTCCGACCCCTGCACGAACATCAACGTATGCTTCACGCCGGCCTTGGCGAGCGCCTCCATACAGGTGTGCGCCGTTCTCTCATCGTGCACCGCGATTCCGGAGACCAGGCGGGATTCGGCTTCGCTCAGCACCAATGTGTCGATTCTCCCCAGCACCGGCAGCAGGCGTTTCGCCTTGTTGACGGACACCACCCTTGCGAAAATGGGTTTGCTTACCTTGCCGCACACCCAGCTCAGTGTCTGCAGCGGCAGGCTGGAATCGATCACCACCGCTTCGGCATTGACTATCGTCTGCTCTCGTTGCTCCAAAAATTCCGGTGTGATGTTCTCGCTGATTTTCATGTCGTCAAGGGCGACTATCTGCCGCCCGCCGGCATCCACCACCGAAAGGTAGCGCGATGTGGACGCATTCGACAGCTGCTTGCAGTATGTGATGTCTATGCCATTGGCGAAGGAGTCGCTGCGCACATGCTCGCCTTCCTCATCGTCGCCGTATACGGAGATCAGGTAGTTGCGCACGCCGAGATGCCCCAGATTGAAGGAGACGTTGCGGGCGATGCCGCCGACCGCGGAAACGATGCTGCCGACGTTGGAGCTCTCCCCCACCACGTCGTTATCGGCGATGCCGTACACATCCATGTTGATCGCCCCGATGACCGCCACGTAGCGGGGCGGCGTAAGTACGTACCCCTTGCCTTGAATGTAGCCTTTCCTCATCAGGTTGGAGATGTGCGCGGCCACCCCGGACCTGGTGATGCCGCACCATTGCGCCAAATCGTTTTGGCTGATCATCGGATTCTGCTCGATCTTCTCGAGGATCTGCCGTTCGCGTTCAGTAAGTGCCATGCCCTTCTCCTTCTGCCTTTAGTGTATGGCATCGGGGACTTCACCGGACCATCGGCTGCAAAAAAGCCTGCTCTTCGCAACTCATATTGCCGCAACGAGCAGGCTTTGCATCAGCCGATTACGCGTTTTAAGCGAATTTCGCCTTGATCTGCGCCGCGGTGCCGTACGAGGCCTGGGCGCCGTACCCGGTGGCCGCGTAAGCCGACACGTACGAGGCGAGCTTTGCCGCGTCCTGCAGGCTGAACCCGGAGGCAAGCCCGGCGAGTACGGTTCCCATGAAGGAGTCACCGCACCCGGTGGTGTCGACGGCATCCACCTTCACCGGCGCGATGCGGACGATCCGCTGGTCTTCGGGGGCTGCTGTGTTCAGTACCACGGAACCGTCGCCGCCCAAGGTGACGATCGCCTCGTTGAAGCCGTATTCGGCCATGCGGTCGGCCGCGTTCTGCCAGTCGAAGCCGTCCCAATCGTCGTCGTCAGGCTCGTCGATGCCCAACAGCTGCGCCATCTCATGCTCGTTGACCAGCAGCACATCGGAGGCTTCGATCAGTTCCGCCGGAATCGTGGGCGTGAACGGCGAATCGTTGAGCAGCACCTTCACACCGGCCTCGTGACACATCTGCGCCGCCACAGTGACGGTTTCGATGGGGCTTTCTAGGCACAGGCCCAGCACGCTGGAGGAAACGAGCTGTTCCTTCATGGAATGCACGTAGTCGACGGTGACCTGCGCGTTAGAGCCCGGCGAATAGACGATGATGTTCTCGCCTTCGGCGTCCACCACGATGACGGTGGTGCCGCTTGGCCCCAGCACACGACGCACGTTCGACACGTCGACGCCGGCCTGTTCAAGCTGTTCAAGCAGAAAATCGGCATTGGAGTCCGAGCCGACCGCGCCGAACATGCGGACAGCAGCCCCTATCTTGGCCGCCGCGGCAGCCTGATTGCCCGATTTGCCGCCGGGCAGCAGCTGCAATGGCCCGCCTGTGATGGTCTCCCCCGGCCCGGGCAGGCGTTGAGCGGTGACGGTGTAGTCGGCGTTCATGGATCCGATCACCGATACCGTGCCGTGGATGCGATCCAGTGCGGAGAGTACTTCGGGGATGCTCATCGTTGCCTTCCTTAGATGACTGTGTCTATGGATTGTCTCGTCTTACGAGATTGAGGATTGAGAATGGTCGCGGGCCGGACCGTCAGATCGTCGAGGCGACGAACCGGCCCGCGTCTTGCGCACAGATGCGCCGATTCGCTAGGCGTTGGCCTTGTCGTTCTCCAACGCGTGATTGCCTTCGTAGATCTTCTTCTTGAAGACGAAGAACACGATCAGGCCCAGCAGCGCGGTTACGGAGCCGATAAGCAGCAGGTTGGAGTAGTTGGCCGCCACACCGGTGGTGCCGGTGATGGAGTGGCCGGCGAGCGCGTTGGAACCGAGCAGGCTGCCGATGATGGCGATGCCGATGGACGGGGAGACGTTCATAGCCAGATCGTTCATGCCCACGCCTCGGCCGGATTCGTCCTTCTCGATGGTGCCCAGCACGGTGGAGACGACCGGGGAGTACATCATGCCGCAGCCGGCGTAGAACACGCAGGCCCACATGGTCAGGACCACGAATCCGGAGTTCACGCAGAACGCGGCGCCGGTCCAGCCTACGAACATGAGGGTTCCTGCGGTCACCAGGCCGGCCTTGATGCCGATCTTGCCGATGATCATGCCCGAGCAGGTGCCCACGACGGCGGCGACCACGAAGGCCCACACGATGTGCAGGGAGACC
>ENA-OUQF01002149-OUQF01002149.1-human-gut-metagenome-genome-assembly--contig:-NODE-2149-length-10381-cov-5.717993_pt1 | contig 10381 bp, 9 predicted proteins | sample MGYA00237947_ERZ548826 | MGnify/ENA primary metagenome ERZ548826 (study PRJEB26490, sample SAMN05194701) | human gut metagenome | biome: terrestrial biome; feature: human-associated habitat; material... | reverse complement strand
GAAGAGCGCCTCCTCATGGAGGGCTAACACGTGTCGCGGGTGCGCTTTTGGTGACAGCTTTCATGGCGAGAGACAGGTGGCTGAAGGGCGGGTAAAGTTAAGAACTGATTGCAACCGGTGGCCGGCTGGCCGCCTCGAATTCCAGAGGGAATCAAATGGCGAACTTTCTCTCCAAGATCCTCTCCTTTGGGTCCGACAAGGAGCTCAAGGAGTACAGGCGCATCACCGACGAGGTAAACGCACTCGAGCCGCGCTTCCACGCCATGAGCGACGAGGAGCTCTCCGGTCAGACCGCCGTCTTCCGCGAGCGCTACCAGAACGGTGAGACCCTGGATGACCTTCTCCCCGAGGCCTTTGCCGCCGTGAGGGAGGCGTCCCTGCGCACCGTTGGCATGCGTCACTTTGACGTGCAGGTCATCGGCGCCATTGCCCTGCACCGCGGCACCATTGCAGAGATGAAGACCGGCGAGGGCAAGACGCTCGTCGCCGTTCTGCCGGCGTACCTGAACGCGCTGACGGGCGAGGGCGTGCATATCGTCACCGTCAACGACTACCTTGCCCGGCGCGACAGCGAATGGATGGGCAAGGTGCACCGCTTCATGGGGCTGTCCGTCGGCCTTATCGTGCACGGCCTGACGAACGACGAGCGCCGCGCCGCGTACAACTGCGACATAACCTACGGCACGAACAACGAGATGGGCTTTGACTATCTGCGCGACAACATGGCCATATATAAAGAGCAGATGGTGCAGCGCGGCCATGCCTTTGCCATCGTGGATGAGGTGGACTCCATCCTCATCGACGAGGCGCGCACGCCCCTTATAATCTCCGGCCAGGGTGATGAGAGCACCGACCTCTACCGGCAGGCGGACGACTTTGTGCGCAGGCTGAAAAAGGTGGTTTACGCCTCCGTGGACGAAAAGGAGGAGGAGAGCGAGGACCTCGACGCCGACTACGTTGTGGACGAGAAGGCAAAGACGGCCACGCTGACCGCGCGCGGCGTCGAAAAGGCGGAGCGCGCCTTCGGCCTTGAAAACCTTGCCGACATCGAGAACGCGACGCTCTCCCACCATATAAATCAGGCGCTGAAGGCGCACGGCATCATGAAGCGCGATATAGATTACATCGTCAAGGACGGCGAGATAATCATCGTGGACGAGTTCACCGGGCGTCTCATGCTCGGCCGCCGGTATTCCGAGGGGTTGCATCAGGCCATAGAGGCCAAGGAGCATGTGGACGTGCAGAAGGAGAACAAGACCCTTGCCACCATCACCTTCCAGAACTACTTCCGCCTGTACGGCAAGCTCTCCGGCATGACAGGCACCGCCGTGACAGAGGCGGAGGAGTTCGAGGCCATATACAAGCTGGACATAATCGAGATACCCACGAACAAGCCCGTCATACGCATCGACGACCCCGACGTCGTATACAAGAACGAAGCGGGCAAGAACCGCGCCATTATCGAGCAGATCGTGGCCTGCCACGAAAAGGGGCAGCCGGTGCTGGTGGGCACGGTGTCGATAGAAAAGAGCGAATATATCTCGCAGCTTCTCAAGCGGCGCGGCGTGGCGCACACGGTGCTGAACGCCAAGTACCACGAGAAGGAGGCGGAGATCGTCGCTCAGGCGGGCAAGCTGGGGGCCGTGACCATCGCCACGAACATGGCCGGACGCGGCACGGATATCGTGCTGGGCGGCAACGCGGAGTTCCTTGCAAAAAACGACCTGAGAAAGGCCGGGTTTGACGAGGCCGTCATCGCCGAGGCTACGGGATACGCCGACACGGACAACGAGGATATACTCAATGCGCGCGCGATGTTCGCCGAGAGGCTTGCCGCGCACAAGCTCGTCACGAACGCCGAGGCCGAGAAGGTCAGGGCGGCCGGGGGGCTTTTCATCCTCGGCACGGAGCGGCACGAGTCGCGCCGCATAGACAACCAGCTGCGCGGCCGCGCCGGCCGTCAGGGCGACCCCGGCGAAAGCCGCTTCTTCCTTGCGCTGACGGATGATATCATGCGGCTTTTCGGCTCGGAAAGGCTGATGGGCATGATGGAGGCGCTCAACGTCGATGAGGACACGCCCCTTGACCACAAGATGCTCTCCAACGCCATAGAGCAGGCGCAGAAGACCGTGGAAAGCCGCAACTTCCAGACGCGCAAGAGCGTGCTGGAGTATGACGACGTCATGAACAAGCAGCGCAACATCATCTACGGCGAGCGGCGCAAGGTCCTCGACGGCGAGGATATACACGAGCAGATCCTCGGCATGGTGAAGGAATACGTGCAGGGCACCGTTATAGACGGCCTCGGCGGCACGGCGGCGGAGAGCCAGCAGCAACTTGACGCGGCGCTCCAGCCCTTTGAGAAGTTCTTCCTGCGCCGGGGCGAGATAAGCATAGACGAATTCGGCGGCTTTGCAAAGCCGGAGGCGCTGACGGAGCGCGTGACGGCGCTGGCGGAGCAGGTCTACGCCAAGCGCGAGGCGGCCTTCGGCGCGGGGCCGAACGGCCTGCCGCTCATGCGGGAGATAGAGCGCGTGATAATGCTGCGCGTGGTGGACGAGTACTGGATGGACCATATCGACGCCATGAGCGAGCTCAAGCGCGGCATCGGCCTGCGCGGCTACGGCTCGGTCAAGCCCATAGACGCCTACAAGCAGGAGGGCTTTGAGATGTTCGAGGGGATGGTGCACGGCATCCGCGAGGAGACCGTGCGGCGGCTGTTCACCGTGCAGGTGCGCACGGCCCAGCCTATCGAACGCAAGTCCGTGGCGAAGAACGCCGCCGCGAACGTTGGCGGAGAGCCGGAGAAGAAAAAGCCCGTGAAGAAAGCGCCCAAGCCCGGACGGAACGACCCCTGCCCCTGCGGCAAGATGAAGCCGGACGGCAGCAGAAGGCTGAAATACAAGGAGTGCTGCGGGCGCAACGAATGAACCGCGGAGGACGCAATGGCATTTACTGAAAACAACGTGGACGGGCTTATATACATGAGCTCGTCCGTGATAAGGACGAAGCACGCATTCACGACGCGCTTCGGCGGCGTGAGCACCGGGGACTTTGCAAGCCTCAACCTCGGCTTCGGCCGCGGCGACGCGCCGGAGAACGTGCGCGAAAACTACAGGCGCCTGACCGCGCTCATGGGCGCGGAGATAGACGGCTGCGCCGTAACGCGGCAGGTGCACGGGAACGAGGTGCGCGTCGTCACGCGCGCGGACAGGCACGAATGCGGCGCGCCCGTGCCCTATGAGGCGGACGGGATAATAACAACGGAGCGCGGCCTGCCCATAATGTGCTTCGTGGCGGACTGCGTGCCGGCGCTGCTGTGCGATGCGGAAAACGGCGTCATCGCCGCGGTGCACTGCGGCTGGCGCAGCTCAGTTGCGGATATTCTGGGCGTGACGGTGGAAAAAATGTGCGCCCTCGGTGCGAAGCGCGATAGCATATGCGCGGCGATGGGCGCGTCCATCGGGCGCTGCTGCTTTGAGACGGACGGCGACGTGCCCGCGGCTGTGGAGAAATACCTCGGCGGCGAGGCGGACGGACTTTTCGACGCGCGCCCCGGCGGGAAGACGATGGTTGACCTGCGCGCGGCGAACGCGCGCCGTCTCGTCCAGCTCGGCCTGCGGCGGGAGAATATAGACGTATCCGAGGAGTGTACCGTGTGCAGCCACGATAAATACTGGTCGCACAGATACACGCTCAAGCGCGGCATGGGAAGGGGAAATCTTGCCGCGGCGATAGTGCTTGCCCCTGGAGAATGACAATGACAAAGCTGAAAAAGACGGTATGCATACTGTGCGCGCTGGCGCTGCTTCTCGGCTGCGCCGCCTGCGGCCGGCGCGAGGCCGCGCTCACCTACGACACCATCCCCGAATCGACGGGCGGCAAGGATGTGGAGCGCGCCGTCGGCGAGGACGATGTATTCTCGCTCAACTCCAACTCGAATTACAGCTTCAACCCCCTCATTGCGACGAACCGCTCAAACCAGCTCGTATGCGCGCTGGTGTATGAGAACATGGTGGAGCTGGACAACAACTTCAACGTGATAAAAAACCTCATCGTCGATTGGGCGACGAATGAGGACTGCACATACTGGACCTTCAAGATAGACCAGGGCCACACCTTCCACGACGGCACGCCCGTCACGGCCATGGATCTTCGCTATTCGCTGGACAGGGCCGTCAGCTCCGACAGGTACAAGGGGCGCTTCAACAGCTATCTTGGCGCGTCCTATGACGGGGACGACACGCTGTATGTCTCCCTCGGCATCGGCAACTCCCAGCTTCCGAAGCTGCTGAACATCCCGGTGATAAAATACGGCACCTTTGCCGACGACTTCCCGATGGGCAGCGGGCCGTACATGTACAATGAGGATCATACCGAGCTGCACGCCTATACCGGCTTCATCGGCCTGCCGGAGGAGGTCGTGCAGGAGGATGGGGCGGACAGCAGCGGCGATGAAAACGTCGGCACGAAATACACCCATGCGGAGATACACCATCCCGTGGACGTGATATACCTCAAGGAGTACACCGACGCGCAGAGCGCGCTGGATGCGTTCGAGTCGTCGCTTATAGACATCGTCATAAACGACCCATCGAGCTACACGAACCTCGGCTATGCCAGCACGAACGAGATACACTCCTACCCGACGACGAACATGCACTACGTCGTGTTCAACGAGGCGGGCGCACTGGGGCGCTACAGCAACTTCCGATACGCCATGAACTTCGCCTTTGACCGGCAGAACATGGTGGACCTGCTCCACGGCAACGGCGTGGCCTCGCCCATCGCAATGTACCCCACCTGCGACATTTACCCGACGGAGCTTGCAAACTCGCTGGCCTACGACCTTGACACCTGCGTGGCCGTGCTTGAAAACGCGGGCATAAAGGATTACGATGAGGACGGGATGCTGGAATACATGTCCGGCTCGCCGCAGAAGATAGAGCTTGTTTTCGTGGTGTGCTCCGACAACAGCGTGAAGACCGGCGTCGTGCGCCGCTTTGCGGACGATATGGAGCAGCTCGGCATCACCGTGACGGTGAAGGAGCTGAGCTGGGATGATTATCTGGCCGCGATAGAGGCGGGCGAGTACGACCTTTATTACGGGGAGATCCGCCTGCGCAACAACTTCGACCTGACGGAGCTTCTGAAGGTGAGAACGGAGGAAAACGAAAATTCCAGCCTCAATTACTCCAACTCCACCGACATAAGCTATGAGCAGTACATAAACGCCTATCTCTCCGCGGGCGACATGGACAGAGCCGCGGCGTATGAACAGCTTGCGGAGCTTGTGTCGCTCAACGCCATGCTTATCCCCATCGGCTTTGAAAAGCAGCAGATAATCTGCCACCGCGGCATTATCAAGGGCATCGACGCAAACTTCGGCAACCCGCTTTTCAACTTTGCGAACTGGGAGTTCGTCGAGGGCTGAAAACGCGGCGCGAATTAAGAGATCTTTTAAAATTTCAGAATAAAATACAACAATGGAAAGGGAGAGCATTATGACTGACAGAGAGCTTATGTCCATGGCAAAAAAGGCGTCGATGAACGCCTATGTTCCGTATTCCCGCTTTTCCGTCGGCGCCGCGCTGGAGTGCGACGACGGCGCGGTGTTCACCGGCTGCAACGTGGAGAACGCCGCCCTCGGCAGCACCATCTGCGCGGAGCGCACAGCGTGCGTCAAGGCGGTCAGCGAGGGGCACAGGAGCTTCAAGCGCATCGCCATATACGCCGACAGCGAAAACTGGTGCACGCCCTGCGGCGCGTGCCGGCAGTTCCTTGCGGAGTTTTCACCGGATATGGAGGTGCTCTGCGCCAAGGCGGGGGACCGCTACGTCAGCTATAAGCTTACCGAGCTTCTGCCGCACAACTTCAACTACTGAGATGGAGCTGAGGCAGCTTGCCATATTTGCCGCGGCGGCGCGGGAAAAAAGCTACAGCACCGCCGCGCGGAAGCTGTTTATAAGCCACTCCACGGTCAGCCGCGCCGTGACCGCGCTTGAGGCGGAGCTGGGCGTGCGCCTCGTCGCGCGCATCAGCAACAACGTCGTTGGCCTCACGCCTGCGGGCGAGGCGCTTTATGAGGAGGCCGTGCGGCTCGTTGAGCTGGAGCGCGCGGCGCGTGCGCGCGTCATTCAAATCGGGAAAGAAACCGAGGTAGAGACACAGTGAATTATTTCAAGCCCTATGAAGGTACTGAGCCGTACATATTCGTCAGCTATGCCCATTCGGATTCCAAGGCCGTGATGGAGGTGCTGAGCGACATGCACGCGCGCGGCTACCGTATCTGGTATGACGAGGGGATAGAGGTCGGCAGTGAATGGCCCGAGTGCATCGCGCAGCATCTGCGCGATGCACATCTTGTGCTGGCATTCATCTCCGGAAGCTACATGAAGTCAGACAACTGCCGCAGGGAGATGCACTATGCGCTGATGAAGCGCATAAAGGTGATAAACATCTTCCTTGAAAGCACAGAGATGACCCCCGGCATGGAAATGCAGATAGGCAACATATTCGCACTGATGAAGTACTGTATGCCGGAGGCGCTTTTCTATGAAAAGCTGTACTCCGCGCCGCTGCTCATTTCGGAGAGCTTCACGGGAAACAGTGAAGCCGCCGCCCCCGCGGCGGAGGAGGAGCGCGCGGAAGAGGCGCAGCAGCGCGCTCGGCGCAGGGAGGAAAGCAAGGCCGAGCGCGAGGAGCGGCGCATTTCCCACAAAAAGCGCGAGGCCGCCCCCAAGGCGGAGAGGAAGCCCACGCCGGAGAGCGCGCCAAAGCCGAAGCCGAAGAAAAAGTGGACGGCCGGGCGCATAATTGCGCTGGTGCTGGTGCTGGCGGCGGTGATAACGCTGGGCATTGTCGGTCACTTCACGGGTCTGACGGAGCGCGTGCTCATAAAGCTGGACGCGCAGCAGGCATCCCTCCTGCCCGCCTCGGCAAAGGCGGAGTTCAGCGAGGATATATTTGAAAGGATCGCGCGCGAATACAGCGGCATTGAAAGCGGCGACATATACGTCGCGGATATCGCGGGCCTGACGGAGCTGTACATCTGCGGCGAGGACTGGTATTTCAGCGCCGGGGAGGCGGCCGGGGCAGAAAGCACGGACGGCGGCATACGCGACCTGAGCGATCTGCGCTACTTCACCGGCCTGAAGACGCTGACCCTCACGGGGCAGAGTCTCAGCACGCTTTCGACCATGCCCGCACTGGACATACAGTATCTTGACATAAGCGGCTGCCGCGTGTCCACGCTCGACGGCGTAGGGCGGCTTTCCAAGCTGAGGGAGCTCAGGGCGGCCGGGTGTTCCATTACGGAGCTGGGCGACATACGCCAGTGTCTGGAGCTTCGCCTTATCGACCTCAACGGCGCGTCCGTGACGGACTACTCCGCGTTGAAGCCGCTGACGAAGCTGACCTCGGTGTCGCTTTCAAACTGCACGACGGATGAGATGAAAACCGTCCTGCATATGAGCGGCCTGACGGAGGCGCGCTTCACCGGCTGTGATCTGCGCGGAAGCTTTTTCAGAAGCTTCGACAGGGAAAAGGGCATGACAAGCCTTGCGCTTGATAACTGCAAGCTCGACTCGACGGCGAATCTCGACGAGTTTGACGGCCTCACGACGCTCACGCTTTTATCGAGCGGGGAAAACCTCGACTGGTCGGCGCTGGGCGAGCTGCCCGCGCTTTCCGTCGTCAATATCGACGCGCCAATGGAGACCGCCGTCACTCATGCGCTGAACGGCACAGGAGTGACCGTGAACGTGCTGCCGGATGACGAAGCAGTAGAATAAAATTCTAAAATGCTGCCTTTTTGAAAAAGTAGGTTCCGAAAGGCAGCATTTTTGTATTTAAAAGCAAAAGGATTGCAAGAATTATTCCATACACATTATAGAAAAAGATAAGCATGGGTACATGCAAGATGGACAACAAGGTTATACTCATATTAATTATAACTTTATCCGTAATTGTAATTTTAGACATTGTGCTTTTTGTTAGATTGATAGTCAAAAAGAAGGAAATAGCAATAAAAAAGGCACGTGAAGATGACTTGAGGGTACATAGGGAAAAAAGAGCGCGTGAGGCAAAGGAAGATGAACGAAGACGCTCATTTGAAGAAGAAAAACAAGCTTTGAATTGGAGAATTAAGTATGTGGCTCAAAATAGTGAGTCGGTTAAAAGAGTTGAAAAGCTAAATAAACATACAGGTTTTAAACCTGTGCAAAAGAGAATCGAATATTTTCATTCGTGCAATTCCCTAAAGGAATATGAGCAATTAAATGTGTATAAGGTGCTTTCACAATACGCCCATGACGACAGAGAAAGAATACAAGAGATAGAGGCGGCAATAAAATTTAATAAAGAAAATATGGTCACATACATTGAAGCCTATAACAAAATATTAGAAAATGCGAAAAAAGAGAATCTTGGAAACGAATTTTGCGAAATAGAGATGAAAATGATTGAGTCCAGAAAGTTATCCCCTAGCGTGGACTTTGAAGTTGTATTGACTAAGATGTATATATCACCAAAAGGCAAGAAAAATTACCGTGATTCGTGGACGTTTACAAGCAGAGAGGTTTACAACGTGATTGAATCATATGAGCGTAGGATGGAGCAAGAATTGAAAAGAAGAGCAACAAGTGAATACGAGCGCTCAAAAATGACAGCATCACTAAGATATAACGTGATGAAAAGAGATGGTTTCCGCTGCGTTATATGTGGGCGCACAGCCGACGATGGGGTAAAGCTTCATATAGATCACATAAAGCCGATAGCTAAGGGTGGAAAAACAGAAATTGAAAACTTAAGAACTCTTTGCGATATTTGCAATCATGGAAAGCAAGACAAATACGATCCCGCCGGACCCAATTAAAAGTATAAATAGGTATATTTAAATAAGCTAGCAGTCAAGGTACAGATTTGACTGCTAGCTTATTTTTTGAAAGGATACCCAATATTCGGCGAAAGGCGGGTTTACTGTAAAGAATTTGTTCGCTGGGAGATGGCTTCTTTGACTTTGCTGACCAGACCACATAAAACGTTGCATAACTGTTCCAAATGCTGTATAATCCGCTTAGCCCGTAATTAATCTGATACTAAACTCTAATTAAAGCAAGACAAAATCCAATCACGACCTGTAATACTGTGGATAGTATCAGAAGTCAAAGAACAGATAGTATCGCATAGACGATCGACAACTTTTTCAAGTGTGGCAAAGACTTCATTTCGGAAACCCATCTTGCGGATTTCTTTCCAAATCTGCTCAATTGGATTCATCTCCGGTGTGTACGGTGGAATATGAAACAGGACAATATTTTCAGGGATTTCAAGTGTTTTTGATTTGTGCCAAGCCGCACCATCGCAGCACAGCAAAACGACATCATCCTTGAACTGTTTGGATAATTCAAGTAAAAAGATGTTCATACAGTCTGTATTGCAATAAGGCATAACCAAAAAGCAGGAATCACCGTTAAGCGGTTCAACGGCACCATAGACATACCGATACTCCCGAATATGATGGCATGGTACGGAGGGACGTATGCCTTTCTCACACCAACAATACTTCGGCTTATTGATCCGTCCGAAACCGGCCTCGTCCTGAAACATCAGGTGAATGGTTTTTTCTCTGTTGAAAACTTCGTTCAGCTCTTGGATTTTGGTGTTAATTTTTTTGAGGTCTCAATGACCTCCTCGCTTGCTTTCTTCGGATGCCTGCTGCGCGGCATTACCTTTCGCCATCCATGACGATGAAGAACATAATATATCTGAGCCGTACCAATAGAGTGACCGACTGCCTCACGGTAGACCGCTTCTATGGCTGACACCTCTACCACCTCGCCTTTGTTGGCTTTTTCCTTGAATGGTGCAAGGAGCTTTTCTTCTTCCTCATAGCTCATATTTCTTCTGTTCCCGACGTAATGCTTTTCCGATATTGACCCTAGGCCTTCTTCAAAATACTTCTTGATCAGATTGCTTACATGGGAACGGTGAAAACCCGTCTTTTCCGCAATTTCTTTCTGCGTCATACCTTCGCAGCGCAGTTCCAATACTTCCAAGCGCCTATCCTGTTGTTTATCTCGTGTGTTCTTGCGGGCTTCCTTTATCGCGTTTTTGTCTTCTTCGCTGAATGCATATTTCATCTTCATCACCATGCTTATTATAGCATAGTTTTTCTATACGGTCTACTTTTTATTGGAGAATAGTATGAAATAGGTGATAGTGTATGAGTGAGAATGACGTTATAGTGCTTATATGTTGTTTTATAATAAGCATTATAGTGGTGGCCATAGCCGCTTCAATAATAGGGAAAAAATTAAGAGAAAAAGAAAGAGAAATAGAGCGGAGAAGAAAAATAGATTTTGTTGCTGAAAACAGCAAA
>ENA-OUQF01002148-OUQF01002148.1-human-gut-metagenome-genome-assembly--contig:-NODE-2148-length-10393-cov-3.989456_pt1 | contig 10393 bp, 10 predicted proteins | sample MGYA00237947_ERZ548826 | MGnify/ENA primary metagenome ERZ548826 (study PRJEB26490, sample SAMN05194701) | human gut metagenome | biome: terrestrial biome; feature: human-associated habitat; material... | reverse complement strand
GTCAGATTGCCGCTTAGGGGCGTTTGCAGCGTCGGCCGGTTACGGCGTTTGGAAAACGCCGTAACCTACTGAATGAGCATCGCATCGCCAAAGCTGAAGAAGCGGTAGCGCTCCTCGATGGCAGCAGCATAGGCATCCATGATCTGGTTGCGGGTGGCAAGCGCGCTCACGAGCATCATGAGCGTGGAGCGCGGCACGTGGAAGTTCGTGATCAGCGCGTCGACCACGTGATAGGTCGAGCCGGGCATGAGGTAGAGCTGCGTCGTGGCGTTCTCACGCGCCACGATGTCACCGCGGCCAAGCGTATCGGCCCCGTCCTCGCGGCCCTCAAAATAGCGCGCCATCACGGCCGGATCGGACACCGGCGCATCGGCGTCAAACGCGCTCTCGAGCGAGCGCACCGCCGTGGTACCGACAGCAATCACACGATGGCCCTCGGCCTTCGCCTTATGCACGGCGTCGACAACCTCCTGCGACACGTGGTAGCGCTCGGTGTGCATGACGTGCTGGGTGGGGTCGTCCTCGGTGACCAGGCGGAAGGTGTCGATGCCCACCTCGAGCTCCACGGTGGCCCAGCCGCAGCCGTGGTCGCGGATCTTCTGGATGAGCTCCGGCGTGAAGTGGAGGCCCGCCGTGGGGGCGGCAGCGGAGCCGTTGACCTTGGAGTACACCGTCTGGTAGCGTTCCTGATCCTGCAGTTCCTCCTTGATGTACGGCGGCAAGGGCATCTTGCCCAGCCGCTCCAGCACCTCCAGAAAGATGCCCTCATATTCGAACCGCACCAGCCGGTTGCCGTCCGGCAGCTCCTCCACGATCTCTGCCGTCAGCTCTCCGTCGCCGAAGGACACCCGTGCGCCCTTCCGCAGCTTCTTTCCCGGACGGACAAGGCACTCCCACACGTTGTCGCCCCGGTCGATGAGCAGCAGAATTTCGCAGGCGCCGCCGCCGGGCAGCCGATGCCCCAGCAGACGCGCCGGCAGCACCCGGGAATTGTTCAGGATCAGGCAGTCGCCGGGGTGCAGATACTCCGGCAGGTCGTAGAAATGCCGGTGCTCCACCGCGCCGGTGCTCTTGTCCAGCACCAGCAGACGGGAGCCGTCCCGCCGCTCCAGCGGCGTCTGGGCGATCAGCTCCGGCGGGAGGTCAAAATAAAAATCATGTGTTTTCATGTCGCATCACTCGTTTATCTCAGATTTGCATGCCACGGTGCATTATAGTATATTTCTTCGCTTAATGCAACGTTTTTCCCGGAAAAGCCGCTGTAAGACGAGAATGGCTGCGGCTCTGCCGCAGCCATTCCCAGATGGAGATTATATTATGATGCCAGCATCATAAACGAAATGGATTTCCGGCTCACACCAGAACCGCTTTGTGGAAGACCTTCTTGCCCTTCTTGATGACCACGCCGTCGCCGGTGAACTGCTCGCAGCCGAAGGTCGTCTCAATGGCCGCCACCTTCTCATCGTTGACGGAGACGCCGCCCTGCTGCACCAGCCGGCGCGCCTCACCCTTGGAGGCCGCCAAACCGCACTTCACCAGCAGGGTCAGCACGTCGATGCTGCCGCCGCCGAAATCATCGTTGGTCAGCTCGGTGGTGGGCATGTGCTCGGTGTCGCCGTTACCGGCAAACAGCGCCTTGGACGCGGCCTTGGCCTTCTCGGCCTCCTCCTCGCCGTGCACCAGCTTGGTCAGCTCGTAGGCCAGGATCTCCTTGGCCTCGTTCAGTTGAGAGCCCTCCCAGGTGGACATCTTGTCGATCTCCTCCAGCGGCAGGAAGGTCAGCATACGGATGCACTTCAGCACGTCGGCGTCATCCACGTTGCGCCAGTACTGGAAGAACTCGAAGGGGCTGGTCTTGTTGGGGTCCAGCCACACAGCGCCGCTGGCGGTCTTGCCCATTTTCTTACCCTCGGAGTTCAGCAGCAGGGTGATGGTCATGGCATGGGCGTCCTTGCCCAGCTTCTTGCGGATCAGCTCCGTGCCGCCCAGCATGTTGCTCCACTGGTCGTTGCCGCCGAACTGCATGTTGCAGCCATAGTGCTGGAACATGTAGTAGAAGTCATAGCTCTGCATGATCATGTAGTTGAACTCCAGGAAGCTGAGGCCCTTCTCCATGCGCTGCTTGTAGCACTCGGCGCGCAGCATGTTGTTCACGGAGAAGCAGGCGCCCACCTCGCGCAGCATTTCAATGTAGTTCAGCGGCTTCAGCCACTCGGAGTTATACAGCATCAGCGCCTTGCCGTCGGAGAAGTCGATGAACTTCTCCATCTGGCGCTTAAAGCACTCCGCGTTGTGCTTGATGGCATCCTCGGTCAGCATCTGACGCATATCGGTACGGCCGGAGGGGTCGCCGATCAGCGTCGTACCGTCGCCGATCAGGGCGATGGGCTTGTTGCCCGCCATCTGCAAACGCTTCATCAGGCACAGCGCCATAAAGTGGCCCACGTGCAGGCTGTCCGCCGTACAGTCAAAGCCGATGTAGAATGTGGCCTTGCCGTTGTTGACCATCTCGCGGATCTCTTCTTCATTTGTGACCTGTGCGATCAAACCGCGGGCCACCAGTTCCTCATAAATACCCATAGCTTCAATTTCCTTTCTGTATGTTCATTTGTTTTCTTGTGACAGGGAATAAAAAACGCCCCCTGTCATCTCGACAGAGGGCGATGCAGACGCTCGCGGTACCACCTCATATTCGCCATGCCCTCGCAGACACGACCTCGTTGGGTGCAGACACACCCTACCGCTGTAACGGGCGGACCCGACACATCCCTACTGGTCCGTCATGGACGTTCAGAAGGCTGCTCCGGGATGTATTCACCCATTTCTTCCTCTCCTCCTTACACCGGCCGGAGGCTCTCTTTGCAGGTCTGAAATGCGCTACTTATTCCCTTCATCGCTGTTACGGTATCAAGTTGAGGTTATTGTAGCAGATTTTTTTCGTTTGTCAACCATTATTTTCATGTTGCGAAAAACAGCTACAGCTCCGCCCTGAATTTCTCCGCCTGTACCAGCAGCTCCTCTGCCCCGTCCAGCATGGTCTGGGACACATGGCTGCCGCCGGTGAGCCGCGCCAGCTCCCGCCGCCGCTGCTCTCTATCCAGCCGCCGCACCTCTGTATAGGTACGGCCGTCTCTTTCGCCCTTCTCCACGGAGAAATGCGTGTCCGCCATAGCCGCCAGCTGCGGCAGATGGGTCACGCACAGCACCTGTTTTCTGCGGCTGATACGCGCCATTTTTTCCGCCACCTTCTGGGCCGCCCGGCCGGAAACGCCGGTGTCCACCTCGTCGAACACCATCGTCCCCACGTGATCCTGCTCACTGAGCACGTTCTTCATAGCCAGCATGATCCGGGCCAATTCGCCGCCGGAGGCGATCTTGTGGATGGGACGCAGCTCCTCGCCCACGTTGGCAGACATCAAAAACCGTACCGTGTCCATGCCGTCGCTGTCCAGAGGCTTTTCTGCAAAGTCCACCGCAAAGCGTATCTTCCCCATGTCCAGCTGCTGCAGCTCGGCGAGTATCTGCGACGTCAGCTGTTCCGCCGCCGCCTTTCGCGCGTCGGACAGCGCCTGCGCCGCCTGCCGTGCCTCCTTCTCCGCCTTGGACAGCGCCTGCTCCAGCCGCACCAGCGTGTCACCGGCATCCTCGATCTGCGCCAGCTCCGCCTCGCACCGGGCCTGATAGTCCAGCATATCTTCCACGGTCGCGCCGTACTTCTTTTTCAGCCGGTACAGCAGGTCCATCCGGCTCTCCACCCGGTCCAGCTCACCGGGCGACACATCCAGCTCGCCCCGCTTGTCCTCCACGGTGGCCGCGATGTCGTAAACTTCACTGTACGCCTCCCCCAACCGTTCATACAGCTGGCCGAAAGCGTCATCCAAATGGCGTATGCCACCCAGCGCGTCCTGGGCCTGCCGCAGAGCGCTCAGCGCCCCGCCGCCGCTGTCGTCACCGTTCAGGGCATAGTCCGCCCCGGCCACCGCGTCCAGGAACTTCTCCGCGTTCCGGAGCATCCCCCGCCGCGCTGTCAATTCCTCTTCTTCACCGGGCGTCAATTTTGCCCGACGAAGCTCCTCGATCTGATATTGCAGGGTGTCTACCCGCCGGGCCTTTTCCGCCTCATCCATCTGCAGCGCCCCGATCTGCCGCCGTATATCTGTAAAGTTTTTATACTTCTCAGCATATGTAATTGCAAGACTTTCCACCCTGCCAAAGCTGTCCAGATACACAATGTGCTGCTCCTCGTCCAGCAGCTGCTGCCCGTCGTGCTGCCCGTGGATATTCAGCAGTCGGGCACCCAGTGCCCGCAGCTGTCCCACTGTTACCGGACGGCCGTTGACCCGGCATACGTTTTTGCCGTCGGTCTGGATCTCCCGCTGCAGCAGCAGCGTCCCATCCGCCTCCGGCTGGATGCCCAACTCCTCCGTCAGCTCCGGTGCCATACCGGAAAAAGCCGCGCTGACAAACGCCTTTTCAGCCCCGGTGCGGATCAGCTCCCGGCTGGTCCGCTGCCCCAGTACAGCGCTCAGACTGTCGATAACAATGGACTTGCCCGCGCCGGTCTCACCGGTCAGGGCATTGAACCCCGGTGCGAATTCAATATCCGCCGCCTCGATAATAGCGATATTCTCAATATGCAGCAGCTCCAGCATACCGATCTTCCCTCCTCAGCGCAGCATTTGCCGCACCTGTTCGCAGAAATCCGCTGCGTGGGCACTGTCGTGAAATACCAGCAGCACCGTGTCGTCGCCAGCCAGCGTACCCACGATATCCGTATCCTTCATGCTGTCCAGCGCAAAGGCGGCGGCGTTGGCCATGCCGTTCATCGTCTTGATGATCGCCAGGTTCTGCGCGTTTTCCGCCGATACGACGCACTCCCGAAAGATCGTCTGCAGCTTCTCCTCAAAATTCAGCTTGGGCATCTGCGCCGACACGGCATAGCGATACCCACCCTTGCCGTCCGGTGCCTTCATCAGGTGCAGCTGCTTGATGTCCCGGGAAACAGTGGCCTGTGTGCAGGCAAAGCCACGGACTGCCAGCAGCTGCATCAGCTGCTCCTGTGTCTCCACGGCTGTCTCCTCAATGATCTGCAATACCGCTGTCTGCCGGTCATTTTTCATGCTTCAGCGCCTCCATCCCCATCTTTGAATCCAGTATCTCACAAAAGCTCTTTTTACTCAGCCGCACCAGCTTCGTCACGAACTTGGACTGCCGTGTCCGCACCACATCGCCGTTTTTCAGCGAAAACGCCTTCCCGCCGTCCACAGACAGATATACGAACTTCCGATTGGCGTCCGCCGTTTCCACCAGCAGCGTGTGCTCCGGCGAGAGCACGTAGCTGCCCGCCCGGGTCGAGTGGGGGCAGATGGGCGTCAGCAGCAGATTGTGAGCCGTGGGCTCCACGATGGGCCCGCCGGCCGCCATAGAGTACCCCGTGGATCCGGTGGGCGTGGACACAATGGCCCCATCGCCGGTGATCCTGGTCAGCCGGCCCTCCTCCGTGGATACATCCAGCCGCACCACCCGGGCCACACTGCCCTTTGAGATCACCGCGTCGTTCAGCGCGATATTGTTGTATACGGGCTTACCCTCCCGCAGCACGGTCACGTCCAGCATCATCCGGGACTCCACGGCAAAATCCCAGCTTTTCAGGTCACGCAGCCGTTCCAGCTCATTTGGCTCCAGCTCGGACATAAAGCCAAGGCTCCCCAGATTGATGCCCAGCACCGGCACATTGTGCAGCGCCACTGTCCGGGCCAGATGCAGGATCGTACCGTCGCCGCCGAAGGCGATCAGCATATCCGCCCGCTTTATCTCCTGCTGTAACTGCCGGATGGGCACACCCAGCTGATCGTCATACCCCTCCCGACTAAAGGGCAGACATACCACCGTTTCAAAACCGAGCCCCTCCAGCAGCTCCCTGGACCGCTTGGCCACGGTCAGCTCGCTGTCCCGATAGGGATTTGGGCAAAGGATCACACGTTTCATATCTCCCCATGACCTTCCTTCAAAGCAGAATGTGAGGCGTCCACCAACGCCCGCAGATCAGGGACGCAGTCCGCTTCCCCGCCCTTTTTCAGATAGCCGAGGTACTCGATATTTCCCTCCGGCCCGCGGATAGGAGAATATGTAATACCAAGAACTGTAAAGTTATTTTCCTTTGCATGACGCAAGAAGTTCTCCAGCACTTCCAGGTGTACTGCCGGGTCACGGACGACGCCCTTTTTCCCCACCTTTTCCCGTCCCGCTTCAAACTGCGGCTTGATGAGGCAGGCCACCTCGCCGCCCTCGCGCAGCAGCGCATATAACGCAGGGAAAATCAGCTTCAGTGAGATAAAGCTCACGTCGATGGACGCAAAATCCAACGTCTCCGGTATCTGCTCCGTGGAGAGATACCGCGCGTTGGTCCGTTCCAGACACACCACCCGTGCATCGCTCCGCAGCTTCCAATCCAGCTGTCCGTAGCCCACATCCACAGCATAAACCTTTGCCGCGCCGTTTTGCAGCATACAGTCCGTAAACCCGCCGGTGGACGCGCCGATGTCCGCGCACACCTTGCCCTCCAATGTGATGGGAAAGGTCTGCATAGCCTTTTCCAGCTTCAGTCCGCCCCGGCTCACATACCGCAGCGCGTGGCCCCGTACCTCCACATGGGCATCCTCCGCCACCGGTGTTCCGGGCTTGTCCGACCGCTGTCCGTCCACGAATACCAGACCTGCCATAATCGTGGCCTGGGCTTTTTGCCGGCTCTCGCACAGCCCGCGTTCTGTCACAAGCACATCCAGCCGTATTTTTTTGCTCATGCCAATACCTCCCGTACCGCCTGTACGATGCCCTCTGCGTCCAGACCGAGGGCGTGCAGCAGCTCTACCGTGGACCCCTGGCTCGGGAGCGTCGTGCCGACGCTTCGCAGTACCAGCTTTTCCGTGCCCGCGCCCTGCTCCAGCAGCAGCGCGCCCAGCCGTTCGCCCACCGCACCGGCGCGGAGCTGATCCTCCGCGGCCACTATGCGCTTTACGCCGTCCAGCGCCCGGCAAATACCGTCGCTGTCCAGCGGCGCGACCCGGTTCAGCTTTACCACCCGGGCGGAAACGCCCTCCCCCGCCAGCAGCGCCGCTGCCCGCAGCGCCTGCTGCGTCAGGATACCGTAGGTCACGATGGCTGCGTCTGTCCCCTGACGGAGCACCGTCACTGATTCATCGCCGCAGTCGCCGTCATAACCGTCCTCGCCGCCCCGGGGATACCGCACCGCCACCGGTCCGTCCATCTCCAGCACCGCCCGCCGCAGCATCTGCCGCAGCTCGGCAAAGCTGGCGGGCGAGAGCACCGTCATGCCCGGTATCTGGCTCAGATAGTCCAGGCAGCCGTGGTGTGTCTCGCCGTCTGCGCCCACGATGCCGCAGCGATCCACCGCCAGCACCACATGGAGCTTCTCCAGCGCCATATCCTGCACCAGCATATCGTAGCCCCGCTGCAAAAAGCTGTCATACACGGCAAACACCGGTATCAGCCCCTGCTTGGCCATACCGCCGGCCATAGCCACACCGTGGCCCTCCGCGATACCCACGTCAAAGAATCGCCGCGGGAACTCCCGTGCAAAGCCTGTCAGACCTGTGCCGTCAGCCATGGCGGCGGTGATGGCGCACACGCGCCTGTCCTCCCGCGCCAGCTGCCGCAGTGTCTCGCCGAACACATGGGAGAACGTTTCTTTGCCTGCCTGCCGTACCTTTCCGGTAGCCGGATCAAATGGCCCTACGCCGTGGAATTTCTCCGGCTCCCGCAGTGCATAGTCGTATCCGCTGCCCTTCACGGTGTGGACGTGTACCAGCACCGGGCGCCCGGCCTCTTTGGCCGCCTGCAATACCGCTGTCAGCCGCTGTACGTCGTGGCCGCCCACCGGGCCCATGTACGCAAAGCCCATATCCTCGAACACGGTGCTCACCGGCGGCAGCAGCGTCTTTTTCAGCGCTGTTTTCACCTCATGACTCCACTCATACAGTGTTCGGCCCGCCGGCAGCTTCTCCAGTGCCTTGCGGTAACGCTTCTTGAATTCGTAATACTCCGGGTCCGTCCGCATCTTCGACAGCTGCTTGGACAGCCCGCCTACATTCCGGTCGATGGACATTCCGTTATCGTTCAGAATGACCACCAGCGGTTCGCCGCTGCCGCCGGCGTCGTTGAGGCCCTCAAAGCTCAGCCCGCCGCCCAGCGCACCGTCGCCGATAACGGCCACCACATGGTAGTCCTGCCCCAGCAGCGTCCGCGCCCGTGCCATGCCCAGCGCTACCGACACCGAATCCGACGCGTGCCCCGCCATAAAGGCGTCGTGCACACTCTCATAGGGCTTGGGAAAGCCTGACAGTCCACCGAACTGCCGCAGCGTATCGAACAACTCCCGTCGGCCGGTCAGTGCCTTGTGTACGTAGCATTGGTGCCCCACATCCAGCACCAGCCGATCTGTGGCTGTGTCGAACACCCTGTGGATCGCCACCGTCAGCTCTACCACGCCCAGGTTGGATGCCAGGTGCCCGCCGGTGCGGGATACCTGCTCCACCAGAAAGCTCCGCAGCTCCCGGCACAGCGTGGCCGTCTGCTCCTCGGACAGACATTTCACGTCTGCCGGGCTGTTGATCGTCTCTAAAATCAAATCTGTCTCCGTCCTTTATCACACAGGTATCATACGGGTATTATACAGGTAGGCATAAACGCCTATACTCCTAATCTTAATTGGCACATTATTGTATCACATTTGTACCTGATTTACAACTGTATTTCCAACTGTTTATGCAAAGCATCCTGCATAAACAGCCGCCCTTGTCCAGCTGTCATCAGGCATTGCTCGATACCCCAAGTTGGTACGCCAAAAATGTATCAGGCGCTCCGCGATACGATCTAAGGCGAAGGCAGGTATCGGCTTCGTCCTTGGGCAGACGGAGCAGGACGCGGGGCACGTCTATCTCCGCTCCTGTATCGCCCTGTAAAATGAAAACGTTATGCCTGTCAGCCAAGGCTGACAGGCACTTTTTTCGTCCCGCATACATAGGATATACCTGTAACGAACCCTATAAGGAGGTCATTCCATGAATGAACAGGATATTGTCAACAAGCTGAAAAGCGACCCCCGTGCATTGAAGTCTGTCATGCAGTCACAGGACGGCCAAGCACTGCTGAATATGCTCTCCGGCGGCAACAGCGCCGCACTGGGTCAAGCAGCGCGCCAGGCTGCCTCTGGTGACACGGCAGCTTTGAGCGCCATGCTCTCTCGTGTACTGTCCAGCCCACAAGGCGCGGAGCTGGTGCAGCGGCTGGAAAACAAGCTTCAACAGTAACGGAAAGGAGGACACAGCGTGGACGACGTCAATGAAAAACTTAACGCGCTGCTGTCCGACCCCGGCAGCATGGCGCAGATCATGCAGTTGGCGCAGCAGCTCTCCGGATCCATGGGTGGAGAGAACACACCGCCATCTCCTCCGTCACCTCCTCAGGCGGTCCCACCACCTGCGCCACTGCCGGCCATTGATCCCCAGGTCATCGCCAAATACCTGCCCCTGCTGCAGGAGCTGACCCGCGACACCAGCCAAACCACCCAACTTCTCTACGCGCTGCGTCCTTTCCTGAAGGACGATAAACAGGACAAGGTTGCCCGCGCCGCAAGGTTGGCGCGGCTCATCACCATTGGCAAGCGATTTCTTTCGGAAGGGGGCGGTTTCCCTGTATAACCGCTACATTCGCGGCGACGATGGCATCTATACCCGCGTTCCCGTGGACGAAGCGCCGCCGCGCCCCAATCCGCCGCCGAAAGGTCCTCCGCCACCCCCGCCGGAGAGCCGTGCACCGGAGCGCGGCTTCTTCAACGACCTGCTGGAAAAGCTGCACCTCGGCGATTTAGACGCCGGCGACCTGCTGCTGTTGTTCCTGCTGTTCTATCTCTCCAGGCAGAAAGCCGACGAGGAACTGCTTATCGCCATCGGCCTACTGCTGATCCTGTGACTTCCAGTATTTGCATTTGCAAAATGGTTACAATATAGTTAAAATATGACCGTCCTTGCAAGGGAAAACAAAACATAGGAGGTCACAGTATATGTTCTGCAATTTCGACTGCGCTTCCCTGCTGAAGCTGCTGTGCGGCTTTTTCGGCAAGTGCTGACGCATATACGCACATAAAAACATCCCCCGACAGTCTGTCGGGGGATGTTTGCGTGTAAATAGAAATTACTTCACAGCTTCCGCCACCGCAACAGCCACGGCCACAGTCGCGCCGACCATAGGATTGTTGCCCATGCCCAGGAAGCCCATCATCTCCACATGCGCAGGGACGGAGCTGGAGCCGGCAAACTGCGCGTCGCTGTGCATACGGCCCATGGTGTCGGTCATGCCGTAGGAAGCGGGACCG
>ENA-OUQF01002146-OUQF01002146.1-human-gut-metagenome-genome-assembly--contig:-NODE-2146-length-10404-cov-4.005701_pt1 | contig 10404 bp, 9 predicted proteins | sample MGYA00237947_ERZ548826 | MGnify/ENA primary metagenome ERZ548826 (study PRJEB26490, sample SAMN05194701) | human gut metagenome | biome: terrestrial biome; feature: human-associated habitat; material... | reverse complement strand
AAATTTCAACGGCAGGGCTGTGTTTTTTATCATTCTAAAATCTAAAACGATTAGAACTCGATCTTGCTCTCGATGTAGCTCTTCAGCTCGGAGATGGGCATACGCACCTGCTCCATGGTGTCGCGGTCGCGGACGGTGACGCAGTTGTCGGCGGCAATGCCCTTGGCCTCGTCGCCCACGGTGTCGAAGTCCACGGTGATGCAGAAGGGCGTGCCCACCTCGTCCTCGCGGCGGTAGCGCTTGCCGATGGAGCCGGTCTCGTCGAAGTCCAGCATCCACTCCTTGCTCAGCTCCTCGTAAATCTTGCGGGCGGGCTCGCTGAGCTTCTTGCTCAGGGGCAGGATGGCGGCCTTGTAGGGAGCCAGCGCCGGGTGCAGGTGCAGCACCACGCGGACGTCGTTCTTCTCCGCGTCCACGACCTCCTCGTCGTAGGCGTCCACCAGCACGGCCAGCACGCTGCGCTCCACGCCCAGGGACGGCTCGACCACGTAGGGGATGTAGCGCTCGTTGGTCTCGGGGTCGAAGTAGGTCAGGTCCTTGCCGGACACGGTCTGGTGCTGGGTCAGGTCGTAGTCGGTACGGTCGGCCACGCCCCACAGCTCGCCCCAGCCGAAGGGGAACAGGAACTCGAAGTCCGTGGTGGCCTTGGAGTAGAAGCACAGCTCCTCGGGGTCGTGGTCACGCAGGCGGAGGTTCTCGTCCTTCAATCCGATGCCCAGCAGCCAGTTGTGGCAGAAGGTGCGCCAGTAGTTGAACCACTCCAGGTCGGTGCCGGGCTTGCAGAAGAACTCCAGCTCCATCTGCTCGAACTCGCGGACGCGGAAGATGAAGTTGCCCGGGGTGATCTCGTTGCGGAAGCTCTTGCCTATCTGGCCGATGCCGAAGGGCAGCTTGCGGCGGGTGGTGCGCTGGACGTTGACGAAGTTCGTGAAGATGCCCTGCGCGGTCTCGGGGCGGAGATACACGGTGTTCTTCGCATCCTCGGTGACGCCCTGGAAGGTCTTGAACATGAGGTTGAACTGACGTATATCGGTGAAATTATGCTTGCCGCAGGTGGGGCACGGGATGTTGTGCTCCTCGACGAAGTCCTTCATCTCGCTCTGGGAGAAGGCGTCGATGGGCTTGGGAAGCTCATAGCCCGTCGTGCCGCACCAGTCCTCGATGAGCTTGTCCGCGCGGAAGCGCTCATGGCACTCGCGGCAGTCCATAAGAGGATCGGAGAAGCCGCTGAGATGGCCGGAGGCGACCCAGGTCTGCGGATTCATAAGGATGGCGGCGTCAAGACCCACGTTGTAGCGGTTTTCCTGAACGAACTTTTTCCACCATGCTCTCTTGACGTTGTTCTTCAGCTCAACGCCGAGGGGGCCGTAGTCCCAGGTGTTCGCAAGGCCGCCGTAGATCTCGCTGCCGGCGAAGATAAAGCCGCGGTTCTTGCACAGTGCGACGATTTTGTCCATTGTTTTGTCTGTGTTTTTCATGTTTCTTCCTTTCCCGCGGCTGGCTGCCGCAGAGATAATATTTGTCTTTTTGACAAATAATAATTATAGCAGATTACCTATATTTAAGCAACATTTTCTGCGGTCAAAATAATCACAATTATACTCAGCAGCGATTCTTAATAATTCTGAAATATCGGGTTTCTCGCTTGCTCCTGTCGAAGCGTGGTGTATAATGGAGTCAAGCATTTGAGAGAGGACAGGCGGGCAAAATGAGGAAAGAAAAACAGACTGCGGAGCATACGCCGAGGCACAGAAAACAGAAGAAAGCGGCGGGCATAGTATTCACGATTTACATCCTGCTGGTAATTCTGGCGGTATTCGTCATCGACGGGCGGCATCCGTCCTTCACCGTCAACGGCGACAAGGACATGACGCTTGAGGTCGGCGAGGAGTACACCGAGCTTGGCGCGGAGGCGACCTCGGTCGGCAGGATATTCAAAAACGACGGCAAACCGCTTGAGGTGAGCATCACCGGCGATGTGGACACATCCAAGGTCGGCGAATACAAGGTAGTTTACCATGCGAAGGCGCTTTTCATTCCCGGCAGCGCCGTGCGGCACGTCTCGGTGGTGGACACCGTCGCGCCGGTTATAGAGCTTCAGCACAACGCTGAGCAGGCGGCGGTGAGCTCGATGGCCGACTATGTCGAGGAGGGCTACACCGCGAGCGACAATTATGACGGCGACATCACCGACAAGGTCGAGCGCACCGTGACCGACACCGGCGTCATCTACACCGTGAGCGATTCCTCCGGCAACGAGACAAGCGTCGAGCGCATCGTCATCGGCCCGCCGGTGCTGACGCTCAGCGGCGACACGGAGCTGGAGCTTGTCGCAAGTCCGCGCTTTGAGGAGCCGGGCTACGAAGCGCATGACGTGCAGGGCAACGACCTCACCGACCGCGTGGAGGTCAGCGGAAATATAGTCCCGTACAAAGTCGGCAGCTATACGCTCACATATTCGGTCACGAATGACCGCGGGGACACTACGACGGCGGAGCGGCACATAAACGTCGTTCCCGCGCAGCAGCCCGACAGCGTCAAGCCCGACAACCCGAAGACCATCTATCTCACCTTTGACGACGGCCCCGGCCCCTACACGGCGCAGCTGCTGGACGTGCTGGCGCGCTACAACGTGAAGGCGACATTCTTCGTCACGGCGCTGAATTCCGATTATGAGGATATGATAGGCCGCGCCTACAACGAGGGGCACAGCATCGCCGTGCACACCTATTCGCATGACTACCGCAAGATATACGCCAGCGAGGAGGCGTTCTTTGAAGACTTCAACGCGATTGAGGACATCATCTACGAGCAGACCGGAGAGTACACGAAGCTCTGCCGCTTCCCCGGCGGCAGCTCCAACACGGTCAGCCAGTTCAACCCCGGCGTTATGAGCCGCCTTGTGGATATCATGAACAATATGGGCTACAAGTACTTCGACTGGAACGTTGACAGCGACGACGCGGGGCACACCAAGACCACAAACGGCATCTACACGAACGTCACCGAGGGCTGCTACGCGGCGGCGGGCTACGGCTACTGCCTCGTGCTTCAGCACGACGTGAAGGATTACAGCGTCGCAGCGATCGAGAGCATAATCAACTGGGGGCTGAATAACGGCTACACCTTCGCCGCCCTTGATATGACCAGTCCCACCGCGCACCACGGGCTTTCAAACTGAAAACTAAATCAAACGAAGAAATCCCCCGCAGAGGCTTTTGAACCTCTGCGGGGGAACTTTTAATGCTTATTTATCGGATAAGCGCTATCAGAGCTGATGGTACACGGTGGTGTTTGCCACGCTCATGATGGTGATGAGGATCGCGTTGAGGAACGCGGCAGTCCAGATGTTGCCGGTCTTCTTGTAGAGGTACTTGCTGAAGCAGGAGGCCATGGCCAGCGTGGGAACCAGCGCGATGAGGATGATGCCGGAGAGCGCCTCGTTGGGATAGAAGGCGACGCCCTTGGAGAAGAGCATACCGTACTGGAGGATGAGCCAGACCAAAATGCCGCCCATGTTGGTCAGCGAGGCGAGCACGTAGCCCCAGAAGCCCTGCAGCTTCTCGCTGGAGGTGTTGGAGACGGCAGCGGCGGAAGCGACAAAGTAGTAGATGAAGAAGAACGGGATGTAGATAAGGGATGCGGCGAGGTGGCTGCCCTCAAAGGTCTTGAACGCAAAGGTCCAGATACGGAAGTCGGTCTTGAAGATGGTGTCCACGAGGAACAGCAGGCCGTAGCCTACCGCAACGACGACGACTGCCAGCAGCAGCGCCACGCCGACGGTGCTCCACTTGCCGGCAATACCGTAGTTTGCAAGGGTGACGCCCTCTTTGCGCTTGGAGAACACGTAGACGATGACGGAGATGATGGCCGCGATCAGGGCGCAGACGATAGCCCACTGCATGATGGAGGTGGGAACGCCGGCCTTGAACAGCCGGTCGTTTGCGAAGAACTTGGTGAGCGCGTTCTCGGAGCACATCAGGCGCAGCAGCACGGCGGCGACGGTGACTACGACGGACGCGACGGTATGTACCTTCTTCTCGCTGTCGCCCTTGGCGCACAGGGAGAGGATCAGGCTGACGACGCCGAGAACCAGAGTGATGTCCGCGCCGAATATCAGCCAGCGCATGGCTTCAGAGCTGTATGCCGAGCCGTAGACGGTGGCGAAGATGATGGCGGGGATGAACATGGTGGCGACGAAGAGGCAGACGGAGGATATCTTTCCGCCGAGGGTCGCAACGGGCTTGGTGGTGACGGCTTCACCGCTCTTTGCAAGCTTGAACACGGGCAGCTTGAGCAGGACAGCCGCAAGCGCCATCAGGAACACCATGAAGCCGGCCAGCGCGACGCACTCAAAGGCTTCCTTGAACTGCCAGATCTGGCTGTTGGGGGCGATGTCCTTGATGCCGTACTCGCTGAAGGCCGTGGTGTAGAAGCTGATGAGATCAGCGGTAGTGGTCTTGGAGAAGTGGTTCCAGGGGTGGGTCTGGTACGGCTGGTAAACGATGCGGTGGCCGCCGTCACTGGTGTCATACCAGGTCTCGCTCTGGGCGGAGCCTGCCTCGGTCTGCTCGAGGAATATCAGGCCTTCCGCGGTGCCGACAAAGTTCTTTTTGACTACGGAGCCGGGGGCGTCCGCAGTGGAATCGTTGAAGAAGAACTCGTCAAACTGGGCGCAGACCTTGCCGTAGTAGCGGCCGCCTGCGGTGTCGGCTGCGGTCTGGGTGTCGAGGCCAACCCATGCGGAGTAGAGGTAGTCGGAGCCTTCGGTCAGGATGGCGCTGATCTTGCGGGGTGCGCCTGCCTGCGCGGCCAGCTCGTCAAAGTAGACCGCAACGGAGGAGGAGAAGCCGCCCATGGAGTGGCCGGTAACGCCGATGATGCCGTTGCCGTCAGCGTCCTTGAGAACGTAGGGCTGCTCGTACATGTAGTTCACGGCGTCATACTGGGAATTGGTCCAGAAGGCCATCCAGTTGCTGTTTTCCTCGGTCGCGCGGGAGTGGCCGTGGTCATACTGGTCGAGCGCCAGCACCACGACGCCGCGGCGGGACATCTCGATGGCGTTGGCGTCCTGCATCTCGGCGCTGTTGAGGTAGCCGTGAGTGGTCACCAGCGTGGGTGCGGGGTTGGATTCGGACACGCCCTTGGGCATGTACAGCAGGCCGGACAGGGTGCCGTGCTCGGTGTCAAAATAGATGCGGCTGACGGACACGGAGTAGCCCGAGGTGTTGAATGCCTGCGCCGCGAAGCTGGCCAGCAGAACGACGACCAGAGCGATCACAAGCACAACCAGAGCCTTGTTTTTGCTTTTCTTCATTAAATTCTCTCCTTTCAGTATTTTTACGCTTGCGCGTAAATATCCTTATACGCTGATGATAACGCAGAAATTCCCACAATTCAAGGCTTTTTTGCGTGTATTTCGCCGTCAAAATGCGGAAAATCTGCGTTTGATTTTGTGCGCAATGCACATAACTTGGGGATTTTTTTACATAAATTGCACTGATACACCGAAGCTTTTTCTGCACTTTCAGGTGCAGTTTCGCGCGATGCCGCCGCCACATTATGATTGACACAAAGTCCGCCATGCGGTATTATTTATCATGCAAATCAGCGCCGCATCCGGAAAAACTATTTGAAATCGATGCAATATACCACGGAGCGACAGCAGGAGGTTTTTTCAGCATGATACTTGCAATAGACGTCGGAAATACAAATATTGTTCTTGGCTGCATCGAGGACGGCGACATCCGCAGCATCGTCCGCATCCAGACGAATCCGGGCGAGACCGCCGCTGAGTATGCCATAAAGCTCAAGCAGATTCTGGAGATATACGACATTTCCCCGCGCGCGTTTGAGGGTGCGATAATCTCGTCCGTCGTTCCCCCGCTCACGAATTCGCTCAAGGAGGCCGTGCGCAAGCTGACCGGCATCGAGTGCCTCGTGGTCGGCCCCGGCATGCGCACCGGCATGAACGTCCGCATTGACGACCCCGGCACCCTCGCGGGCGACCTCGTCGTCGGCAGCGTCGCCGCGATGGAGACCTACGGCGCGCCCGTCATCGTGCTCGACATGGGCACCGCCACCACCATCGTCGCCATTGACCGCAGCCGCGCCTACATCGGCGGCGCGATCATCCCCGGCGTCAACCTGAGCTATGGCGCGCTCGCCGCGGGGACGAGTCTCCTGCCCTCGATATCCATCACCGCGCCGAAGAAGGTCATCGCCACCAACACCGTCGATTCGATGCGCAGCGGAGCCGTGTACGGAACCGCCGCAATGCTCGACGGCATGATAGAGCGCATGGAGGCCGAGCTTGGCGAGAAGTGCACCGTCGTTGCGACCGGCGGGCTGGCGTCGAGCATCATCCCCTACTGCCGCCGCGAGATCATCTGCGACGACGATCTGCTGCTGAAGGGTCTCTGGATACTTTATAAGAAGAACAAGTGAGCACAGTTCGTCCTCATTGGCGGTCGTATCAGAACATGAAAATGCCGGAGCTTTCGGGAATTCGAAGGCTCCGGCATTTTATGCCGTATCATTTTGCCGCTTCTGCTTTATACTCCGTGATGCTCTTCCCCGTCCACAAGCTGAACGCGCGGAGGCGATATCGCTTCTATGTTCTCTGCCGTCGCGAGGCGTATCGGAACTAAGCGTTACAGCAAAAAGCATACATCACGAAAGCCGCCGTGGAATTTCCACGGCGGCTTTTGCGCAATGTATTTTATTTTTTCACGTCGATGAGCATCACGCCGTCGGCCGGATTATGGTCTATCGCGCCGACGATGCGGTGCGGCAGATACGGCTCCTCGATATACGCTATATCGTCCTCCGTCAGCTTCACGCCGAATGCGCCGACAGCGTCGTCGAAATACTTTGCCTTCGTCGCGCCTATCAACGGCGAGGCCACGCCCTTCGCCCAGTGCCACGCGAGCGCAATCTGCTGCATCTTCACGCCGTACCTGTCCGCCAGCTCCGCGACGCGCTCGACGATGAGCATGTCCTGCTCCTCGGTGCGGTCGTATTTGCCCATGGCGGCGCGGTCGGTGCGGCTTCTGAGCGTATCCGTGTTCCACGTTCTGCGCGTGAGGTGTCCGGCGGCAAGAGAGCTGTACGGCATGAGCGACACGCCCATCTGCCTGCATATCGGGATAAGCTCCCGCTCGTCCTCGCGGTAAAGGAGATTATAGTGGTTCTCCATCGCCTCGAAGCGCGCCCAGCCGTTATCACGCGCGGCAAGCTGCATATTGTAAAACTGGTAGCCGTACATCGCGGACGCGCCGAGCGCACGTACCTTGCCCGCCTTGACCAGCCCGTTCAGCGCCTCCATCGTCTCCTCGATCGGCGTCTCGTAGTCGAAGCGGTGGATCATATAGAGGTCGAGATAGTCCGTGCCAAGCCGCTTCAGGCTGCCGTCTATCTCCCTGTTTATCGCCTCGCGGGAGAGCCGCCCGGGGTTAAAATACACCTTGGACGCGATTATCACCTTGTCGCGCTGTACGTTCCGTTTCAGCGCGCGGCCGAGATACTCCTCGCTCGTGCCTTCGGAATAGCCGTTGGCGGTGTCGAAGAAGTTGATGCCGAGGTCGAGCGCGTGCTTCACGACCTCTTCCGTCGCGCTCTCGTCAAGCGTCCAGTCGTGCATCGTTCCGGCTTTGCCGAAGCTCATGCAGCCGACGCATATTTTGGATATTTTAATATCCGTGCTTCCGAGTTTCGTATATTCCATGTCGGTTCATCTTCTCCTTTAAGCTTCCGCGGCCTTGCCGATGCATGCAATGGCGTTAAGGCTGCGCGGGTAGCCGATATAGGGCAGGCACTGGGAGACCACTCGCGTCAGGAAGTCCTTGTCGTTGCCGAGATTCATATTTCCTCTGGCGTGCGCGGTTAGCTGCGGCTCGCAGCCGTCCTGCGCCATGAGGAAGCAGAACGTGATCATTTCGCGCTGCTTCAGGTCAAGACCGGTGCGGGTATAGTAATCGCCGAAGCAGTTCGCCGCCAGCCAGCGGTTGATATGCCCCTTCTTCCATGCCTCGTTCATTCCCTCGCCGAATATCGCTGCCTGCGCCGCGACGCCCTTTTCAAGGCGGTCATTCATATCGGTGGTCGCCTGACCGGCCAGCGGCAGCGCGACGCCTCTCTGTTCGAGGACGGAGTTGGTCACGTTCAGGAACGGCAGCACCCTACCGTAGCCGAGGTAATCCGTCGCCTGATACACGCATTCCTTTACCATCACCGGAGTCACGCCGCTCTCAAGCGCCGTCGGGAGAATCTCGGCGTATGCGTCCACGCCGCCGCAGCCGAGCAGCGCGGCAAGTATGGCAAGGCAGCGCACCGGCGCTTCGAGCTGCTGGCCGTCTTCGTTTATAACTTCGTCAAACGCAAAGTGCTCAAAACGTTCTGCAAATTCCGGATCGGTTTTCTTCAGGTCGTACATAGTCTATCTCCTTATATATTTTTATATAATTTAAATCTGCACAGCAAATGCGGCAGCTCGCCGTCACTTTTATTTTTCGCCCGACCGCGATATCTCGAACCTGAGATAGTCGAGTCTGTCGAGCTGCTTCTGCTTGAAATGTATCTCGTCAAGAGTTCCGTTTCTCCTGTTGCGGAGCATTTTCAGCCGCTCATCCGCGGTCGCACCGCCCGCCAGAGCCAGACGCATATAGTGCTCGACTTCCTCGTTCGTGAAGCCGACGTCGTGCAGCGTCATGATAAGGCTCAGCCGCTCAATGTCCGTTTCGTCGTAATGCCACGAGCCCATCACTTTTTTGACCTCGCTGCACAGCCCCCAGCTCTCATACTCTTTCAGAACTTTTATGGGGATGTTGTAGCGCTCGCTCGCTTCTTCAATGGTCATCTGAACAGTCCTTCCGGATAAATGATAAAGGCGCTCCGCTCTTCGGAACGCCTTTATCTTAGTCGCTTTTATCTGAAATGTCTAATGCTCATCAGACATCATCAGATATGCTTTGAATGTATTTCTTTGCAAAGCTCATAAACGCGGAAGCGGCAGTTGAGAAGCGCTGCTCCTTCTTCCATATCAGCGCGGTGGAGCTCTCCAGCGCCGGAGAAAACGGGATGAATCTCAGCCCATCGTAGCTGCAATCCAGCTTTATCGCAAGCACCGCGCCGACATTGCTCTGCGCCAGCAGCGCCTCGTTGTACAGGAGATTCCCCCGTGCAATAACATCTATCCGGCTCAGCCCCGCGCCAAACCACTTGCCGACATTGCTCTCCGCGATATTGCTGACCGGCGAAATGACCGGCAGGCCGGTCAGATCCTGTGGCGTGATATATTCCCGCGCCGCAAGCGGCGAATCCTCGCGCACGAGCGCGCCCCAGCGCTCTTTTACAGGCATGGAGACGAACTCATACTTCCGTATGTCGATCGGTTCCGCCACAAGGCCGATATCCAGCAGTCCCCGCTCGATGCTCTCGCGTATGTTGTCCGCGTGGCCGCTGTACAGCTCATAGCGCACAAGCGGGTATTTCCTGCGGAAGGCCGCGATGCAGTCGGTGAGTATTCTTGTGGACAAAAACTCGCCGCTGCCGATGGTGACGGTGCCCTCGATGTTTTCTTCTTTAAACAGGAAGTCCTGCTTCGTCCGCTCCGCAAGCGCCACGATCTCCTGCGCGCGGCGCTTCAGCAGCATTCCGTCCTCGGTCAGGATTATATTGTGGCTGCTGCGCGTGAAGAGCTTCACGCCAAGCTCCGCCTCCAAATCGGCGATCTGCCGCGACAGCGTCGGCTGCGTCACATGCAGCTGCTCCGCCGCGCGGGTGAAGTTCTCCTCCCTCGCAACGGTCAGGAAATAAGTCAGTACACGAAGCTCCATACCTGCTATCACCTCAGGTGAATTATACAGGGTGTAATATATAAAATCAACATATCTTTTGATTAGTTATGCGCAAATCGTTTTGCTGCATGCCGTCGGCACAGCGTAAACAGCCCGCGCGGCGGCGCACAACATAACTCTCCCCAGGCTCTCATATAATCAAGTACGAGAGTATGGGGAGTGGTTTATATGTATACAAATATCGAGCAGCGCGCCTGTGATCTGGCTGTGTACATCATCGAAAACAAAGCCACCGTCCGTTCTGCGGCGCGGGAGTTCGGCATATCAAAATCCACCGTACATAAAGATTTGACGGAACGTCTGCCGCGCGTGAATCCCGCGCTGTATGGGCAGGTGCGGCAGCTTCTGGACATAAACAAAGCCGAGCGGCACATCCGCGGTGGGCTTGCCACCCGTCGGAAATACCGCGGCGAGGCTGTGGAGTCAAAATAAACCGGCAGGAGCAAAAGCTCCTGCCGAGGTTCAAAACCTATTCAAAGAAACAGGACGGCCTATAGCTGGGTGTACGTAAGACAGTATTGCGCTAAGATTGACGAAGCGGCACGAA
>ENA-OUQF01002145-OUQF01002145.1-human-gut-metagenome-genome-assembly--contig:-NODE-2145-length-10405-cov-4.150338_pt1 | contig 10405 bp, 4 predicted proteins | sample MGYA00237947_ERZ548826 | MGnify/ENA primary metagenome ERZ548826 (study PRJEB26490, sample SAMN05194701) | human gut metagenome | biome: terrestrial biome; feature: human-associated habitat; material... | reverse complement strand
TCTGCCTGTCTCGTGGGCTCGGAGACGTGTATGAGAGACAGACCAACAACAGATCCAACAGATCCAAGTGTACCAAATACATGTACGACATGTTCATGTGTAAGTGGGACATATGAAGTAAAAATAGTACCAACAAGTAGATATGTAAATAATAATATGCCAGTAAAGATAAGAATAGATTATGAAGATGGAGTAACAAAGAAAGAATATAAAATTGGATATGATGGACAATGGCAAAACTATACAGGAGAAATAAGTGTAAATGCAGGAACAATTATATATGCAAGAGGAAGTGGATATAAAGAAATAGATGGATGTACTAAGTGGGTAAGTGGAAGTACATCAACTACATTAAGTGATAGAACATATAAAGTATATATATCAAGTGGAACAACCCGCATGGATAGTACACAAAAGACAACAGTAAGTATAAGTACATGGAGAAGTGATAATTTAAAAAATATAGAATATTCAATAAATGGAGGAGAATGGACAAAATATAATAAAGCTTTTGAAGTAGGAGTAAATACAACAATAGTAGCAAGAGCAACATGGGAAGTAGACGGAGTAGAACTAGTTGATCAAGATACAAGAACAATATATGAAAATAAAAATGGTCTAAGAACAAGCATAAGTACAAGTGCAAAAAGAATAGGTGGAAGTGATGAAGCAACAGTTTCATTAACTACAAACTATAAAGCAGATAAAATAGAATATACAATAGATAATGGAGCCTCTTGGAATGAATATACAAAAGTATTTGGAGTAAAAGGAAATACAACAGTATGTGCAAAAGCAACAAAAACAAATACAGATGAGACAGTTCAAACAAGTCCAACAGTATGTAAATATGTAAGTGAAGATGATTTAGGATTAGTAATATATGCAAGTGCATATGCAGCAAGAAAGAATGCATATGTAACAACAACAATAAAAACAAAATATAATGTAGATACACTTGAATACTCAATAGATTCTGGAGTAACATGGAATGCTTATGAAGGAGAAAAAGTAAAAGTTCAAGCAGGAAGTGAAATACTAGCAAGAGCCACATATAGAGGGAAAGTTGTATCAACAAGTCTAAAAATAGACATATTACCAGAACCAAGTGTAATATTAGATGGACCAAGTATAATAGGAAATCCAGAGAAGACTTTAACAAAAAGTGTAGATATTGAGATTAAGACTAAAGAAGTAGCAAGAGATATTTTCTATAGAATAAATCGAGGAGCATGGATAAAATATACAGGAATATTTAATGTAACAAGTAATGTGAAAATAGAAGCATATTATGTAAGAGATGAAGATGGAAAAACAAGTGCAACAAGTACATATTATGTACAAAATGTACATGTAGGAAATAAACCATATGTCAGAATAGATACAGATCCAAAAGGATACTTAATAAATGGAACTCAAGATAAAGTAAAGGTAAAAATAAGTGGAAGTAACTATAATACATTAGAATATAGTTTAGATGGAACAACATATGTCACAGCTGAAAATTTTAAATCAGTTGCAAATGGTGATTTAGAAATTGGTTCAACAACACAAAAAACAAAAACAGTATCAGTTTATTGGAGATGGGCTTTTGAAGGAAAAGATAGTACAAATTATACAACAACACAAACAGATACAACAGATTATACTTTAGGAACAGCATCAACTGCTCCAACAGTTAAAGTAGAAGTATCAACTGTATTTACACAAGTTGATTAATTTATATGCAATAGGTGAATTTTATATTCGCCTATTGTTGTAATTAATATATTGATTAAAGTACGTTAAAAACATATTTTAATGAGTATATTAAAAGGAGAAAAAACTATGGAAAATAATATAGATGAGTTAAAAAAACAAAGAAATAGATCTAGAATTTTTAATATTATATTAATAATAATCATTATTATATTATTACTTTTGGGGTATATAGTTGGCAGTAGAATTGGAAAAATCGGCTTGAAATCTAGAGAAACTACTACACAGCCAGAAGAAATTACACAAGAAGAAAAATTAATGCCAGAGATTGAAATTACACAAGATGATATAGATGTTACCAAAGAAACACAATTAAATATATTTAATAATGAAAAATTTAATGGAGAAAAAATAATAGACCCAGGTTCAAAAGGAGAAGTTCAAATTTGCATTAGAAATAAGTCAAATTATGATGTGAGCTATGATTTTAACTTTACTGATGAAATGCAATATCATGTAAATATGAAATATAAATTAAAGCTTGACAATATTTACATAAAAGGGAACAAAGATGAATATAAAAAATTGGAAGATATTAAACTTAAAGAAGTGATTGTACCTAAAGATTCTGCCAATATATACACTTTAGAATGGTACTGGGAAGATGATGATAAAAACGACACAATAGTAGGAAGTCAACAGGACAAGCAATATTATAAATTGAATTTAGAAATAAATGCTAGACAGTATGCAAAATAAATTAATAAAAGGAAGTGAAAAAGATGATGTATACAATTGAAGAGATTGAAGAAAATCAGAGGAAACAGAAAAAAAGAAGTAAAAAGATTAGAATAATAGTATATATTATCTTAATTCCAATATTAATTTGTAACATTATATTAATAATACAATCTGCTATACAGCCTAAAGAGACACCTGAATTAGTAGGGATAAAATCTTATGTTATTATTTCGGGAAGCATGCAACCTGAATTGAATATAGGAGACATTGTTATAGTAAAAAAAGTGGAAGATTTACAAGAAGGAGATATTATTTCATTTAGACAAGGTCAAAGTGTAATAACACATAGAATTAACAAAATAATGGATGAAAATGGAGAGATTGTATATCAAACAAAAGGTGATAACAATAATATAGAAGATAGTGGTACAATAACAGATTCAGTAATAGAAGGAAAGGTAATATACAAAATTCCTAAATTAGGAAAGATATCACTTTTTTTACAAAATAAAATAATACTTATAATAATTGTATTATTACTATATGTATATATTTCTTATAGTGGAGTAAAAGAAAAGAGAAAAAAGAAAAGAAAAATGGTAAGAGAAAAATATGAAAAAATGGAGGAAAACAAATGCAAAAAATCAAACCAATAAATATTTTGGTTTTATTATGTATTATTACTGCAATTATATTGATATCTGTATCTATATCTAAATATACAAATGTTATATCAGGAGGAGATTCGGCACAAGTTGCTGTACCAATTATTAATTTAGAAGAAAATACATTAGATATAAATATAAATCCAAATGATCTAGAAAAAGAATATGTATTTAAAGTTAGTAATAAAGAAGAAGACAAAACTTCAGAAGTTGCAATGGAATACACATTAGAAATAAATAATGCTAATAATTTGCCTGTAGAGTTCGAATTATATAGTTGTAAAAGCGGAGTAACAGACCATACAAATTTATTAGATAATAATAAAACATCTAAAATTAAATTAGGATTAAATGACGAAGAACAAGAGTATCAATTAAAAATTAAATGGAATCAGGAAAATAAAAATTATCAATATGCTAAAGTTATCGATTATGTGCAAATTGTGTTAAACAGCTCACAAATTGATTAAAAGGTGCAAGAAAGGAAGAAAAAATGAAGAAAAGTAAAGTATTAATAATAGTTTTTTTGCTATCAATCATCATATTAACAACAATTATTTCAGTTACATTTTCAAAATATGCAATAGAACGAAAAGATACACATATTTTAGAATCTGATGCCTTTTATTTTAATAGTAGTTTAACACAACAAGAATATCAATTAAATGAATGGAATGGAAAAGATGTACAAAATATAGAATTTAATGTGAAAAATTATTTAGACAACATGCAGATTACAGAACAAGACATTAAATATGATATAAAAGCACAAATAACAAATGAAGATGCACAATTAATAAATTTAAAATTGAAAGATGAAAATGGTTCTATTGTTACAACTAAAGAAGAATCTGACACTGAAAACACAACTTTTACAGTATCAGGATTAACATTAAAAGCAGATACAACAGTAGAGCAAATATTAACAACTAATAATTATAGTATAAGTATTTTGCCTAAAAATAGTGAATTAGAAGAAGGCAAAATAATAAATGTAAAATTACAAATATGTTCAACAGAACCATATACAAAAGAAATAACAAGCAATATAAAATTAACAGTACATACAGTATCAAACTATGTAGGAAATATAATTGAATCAGATAATGGAGAATATATAAAATTAAATATAAAAGTTAATAATCCAGAAAAAGATTTAAATATAAAATACGATAATACAAAATTAGAATTAGATAAATCAAATTATTTATTAGATGATGTATATCCAGTATCACAAACAACAATGAATTCATTTACAATACCAAAAGCAAAACTTGAAAAAGGGAATACATATGAAATAACATTTATTAAAAAAGTTCAAGATAAAATAAAATATGGAACAGATGTAATTATAGATGAAGACACAATGGAATATACTAAAGGAATAATAACATTTACTAGCCCTATATGGAAATCAAATAAAGCAAGTGTAACTATTACAAATGGATCAACATATAGTATGCAATATAAAATAGTAGATGTAAATGATGACATAGATGAAACAGACACTACAGGTTGGGTAACTGTAAATCCAAAAAACATAACATTAAATAACTTGAAATTTGCTAATAAAATAATAGCAAGATTATATGATGGAACAAATTATACACAATATGCAAGTTGTATTATATCAGATGGAATAACTCCAACAATTACAGCAAATGCTACAAATACTACAACAAGAGAAATATCAATACAGGCAAATTCAATGGATGATGAAAGTGGTCTAACAACAGACAAGCCTTATAAATATTATATAGCACAATCATTAGATGCAATAGCAAATGCAACTGTAAACGGCTCAAATACAACAGGAACATATACATTCGAAAATTTAGATGCAAACACAACTTACTACATAAAAGTTGAAAGAGAAGATGTTGCAGGAAATAAAGGAAGTACAATAATAGTAGTAAAAACTTTAATGGTGCCATCAGCAAAAGAAAATATAGCAAGAGTAATAACTTGGAATGCTACAACTACACCAGACACAGCACAAGCTCAAATAGGATTGTCAACAGAAACAGGATTTATTATAAAATATGGAACAAATAAAGATGATAGAACAAACTGGAAAGAATATAATGGAGAAATAACAGTAACTAATGGAGATACAATTTATATAGCATTAACAGATGGTAGAAATTATGGATTAGAAGACACACTAAAAATTGAAGACAAAACAGGACCAGATATTACAATTACAAAAACAGAAACAAAAACTAATTCAATTTCTATAAAAGTAGAAGCTTCAGATTCAGGAGCTGGAATGCCAGAAAATGTACAATATGATTATTATATAAAAGAAGAAGGAGCATCAACATATAAAGAGAAGGCAGAAAATCAAACTTCAAATACATATAAATTCACAAATTTAATTGCAAACAAAAATTATGAGATTATTGTAAAAACAAAAGACTTAATAGGAAATCAAGGAGAAGGAAGCCTTGTTACAACAACAAGCAAATTTGATTTAATTACAGGAGATATTACATTTTCTAAAGCAAGTTGGGCAGACAAAACAGCAAGTGTAGAAGTGAAAAATAATACAGAAAATCAAATGCAATATCAAATACTTCAAGAGGGGCAAGACATAAAAGATGATGCTTGGATAACAACTGCAGAAAAAATAATAACAGTAAATAATTTGAAAAATAATTACACAATTATTGCTAGATTATATGATGGAACAAACTATACAAAATATGCAAGTATTCAAATTCAAGATACAACAGCTCCAACAATCAATGTAGTACAAGAACCATCTGATTGGACAAAAGGAGCAGTAAAATTAACAATAACTGCAACAGATACAGAAAGTGGATTGTTAGCAGATGCATATAGTTTTGATGGAGGAGCAACTTGGCAAGCAGAAACAAATAAAACATACACAGAAAATACATCTGGAATTGTTATAAAAGTAAAAGATATAGCAGGAAATATAGTAACATATGACACAATAAATATTACTAATATAGATAAAATTGGGCCAGAATTTGAAATTAATACAAAATCAACATCTAGTACAATAACAGTAAATGTAAATAATACAACAGACTCTGGTATTGGACTAGAAGACTTGATAACATACCATTATTATATAGCAACAAGTGAAGCTGGACTTGCATCTGCAGAAAAAGCAACAGATACAACAGCAAATAAAACATCAAGCAAAGTATATACAGGCCTAACACAAGGAATTACATATTATATAAAAGTAGAAGTTGCAGATAAATTAGGAAATACAACAAGTAAGATTGTAACAGTTGAAACAGGAAGTATTGCAACAGATTTTACAATATCAGATCCAACATGGTCAGATAAAAAAGCGAGTTTAAAAATTACTAATAATTCTGAATATAAATTACAATATCAAATTGTAACAAACCTAACAGATTCTCCAAAAGCTGATGGATGGACAACAGTAGAATCAGCAGATAGCAAAGAAGTAACATGTTCAGACTTATTAAATAATTATGTAGTTTATGCAAGATTAACAGATGGAACAAATAATAGTGCAACATTACAAAAACAAATAAAAGATGTAACAGCACCAACATTAGAAATAGTAGGTAATCCAACAGAATGGACAAAAGAAGATGTAACAATATCAATAACTGCAACAGATACAGAAAGTGGATTACCAGAAGAAGCATATAGTTTTGATGGTGGAACAACATGGCAAACAGAATCAACCAAAACATATACTCAAAATACAACAGGAATAATAATAAAAGTAAGAGATATAGCAGGAAACATAGAAACAAAAACAATAGATATTACAAAAATAGATAAAAATGGACCACAAGTAGAAATACAGGAACAAGCCAAAGATATAAATTCTATAACAATAAGTGTAACTACAACAGATAATGGAATAGGAATGGCAGATGAAATAAAATATAAATATAGTTATAGAAAAGAAGGAGATAGTAACTATACTACTTATAAAGAAACAACAGAAAATACCTGTAAATTTGAAAAATTACTTTCAAATAAAAAATATTATTTAAAAGTAGAAACACAAGATAAATTAGGAAATAGCACAGAAAAAGAGATAGAAGTTACAACAGGTGAATTTTTATATACTACAGGTCAAATAGAGTTTAATAATATTATTTGGAGAAGTTCTATTGCAAGAATAACAGCAAATAATAAAAGTACAGATTATGATATAGAATATCAAATAAAAACAGATAGCACTCAAAATCCAGATACGTCAGATAGCAGTAAATGGACAAAAACAACAGAAAAAGCAATTAATATTGGAAATCTAGAAGATGGAAATGTGGTTTATGCAAGACTAACAGATGGAATAAATTCAACAACAGGTTATGCATCAATAACAATAAAAAATTCAGCAGTAAAAGAATATTCAGAAGCAGAATTTGCAAAGATTACAAGATCAAATTATGAGGTTTTGGGTGTATCTGCAACAAGTAACAAAATTGAAGTACAAATAAATAAAAATGCTGAAGGAGCTTTATATAATTATTATTATAAAACAATAAATGATACAAGCTATAAACTAATTACAACAAATACATATTATGATGATAAAGCAACTATAATGGGATTAACTGCAAATCAAGTATATAAAATTAAAGTATTAGTAACTGATGATAAAGGAAATGTAACGAGATGTCAAAATACAGCAACAATTATAACATCTGAACAAGCAAATGTAGATACAACATATACAGGAAATAGAACATATATTGACAATAGTAGTACATTACAAGCCAGAGTTCATGGAGAAAATGGATATGGAGATACAGCACAAAAAGAAAGTATAAATGCTGGTTATACAATAAGTTTACCACAAGGATTTAAAGTTTCTGGAACAACAGGAGAAAATTTACAAAGTCAAGGAACTGTATTAAAAGATGGAGACAATAATGAATATGTATGGATTCCAGTAAATGATGCAATACATGATGGAAACACTTCAATTCCAACAAACACAACAACTGCACAAAATAATAATTATAAACCAATGTCAATTGCTCAAAGTTCAAACAAAGGATATTATGAAGGTCTTGTATATGATTTTAATGGAACATTATCATATAGAAGAACAAATAATACTGGTGTAGGAAATTCATCATATCGTGAACCAAGTTTGGTAACTGGAAATTCAGATGGATATACTTGGAATGTAGATAATGTAACAGGAATTGTAAATGATGCAGATAGTAAATATTATAATGAAGTTTTAGGATTTAGTTCTGCATCAGAATTTGGAGAATATATTGCAAATAATTACAATAACATGATACTTTCAGTAGATTCTTTTGGTGGATTTTATGTGAGTAGATATGAAACTACTCAAACAAAAGATTCAAGTGGAAATGTAATTATAGGTTCTAAGAAAAATGGAACAGTATTTTCTGGATACAATTGGTATAATATGTATTTGTATCAAGATAGTAGAAAATATGCAAGTAATCCATATTCATCAAGTAAGAGTGTAGTTTCAAGTATGATATGGGGAAGTCAATACGATGCTGTTCTAAATTATCTGTTAACAGGCTCTGATGCAAGTAAAGTTACAACACAAATAGGCTCACAAAAAAATATATTAAGTGATACTGCACAAGATTCAGCAGATATTATAAATAATATATATGATTTAGGTTCGAATGCAAATGAATGGACACAAGAAGCGGAAGGAACAAGAGCTAGAGTGTATCGTGGTGGAGGATATGATAAAACTAAAAAAGGAACTCCAGCGACAAGAACAACTGTAACTGCAACAGATTCTGGGCCAATATTTGGTTCAAGATTACAATTATATGTTAGAAGTACAAGTGATAAAACAGGACCAATATCATCAATAATAAGTACAAGTTCTACAACAAATACAATTACAGTAAAAGCAACAGCACAAGATAAAGAAACAGGTGTAAGCAAGTATACATATTATATAAAAGAAAGCTCAAATCCTTCTGATTCAACTGCTTGGACAAAAATTTTAGAAAGCTCTACAGGAAATTATACATATGCAAAACTAAAACAAAATACAACGTATAGTATAAAAGTAACTGCAACAGACGGTGCAGGTAATGAAGGAGATGGAGCAGTTACAACAGTATTAACTAAAGAATTAGGAAATGTTGCAAAAGATAATATATCTTTAAAAAATAAATATGGTCAAAGTGGAGAAGGTACTGTTTTATTAGAACAAAAAGACACTACATATTCAAATCAAGGTTATTATATACAATATCAAGTAGCTTCAAATGATTCTGCAATAACAGAAAATTGGAAAACAGGTGAAACAATAAAAGGATTAGCTAATGGTCAGATAATTTATGCATGCTTGTTTGATGGCATAAATAGATCATCAGATTATTTTGAATTTAAAGTTAGTGGACTAGAAGGATTTGAATATTATATTGATAGAAGTGGTAATTCTTCGAAAGATAAAACAGTAACTTATACAGATAGTGAAGGAAACACAGCAACAATACCTGCTGGATTTAAAGTGGGAACAGGAGACTCAACAAGCAAACTAAATGAAGGATTAGTTGTTCAAGATGCAAATGAAAATGAATTTGTTTGGATACCTGTACCAGTAGCTGTAGAAACATCAACTAGTACGACTTCTACAGAAAAAGCAATGGCAAGAAAGCAATCTACAAGTTCAAATTATTATGAAGGAATTTTATATAATTTTAGTGGAACAACATCAACTAAACAAAGAAGTTCAACAGCAATGGGAACTAGTGCGACAAGAGAACCAAGTCTTATAACAGCTAATAGTGATTATAGTTGGAATGTTGACATTGGTAAAGCAAAAGGAGTAACATATGATGCTGTATTTTATACTAATTTTCAAATAAGTAATGCTACAGGGTTTGGAACATATACAGAATTTGGGCAATATATGAATGAACAATATACTAACATGGTAAAAAGTGTAGATAAATTTAAAGGGTTTTATGTAGGAAGATATGAAACAAGCACAGTAAATAACAGTTCTGCAAATACAGCAGTTGTTCAATCGCAAAAGAATAAAGAAGTAATATATAATAGATCTTGGTATCAAACATATTATTATCAAGATAGTAATATAAATGCATATAATCCTTATCATAATAGTAAAAGTGTAACAAGTAGTATGATATGGGGAAGTCAATGGGATGCAATGTTAAACTGGATGTTAAAAAGTGACAATACTAAAAAATTTGTTACAAGTGTTGTAGGAAATAGAACAGGTGCAAGAGCAAATTCTGGTCAATATTCAGATGATTTGGCTAAAAATATATTTGATTTATCTGCAAATGTAGTTGAGTGGA
>ENA-OUQF01002144-OUQF01002144.1-human-gut-metagenome-genome-assembly--contig:-NODE-2144-length-10410-cov-8.424239_pt1 | contig 10410 bp, 12 predicted proteins | sample MGYA00237947_ERZ548826 | MGnify/ENA primary metagenome ERZ548826 (study PRJEB26490, sample SAMN05194701) | human gut metagenome | biome: terrestrial biome; feature: human-associated habitat; material... | reverse complement strand
AAAAGCGCCGGATATCTGCCGTTCTCCGGCTGATGCCCGGCGCTGGCCGCCGGAAGCAGCCATAGCTGCACAACGCTGCAGAAGGCCGAAGCGCTGAAGACCCTTGGCCTGTTTCAGGGCACAAACAAGGGCTTCGAGCTGGAAAAAACGCTGACGCGCGAACAGGCGATCACACTGATCGTCCGCCTGCTCGGCGCGGAAGCGGAAGCGAAGGAAAAGAACCCGGAGCATCCGTTTACGGACGTTCTGGCCTGGGCCAGTCCCTATGTCGGCTATCCCAACTTCGCGGGCAGCGCCGTTTACATGGACGACGGCCTGAGCGGCGCAACGATCACCGGCAATATCTTTGGCCCGGGTGCTTCTGGAAATTATATCGAAGCGATCAAGATCAACTGCGGCCATGACAATGTAATCACAAATATTATCGCAGTTAAATCGAAAGCCACTATCAGCAAACCGGACGCTAAATAAGTCCGAACACCCAACATACACAAAGGCCGGATGCGTGCACCCGGCCTTTGATGGTTCAACCGAATCAAAGAAAGGACTCTATGAAGAAAGCCTATCAATATGCCATTGCGTGTCCGACGAGCATGGGTGTGCGCATCACGCCGCCGGAGCGGATGGCGGTACAGAACAGCAACCTGTTTTATATGCAGGCGACCAGCGCGGAGACGAACGTGCTGAACGTCGCGTCGAGCCTTGGGCGGGAGTGCCTTGCACTTACGAAATTCGTCAAGGGCAGCCCCGTTGCGGATTTCATCAAGCGGCAGCTTCGCGCGCGGAACATCCGCTTTGAGGGTGTCGAAGTCGAACAGGGCGGGCCGTGGGGCTATCGGCACCAATTTAATGTTGCGGACTCCGGCTTTGGTCTGCGCGCACCGCGTCTCTGGAATGACCGCGCGGGCGAGGTCGGCAGAACGCTTTCCATCGAAGATTTTGATATCGAGCGTATCTTCGGGCAGGAGGGTGTCGGCATTCTGCATCTGTCCGGCCTGATTGCCGCCATGAGCCATGAGACGACCGAGTGCTGTCTTGCCCTCGCGAAAGCCGCGAAGCAGTACGGTACGCTCGTTTCGTTCGATCTCAATTACCGCGCGACGTTCTGGAAAGGCCGCGAGGATGCGCTTTCCGAGGCATTCGGCGAGATCGCGTCGCTGGCCGACGTGCTCATCGGCAACGAGGAGGATTTCCAGCTCTGCCTCGGCTTCAAGGGCCCCGAAGCGGGCGGAAAAGATCTGTCCTCCAAGATTGAATCGTTCAAGGGCATGATCTCGCAGGTGCAGGAACAGTATCCGAACGCGAAGATGTTTGCCACAACGCTTCGTCAGGTCATTTCGGCAAACGAGCACCTCTGGGGAGCGATTTTGCTGGCGGACGGGAAATGGTATGTAGAAGAACCCAGAGAGATTCAGGTGCTCGACCGCATCGGCGGCGGCGACGGCTTTTCGGGCGGACTGCTGTACGGCGTGCTGAACGGCTGGGAGCCGGAAAAGTGCCTGCAATTCGGCTGGGCAAGCGGCGTATTGGCGGCTTCGAGTCTCAATGACTACGCCGAGCCTGCGGATGAAAAACAGGTCTGGGACATTTACAAGGGCAACGCCCGCGTGCAGCGGTAAGGAGAAACATACATATGAAAAAAGCAGATATTGGTCTCATCGGCCTTGCCGTTATGGGTGAAAACCTGGTCATGAACATGGAGCCGAAGGGCTTCACCGTGGCCGTATTCAACCGCACGACGGAAAAAGTGGACAAATTCGTAAACGGCAGAGCCGCCGGGAAAAACATCATCGGCTGCCACAGTCTCAAAGAACTGGTTGACAATCTGGAAAAGCCGCGCAAGGTGTTTATGATGGTCAAAGCGGGACAGGCCGTAGACGATATGATCGAGCAGCTTCTTCCGCTGCTCGACGACGGTGATATTTTGATCGACGGCGGCAACTCCCATTTCCCGGATACGATTCGCAGAACAAAATACGTAGAAAGCTGTGGTAAGCTCTACATCGGCACCGGCGTGTCCGGCGGCGAGGAGGGCGCGCTGAAAGGCCCCAGCATGATGCCGGGCGGCAGTCCTGCCGCGTGGCCGTATGTGAAGCCCATTTTCCAGTCCATCTGCGCGAAGGTCGAGGTCGGCTCTCCGTGCTGCGACTGGGTCGGCGAGAACGGCGCAGGGCATTTCGTCAAGATGGTGCATAACGGCATTGAGTACGGCGATATGCAGCTGATCTGCGAAGCATACCAGCTCATGCGCGATCTGCTTGGGATGTCGGACGACGAAATGCACGAGGTCTTCGCCGCGTGGAACAAGACGGAACTGGATTCTTACTTAATTGAAATTACTCGCAATATCCTTGCCTACAAGGATACCGACGGTCAGCCCATCGTCGAGAAAATCCTCGACACTGCCGGGCAGAAAGGCACCGGCAAGTGGACGGGCATTGCAGCGCTGGACGAGGGCGTTCCGCTGACGCTCATCGGCGAAGCCGTGTTTGCGCGCTGCCTGTCCGCCATGAAAGACGAGCGCGTCGGGGCAGCGAAGGAATATAATCGCAACATTCCTGCCTTTACCGGCGATAAAGCGGAAATGGTCGAAGCTATCCGGCAGGCGCTGTATGCGTCCAAGATCATCTCCTACGCGCAGGGCTACACGCTCATGCGCACGGCGGCGAAGACCTACGGCTGGAATCTCAACTATGGCGGCATTGCCCTCATGTGGCGCGGCGGCTGCATCATCCGCTCGGTCTTCCTCGGCAAGATCAAGGAAGCGTATGACAAAGATCCGGAGCTTAGTAACCTCCTGCTCGACCCGTATTTCAAGGAGACGATGGAAAAACTCATCCCCGCGTGGCGCAAGGTCGCAGCTGCGGCTGTCTCTTACGGCGTTCCGGCTCCGGCCATGACTGCGGCGCTGAGTTACTTCGACGGCTACACCACCAACCGCCTGCCTGCGAATCTGTTGCAGGCGCAGCGCGATTATTTCGGCGCGCATACCTATGAACGGCTCGACAGCCCCAGAGGGCAGTTCTTCCACACCAACTGGACAGGTCACGGCGGGAATACTGCCGCGAGCACCTATAATGCATAAGGAGGTCAATGCAATGAATCTTCCTTTGAATACGAACCTGACTGGCAAGGTCGCGGTCGTGACCGGCGCGGCGGGGACGCTTTGCAGCGTCTTTTCCAGGGCACTGGCTGCGAGCGGCGCAAAGGTCGCGCTGCTGGGGCGTACATATGCAAACGTTCAGAAGCTGGCCGACGAGATCACCGCCGAGGGCGGCACTGCGAAAGCCTATGAATGCAACGTGCTGGACAAGGCCGCAGTTATGGCCTGCCATGAACAGGTGTTGGCCGATTTCGGCCCCTGTGACATCCTCCTCAACGGCGCGGGCGGCAACCACCCCAGCGCGACGACCGACAAGGAATACTACGAGCCGGGCGATCTGGACGCCGCCACCAAGAGCTTCTTCGATTTGGACGAGGCGGGCGTTGCTTCCGTTTTCAATCTCAACTTCATGGGGATTCTCATCCCCACGCAGGCGTTCGCCCGCGATATGGTCGCGCGCGAGGGCTGCAACATCATCAACATTTCGTCGATGAACGCCTATACGCCGCTGACGAAAATCCCGGCGTATTCGGGCGCGAAATCCGCTGTGTCGAACTTTACACAGTGGCTGGCGGTGCATTTTTCCAAGGTCGGCATCCGCGTGAACGCCATTGCGCCGGGCTTCTTCTCCGGCAAGCAGAATGCCTCCCTTCTCTGGAACCCGGACGGCACGCCGACGGCGCGGACGAAGAAAATTCTTGCTGCGACCCCAATGGGCCGCTTCGGACAAGCGGAAGAACTGCTTGGAGCGCTGCTGTTCCTGCTCAACAATGAGGCTGCATCGTTTGTGACCGGCGTGGTCATTCCGGTGGACGGCGGCTTTTCGGCGTACAGCGGTGTCTGACATGGAGGATCTCTATAAAATTGCCGCAAACGGCGGCATTTCGGACGCAGAGCTGAAAGACGCATTAAAAGCGTCTCTGGAAGGACGAACGCTCCAAAAGGTGCTCATCCTCCCGCCTGATTTCACACGCTTTCACTCGCAGGCGGGCAAGATTACAAGCATCTATTATCATCTGCTGACCGAGCGCGGCGCGCAGGCCGACATTATGCCTGCCCTTGGCACGCACGAGCCGGTGTCCAAAGCGCAGTGGGAGATCATGTTCAAGGGCATTCCCTATGAAAGCATGATCGTCCATGACTGGCGGCATGATGTGGTCAAAATCGGCGAAGTACCGGCAAGCTATCTGGAAGAAATCACAGATGGCCTCTGGCATGAACCGGTCAGCGTGGAGATCAATCGCCGCGTGATGGACGAAAGCTATGACCTCATCATTTCTCCCGGTCAGGTCGTGCCGCACGAGGTCATCGGCATGGCGAACCACTCGAAGAATCTGTTTGTCGGCGTCGGCGGCAGCGATATGATCAACAAATCGCACATGGTCGGCGCAGTTTACGGCATGGAGCGCATGATGGGAAAAGACCATACGCCCGTGCGAAAAATCTTTGACTACGGCATGGAACACTTCTTAAACAACCGCCCGATCCTGTTCGTCCTGACTGTCTGCACCGCACCGGAGGGCGAGAGCGCCATGCACGGCCTGTTTATCGGCGAGGGAAGAAGCTGCCTGACGGAAGCGGTCAAGCTGGCGCAGGAGAAGAATATTGACTTCGTAGAGCATGGCATTCAGAAATGCGTGGTCTACCTTGACCCCAGTGAATTCAAGAGTACATGGCTCGGCAATAAGGCCGTCTATCGTACCCGCATGGCGATTGCGGACGGCGGAGAGCTGATCATCTTAGCCCCCGGCGTGACAAAATTCGGCGAGGACGCGCAGTGCGACAAGCTGATCCGCAAATACGGCTACAAGGGTAGGCTGCACACGCTGGAGGAATTCAACAAGCCGGAGAATCAAGATTTGCGCGACAACATGGGCGCGGCAGCGCATCTGATTCACGGCTCCAGCGATGGACGCTTCTCCATCACCTACGCTGTAAAGGAGATTTCGCAGGCGGAAATTGAGGGAGTCGGCTTCCGGAGCGCAAGCTATGACGAGCTGGCGAAAAAATATGATCCTGAAAAGCTGCACTACGGTTATAACACCGTAGGCGGCGAAGAAATCTATTATATCCCGAACCCCGCGCTGGGGCTGTGGATCAACCGCGAGAAATTTGAGGACTGACTATGAAAGCATTTATGGACAAGGATTTTCTGTTGGAAAATGACATGGCTCGGACGCTGTTTCACAAGTACGCAGAGCATCAACCGATTTACGACTATCACAACCATCTGCCGCCGCAGGAAATTGCGGAGCGGAAGCGGTACGAAAATCTGACGCAGCTGTGGCTGGCAGCAGACCATTACAAATGGCGCGCCATGCGCGCCTGCGGCGTGGACGAACGGTATATCACCGGCGACGCGCCGGAGTACGAAAAATTCCAGAAGTGGGCAGAGGTCGTGCCGCAGCTGGTCGGCTGCCCGCTGTACCATTGGGCGCATCTGGAATTGCAGCGGTATTTTGAGATATCCGCACCGCTGACGCCGGAGACTGCGCCTGCTATCTGGGAGGAAACAAAAGAAAAGCTGAAAGCCTACGATGCGGTTTCGCTCCTTGAAAAAATGAACGTCCGCGTGCTCTGCACGACGGACGATCCGGCGGACACGCTGGAATGGCACAAAAAAATCGCGGCTGACCCCACGATCCCGTTCCGCGTTCTGCCGTCGTTCCGACCAGACAACTATTTCGGCGGAGACCTGGACGCGGAACGTACACTGTGCGAGAAATACGGCACGGACAGCCTGCCGGAAGCGCTGGGAAAGGCACTGGACTATTTCTGCGAAAACGGCTGCAAGGTCTCCGACCACGGGTTCAGCAGATTTGCCTACATTCCGGGCACAAAACAGGCGGAGCTGCTGTACGTTCTCGGCAAAGCGTATCATGCGCATGGCGTTGCCATGCAGCTGCACCTCGGTCCCATCCGCAATCAGAATCCGCGCCTTTATGATACACTCGGCCCGGACGCAGGCGGCGACAGCACCGGTCTTACGACCGATCCGTTCCAGCTTGGCGCGTTCCTCGGCGAGCTGGAACGCGAGGGATGTTTGCCGAACACGATCCTGTACAACCTGAACCCGACCGACAACGCCGTTCTCTCCACCATGGCAGTCAATTTTGCACCGAACATCCAGTTTGGCGCGGCGTGGTGGTTCAACGACACGATCCGCGGTATGCGCCGCCAGATTGACGAGCTGATGGAAAACGGGCTGCTTGCCAAGTCCGTCGGTATGCTGACCGACTCACGCTCGTTCAGCTCGTTCCCACGCCATGAGTATTACCGCCGTATTCTCTGCAACCGCCTCGGCGAGTCGGTAGAGGCCGGCCAGTACCCGGCAGACGAAAAAGCGCTGGGGCAGATCGTGGAAAATATCTGTGGGAAGAATGCGGCCGCATTTTTGTACTTATAACCGTATAATGGCCGACCCACACGCGGAACGATATATCTGCCCATGAAAAAAGCGCCCACCTTCAGGGCGGACGCAGACAATGTGTACACCGTCCATATCGGGCAGATGAACGATTCGGCAAATATCGCTCTTTCTGTAGATACTGCCCATAAACTCCTTGACCTGCGCCCAAACGGCAGCCACGATCTTATCCGAAGATGTGAAATCGCGGGTCAGGATGTCACCGTGAACGACCTGAAATTTTACCGTTGAGGAGGAAAAGATACGGTTCAAAACCGTAGAAAGGCTGGTTTCATCTGTTGGCCCCTCTACGATAAAGAGCATAACCTTCTTTTTAGCCATTGGACACCTCCGAGGATGCGTCCCTCGACAAAGAAAGGCTCTCCATACGTTTGCCGACAATTCTCATTGCGTGCGCGATCTCAGACACATTGGTTTCTTCGTAGAGAGATGCACCATCATCGCTTCCAAGGATGACTTCACGCAGGTACATTCAAAAACCCTGAATTGCCCCGAATCCGGTGCTGTTTCCCGCGGCACGAGATGGATTCTGACATCATCAAAAAGCGTATAGTTCCCGGTGCCTTCTATCGGATTGGCGATCCACTTGTGCCGGAATTCCGGAAAGAGAAACCCGTTCAGGGCCGCAATATATTGGTTTGGTGACAGATGTTCGAGCGTGGAAAGCGCCTCCCGAATAAATGCGCGCAGCGTCTGACAGACGGAAGCGACATCTTTAAGCACCTGCGCATAGTTCATGCAGTATGCTTTATAGAGCTGCCACTTTAAGTCTAACGGCACAGGTGCGATCAGCAGCGCCGGGGTTTTCGCCTCCGGCTTTGGCGGAATTGGTGGATACAAGTTCAGATACCATTCCCGCTGCGTCTCGCTCAATTCCTCCGGATTTTTGATTCTGCCGTATTTCTTCGGATTTTCCAAGTAGTCTTCATATGCACAGATCTGACGCAAAATCTCGTGGTCGTGCGCATCCATTTCAAGTGGATCGCCCTCTGTAATCGGCATTTCTGTGAGCTGCTTCGCCTCTGTCAGAATATGTGCGTCCGTCTGAATCAAACGAAAAATATGATGATGACAGAGCGCTTCATTCAGCCGGAGCATCTGCTCATTGACCCGATGCCAGTCGGTCAGCTTGTGTGTTTTTTCATAACGCGCCATACCTTCCATTGCAGATTGCAAGCGGCTGTCAAGCGCTTGATATTCCGCTGGCGTGATGTTCAAAACCTCCGTTGTCAGTGCTCCAAGCGGAAATTCTTCTCCGTAAATACCGAGCGTTTTTTCTCCGACATAGAACGTAATGGACTGAAACATACGCTTCTCCTTTGGAAACCTGTCCGCAAATGATTTTTATTTGTCTGCTATTACTCTGAGTGTATCAGAAAAATCTCCATACTACAAGTAGAAAGGTGCGTGCCGCGAAAAACGTGGTACGCACCTTTACTTTTTGATTCGGAGGAGATTTTTTGACAGGAAACACACCATTAAAACTGATTTCCATGAGCGAAATCAACGCGGAGGAGGTGCAATGGCTCTGGTATCCGTACATCCCGCTGGGCAAGCTGACGATCCTTCAAGGCGACCCCGGCGAGGGAAAAACGAGCTTCATTCTGGCAGTCATTGCAGCTCTGACGCGCGGCGATCCGCTGCCGGAGTGCGAGCAGGCAGCGGAGCCGATGAACGTGATCTACCAGACCGCCGAGGACGGTCTGGCGGATACCATCAAGCCAAGGCTAGAGAGTGCAGGCGCAGACTGCACACGCGTGCTGGTCATCGACGAGAGTAAACGCGAGCTGACGCTCTGCGATGCAAGGCTGGAAGAAGCGATCCGCAGGACAGGAGCAAAGCTGATCGTGCTTGACCCGCTGCAGGCGTATCTCGGAAGCAATGTGGATATGCACCGCGCAAACGAGGTGCGCCCGGTACTCAAACGACTTTCCCTGATGGCGGAGCGCACACAATCATCAACAGCGTCAATTTTGAAACCGGTAAAAAAGTACATATGGCGGACGAGCAGATTCAGGAGCTGCGCGTTCGCAACGACCAGATCTGTGAAGAACTGGGGCTGCCGAAATTTCAGAGGGATGAGCAAAAACGTTCCCGCGGAATGTCCAACGCGGAATACTACACGGCTGACAGAGGCGAGAGTTGGAAGTTTGAACTAATGCGCGTGATCGACGATTGTATGCGCTGCGCCGGAAGCCGCGAGGAATTTCTGGTGCTGCTCCGTGCCGAGGGGTACGGCGCGACATGGATAGACAGCCGCAAAAATATCACCTACACCACGCCCGACGGCCGCAAATGCCGTGACAACAAATTACATATAGAAAAATACCTGAAAGAAAATATGGAGGCGGAATTTGGATACAGAACGGAGAATGACAACACAAGAAATGTTGACGCAGCACAAAAAGCTGATGGACGAGGCGCAACGGCTGGAACCCAGCGTGATGGTCACGGAGCGGAACTGGAGTGCGATGCTCGAAATGCAGGACAGGCTGTTTCGGCAGCAGATGCAGCTGGACGCGGACTTGAAAACGCTCCTGACGCGGGAGGACGCACAGACCGCATTGAACGAGATGCAGGAGAGTACAGAAAAATTCGAGAAACAGGCTGGGAACCTGAACGAGAAGTATTCTTCCGGCTGCAAAGCACTGACCGAGAGTACGAAGATTGCCCTGACCGAGACTCTGAATGATACGAAGAAACAGCTTTCGGATACAGTACAGGAAGCGCGGAAGAAAATTCACCTGTACGCATGGATCTCAATCGCGGCATTGATCTTGTGCGCGGCGCTGTGCGCCTTGGTCGTGCTGTGGAGCAGATGACGGACGATGCACCAACACGCGACGGAGCGACCACGCCGCCGCACATCGACAGCAAACGCCGGAAGAAACTCCGGCAAAAGAAAACCGCCCTCGGTCACGCCGAGGACGATCATGTGGATTGGACAATGGAACAGCACTTATAAAAACAGCCTCCAGTGGGAGGCAGAAAGGAAGCCTATGAAAAAGGACTGGGAGATTTACCGAGACACCGGTATTCTCGGCGGATATATGCCGGAGTGTGCAAAACTTCGGCAAACAGAGGATGGCGATGTCGCAACTGTTTTCCGGGACACAACAACTTGTATGGAAGAAGACTGCATCACAAAACAGCGCGAGATGCTGATCGGCGGCAGACGGTTCTGTATCACGTCTGTGTTCCCAGCAGAGCCCTGCGCAACGCCGACGGACAAGCTGATCGCCTGCATCGACGCGGAACTGGAGAAAGAAGCGCACAGCGCATAAAAATCTGATAGACTTGTGGCAACCGCTGCGGTATACTTGCCGTACCGTACCGGCTTGCCCCACGGAAAAGGAGGTTATGATGGCAAGCCAGAAGCAACAATATACGATTCTCTACGGACGGCTCAGTCAGGAGGACGAGCGTGCCGGGGAGTCAAACAGCATCCAGCATCAGCGGGATCTGTTAGAAAAATACGCACGGGATAAAGGCTTTGAAAACACACTTTTTCTTGCGGATGACGGGTATTCCGGAACAAATTTTGAGCGGCCGAGTTGGAAAAAGATCGTGGAAATGATCGAAGCCGGGGAGGTCTCCACCCTGATCGTAAAGGATGCCTCCCGGCTGGGGCGTGAGTACTTGCAGGTCGGCTACTACATGGAGATCTATTTCCCGCAGAAAAATGTGCGGTTCATCGCAGTGAACGACGGCGTGGATTCTGCGGTGGAAAGCAGCAACGATTTTAACCCTATCCGCAACTGGGCGAACGAGCTGCACGCAAAGGACACGAGCCGGAAGGTTCGCGCCGTGAAAAAGCTGCAGGCTGAACGCGGCGAATGGCTCGGAGGCCGTCCACCCTATGGGTACCGAAAATCCGAAA
>ENA-OUQF01002140-OUQF01002140.1-human-gut-metagenome-genome-assembly--contig:-NODE-2140-length-10420-cov-5.001737_pt1 | contig 10420 bp, 12 predicted proteins | sample MGYA00237947_ERZ548826 | MGnify/ENA primary metagenome ERZ548826 (study PRJEB26490, sample SAMN05194701) | human gut metagenome | biome: terrestrial biome; feature: human-associated habitat; material... | reverse complement strand
GGCGCTTGATCGGCGCGGAGTCGGGGCTGACGATGGCCAGCACACGCTCGGCGGAGACCAGATTGCCGAAGCCAATGTTGATGAGCTTCATCGTCCCCTCCTCACTCGATGTTCTGCACCTGCTCGCGGATCTTTTCGACCTCCGCCTTCAGGGCGACCACATCGCGCGCGATGGTGATATCGTTGCACTTGGAACCGATGGTATTGCTCTCGCGGTTGACCTCCTGAATGAGGAAGTCCATCTTGCGGCCCATCGGCTCGTCGGAGACGAGCATGGTACGCAGCTGAGAAACGTGGGAGCGCAGGCGGACGGTCTCCTCGTCGACGGCGATCTTATCGGCAAAGATGGCGGCCTCGGTGAGAATGCGGGCCTCGTCGATGGTGGTCGATTGCAGGACCTCCTCCATCTTGGCGGTCAGGCGCGCGCGGTACTCCGCAACGGTCTGCGGCGAGCGCTCCTCGACCATGCCGGTGATACGCTCGATGGTATCGAGCCGGCTGCCGATGTCGGCGGCAAGACGCTCGCCCTCGGTCGCGCGCATCCGATTGTACGCGGCAAGCGCGTCATCGAGCACGGCGCAGAGGTCGGCGGCGACGCACTCCAGGTCCTCCTCCGCCTTGGTGACGGTCAGGACGTCGGGAAAGCGGGCGATGGTCGACGCGGTGATCTCGCTCTCAAGACCGCAGGCCTCGTTGATCTCGCACAGCGCCTTGTAGTAGCCCTGCGCGAGCGGGCGGTTGAGCTTGACGACCGCCTCGTCCGCCGCCGAGGTGTCGATGGTGATGAACACGTCCACCTTGCCGCGCGAGACGGCCTTCTGCACCCGCGCCTTCACGGCGTCTTCAGCGAAGATGTAGGCGCGCGGCATCTTGACGGTGCAGTCAAGATAGCGGTTGTTGACCGAGCGGACCTCGACGGTGATATCGCGGCCGCTGCGCGTTTCGCGGGCTCTTCCGTAGCCCGTCATGCTTTTGACCAATGTGATCTCCTCCTCATTCATATCAGAGCATACACGGCAGACAGAAGTAGCCTCCGCCGCCGAGAAGATTGCAGCACAGTGCCGCGAGGCACCAGTTTGAGCAGACATCGTTGCCGCAGCTCGTGGAAACGGTCTGATAGCCCTGCGGACGGTAGCCGCGGTTGTTGAAGGCCGCGAGCGCCTGCCGGTACTCGGGATTCTCCGGGTCCATCCGGCAGGCCGTCTCGAAATAGCGCTTTGCCTCGTCCAGCCAGCCGCGGCGGTAGCAGACGTTGCCCATGAGGAAGCTCCACTCGGCATTGTGGTCGCTGACCGCGTTCAGCAGGCGCTCCGCCTGCGAAATGTCGCCGCGGGCGATGGCGAGACGGATCTGCTGCATGGTCGGGTCGGCACTGGAATAGCCGTTGCTCGTCGTGCCGTAGTAGCTCTGCCGCGGCGCACCGTAGCCGCTGCCCGCCCTGCGCTGCTTCTGGATCTGCTCGTAGGCCTCGTTGATCTCCTTCATCTTCTCCTGCGCGAGATCGGCAAGCGGGTTATCGTGATAATTGTCGGGATGATACTTCCGCGCAAGGTCACGATAGGCCTTCTTTACCTCCTCGTCCGATGCGGAGGGCGAGACGTTCAATACTTTGTAGGGGTCGTTCATAGTGCTTCCTCGTTGTTTTTCTTCTTGCGTTCACCGTACCGCGTCCGCGTGCGGCGGCGGTAGGTCCCGTCCAAAACGGCTTTGCCGATGCCGTAAAGGCTCTCATAAAATATACTGTCCAGGATCGGCGTCCATACGCCGTAGTCGTAAAGTGCGTAGGCGCTCGCCATGCGCTCGATGGAGGCGTCCAGCGTTTCGGCCAGCGCGAGCCTGTCCGCGTCGCCGAGAACGCCGTTTTCCGTATGATAACGGTAAAGCAGTGGGTTATAATTCCCGCTTTCGGTATCCTTTTTCAGGTCGTCCGCCGCGTCGATGAGGTAGATCCAGCGGCCGAGCTGATAGAGGATCTGACCGAGGATGCGCCGGCGCTTCTCGTCCGTGAGGTCTGCCGCCGCGTCCGCCATCAGCGCCGCGAAGGGCTCTGCCGCCATATCAATAGAGGCGCAGCGCGCATCCTCCAGCGCCGTGAGCGCTTGGAGATGCAGCCGCACCGCCGCGTCGAAGCGCGGCAGCCGCTCCCCTGCCCTGCGGTAAGCACCGCGCAGAAAGAGCAAAGCAAAGCGGTATTTAAGTCCGCTCCAAAAGCCGTGGTCGGCGATGTGATCCCGCAGCTGCCACCAGGAGAGGATCACGGTCCGGTCCGCCGCGGCCTCGAGCGCCGGCGTGCTTGTCTGTGCGCGGCAGCCCTTACAGGGATGCACGGCGCAGCGCCGCACGGTGCAGGACTCCTCGTCTCCGCTTGAGAGCAGAATGGCTAAAAGGGTGAAATCGTAGTTGAGCAGGAGGCTCGCGGCAAAGCCGTAGCGCTCCCGGAGCGTGTGGCACAGTCCGCAGTAGACGGCGCGGAAGCGCTCGCGTTCCCGCTCGTCGAGCCGATCCCGCGAGGGCAGAACGTAGCCGAACATATCTGCGCTACAGGGTTCGTATGATGGTGAACGCCAGCCCGCCCTCGCGCTTCAGCTTGCGGTCGTAGAGGATCGCCGGCACGATGCCGAGGCAGAACGCCGCAATGGCGATGGCATAGCGCAGGCCTTCAGCGGTCAGCGCGTAGGAGGCAAAGTAGCCGATCAGAAACAACACGATGGGCACCGCGTAGACCAGCAGCATCACGCCATAGAGCCGCTTGTTGCTGCTCTCGACCACGACCTTCTGTCCCGTCTGCGCGCCGATGGGATTGAGCGCCACCGCATGGGTGGACGAGCCCTGCATCCCGCAGCCCGAGCAGCTCTCGCAGTCGTGTCCGCAGGCGGACTTGCGGGGAACGGAGATCTCCGCCCTGCCGCCGCGCAATATTTTTTCAACCGTTGCTATCTGGGTCATAGGTTCTCCTTCAGTTATGCTCTGTACTGTTTTCCGCTCCGCCGCTCAAACGCACGGTCACCTGATAGCTGCCGACGGCGCCGACGTCCAGCCCGTCCACATAAACCGTTGCAGGGACGGTATAGACGCCGTCCGCGTCGGAAACGTTCGTCAGGTCCGCCACCACGCGGAGGTTTTCTTCATTCACCCGCGCGAGCGCCGTGCTCGTGCCGCGCAGCGTCACGCTCAGCGTCGAGGTCACGACCGTCACATCACGCTCGGTCGTCAGGTTCTCGTAGCCGAACTGCGTGGCGTCCACCGTCAGGGAGTCGATGTCGTCGAACAGGATGGTCAGCGTCACGCTCGTCACGCCGCTGAGATTGTCCACGCCGTCAGGAAGCGGAATATCGTAGGTAAAGGTCTCCGCCGCCTTGAGATCGGCGAGCGAGAGCGTATCGAGCTTGATCTCGTCGATGGCAGCCATCGTCGAGGCGTCGCCCGAGAGCGTGATCGTGTCGATCGGCGTCAGCGCCCACTTGACGTTCTCGAGCCGCGAGCCGGGCGTTTCGACAAATTCGACCGTGAGCGGGACCTCCTTGACCGTCATCACCGGCATCGTCACCTGGATGCTCTCGCTGGCCGGATGGATGCGGTTCGAGCGGATGAGCTGGTCGCTGAAATCGTACAGCTCAAAGCCCAGCAGCTCCACGACCGTGGAGGTCGCGTTTTCAATGTTCAGCGTGACCTGCGCGTAGCTCACCTGCATGATGTCGACCTGCTGGCCGCGCACCTCAAGCGTCTCGGGCAGCATACGGACCGTGCCGGCGATATAGCCCTCCGCCACGTTGCCGACTACCTTGCAGCGGATCTCCACATTCTTGCGGAACAGCTCGCCGATCTCAATGGTGGTCGAGCGGACGGTCGGCTCTTTCTGCGTGATGCTGCTCGAAAGCAGCTCGCCGCGCGGCCCGCGCGGATAAAGGATGCTGTAGGTGATCGTCTGTGTGCCGGTCGTTGTGACCGAGCTGAGATCGACCACGATGCGGATCTTGCCGGGGTCGAGCTTGAAGTAGGTGCTGCGCGGCATGGACAGCTTGAGGTCGATCGTCTCCTCCTCGTTCGAGAGAAGCATGAGCCCCTTATCCGCCAGCGTGGTGTCTTCGTTGGTAAATTCTATCGGCACATCGTTGACGGAGATCTCGATCTCCGTGTCGCCGTTGGCGTAGAACCAAACGAGCAGCGCAATGAGGATCGACAAGCCGATGCAAAACGCCCTGCGGCCTTTAGTTTGCTCCATTTTCTTTGTCGTCCTCCTTCCGCTTTTTCAGGATGCGCGGGATATAGAACGGAGGCTTGTCCGCCTCGGTCTCCTCCGTCTGCGGCATGAGCTCGTTGAGGAGCAGCTTCTCGAGCGTCTCCGGCTTGAGGTGACGCTTGAGCAGTCCGCCGATGGCGACGGAGATGGTGCCCGTCTCCTCTGAGACGATGACGACCACGGCGTCGGAATTTTCGCTCATGCCAATGCCCGCGCGGTGGCGCATACCGAGGTCGCGGCTGAGGTTCACATTCTTCGACAGCGGCAGCATACAGCCGCCCGCCAGGATGCGCCCGTCGCGGATGATGACCGCACCGTCGTGCATCGCGGCCTTGACGAAGAAGATGTTTTTCAGCAGCTCGCTGCTCACCTGCGCGTCCACGATGGTGCCGGTGCGCGCCATCTCGTCGAGGTTGATCTCACGCTCAAAGACGATCAGCACGCCCGTGCGGGTCTTGGACATCTCGGTGCAGGCGAGCACCGTCTGCGCGATGGCGTTTTCAATGGCGCTCGACTGCTGCTTTGCGGCAAAGGGAATGAACGAGCGCAGCTTACTCGAGCCGACCTGCTCTAAAATGCGGCGAATCTCCGGCTGGAAGAGGACGATCAGTGCGAGGATGCCGACATCAAGCATGTGGTTGAGGATAAAGTAAATGCCCTTAAGCTTGAATTCATGCGAGATCCACAGCGCCAGCAGAAACACCATGATGCCCTTGACCAAGCTCTCCGCGCGAGTGCTGCGCACGAGGCGGAGCAGCAGATAGCAGCAATAGGCCATCAGCGCGATATCCAGATAGTCCGCGATGCGGATGGTCGTCACATAACGCCACGCGCCCTCGAGTATGGTCATCACAAATTCCATGGCATATCCCTCTTAAGCAATAGTTATTCATATTCTAATATAATCCGCAAAAAAAAGCAACCGAAAGAGCATGAATTTTCCATGAATTTGTGCAGCGCAGCCTTCAGCCGCGCACGATGCTCCGCAGCACATGGGCAAAGGCGTCGATATCCGCCGCCGAGGTGAAGGCGGATACGCTCAGGCGCACCGTTCCGTTCGGCAGCGTTCCCGCCGTGCGGTGGGCGTAGGGCGCGCAGTGCAGTCCGCCGCGCAGGGCAAAGCCCCGCTGCGCCAGCGCGTCCGCGGTCTTCTCCGGCTCCCTGCCATCCAGGTTGAAGGACAGCACCCCGACCTGCTCCGCGGCGTCCCGCGCGGCATAGACCGTAACGCCGTCCATTCCGCGCAGCGCAGCGGCGGCCCGCGCGATCAGCGCGCGCTCGTGGCGCTCGATACGCTCCCGTCTTTCCCGCACGAAGCGCAGTCCGGCCTCCAGACCCGCGATGCCGGGCATATTGTGCGTGCCGGCCTCCAGCCGGTCCGGCAGGAAGTCCGGCATGGTCTGCTCAAGCGACGCGCTGCCCGTACCGCCGTAGAGGAGCGGTGCGGCGTCGTGCGCGCACAGCAGAAGTCCAGTCCCCTGCGGGCCGTAAAGCCCCTTGTGTCCCGGCATGGCGATAAAGGCCGCGCCGAGCGTGTCCAGCTCGAACGGCAGGATGCCCGCGGACTGCGAGGCGTCCACGATCAGGGGAACTCCCTCCGCGCGGCAGAGCGCAGCGATCTCCTCGATCGGCAGAACGAAGCCGAACACATTGGAGACGTGCGTGCAGACGACGGCGTCAAGCTCCGGCGAGATGCTGTTTTCAAAGGCGCGCAGCAGCGCGGCGCGGTCAAAGAGCGGCGAAACGGCGACCTTGATCCTCGCGCCCAGCGCTTGCAACGGCCGCGTGACGGCGTTATGCTCATAGCCGGAGACGGCGACGCGCCCGCCCTCCGGCACGAGCGAACGGATGGCAATGTTCAGGGCGTGCGTCGCGTTGGAGGTAAAGACGACCTGCTCCGGCGAGGGTACACCGAACAGCTCGGCGGCAAGGCTTCGGCAGCGGAAGGCCGTCTCCTCCGCCGCTCTGGCCGCGGCATAGCCGCCGCGCCCCGGCGAGGACATGGTGCGCATGGCCCTCTGCATCGCATAGGAAACGCTCAGGGGCTTTTGGAAGGTCGTCGCGGCGGAGTCCAGATAGATCATGGCTCTACCTCCGAACGATCTTGACCGGCTCGACCTGCGCGTCCTGCAGGCGGCGGATGGCGGCGGCGTAATTCCGCTCCGCAACCTCCAGCGTGTAGCCGCAGCCGCGGCCCGTCAGCTCGGCACTCGCGCGCAGCACCCGCGTGCGGATGCCCGCACGGTCCAGGACCTTCATCATCTGCTGGGCGTGCGTGATGGAGCGTGCGACCAGTAAATAGCGTTCCATACTCTCCCCTCCTCGCAGCATACTATGCGACCGCGCCGGAAGCGGTGCATTGCGCCGGAGGGCAAAAAGAGAAGGACGCCGAAGCGTCCTTCCCGTTTCCTTTTTCTATTACGCGCGCGGGTGCGCCTTCTGATAGATGTCCCGCAGCTGCTTTTTCACAACGTGGGTGTAGATCTGCGTGGAGGAAATATCCGCGTGACCCAGCATCTCCTGAATGGCGCGCAGATCCGCGCCGTTTTCCAGCAGATGCACCGCAAACGAGTGGCGCAGCGTGTGCGGCGTGATGTCCTTGTCGATCTGTGCCATCTCCTGATAGTGCTTGACGATCTTCCAGAAGCCCTGACGGCTCATGCGCTCGCCGTTCATGTTGACGAACAGCGCCGTCTCCTCCGGATCGGCCAGCAGCTGAGGGCGGACGTCCTTGATGTAATCCGAAAGTGCCTTGACCGCGGCGGGATAGAGCGGGATGATGCGCTCCTTGCCCTTGCTCTCGCAGCGGATGAAGCCGGCGGAAAGACTGCAGTCGCTCTCGTCGAGCGAGATGAGCTCGCTCACGCGGATGCCGGTGGCATAGAGCAGCTCGAGCATCGCGTGATCGCGGTAGCCCTTGGCGTCCACGCACCGGGGCTGGTCGAGGAACAGCTCGACCTCCTTGCCGGTCAGGATCTCCGGGAACCTGCGCTCGACCTTGAGGGCAGCGACGCCCTTGGCGGGATTGGTCTTGATCTCGCCGCGCTCGGCAAGGAAGGCATAAAAGGACTTGATGGAGGCCAGCGCGCGCGTGACCGTCGCGGCGGACTTCCCCTTGCCGCCCATCCACGCGACGTAGTCGCTGATGGCGGCGGTCTTGACCTTGCGCAGATCGGTCACCCGCTGAGCGGCAAGGTGCTCGGAAAACTGGCGCAGGTCGCGAAGATAGGAGCTGAGCGTATTTTCGGAGGCGTGCTTTTCCTCGCGCAGATAATCCTCATAGAGCTTCAGATAATCGGACGCCATCCGGCACACCTCCTTCCGTAAGATCAGCGCAGCAAAAGCGACAGGATGCGTGGAATGAACCACAGCTCCAGCGCCGCGCCAAAAAATAAACACACACACGCGATCCCGAAACGGGACCAATACCGCCTTCCGTAGGTCACGCCCTTCGCCCGCTTTCCGCCGCCGACCGATAAGGCCGCAAGACCGCGCGAGGTCTCCCACGCGGCGCTGCCGAGCAGCAGCGTGCAGGGCAGCACAAGCATCAGCCGCAGCGCGAAGAGAACAGGCAGCAGGAAAAATCCATCCTGCCCCAGACCCGAGGCGAAGCAAAGAAGCGAATAGGCGTACAGGAAGCCCTGAGCGGCACACACCGTCGGAATGAGCGCCACGCCGACGGAGGCAAAGCCCAGCAGGAACACCGCCGCGCTCGCACGGAAAAAGCAGACCATCGTCTGCCAGACCGCCGCGGAGGAGGGCGCGCCCTCGATGCGCAGGGCAAGGTAGCCCTCAAGATATCGGCGCAGCTCGCCGCCCATTGCCGACGCGCCGCGCGCGGCGACCATGCCGCCGAGGACCGCGCCGAGAAGAAAAAAAGCGGCAAGCGCCAGCATGGAAAGCGGTATTTTTCGCAGACTGACGCATCGCAGACGCGCCGCCGTTCGTCTTTGCTTCAATGTAAATCCCTCACTGTTTTCCGCCGAGGAAATTCGCAGGGCGCAAAAAGCGAGGGAGCGAAAGCACTTATAAATATAGGCTATTTGTCCCCGTTTCGCAAGCGGATTTCCTCAATTTCCCGAATTTTGTCAATTATGTCAAAATATTATGTAAACACCATTATGTAAACTTCGTACACCGAGCTTTTTCGGAACAAGATATAGTATCGTGAAAAACCGCCGTTTACAAAATCTGGAAACCGTATTTCAGGCCGTCCTCATTCCCCACCAGGCCATATTTGTGCAATCCGTTCACGCCGCGCAGAATGTGCCGTTTTTCGATCTTTATGTTTACCGTCGGGAACGAGGCGTTTTATGTCGCTTTGTCCGTTTTCCCTTCTCCCGCCGCGCAAGTCCCGTCGCAAGCAACCCGCCAAGCGCAGACGCCGTGAGCAGCCCCAGCATCCCATTCAGGTCCGGCGCGTCCGACGCGAGCAGCCCGAGCAGCGACACGCATACCCAGAATGCCGCAGCAGCAAGCAGCGGCAGTGCCGCCACCCCTCGTTTCCCTCGCAATGTCATCATCGCACCGCCGAAGGCTGAAAGGCAGGCACACGCCCATACCGCTTGCCCTATTCGCGCTTCATCCAGTCTGCCGCTCACCATCAGATAGGCCGCAAGCGTCAGCAGCACCAGATATGCACCCATCGCCGTCGCCAAGCCGAGCATGATCGGCCTCACCGACAATCGCTTCTTCTCCATTCCATAGCCCTCCCCATCCCGGTCGTTCAAAAGAGCGTATGCCGCAAAGCTGCATTTTATATCCAGGCCCTCGAAAAAAGCGCGCAAAAAAGCGCCGGCCAAACAGCCGGCGCTTTCGCGTCAGGATAGGATTTACTTGATCTCGGGATCGTAGGAGGGCTTTTCTTCCGCAGCAGGAGCCTCGACCGTCTCAGTCGCTTTCTCCTCGACAGCAGGAGCCTCCTCCACCTTTTCTTCGACCTTGTCAGCCTTCTTGCCGCTCTTCTGCGCGGCAGCCTGCTCCATCGCGCCGGTGGACTGCACCGCCCACTTGGTCACCTCGATGCGGACGCGGTCCTCGCTCGTCTCAAAGACGATGGTAGAGTCGTTGACCTGCACGATCTTGCCGACCATACCGCCGATGGTGGTGACGCGGTCGCCCTTTTTCAGGCTGCCGCGCATCTGCTCCGCCTGCTTTTTGCGCTTGTTTTCCGGACGAATGATGAGGAAATAGAAGACCGCGATCATCGCGACCATGAGAAGAAGGGATTCCATAATTGTTAAAGTTCCTTTCGTTTTTAAGGTTCCGCCATAACAGCATTGCTGTCATTATAGTCGAATCCGTCCTAATGTGCAAGAGTTTTCTGCGGCAAATTACGCTCTTTCCGAAAGCTTTTCGCTGTATTCCGCGCGGAAGGCTGCAAACTCGCCGGCATCCAGTGCGTCGCGGATGCGTTCCGTGAGCTTGTTGTAGAAATAGAGATTGTGCATCACCGCAAGGCGCAGCGCCAGCATCTCATCCGCTTTGAAGAGGTGGCGCAGATAGGCGCGCGAGAAATTCCGGCAGGTCGGGCAGTCGCAGCGCTCGTCGATCGGGCGCTCGTCGAGCTTGTATTTCTCGTTTTTCAGATTGATCGCGCCGCTCCAGGTGAAGAGCTTGCCGTGGCGCGCGTTGCGCGCCGGCATCACGCAGTCGAAGAAGTCCACGCCGCGCGCCACGCCCTCAATGATGTTCGACGGCGTGCCGACGCCCATCAGGTAGCGCGGCTTGTCCTGCGGCATATAGGGCTCGACCGCGTCGATGATGTCGTACATCACCTGCGTCGGCTCGCCGACCGCAAGGCCGCCGATGGCGTAGCCGTCGCAGTCAATCTTTGCAATCTCCTTCATGTGCCAGATGCGCAGATCCTCAAAGGTCGCACCCTGATTGATGCCGAAAAGCATCTGCCCCGGGTTGACGGTATCCGGCAAGGAGTTTAACTTGTCATGCTCCGCCTTGCAGCGCTCCAGCCAGCGCAGCGTGCGCTCGCAGGAGTCCTTCGCGTACTTGTAGGGCGCCGGATTCTCCACGCACTCGTCGAACGCCATCGCAATGTCGCTGCCGAGGTTGGACTGGATGCGCATGCTCTCCTCCGGTCCCATGAAGATGCGGTGGCCGTCGAGGTGAGAGGCGAAGGTGACGCCTTCCTCCCTGATCTTGCGCAGTCCCGCAAGGGAGAAC
>ENA-OUQF01002139-OUQF01002139.1-human-gut-metagenome-genome-assembly--contig:-NODE-2139-length-10424-cov-6.190472_pt1 | contig 10424 bp, 7 predicted proteins | sample MGYA00237947_ERZ548826 | MGnify/ENA primary metagenome ERZ548826 (study PRJEB26490, sample SAMN05194701) | human gut metagenome | biome: terrestrial biome; feature: human-associated habitat; material... | reverse complement strand
GACGAGGACGGCAAGGCTGTAACGGAACTTACCGCCGGTACGCTCTATGAGCTGCGCGTGACCGTCGCCGATGGCGGCGCGCTCGACCTGAGCGAGACGGAAAAGGAGATCAGGCTCTCCGTTGTACTCGGAAAATAAACATAAAACGCCCGCCCACCGTGTCCAAATCTCCACGGTGAGCGGGCGTTCCGCTTCCTTTTGAAGGCAGATCGCAAAGCCTATCAAGATCAAAAGCAGGTTCAAAAGCTGGGAAACCAGCGTGGCGATGGCAGCACCGGTAACGCCCATAGCGGGGGCACCCAGCTTTCCGAAGATGAGCAGATAGTTCAGCCCGGTGTTCGCCGCTACAGCGCCAAAACTTGCCCAAAAGGGGACAGCGGCGTGTTCCTTGCAGCGCAGCCATGCGGACAGGACGGTGCTGACCGCCATGGGCAGATAAGAGAACGCCACGATGCGGAAGTACCCCGCCCCCACACGGAGGATGGCGTCATCTGCCGTATAAAGTCCCAAGACCTGCGCCGGGAAGCCCCCTGCCGTCAGCAGAAACAGTGCTGCCAACACACCCCCGCAGACAAGGCTTACATCCAAACTGCGCCACGCCTCGGTGTGCTCCTCCGCACCCAGAAACTGTGCGATCAGAATGCCGGCATCGCAGGGGGTGCCGTCCCGCAGGGCTTCAAGGCGGCGGATGGCAGTCCTTGCCCGGAGCGCCGCATCCTGATGAATGGTGGTCAGAACGGGAACGCTTTCCCGGCTTGCCAGTGTATCATCAAAGCCAATGATCTGCACATCCTCCGGGACGCGGATGCCCTGTCCCTGCAAAAATCGCATAAATTCCAGCGCATAGTGGTCGGACACCGCAAATACCGCCGTGATTTTTTCAGAAAAAAGGCGGGGAAGGTTCTCACTGTAAAACGCCATTCTCTCCCTTGCCGCAGCAGGGACCTGCCAGAATAAAGTTTCTCCCGGCGCAAAGGCGCTGCGGAAACCGTCTATCCGCTCCTTGTCCATTATACCGTTTTTATCAGTACATTTCACCATTTTATGCGGTCACATGGGTGGCATTCTCTTTCACCGAATTGATTGTCTCCATCAGCTCACTGCCTATTTTGCCATCAAACAGGCGGGTAAACAGAATGGGCTGGTCAAAGGGTGGTTTCATCAGAACTGCTTTGCTTTCCACATAACCGTTCTGCTCGATGTAATGAATAACCTTCTGAACAAACGCGATCTGCTTTGCATTCAGCGATTCATCGTTGATGAACTTGGAAAATGCCTGCATGGCAGCGTCGTGGTCCAGCTTTGCCACTTTACGCACCAGCAGACCAAAGGGTGTATCCCGAAACTCCCGTGCATAGTCCTCTTTGCTGCCCAGCTCATAGGTGAAGATATGTTCCAGCTCGGTATAGTCGCCCCGGGAAAGCGGAATGTTCTGGGTCAGCTTGTGGATAGCCAGCGTATCGCTGCGGTGCTCCATGATGTATCGGTTCACACGTTCCCGGTACTCGCCGAAATCGTAGCCGGAATCCAGCGTTTTGCCCTCGGTCTGTTCCAGTACCGGGTCGGCAAGGGCCGTGTAGACAGGCTTTTGCCCCTCGCCGCCCTCCACCAGAAACTTGATGAGCTCCCGCAGCTCCTGCCGCATTTCCTCAAAGTGGAGAAGATCATGCGAGGTCAAAAATTCGTCTGTCTGCACCTCCCGGATGAGGGACAGCTTTGCCTGCACCTGCGGGATGGTAGCCTTCCCTTCCAGCATTGCCGCTGTATTGCGCAGCTGTTTCTGGGCGCGGCCCAGCCCCGGCAGACCCTCCAGTTCACAGAGCAGCAAGCCATACACAAAGTTATCGAACCGCTTGGCGGCCTCGTCCTTATCGTCCAGCGAGATGAGCGGCGCCACCTCTTTCATCAGCGTACCCTTGTCCGTTTCGGTCAGGCTGATAAAGGCTTCCGGCTTTTGATAGTGTTCCACAGCCTGTCGGTGCAGCCGCACGGATACCAGCTCCGGGTTCAGCGCTCCCACTTCGGCACGGCAGGTTTCTGTTAAAATTTTACGCCAGTTCTGGTGTTTATCGTCCCCATAGGCTCCATCCTGCAGCGCGGCGGCAACCCGCACCTGCTTGCAGAAAATGCTCTCGGACAGGCTTTTGGTGTCCGCGCTCTCGTAACCGTTGGGTTTCTGACGGAAAAATTCAAAGTTGCCGCAGTAGTCGAAAATCAGAAACCGCCGTTTGCCCGTATATTCGCCGTCGATGGCATCCACGCAGGCAAGGGATGGGCAGAGCCGCGTACCACGGCCGATCATCTGCCAGAACTTCGTTTTGCTGCGCACTTTTTTAAAGAACACCAGATTCACGCACTCCGGCACATCGATGCCCGTGTCCATCATATCCACCGAGACCGCAATAAACGGCGGCTTGTCCGGCTGCTTGAAGTCGTCAATGATGGACTGTGCATAGGCGTCGTCGCAGACCACCCGCTGGATAAATCCCGGGTACTGGATCTCCAACTGCGGGTAGAGCTTGCCAAAGCGCTCCCGGATAAACTCCGCATGGCGCTTGTTCTGGGCAAAGATGATGGTTTTGCCGATGCGGTCGCCGCCTGCCGTCTGGATGCCCCGTTCCATCAGGTCTTGCAGCACCGTGTCCACGGTGTTGGCGTTGAAGATGAACTTATTCAGCTTTTCGGATGGGATAAAGGTGGGCAGGGTGTCGTCCTCGGCAAAATCGTCCTCGTAGCGGGCCTTATCCTCCGGTGAAAGCTGGTCGTAGTGGATGCCCTCTTCTGTGAATTTCGTCTTGACCTCGTAGTTGTAGTAAGGCACCAGCACATGGTCGGTGTAGACCGCCGTATCGTAATCGTAGGCGTAGGTGGGGATGCCATGTTCCATCTCGAAAAAGTCGTAGGTGTTGCGGTCTACGTCGGTTTTCGGGGTGGCGGTCAGACCCACCAGAATCGCATCGAAATAATCAAAAATGGCACGGTATTTCTTGAAAATGCTGCGGTGGCTCTCGTCCACGATGATAAGATCAAAATGCGCAGGGGAAAACAGTGGTACGCCGTCCTTGGTCTTGGCGTTGTCAATGGCGTTGAGCATGGTGGGATAGGTGGAAAACACGATGCGCGCGGCCTTATCGTCCTTGGAGGAGCACAGATTGCACAGCGACTGGTCCGGCAGATACTTTTTGAAGTCGTCCTTCGCCTGCTTGACCAGCGCAGTGCGGTCCGCCAGAAAAAGCACGTTGGTTACATGGCCGCCGCGGCTCAGCACATCGGTCAGGCTGGATGCGGTGCGGGTCTTGCCTGTGCCAGTAGCCATGACCAGCAGATTGCGCCGGAAGCCCTGCGCGATGTGGGCGCAGACTGCCCGGATGGCGTTTTTCTGATAGTAGCGGTCGGTGATTTTGTCGTCAATTTCGATGGTGTCCAACGGCTTTTTCTCGGTACGGCGGTTCATCAGCTTCTGCAAGTCGTCCTTGCAGAACACCCCGCTCACGGCACGCTGCGGGCCGCTCTGCTCGTCCCAGAAATAGGTGGTGTAGCCGTTGGTGGTAAACAGCATCGGACGGCGGCCAAACTTCTGCTCCAGACAGTCTGCATAAAGCTGAGCCTGCTTGCGTCCGATGTTGGGGTCTTTGGTGCTGCGCTTGGCTTCAATGACCGCCAGCGGCAAGCCGTCCTTGCCCATCAGCACATAGTCCGCATAGCCCTTCTGCCCCAGCACGCCGTTCATGTTGTCCACTTCGTACTCGGTGCGCACATCGGCGTCCGGCCCGGTGAACTTCCAGCCCATGGCCTTGAGGTCGATGTCGATGATCTTCCGCCGCGTTTCGGCCTCGGTCAGGTCGGCGGCGGTGAAACTGCGGCTCTGCTGGTTCTGCTGTTTGCTGGCCGTGTACGCCGTCGAAAGGCTCTCCACCTGCTTGCGCAAGGCTTCCAGTTCGGCATCTTTCTGGGTCAGCAGGCTTTCCTGCTCCCGGATCTTCTTTTCGTCCAGCGCCACTTTCTCGCCGGGGATGGCTGTTTCATCAAAGGAGCGCTCCACATAGTCCGTGCCGTAGCAGTAATCCACCCACTGGATGAAGTCGAACAGCCCCCGCAGGCTGAACACTGCATCCGCCGCTGACACGCTATGCCCTGTATGTACCGCCAGATTGCCCGCCTTCACGATGCTGGGCAGCACGCTCCACACATTGCGATCCACCGCGAACCGGAAACTCGGCTCATGCAGGAGGGATTGCAGGTTGTCCTTGTAGGGCATCGTGATGGTTTCATCTGCCGCATACACCCACTTCACCGCCAGCTCCAACGCCTTCCGGCACCCCACCGCGCACATCGCCGGGGAGGTGGAGAACACTTTCTCGGCCTCGATGGCAGCAGATGCGAAGAGGGAGTACTCAGTTTTGGTGGAGAGATAGGAGAAGTTGGACATGGGAGGCTCCTTTCCAATAAACAAATAGCTTAATCAAGGATGCAAACATTTGCAAATTGATGGCCTATATCATTTTCCTGAATAGTATATTCCGAAATTTTTATAGTCAATTGCCATTCAGGATGGTTTTTCACTGCATAGTCAAATCTATCTTTTATATATGGCGTTGTCTCAAACTTTTTATAGTCAAAACCGTTCACACTACCTTCAAATAAATTTATAAGATTAAGTCTCGACAAATTTTCTATACTTCGTGAGATATCATATTCGTTTCCTAGACCGTCAAAACGCATACTATAAAAATGCGGCATCGCATGTGTCAAATATTTGCCTTCAAAATTAAATGTTACACGTGCAACCGGGATGCTATCGTTAATGTCCGTAATCGCTTTCAAAACCTTTGCATCCATCTCATTCATTTCATCAATCATTCTCACAAATGCAGGATGCACATATTCTCTTTTTTCCGTATTCATTGTTCCCGCAAGTAGTTTTGCATACAGTCTCCGAATCATCTCTTCATCTGATATGCTCGCTCCTTGTAATGTTGGCACTGCAATTCTTGGCGTTGGGGGAATTATATTTTGCGGTGAAACTTTTTCTAATTCTTCTGTCAGCATCTTTTGAAGTTCAGCAATTGCTTCTTTTTTTAACTGTGGATAGTATTCACGAAAAATTTGAAAGGCCATTTGTGTAGCCTCTGTCACAGTCAGCCCATAGTTGTTTTGATTTGCAACTACGGTATTTCCACCTGCTCCTGGCAATACCTTTTGAGTAATCTTCACATCACTGCACATATTACTTTTCCTTTCGGTCACGCTGAATTCCAATAACCGTATTATGATTTCCTGTAACAGTTTGATTAACTGTTGTTTTTGCATTTGATTTTGATTTATCGCTTTTCTTGAAGAGTCCGATGATTGCTGCTCCAATAACTCCAACTGCTCCGATAATCGCAATCCAAATACTTTCCGTCATTATTCTACCTCTTAAAACTTATCATTTATTGCATTTTTAAGATGCTTTTTAACATCTCGGCTTTTATACCTTCATTCAATACTTGCTGTTGATGTTTCGAATCCAGTTTATTCATCGCTTCTATAAAATCGAACATTGCTTTTACGGCTTTCTGAACTTCTTCATCCTGATTGTAAAACTGGTTCATCGTATGTGCTCCTTTCGCATCGTCGAAATACCATATTTTTCCTCATTGTAGCATACACCTTATGGTATTTCAATGTTTTATACAAAAGGACGCAAATTTCGACATGTATTTCAGAATTTTCACCAGAATCATGGTGCTTACAGGGAAACTCCCTCCGTCACGGCTTCGCCGTGCCATCTCCCTCTAAGAGGGAGGCTTTTACCTTACCTCTACGTTATAGGCTCCCTCCCAGAGGGAGCTGGCAAAGCCGCTAGGCTTTGACTGAGGGAGTATCTTCCAGTTCCTGAACCCTCTTTCTGACTTCCAAATCAATTGCACTGCAAACTTCTTGAAAGCTCTGCTCTATTTCCAGATTAGAAAACCGAATCACCTTCACACCATATTCGGCAAAAATGGCGGAGCGTTCTTTGTCGTATGCCAGTCCCTGCTCATCATAATGCTGTGAACCGTCCACTTCCACGACCAGCCTTGCAACGTGACAATAGAAATCCGCAATAAAGCCATCAATCGTTTTTTGACGCTGAAAGCGCATCGGATAGCCACGCAGAAAATCATACCAGAGATGATTTTCCTGTTTGGTTGCGTCCTTGCGCAATTCTTTTGCACGAGGGATCAATTTTCCTTGATATGGCAATGACATCTGGACGCGCTCCTTTCTGGAACTCCCTCCGTCACGGCTAACGCCGCGCCACCTCCCTCTAGGAGGGAGGCTTTTGCCTTACCACCACATAAAGGCTCCCTCCCAGAGGGAGCTGTCACCGAAGGTGACTGAGGGAGTTACCCAAAATATTCCTGCATCAGTGCCTTTTCTGAAACTCAATTGCACAATTCCGAAATTTTATCCATGGAAAATTTATAGAATGCATTAAAGTGCTCAACTGTTTGTGCCACAGAGACCACTTTTACGCTAACATTCCAGATGTCTTTATTGTGGTTTGAGTCAATACAACAAAAGCATGGCTCATCCCTTCCAGCAAGTAAACTCATCTGATTCGTTATTGCGTGTTTTTGTGTATTATCCATCTCATTGAGTACAGCCAAAAAATCAACATATTCAGAAAAGCAGTTCAGAGCCTTTGGGTTCTTTAAATACTTTCCTATGCTATCAATTTCCAATTTCCTAACAACATCTTTTTGAGAAAGTGTCCACACAATCGAAATCATCATATCTGCAAAGTGCTTCAAATCATGTACAATACTTTTTCCCAGATAATTTTCTTTTGTATGGATGTAATTGTTAATAACACAAACTCTCCCACTATTGGCTTTTATTTCTTTCCAGAGATTGCAATATTCAACAATGCTTTCGTTTGTAATGTCAAGTTCTGCGACTAGCTGTATCAATAAAATTGTGAATCCGTATTCTTTTGCTTTTTTTGAAAGTGTTGGAATCAATTTGATGTCAAAATTTTCAATCGGAACTTTACCAGTTTTTATCAGCGGATACTTTTCAATCCACTCTTTTTGTTGTTTCACCTTCTCATCATACTCGAACATCGCTTCCACTGCACCCGGCATACCATAAATCGGGGACAATTCTCCTTTTTCCACTTTTTCTCGAAGTATTGCCATCGTTTCATCATCGACTTTTTTCACTTTGACACCTCCACTCATGCATCCGATTCGAAATCCAGTATCACAGTTACCCAAAATATTCCTGCAACAGCGCCTTTTTCATCAATTCCAGCTTTTCAAGGCCCTGTTGTACGGTCTGCTTCTGCTGGTCTACGCGCTCTACAAAGGAGGAAAACTGATTTTGAAGAGGAATCGGCGGCATAATCAACCGATATTCACGTATTGCTTTTAATCCAACGTTTTTTATTGTGCTTTTTGTCGCATTATCCTCAAGATATCTTGCAAAAGCATCTGTTTTCATAATGTTATAAACGAAGATTCTGTTTACTTCATCCCTTAGATTGCAATAACAAGCACTTTTTCCAAGCATTACTTGTTCAGAATTGTAAAAAGCAATTCTCCCTAATGTTCCATTTATCGAGAGAAGTATCGCATTCTGCGAAATTTTGATATAATGTTTTTCATAAGTCTTTTTATTTACTTTTTTTGTTGATGGGTTGATTTGAATTATGCCACTTATAAGATTGTTTCCGTTAATGAATGGATATTCCCCGTTTTCATCGTACTCAGGAGTTCCATGAAGCCCATCACCTATTCCATCACACATTTCAGCTAACGTATATGTATTCCAACCTTTTTCATTGCGTATGGGGTCCCCAAACATCTCCACAAACCGTGCCTTTACCAGCTCGTCCAGTTTAGCAAGCTGCTGTTTACGAAGAGAAATCAATTGATCCAACTTCTCAAATTTTACTGCGATAGCTTTTTGATGACTCATTTCAGGCAATTGGAATTTATATTTTTTCAACATCGGAACAGTTAGTTGTGGAATAGATGTTCCACTTTCTTCAAACTTGTAATTTTGCGTTGCATAGAAAAGATAGTCCAAGTCTATAACTTCGCTTTTGGGCGTCAATGTGATAAGTCGAACGACAGGAACAAACGGTTCCGTTCTAATCGCAGTGTAGCCAATTGTCCCACGTGCTGAAACTGTAATACTCGGTTCTTTCACACGAGCATTATTTGTATACCCATATAAGCCGCAATTCTTTTCCCCGTTTGAAAAAATTGGCACATTATATTCTGCTGTTTTCTCATAAGAAAGAGCACTTTTCGGAACGTCTCCGCCTGCAAATATTTCTTTGCAGACATCAGCAATGTATACGATTTTCGCCATCACACCATCTCCTCCAACTCTGCCAAACCCTTGGTGATCTCCATTTCCAGCTCATGCAGGTCGGCAAGGATCTCCGTGGTCGAGGGATACTCCACCGGCACATACTCGGTCTCTTTGTACTTATTGATAGATAAATCGTACCCGTTGGCGGCAATTTCTTCTTTGGGCACAAAGAAGCTCTGCTCGGTGCGCTTGCGGGCAGTTTCGGAGTTGAGGTTATGGAACCGGGCGATGATGTCCGGGATGTCGTTCTCCTTCACCTCGGTGCGCTTGTCGTCCAGCGAAAAGCCGTCGGCTTTCATATCGTAGAACCACACCTTACCGGTGCCGCCCGCGCCGGTCTTGGTAAACACCAGCACCGCTGTGGACACGCCTGCGTAGGGCTTGAACACGCCGGAGGGCATGGAGATGACCGCCCGCAGCTGATGGTTTTCAATCAGTTCTTTTCGGATGCTCTGGTGCGCCTTGCTGGAACCGAACAGCACGCCGTCCGGCACGATGCAGGCGCAGCGTCCGCCGGTTTTGAGCATCCGCAGGAAGAGCGCAAGGAACAAAAGCTCCGTCTTTTTAGTGTTGGTGACGGCCTTCAGGTCGTCGTTGATGCTCTCGGCATCCACAGTGCCCTTGAACGGCGGGTTCGCAAGGCAAACGGTATACTTGCTGCAAATGGAGTTTTGCTTCGACACGCTGTCCTTGTAGTCGATCTCCGGGTTCGTGATGGAGTGGAGCATCAGATTCATGGCCGAAATGCGCAGCATGGTGCGGTCCGTGTCAAAGCCCGTGAACATCGGGCCGGCAAAATGCTGCCACTGCTCCGGGGTCATGCTGTCCTCGTAGTGGGCGCGGAGGTACTGCGCACTGGACACCAGAAAGCCCGCCGTGCCGCAGGCGGGGTCACAGATAAAGTCGTCCGGCGTGGGCTGTACCAGCTCCACCATCATGTCGCGGATGTGTTTTGGCGTGCGAAACTGGCCGTTCTGCCCTGCGGTTGCCAGCTTGCCCAGCATATACTCATACAGGTCGCCCTGCATATCAAGGTCGGCAATGTCGTGGGTGTAAAGATCCTCCAGCCCGGTGATGATCTTTTGCAGCACCTGCGGCGTGGGGATCAGGAACATGGCATCGTCCATGTACCGCGCAAAGGCGGTGTTCTGTTCCTTTTCATCCTCTGCCCGCAAAACATCTTTTTCTTTTTCCGACAAGCTCTTGCCCAGCTTTTCGGCCTCCTGCTGTGCCTGTTCCAGCTTACTGAGTATCTCTACCAGTTCGCCTTTTTCGTTGAAATCCGGCAGACGGCCATACTTCATCTTTTTGATGGCAGGGAACACCCGCTGCTGCATGGTCAGAAAAATCTCACGGGAGTCCTTATCCTTGAACTTGCTCCACCGCATGGACTGGCCTGCCGCACTGGCGGGGAAGATGTGCTCCATCTTCTCGCCCGCCATGCTCTCAAACTCTTCGGTGGCAAGTTCCTTTTCGTCCAGTGACCGGATGAACATGAGATAGGTCAGCTGTTCAATGACGGTCAGCGGATTGGTGATGCCGCCTGCCCAGATGTCTGTCCAGATTTTGTCTACCTTATTTTTAATGGCTCCTGTTACCATGCGTTCCTCCTGAATGTTTGCCAATCGCAAACGCTCTGCATCTTGAATTTTTGGTGATAATATCACAATTTTATTATAGCAGTGTACGATTGCATTTTCAATGTAGAGTGTTTAGCGGAAGTGCTTTCTTGATCGCAAGGCAAGAAATCAGTGGAACGTTAAAACAGCAATTTGCGATATGCAATTCAACGCTGTTGCTGTTACATGAAGATGTTGAATTGCTATAAAACGGTAAAGTGGATTTTATCTGCTTTGCCGTTTTTTCTTTACATCTGGACTCCAACATGCCTTTGTGCTATTCAGCGATTCCATCGCGCAGCCTGCGCCGGGACGGTGCAGATTTGAAAGGGTTTGGGATTTCCCAACAAGCATTTTGCAACGCAAAAATAGCAGATGTATATACGTCTGCCCTGCTTGCGGGTACAATGTCATCGATGAAACAAAAATAGTTTCATCAAAGACGGTTATATGGTT
>ENA-OUQF01002135-OUQF01002135.1-human-gut-metagenome-genome-assembly--contig:-NODE-2135-length-10443-cov-7.714960_pt1 | contig 10443 bp, 10 predicted proteins | sample MGYA00237947_ERZ548826 | MGnify/ENA primary metagenome ERZ548826 (study PRJEB26490, sample SAMN05194701) | human gut metagenome | biome: terrestrial biome; feature: human-associated habitat; material... | reverse complement strand
CGCCCGCATCACCGAAAAGCCGGACGGCCACTGCTCCATCCGCTGCACCATCAAGGCGCTGGATCAGGAGCTGTTCTGCCTCGACATCGGCACGCCCGACCGGCTGAGCGCCGACCTCGTGAAAAAGCAATTCATTCTCAAAGGCAACGAGATCTACCAGATGCTCATCACCAAGCTGACGGAGGAGACCGAATAACCCAAGCGATAAAAATGCCGCTGTTCCGGAAAGAAAAACCGGACAGCGGCATTTTTTCATTTCCAGAGCTGGGCGGCCACCAGTTCGAGCACACTGCCCGCGATGCAGCGGGCCTTGTCCGAAATGAGAAAGCAGTTTTCCAGTTCCTCGCGCCGGGGGTCCACATCGGCCACCTTGAAACCCTTCGTCACCGGATAGCCGTCCCGCAAAAGCCCCCGCAGGATGCCGGAGATCTGCGTTTTCACGGGGATGCGCTCTCCCTCCGGCGTTTCCAGCTCGGCGATGGTCTCCCCTGCCTCGACAAAATCGGCGATGGCGTGATAATTTCGGAATATTCCCGCAGCCGGGGAATGGATGACCCGCTCGGCCCCGTAGCCGCCGATGATGCCCGGCACGCCGGAGTTCGGGGCCGCCGCCCCCTCCCGGATGATCCGGCCAAGCTTGTGGCCGCGCTTGGTCTCCACCACCACATCCACATCCCGCCCAGCCACGAAGCCGGGGCCGAGGGCGATGGTCAGCGGGGCCATCGCCCGCGTGGTGCCGAGGTTTTTCTTCGCAATGATGGCGTCGATCAGCACGGCGGGCTTTGCTTTTGGCAGACAGGCCCCCTTCGGGTCCACGAGGACGGGCACGGCGTTCTCGGCCCAGACGGCCTCCGCCTCGGCCAGCGATGCCGCCCGCACGGCCCGCAGACCTTCCACGGTCGTTTCGCCCTCGTAGACTGCTTCACAGAGGGAGACTTGGCGGCGGATGGCGGCGGGGTGTTCGGCTTCCAGTACCAGCACCCGCAACCCCGCCGACCACAGCCGGTGGATGGTGCCGGTGGCAAGGTCGCCGCCGCCGCGCACCACGATCAGTTCCTCACGTTTCATCGCTGCTTTCCTCCGGCTCCATGCGTTGCAGCAGCACGTTCATCGAGCCGCCGCAGGCTGCAATGGCGGCGTCCTCGCCGGTGCCGTCCGTGGTAAAGGCGGCAAGCTTCGTGGGCGGTTCCTCCCCCGCCAGCATTTTTGCAGCAAGCTGCTGCACCCGGTATTCCATAATGCCGCCGCCCACGCTGCCGACGGTCCGGCCATCGGGCAGAAGCAGCATTTTGGAGCCGACTTCGCGGGGGGTCGAGCCGTGGCGCGAAACGATGGTGGCAAGGACGGCGGGCGTATCCAGCACCCCCAGCGCTGCCAAAATCGCCGGGGAAAAGCCCTCGGTCAGCGGGCGGGCACTCTTGATCTGGACGATCTCGGCCAGAATGGACAGCGCGATCTCCTCCGCCGTCTTGGCCCCAATGGCAAGGCCGATGGGCGCGTGGAGCGCTTCCACCCGCGCGGGGTCGATCCCGGCTTCGGTCAATTGGCGGCGCACCAGCGCGGTACGGCCCCGGCTGCCCATCATGCCGACATACGCGGCGGGCTTTTGCAGAATAGCGGTCAGGCACTCCAAGTCGCAGTTGTGCGCACGGGTGACGACCACAAAATAACATTCCGCACCGCCGGAAATTTTGGCAAGGCTCTCCGAAAAGGGGGCGCAAAGCACTTCCTCCGCCCCGGCGTCCCGCAGATCGTCGGCAAAATCCGGCCGGTCCTCCAGCGCACAAACGGGCAGCCCCAGAAGCCTTGCCAGCCGCACCACCGAAGCGCCCACATGGCCGCCGCCGCAGACCACGAGCCGCGGGGCCGCGCCGAACCGCTCCGCAAACACGCGGAGCCCCTCCAGCTCCTGCACGCCGCTGGACGTGATCTGCCGCAGCGCAGGCAGCCGCCCGCTCAAGCACGGTGCCGGATGTTCCGGCCAGAGCGGCACACCGCCACACAGCAAAAGCTGCGCACCCGGCGCTTCACCTTCCAGCACGGTGGCCAGCAAGGTATCACCCGCCGCATCGTGTAACGCATCCAAAAAAGTTCGGGGTTCCATTCGGGTCTCCTTTTGATTCATTGTTCTACCTGCGCGGCGGCGGCGTATTCGGCGGGATCAAATCGTTCCCGCCAGCACTCCCAGTCCTCCGGCAGCATCCGCCACGCAAGGCCGCACCCGGCGGACAGCTCCCGCGGCAGCGGAACGAGCCGGCCGGGGATCTGTTCCGCGATGCAGCGTTTTTCCCACGCCATCGCATCCACGGTGGCCCGGAACGAAAGAACGATATACGGTCGTTTTGCTCGCATCTTACTCCTCCAGCGCCAAGGCACGCAGAGCCTGTGCCGCCGCAAGGGTCTCGGCCTCGGTGTTTTGGTGCGAAAAGCTGAACCGCACCACGCCCTGCTCCACAGTGCCCAGCGCCTTGTGCATGAGCGGGGCGCAGTGGGCCCCGGCCCGCACGCAGATGCCGAACTCCTCCCAGAGGGCGTCCGCCACGCGGGCGGAGTCCTCCCCGGCAAGGTTCAGCGAAACGATGGGTGCACGGGGTTCCGCGAAGCTGCCGTAGACCACCACACCGGGGATTTCCCGGACGGCCTCATAAAACAGCCGTGCCAGCGCAGTTTCCTTTGCTTGGAGCGTTTCCACGCCCTGTTCCAAGATCCACCGCACCCCGGCTCCAAGGCCCGCGATGCCGGGGACGTTCAGCGTCCCGGCTTCCAGCGCAGTGGGCATTTCGGCGGGGTGGCGCTCGTCGAAGCTGTGGACGCCGCTGCCGCCTACCACCAGAGGTGCCGCCCGCAAGCCGGGGCGGACGTACAGCCCGCCGGTGCCCTGCGGACCCAGCAGCCCCTTGTGGCCGGTAAAGCAGAGCACATCGATGCCCAGCTTTTGCACCGGGATGGGGCAAGCCCCCGCTGTCTGCGCCGCATCCACGATCAACAGCAGACCGTGCTTTTTTGCAAAGTGGGCAACAAACGCGAGGTCGGTGGCGTTGCCGGTGACGTTGGACGCCCCGGTGACGACCACTGCCTTGGTGTTGGGCCGCAGCAGCTCCTCGAACTGCTCATAGCGCAGCACGGCGCGGTCATCCACCCCCACAAAGCTGAGCTGTGTTCCCTGCTCCCGCAAGCGGTAAAGAGGCCGCAGGACCGAGTTGTGCTCACAGACCGTGGTAATGACATGATCCGCCGGGCCGATCAGCCCGCCGATGGCCGTGTTCAGCGCTTGGGTCGCGTTGGAGGCAAAGGCGATGCACGCCGGACTCTCCGCGCCGAACAGTTCGGCCAGCGCGGCGCGGGCGTCGTAGACCAGTCGTGCCGCATGAAGGGTCGGCTCGTGGGCACCGCGGCCGGGGTTGCCCGCTGTTTGCAGCGCTTCCAGCATCGCTTCGCCTACCACGGGCGGTTTTTGCAGCGTGGTAGCCGCATTGTCGAGGTAGATCACGGCTTGACCACGTTCCCGGCGTTCAGCATTTTTTCCGCAATGACGTACATATTCGTCACAGTGCCGACCTGCAGCTTCTCCGTCAGGCCGTAGAAATTCAGGCAGGTGCCGCAGGTCACGATCTCCACGCCCTCGGCTTCCAGCGCCTTGAGGTCTTCCAGCATGGGCGAGCCCTCACAGGTCAGATGAGCACCGCCGTTGTAGAAGAGGATGGTCTTGGGCAGCTTGTCCTGCTGGGTCAGCGAGAAGACGAAGGCCTTGAGCAAGGTCTTGCCCAGCTCCTCGGCTCCATCGCCCATCTTATCGGACGCAATGACCACCACCGTATCGGTGCGGGCGTCCGGTGCGCAGACTGGGGCCTCCTCGGCCTCGGCGGGGGCGTCGCCCACCGTGAACAAAACGCGGTACTCCCGCTCCGCCAATTTCTCGGCCTTGGACGCATAACCCTTCTGCTGGGCCATCTTGGTCAGGTTCTGGACGGCGATCTCGTTGTCCACAAGGACCTCCACCTCACCGGCACCGTTCAATTCGGCAATGGCCTTCTTGGCTTTAACAACAGGAAGCGGGCAAGCATCCCCGCGTGCATCAACTTTCAGCATCGCTCGTATCTCCATTTAATAATTCACTGTAATCTCCGTGGTTTGCTTTTCCAAAATCTCGCCCACGATGGCGGCGGGCAGACCTGCCGCCCGGAGTTCCTGCTCCAGCGCGGCGGCGTCCTGCGGCGCAGCGGCCAACAGCAGCCCGCCGGAGGTCTGCGGGTCGAACAGAATTTCTTCCATCGGAAATGGGACATTTTCAAACCGGACGAAGGGTCCGGTGTGGTTGCGGTTCCGCTGGCCCGCCGCCGTGTACAGGCACGCATCGGCGGCTTCCCACGCACCGGGCAGCACCGGCACCGCATGGGCATCGATGACGCAGGAGAGTTTGTCTCCCATCATCTCGTGCAGATGGCCCAAAAAGCCGAACCCGGTCACGTCGGTAGCGGCGTGGACCTCATACTTGTGCGCGATCTCTGCCGCCGTCTTATTCAGGGTGGTCATAGAGCGGATGGCCCCTTCCATCTGGTCCGGGGCGGCTTCGCCTACCCGGTTGGCCGTGCAGATGAGCCCAACGCCCAGCGCCTTGGTCAAGAGCAGCTTGTCGCCGGGGCGGCCGGTATCGTTGGCGGTCATCCGGCGCGGATCCACAAGGCCCGTCACCGAAAGGCCGTACTTCACGCCGGTGTCGGCGATGGAATGCCCTCCCGCGAGGCTACCCCCCGCTTCGGCGACCTTTTCGGCCCCGCCGCGCAGGATCTCGCCCAGAACGTTCAGGTCCATGCTCTCCGGAAAGCAAACGAGGTTCAGCGCCGTCTTCACTTCGCCGCCCATGGCGTAGATATCGCTCAGGGCGTTGGCCGCAGCGATCTGCCCGAAGGTATAGGGATCGTCCACCATGGGTGGGAAAAAGTCCACCGTCTGCACGAAGGCCAGCTCATCGGTGATGCGGTAAACGGCGGCGTCATCCTTGCTGTCGTAGCCGACCAAAAGGTTCGGATCCTGTTCGCCGCGCGGCAGCTTTTCGAGGATGCGGCTCAGCACCCCCGCGCCGAGCTTGGCCGTGCAGCCGCCGCCCGTGCAGAACACGATCTTTTCCGATCCTGCCATTACGCTCGTTCTCCTTCCGAAAATCGTGTCAGGACGCTTCGCACCCGGAAGCGCTCCCATAAAAGTTTCTGTGTCTCTTCGCCCAGCGCCCGGCGGGCAGCATCGTCCGCTTGGTTGAGGACGGCGTAAAACTGCCGCTCCCCCACCTGCTTGCAGCCACCGGCCTCGCTGGCCAGAAGCCGTGCCAGCAGTTCCGGCGTCAGCAGGGTCTCCGGTGCCGCGCCCAGCAGCGCACAGGCGGTTTCCAGCCGGAAGCAGACGGTTTCCAGCGGTTTTTCCACCGCCGAAAGCCCGGCCACGGCCAGCACGATATCACTTTCCGGCAGGATCACCGGCTCGTGCGCCGCCGGGGCCTTGCAGGGCAAGCGCTTGGCCCCGTCCGCTTCCAGAAAAACGGCGTCGGCCTGTTCCATCCAGTGTTCCAACTGCCGGGGCGGCGGGGCGGTCAGCTTGCCGCTGCCGTCCGGCGTGCCGAGGACGGCAACCGCTCCTGCCGCCCAGAGGGCTTTTACGTCCGCGTCGTCGGCGGCGAAGTTCTGCTTCGGCTGCCGGATGTGGGTGGTCGTCCCAGCCAGCACACGCCAGCCCCTGCGGGCGCAATGCTCACTCAGGGCATAGAGCAGGGTGGTCTTTCCCCCGCCGCCCACCAGCGAGACGACATGCCCCTTCTCAGCCAGAAACGGGAACTGCGCTTCCGTGACCATTCAGCGGTTCTCCTCCACGGCCATGGCGATCTGCTCCGGGGTGATGGGCAGCTCGTAGAACCGGGTGCCGATGGCGTTGTACACCGCATCCGCAATGGCGGGCAGCGGCGTGTTGATGACCACTTCGCCGATGGACTTTGCGCCAAAGGGGCCGTTGGGCTCGTAGCTGTTTTCAAACTCCACCCGGATCTTTCCGATGTCCACGCGGGTGGGGATCTTATACTGCATGAACGAATTTTCCATGGGGCAGCCCTTGGAATCGTAGGTGATGTTCTCGGTCAGCGCCATGCCGATGCCCTGCAACAAGCCGCCCTCGGCCTGCACGCGGGTCAGGTTCGGGTTGATGGGGGTGCCGCAGTCCACACAGGCGGCATAATCCACCACCTTGACTTCACCGGTCTCCTTGTCCAGCTCAATTTCAGCCGCGCCCACCATGTACGGCGGGGGCGACAAGGGCGAAGTGTGGGTCTCGGTGACTTCCAGCGGCACCATATGGCCGAACTGAGAGGCCGAGGCGACCTCGCTGAGGGAGACTTTCTGCTCCGGGTCGGCATCCACAAAGACATTTTTGCCGTCAAAGGCAACGTCCGCTTCCTCGCAGTGGAGCAGTTCCGCGCCCAGTTTGCAGATCTGTGCCCGCAGCTTCATGGCGCACTTTTCGACGGCCTTGCCGGTAACGTAGGTCGTGCTGGAGGCATAGGAGCCGGAATCGTAGGGCGAAACATCGGTATCCGCACCGAAGACGGTGATGTCGTCCAGCCCGCAGTCCAGTACCTCGGCGGCGATCTGCGCTAGAGTGGTGTCGCAGCCGGTACCCATATCCGCCGCGCCGATGATGAGGGAGTAGAACCCTTCATCGTTGACCTTGAGGGTCGCGCTGCCGACGTCCATGCCGGAAATGCCGGAGCCCTGCATCGCCATGCCCATGCCCACGGCGCGGACCTTCCCGTTGCCGAGGTCCCGGACGGGATACTTGTGATCCCAGTCGATCATCTCGTGGACCTTTTTCAGGCAGCGATCCAGCGCACAGCTGGTGTTCACCGCGCCGTAGTAGGCGGGCATCACGTCGCCCTCCTTGACGATGTTCATCTCACGGATCTTGAAGGGGTCCATGTGGAGCTTGGCGGCCAGCTCGTTCACGGCGGATTCCACCGCAAACAGGCCCTGCGTTGCACCGTAGCCGCGGTAAGCGCCGGCAGACATATGGTTGGTATAGACCACGTCGCTGACGAAGCGGAACGCCTCGGCCTTGCCGTACAGCGGGATGGACTTGTGGCCCGACAGGCCCACCGTCGTGGGGCCGTGCTCGCCGTAGGCACCCGTGTTGGACAGGGTGTAAAGGTCGATGCCCTTCACGATGCCCTCTTTGGTGGCACCGAGGCGGACGTGCATCTCCATCTCGTGCCGGGGCGAGGAAGCGGTCTGGCTCTCCTCGCGGGTGAAGAGGAGTTTGCAGGGCTTTTTGGTCTTCCACGTCACAAAGGCCGGGTAGATGGCGGAGACCGCCGTCTGCTTGGCACCGAAGCCGCCGCCGACGCGGGGCTTGATGACGCGGATCATGGATTTGGGGATGTGCAAAGCATTCGCCACGATGCGGCGGGTGTGGAAGACGATCTGGGTGGAGCTGAGGATGTTCAGCCGCCCGTACAGATCCATATAGCAGCAGGTGCGGAAGGTCTCCATCATGGCCTGTTGGCACGCCTTGGTGTGGTAGACATGGTCGATGACCACATCGCAGTTCGCCAGCACGGCGTCGATATCGCCACTGCCGCACTCGTCGTGGGCGCAGAGGTTCCGCTTGTTGTCCGCGCCCACCGGGCACAGGCTCTCCCAGTTATCCTCCGGGTGGACGAGGATGGGGTTATCCTTGGCGGTATGGAAGTCCAGCACCGGTTCCAGCACCTCGTACTCCACCTTGATGAGCTTCATGGCCTTGTCCACGCACCGATCGTCCACACCAGCCACGATGGCGACCACATCGCCCACAAAGCGAACATGGCGGTCAATGACTAGCCGGTCGTAGGGGCTGGCTTCGGGGTAGGTCTGGCCCGCTTGGGTGTAGCGGCGGCCATTCTGATCCACATCCTCCCACGTGAAGATGGCCTCGATGCCGGGCACTTTCTTGGCGACGGTGGTGTTGATGGTCTTGACGATGGCATTGGGGTGGGGCGAGCGCAGAAGCTTTACAATGAGGCAGTCGGCGGGGGCAAGGTCGTCCATGTAGACGGGCTTGCCGGTGACCAGCTGCATCGCGTCCTTTTTGCGGAACGGTTGGTTGACGTTTTTCATTCGGCTGCCTCCTTCGATTTTTTCCATCCGAGGAACGCCTGAATGCCCCGCAGCTGGCCCTCGTAGCCGGAGCAGCGGCAAAGGTTGCCCGCGAGATATTCCTTGATCTCCTCCTCGGAGGGGTACGGGTTCTCGCGGAAAAGGGCCAGCGCGTTCATGATAAAGCCGGGGTTGCAGAAGCCGCACTGCTCCGCGCCCTGATCGGCAATGAAGCCGCCGAACTCAGCGGCCTCCTCCTGCAAGCCTTCCAGCGTGGTGACACGGTGGCCGTCGGCGCGGGCCGCCAGCACCGAGCAGGACAGCACCGGCTTTTCGTCCAGAAAGACCGTGCACAGCCCACAGTTGGAGGTCTCACAGCCGCGCTTGACGCTGTAGCAGCCGTGGCTGCGGACAAAGTCGATGAGCAGGGCGTCCGGCGCAACATCGGCGGACACCTTTTTTCCGTTCAATGTGATCGTGATCTGCATCGTATTCCCCTCCCTCAGGCTTCCAGCCAGCGCACGGCGCGCTTGACCAGCACGCCCGCCAGATGGTTGCGGTATTCGGCGCTGCCGCGCAGATTGCTCTCGGTCTTGATCTGGGACCGCACTTCGGCGGCGAAGCGATCCGCCGTCAGCTCCGGCGTCTCAGCCCCATTGGGCTTGAGGGCAAAGAGCATTGCCTTGCCCGGCCGGGCCCCGATGGCAAACCGGTAGCCCTCCGCCGTTTTGGCGGCGGCGCAGGTCAGCACCGGGAAGTCCGTCTGGCTGTTCCGCACCGACTGGTAGCAGAACGAGGCCGCTTCCTTCGGCACCAGCACCCGCACAAGGATGTCCCGGTCATAGGGGCGGGCGGCGTACTCGGCCAGCGGCACGATGCCGCCCTTGTACAGCTCCACCGAGGCGTTCAGTGCATGGAACATGGTCAGCACGTCGGAGAAGCCGAAGCGGCTGTAGATGCTGCCGCCCACGGTGGCAAGGTTCCGCAGCTGGACGCCCACGATATGCCGTACCGATTCCCGCACGGCACCGCCGGTGTAAGCAGCCAGCCCCTCGTGCAGCTCCAATTGGCGCAAAGTGACCATCGCGCCGATGGAAAAGCCCTCGTCCGTCTCTTCCACGGTGTCCAGCCCCAGACCCGACAGGTCGATGGCGGTGCCGACATTGAGCTTCTCCATTTTGAGCCAGATCATGCCGCCGAGGACCCGATTGTTCTTTTTCTGGTTGAGCTGCCAAGCTTCTTCCAGACTTTCCGCGCGCTTGTATTCCCGGATCGTCATCATACGCAGTACCTCTCTTTTTCCCTGATTACTTTTATTTTAACATATTTTCTGTTAAAATACCACTAAAAGAGCCCCCTGCCAAGGGGCCGTCATTTTGTGCGAGGTGTTCAAAAGATGGAGCAGCAGCTTCTTCCCGTTGGGTGTGTCATCATGGCGTCGGGGCTGGCCCGGCGGTTCGGTTCCAATAAGCTCTTGGCCGATTTCGGCGGGCGTCCCCTGCTCTGCCGCGCATTGGACGCCACCAACACGCCCCAACTTGCTGCCCGTATCGTCGTGACCCGCTCGGCGGAGGTGGAAGCACTCTGCAAAGCGGAGGGCGTCCCCTGCCTCGTCCACGGACTGCCGGGCCGGAACGACACGGTGCGGCTGGGGCTGGACGCCCTGCTGGCGGCGCGGCCCGACCTTGCGGGCTGTATGTTCCTGCCCGGCGACCAGCCCCTGCTTCAGCGGGAGACCGTGGAGAGCATGGTGGGCATCTTCGGCTGGGATACGAAGACCCGCATCCAACGGCAAAAAGAAACAGAACGGGAGATCTTCCGGCTGGCTCATCGGTTCATAAATGACCCGAACCCGCTGGTCGGAAGCCCCGTTCTGTTCAGCAAACGTTATTTTTCGGAGCTGCGCATCCTGCCCGAAGGCAAAGGCGGCAGCGTATTGCTCCGGAAATATCCGGAGCGGGTCCACAACATTTTCATTGGGGACCGGAACGAGCTATTGGATGCGGACACACCCGAAGCGCTGGCGGAATTACTCCGCATCCTTCGGCAGTAACACATTCAGCACGATGGCCACAAAGGCGGCGGGCACGATGCCGGACTCACCGCAGATGAGCTGGAACAACTGCGGGGTCTTGGCCAGAATGCTGGCGTTTGCGCCCATGCCGTAGCCCACGCCCAGAGCCACCGAAACGATGGTCAGGGTGCGCGGGGTCATCTTTTCCTTGGTGATGAGCTGGATGCCCGACACAACGATGGAGGAGAACATCATGACAGCGGCACCGCCCAGAACGGCCTGCGGCATGATGGAGACCAGTGCGCCCAGCTTGGGGAT
>ENA-OUQF01002131-OUQF01002131.1-human-gut-metagenome-genome-assembly--contig:-NODE-2131-length-10468-cov-3.960530_pt1 | contig 10468 bp, 7 predicted proteins | sample MGYA00237947_ERZ548826 | MGnify/ENA primary metagenome ERZ548826 (study PRJEB26490, sample SAMN05194701) | human gut metagenome | biome: terrestrial biome; feature: human-associated habitat; material... | reverse complement strand
ACGGTGAACGCCGTTCTCCCCCTTCAGGAAGCCGTAGGCGTTCTCGCCCTCGATCATAATGGAAGCGGATTTCAGACCGGCCTCGTCGCCCTCCTGATAGTCCATGATCTTGTAGGTGAAGCCGTGACGCTCCGCCCAGCGGGTGTACATGCGGTAGAGCATCTGACACCAGTCCTGGGCTTCGGTGCCGCCAGCGCCTGCCTGAAAGCTCATCATGGCGTTGTTCTTGTCGTAGTGGCCGGTGAGCAGAGTTTCCAGACGGCAGGTCTCCATATCCTCTGTCAGCGCGGCAAAGCCGGTTTTCAGCTCCTCCAGCATGGAATCGTCGTCTTCTTCCTCCGCCATCTCGCAGATGGTCATCAGGTCGTCCCAGTTCGACAGCATTTTTTCATAATGCTCGATCCTGCTCTCGGTCTGGCGGGTCTTGACAACGATCTTCTGGCTCTTCTCCGGGTCGTCCCAGAAACCGGGGGCTTCCTGCATGGCGTGCAGACGCTCCAGCTCATTGCGCATCCCCTCCAGATTCAGGGAATCCGCCAGTCCGTCCAGCGCGGGGCGGCAGTCGTTCAGCTTCTGCTTATATGCGTCAAATTCAATATTCATCACAAATCTCTCATTTCGTTGGGATATAGGGTACATTTATGCATCCACGTTACTTCTCTGGTAATTCTATCATTGAATCCGCAAAAAATCAAGACGAGGTTGAAACTATAAATTAGCCCCTTCTCCCCTGTTTTACGATATCCTTCCGGGCATTTTATTATTCACAGACCGCAGCCGTATCAAACGGAGAAACATTTTTCCGCCGCACATAAAATCGTGTCGGAGCTATTCCCTCCGACACGATTTTATTACCGGAATACCAGCCAGATCAGTCCCGCGAAAATCAGCAGGGCAATGACGGCAGGGAGAAAAAGGTTCAGAAACGCCGCCAGCAGCATAGCCGGAACGTCGCCCTTCTCCTTGGGTTCCTTTTGCAGCTCCGCTTCCTTTTCCGGGTCAAGGTTTTTCTTTTTCAGCATTATCTCTGGTTTGTGATGGTCTTGATGTCGAACAGATAATTGCCGTTCTCATCGATCTTCTGCTGGTCGGCGAAGTGACACGCCACAAAGTGGCCGGGTTTCACTTCCTTCAGCTCCGGCGGCACACGCTTGCACTTGTCGCAGGCCATGTAGCACCGGGTGTGGAACTTACAGCCGGACGGGGGCTTGATGGGGCTGGGGATGTTGCCCTCCAGAATGATCCGCTCCTTGGTCAGGCTGTCGGGGTCCGTCGTGGGGATGGAGGACAGCAACGCCACGGTGTAGGGGTGCCGGGGGTCGGCGAACAGCTCGTCGGTCGCGGCGATCTCCACCATATTGCCCAGATACATAACGCCGATCCGGTCGGAAATGTAGCGGACGACGGACAGATTGTGGGAAATGAACAGGTAGGTCAGGCCGTCTTTCTCTTTCAGCTCCTGCAGCAGGTTGATGATCTGGGACTGAATGGACACGTCAAGAGCGGAGACGCACTCGTCGCACACCACAAACTTGGGCTTCACGGCAAGAGAACGGGCGATGCAGATACGCTGCCGCTGACCGCCGGAGAACTGGTGGGGATAGCGGTTGTACATATAGTTCTGCAGGCCGCACTTGTTCATCGTCTCGAACACGTAGGGCTTCATCCGCTTGGAACCGCGTTTGAAGAACTTGTGGGTGATCAGACCTTCCTCGATAATCTGACCCACGGTCATCCGGGGGTTCAGGGAGGAATAGGGGTCCTGGAAGATGATCTGCAGATCCTTCCGCAGGAGACGCATTTCCTTGTATTTCAGGCGCTTCAGGTCTACGCCGTCATCCAGCATGGCCTCGTACTTCTGGAACTCCGGGTCGTCGGCATACTTGGCGCGCTCGGCGGCAAGCACCTTCTCCGCTTCCTCGGTGGCGGCCACGGCGGCCTTGTGGAGATTTTCCAGCTCATTGATCTTTGCCTGATGGTTCTTGATCTTCTTCTCGCAGGAGACAGCCTTCTTGGGCTCGTCCTCGGCGACGCCCTCCAGCATTTCGATCTCCATATGATGCTCGTCGATCTGGCTCTGCAGAGCGGCAGCGCGGAAAGCATGGCGATACCGGTTCAGCAGCAGTCCCGCACCCTTGGCAGTATCCTTCACCATGAAGCCGCCCAGAATCTTGGCAGCGTAATCAAGTGCGGTCTTGGCGTCGCAGGCAGCCAGATTCTTATCCTGAATGTCAAAGAAAGTCGCCTTGTCGCCCAGCGCGTCGCACTTCTTGGCCATTTCCTCAGCATGGGCAACGGCCTTGTGGTAATTCGACACGTACTTTTCGGCATTTTTCAGGGTGTCCAGCACATACTCCGGCGCGACGGTATCCAGCGTCCGTCCGTAGTACATCGTGCTGCCGGCAGTCTGTTCGTACAGCTGCAGGAGCACACGGCCCAGAGTAGACTTGCCGCAGCCGGACTCGCCGACAAGACCCAGCGTCTCGCCCTTGTAGATGTCAAGGGTGATGTCCTCATTTGCCCGGACATACATCTGCTTGGCGAAGAAAGAAGACTTGGCGACAGGGAAATACTTTTTCAGATTAGTAATGGACAACAATTTTTCCATGTTCAGCACTTCTCCTTTCTTCTTTGTCGGGGTAGAAGCAGCGGACGTACTGTCCCTCTGCCACCTGCTTCAGCTCAGGCTCCGCGTCGATGCACTTCTGGGTGCAGTATTTGCACCGGGGCGCGAACTTGCAGCCCTTGGGCAGGTCCAGCGGATGGGGCACGGCGCCGGGGATGGGATCCAGCTTCTTCCGGTCATCGTTCAGCCGGGGGATGGAATACATCAGTCCCTCCGTGTAGGGGTGGGACTTTTCACAGTTGGTGAAGATCACCCGCGCGGGCGCCTGCTCCACCACCTGACCGCAGTACATGACCACCACGTCGTCCGCCATTTCATTGATAACGCCCAAATCGTGGGTGATGAACATGATGGCGGTGCCGTTTTCCTTCTGCAGATCGTTCATCAGCCGCAGAATCTGCGCCTGAATGGTCACGTCCAGAGCGGTGGTCGGCTCGTCGGCAATCAGAATGTCGGGCTTACAGGCAAGGGCCATGGCGATCATGACACGCTGCCGCATACCGCCGGACAGCTGGTGGGGATACTGCTTGGCAACTGCCTCAGGGTTAGGGATCTGCACCGCTTTCAGCATCTCAATGCACTTGGCGGCGGCTTCCTTCTTGCTCATGCCCTGATGGATGATGAACGGCTCGGACAGCTGCTTCTTCACGCTGAACACCGGGTTCAGGCTGGTCATGGGTTCCTGAAAAATAACGGAAATTCGGTTGCCCCGGATGTGGTACATCTGCTCGGTGGTGACCTTGGAGAGATCCTGTCCGTCAAAGGTGACGGTGCCGCCGGCGATATAGCCGTTGGCATCCAGCAGCCGCAGCACGCTCATAGCGGAGACGGACTTGCCGGAACCGGACTCACCCACGATGCCCAGGGTTTTGCCGGGGTAAATGGAATAGGAAACGTCGTTTACGGCTTTGACAATGCCGTTTCGGGTCTTGAAGAAGGTCTTGAGGTTCTTGACCTCCAGCAGAGGCTTATTCATGTCTGCCATTATTTATCCACCTCCGATTTGGGATCGAGCACTTCCCGCAGGGTATCGCCGATGATGTTGATGCAGATGACGACGATGGAAAGGAACAGTGCGGGGAATACCCAGCGCCACCAGTAGGACTGAATGACCAGCGCGTTCCGGGAGCCGTCAAGCATGTTGCCCCAAGTCGGGCGGGGCAGCTGGACGCCAAAGCCCAGATAGGACAGGCTGGATTCGGTCAGCATACAGCCGGCAAAGTCCAGCGTCACGGAGACCAGAATGACGGAGATCACGTTGGGCAGAATGTGCTTGAAGGCGATCCTGCCCTCCTTGACGCCCATGGAGCGGGCGGCGGTAACGAATTCCTTTTCCCGCTCGGCCAGAATCTGACCGCGGATCAGCTTGGCAAGTCCCGTCCAGCTGAGCAGACCCAGAATCAGCATGATGATGAAGATTCGGGTATTTTCATGCAGGTCGGAGGATTGCAGGATAGCGGACAGAACCAGCGCGAAGGGCAGGAACGGAATTGCGCCAACGATCTCGGTGACACGCATCAGCAGGATGTCCACCCAGCCGCCGAAGTAGCCGGAGATACAGCCCACGATGATACCGATGATGGTGGAGACGATAACGGCGACCGCACCGATGGTCATGGTCATCTTGCCGCCGTTCATGAGCCGGTTGAACACGTCACGACCCATATCGTCGGTGCCGAAGACATAACCCTTCAGACCCCACGCCTCGACGAACTTGCCGTCTTTGAAGGCGTAATTCTGGAAGCCGCTGGAGAACACGGTGTCCACCGCGCCCGCTTCCTGCAGATCCGCGGGAACCTCACACTGCTTCCGGAAGTTCTGCCCCCATGCGTACACTCTGCCCTGCTCGGTGACAAGGGTAAAGTGCCGGGTGCCGCCGGACACGTGCTTGATGGTGTCGCCCTCGGGAATCACGGGGGTAGCTTCCTTCATACCGGCGACGATCAGCTCGCCGTCGTCGGTGACAAGGGCAATGGCACCGCCGGTGGCCGCAATGTCCACGATCTTCCGGTCGCCGATATACTCAAAGATGTCAACGACCTTATTCTGACCGTTCTCATCCTGAATGGTGATGGTGTTGAACTTGGAGCTCTTGCCGGGGACGAAGTTGCCGTCCTCGTCGATGCCGTACAGGCCGTCGTTGGTGAAGGCCAGCTTCACCAGCTTGCTCTCCTTCTTGCCGTGCTTGATGACGGAGGAAAGGTTCGTGGCGTTCAGGCCGTCGTTGCCCCATGCGTAGATGGTGCCGTCCTCCATGAGGATAGCTGTGACCTGATTGCCTGCCACCAGCTGGCGAACCTGAGAAGCGTCGATGGTGTTGTCGCCCATCAGCTCCTCGGGCTGCTTCCGGGCGGAGGCGATCATGGAGCCGTCCCAGCCGTACTGGCCGTTGTCGTAAGCGCCCCACGCGTAGACATGACCGTCCTCAGAAATGGCGACGGCGTGGTCAGTACCTGCTGCCGCGTGGACGATCTTGGCATTCTTCACCTCGTCCGGGATGTTCAGGGGGTTCAGCTTGGGATCCTTGGTGTGGGTGTAGTAGCCCCAAGTATACATGTTGCCGTCGGTGCTGACACCGATGGTGAAGGTTCCGCGGGAGGAAATGTCCACCGCGCCATCCTTCATATTGTCGGGCAGCTTCATCAGGCTCATGGTGGGTCTGACGTTCACATGGAGCATCTCACTGCCGGTCTCCGTCAGGTCAACAGGCGCAAAGATGGGTCCGATAAACACGAACAGGAACATGCCGACGAGAATCACCAGCGCAATGACCGCCAGCGGATTCCGGAAGAAGCGCTTGACCGCCAGCTTTCCGGGACTGTCATAGCGCTCGTCCGCAAGGGTGTACTCCTTGGAAGCGCCAAAAAACATCCGCTTCAGCCAGCGCCATGGGGCAAAGCCCTTGGAGGAAGTATTCTGTTTGCTCATTGTTCCTTCCTCCTTTACTTGTTGACCCGGACACGGGGGTCAGCGATGCCGTAGGCAATATCAATTACCAGATTGCCCAACAGGGAAATGATAACATAGAACATCTGCAGCAGCAGCACGACCTCAAAGTCCTTGTCGTTCAGGGAGGCAATGTAGAGCTTGCCCACGCCGTTCAGGCCGAAGATATTTTCCACGACCACGGAGCCGGAGAAAATGCCGATGAACCAGCCGATGACCAGCGTAATAATGGGGATCAGAGCGTTCCGGAAAGCGTGAGAATAAATGACGGTCTTTTCCTTCAGGCCCTTGGCTCTCGCGGTACGGATGCAGTCGAGACTCAGCGCCTCACTCATGGACGCGCGGACATAACGGGTCATGCCGCCCAGAGACGTGAAGGTCATGACGATCAGCGGAAGAGCCATGTAATACAGCTCGTCCAGAAATTTCTTCATGCCAGTGTAATTGGAACCGGGCGTTTTCATGCCCGACACCGGGAACCAGCCGAGAATAATGGCAAACAGCCAGATAAACACGATGGACGTGATGAATACAGGTATCGAGTAACCGACAATCGTACCCACCTGCACCGCCGTGTCCCGCTTGCTGCCCCGATGGACAGCGCAGAAGATACCAAGGGGAATGGTTATGCCAAGGCCAAGAATGGTGGCAAATATATTGATAAAGATGGTGTTCTTCATCGGCGCTTTCAGAACGTCATACGCAGGGCGGGAATACTTATAGCTCCAGCCGAAGTCTCCCTGCAGGATGCCCTGATACTTGCCGTTGATGGGAGCAACGCCCACCCAGCCAAGATAACGAATGAACACATTCTGATCCGTACCCAACTCATGGCGCTTCTCTGCCAGCTTCTTTTCGTAGAGCTCGCCTGCGTTGGGGTTGTTCTTCAGACTGGCCTTGTAGGAATCCACTTCTACCACCGCGCGGTCGTAGGGGATCATGGTGTACACAAGGAACATCAGAAGTGAGAGAATCAGTGCAACAACGACCATGTAGCCAAGTCGTTTAGCGATGTATTTTCCCATGGTATACTCCCTTTCTTAAGGCAGCGATCCAGACAGGGGAACGGAATCCCCCGTGCCGGGCTGCCGCCTGACGTATTCATATATTCTACCCTAAAAATGCAAACAAAGCAAGTGTAGAAAACGGTCTCTGGGTCGAAAAATGAAATTTTTTACCAAAGAGGCCGCAAAAATTCAGGAAGCAGACCGTGATCGCCCTCAAAAGGACAAATCACCGCCCAGTTCCGCCGGTCGCGAGTCCCCCGAAATGCACATTTGAGCGGCTGCATCCACCCTCTCCCCTCCCCGCAGCCAAGCTGCGGCAGGGACCTCTTTCGGCGCACAGACCGTTTTCCACGGGTTTTGTTTGCGCATTGTCTAAAACAGAGTTATCGGTTTTCATCAGAGTCCTTTTATGCAAAGGTGCGGTCTGAGGAAAACCGACAACCGGGTCGTCCCTCTATTTTATTATAGTATGGGACATAGACCCCAAAATGGGGCAGCCTTTGGGGGCTGCCCCATTCCAAGTTCTACAAGCTCAAGCAGTCAGCCGGATTAGTAGCCCTTGATGTTGGAGTAGAGAATTGCGCGAGCAGGTCCGAAGAAGGGAGAAGTCACAAAATTCTCAATGTTGGCGTTGTACACGTCATAGTAGTAGTTGGAGTACAGGGGGATGTCGGGCATGAGCTCGTTCCATCTCTCGATGTAAGCCATCCACCACTCGTTGTACTCGTCCTCGGTAGTGGCGTTGTAAACCATACCCATGGACAGGTAATCCATGCCCAGCTTGTCGCCGGAAGCCTCAACAGCCTCTTCGTAGGTCAGACGGTCAGCGGTCTTATCATAGGGGAACGCCAGATCGTAAGGATCGATGACCTTGTTGGAGGAGTAGCCGGCGTAATCGACGCTGGAGCTCCAGTTGTAGGCGTAGTCATAGACAGCGTTGTTCCAGCCGGTAGCCAGGTTGAACATGCCATAGATGGGGGTTCCGCCGTAGCCCATGGAGGCGTCACGGTAGATGTTGCCAAGCAGGGTGGTAAAGTCACCGGTGGTAGCACGGATGACCATACCGGCAGCGGCAACGTCGGAGGAGTTGGCCAGGTTGGTGTTCAGCAGGTCGGTAACGGCGTTGGGAGTGGTTCCGAACCAGTTGATGGCCAGAGGCATGTAGTACTCGCCGTTGATCTCAACGGTCTTGTAGACCACGTTATCGGTGTTCGCAACGGAAGCGTAGGTCTTGTTGCCGGCGTCGTTGCCGAAGATGTCCTTCGCATTGGCTTCCTCAGCGGTCAGCTTCTTGTAACGGACAGCGTCAACACCGGTAGCGCCCTCAACGTAGGGCTCGCCCTTGGAGTTGTAAATCCAGCCGCCCTCTTCCAGAACCTTCTTGGCGGTGTCGGGAGAGAAGGAGTAGTCGATCAGCTCGATGTCGTCCTGAACAGCCTTCCACATGTCGAAGTCGGGGGAGTAGGGGCCGTCAACGACGACGCCGTAGCCACCGGTGAAGGTCTGGCAGAACTCGGTACGGTTCAGCAGGTAGGTGATGGCCTGACGAACCTCGGGGAACATGGTGGGTCCGAAGTCGCACTCGAACTCGACCTTGCCGTAGCCGGCTCTCTGGTAGTGAACCTCGGAGAAGTTCACATCGTCAACGATCGCCAGAGCGGCCTTGGTGTCGTCACCGCCGGTGATGCCGGACAGGACGTCAACAGCGCCGGTCTTCAGCTGCTCCAGCTGAGTCTCGGAAACGACGAAGACATAGACAACGGTCTCGATGGAGGGGGTCTGACCCTCGAAGTTGCCCTTGAACTCAGGGTTGATGGTCAGAGTGCACTGCTTGGTGCCCTGATCCCAGTCGGTGATAACGTAAGCGCCAGAGAAGGGGTAGGTGGAGACGTCGTAACGGCTCTCGTTCAGGTGAGCGGTGGTGACGTACTCACCGGCGTCGTCCTTAGCGTAGAACGCATCGGACAGATAGCAGCCTTCGCCGTCATCCTTGATCTCCACGCCGTCGCCCAGCCACAGGCCCAGAGGAGCGGGATCAAACGCGGCATAGGTGTAAGCGAAGTAGTAAGGCAGGTAGTCAGAGGACACGGTCACGGAGAAGGTGTACTCATCCAGCAGACGGATGCCGGAGAAGATCTTGGAAGTGCCCTCAGCCTCTTCGCCGGTGTAAGCGTTGAACTCCTTGTAGCCCACGAAGGACTGGCCCATGGTGCCGGGCATACCGGCAGCAACAGCAACGGGGGTGGAGAACGCCATGACCTGCGCCAGATAGTTGGCAGCGGTGATGGGGGTGCCATCGGAGAAGGTCAGGCCCTCGTTGATGGTCACGGTGATGTCGGTGCAGTAGCCGGCCAGCGCCTCGTCGATGGCGTTGTCCACGATCTCGTAGACCAGATGGTGCAGGCCGCTGGCGCTGGTGGAACCGATATACATACCGGGCCGCTTGCGCACGGCCTCCAGACCCTCCAGAACCTGGATTTCCGAGGCGTCGTATTCCGTTTCTACATGGGTGACGTTTTCAAATTCAGACATATTGTATTCTCCTCTGTAAGAAGGGATTTGCTTTATTCCAGCTCTTCTTTCCAGCTCTCGGCGCGCTTTTGCAGCGTCACCGTGTTCAGCTGGGAGAGATAGACGATCTGCTTATGATAGGGGTGGTCGCACAGCAGGAAGGAGCGGGGGATATCCTCGCACACGGAGATGACCTGTCCCTCCGCCTCCGCGCCGTCCAGAAAACGACGGGTGTGCTTGGAGTAGGTGGTGTTATCCAGATCGAAGATGCCGATGATGCGCTTTTCCTCCACGGTGACGCTTTGTCCGATGTGCAGATAGGGCATCACAGCACCTCCCCGTTTTTCACGTGAAACACCTTGCCGGTCAGCAGGGTATCCAGCCGGTCATTCTCGCAGCAGGTAATGAACACCTGTCCTCCGGCGATGCGGTTCAGGACATACTCCTGCCGCAGAGGATCAAGCTCGCTGAGCACGTCATCCAGCAGCATGACGGGATATTCACCGAAGGTGTCCTTGTGAATTTCCCGCTCTGCCAGCTTCAGAGCCAGTGCCGCCGTCCGCACCTGCCCCTGTGAGCAGTACTGCCGGGCGCTGTGGCCGTTGACAGATACCTCGATATCGTCCTTATGAGGCCCGCTGAGACACAGACGGGAGGCGATCTCGGCGGCGTAGTGGCTCTGCTGATGGTCCATCAGCTGTTGGGCGATCACCGCCTGTTCTGCCAGCGGATCGGTGACAGTCTTGACGGTCTTGTAGGCAAGGGTCAACTCCTCGCGGCCGCCGCTGCATTCGGCGTGAGCCTGCGCGGCATACTGCCGCAGCTTTTCGCAGAAGGACGCCCGATACCGGATCAGCACCGCGCCCACCAGACAGAGCCGCTGGTTGAACTCCGGCAGGGTATCCAGCAGACCGGGAAATTCCTCGCTGTCCCGCAGGATGCGGGTCTTGTGCTCGTAAAGGCGGCTGTATTCTGCCAGCGCCTCGGCATACCGAGGCCGCAGCTGGCACAGGGAGAGATCCATGAACTTCCGCCGTGCCGCCGCGCCGTCACGGATGAGGAACAGATCCTCCGGCGCAAAGAACACCGTGTGCAGCACGTCACTGAGAGCGGCGGCATTTTTCGCGGTCACGCCGTTGACGGTCATTTTCCGCTTTCTGCCGCGGGTCAACTCGATGTGGGTCACAAACTCCCGGTCACGGGACAGGATGCGGCCCTCCAGCACCGCGCCCGGCGCGTCAAAGCCGATCAGCTCCTTGTCGGCGTGAGTACGGGGCGACTTGCCGCAGGAGAGATAGACCACCGCTTCCAGCAGGTTGGTCTTGCCCTGGGCGTTTTCGCCGTAGATCACGTTGCAGTCGGAATCGAAGGTCAGGCG
>ENA-OUQF01002127-OUQF01002127.1-human-gut-metagenome-genome-assembly--contig:-NODE-2127-length-10497-cov-4.635127_pt1 | contig 10497 bp, 6 predicted proteins | sample MGYA00237947_ERZ548826 | MGnify/ENA primary metagenome ERZ548826 (study PRJEB26490, sample SAMN05194701) | human gut metagenome | biome: terrestrial biome; feature: human-associated habitat; material... | reverse complement strand
GGCCATGGCGGATTATGTCGATCGGTATTCCGAGTCCGGTGATCTGATCCTTACCCTTGGCTGCGGCGATGTTTATAAATGTGCCCGCATGATCCTGCACCACGAATAACTTTTCCAGAGGCTCTCCCTTCGGCGGGGAGCCTCATTCTTTTTCGTTGTGCATTTACTACAAAATATCACGCAAAACTTCGTCAATATATTAGCGTGTCCCCAAAATGTGACCAATTTGTAAAAAAACACTTGCATTGTTCCGCTAACGGTGCTATAAATGTGACAACAGAATAAAGCCAATTTGGTAGAGGTTGCGGGTTTCATCAGTAACCATCCCCATACGGTCCGGGAGACCGGGGAGGGAGAAAGGGAAAGCCGCCGAAGCGAAAGGCTCCCCCGAGAGCATTTACGCTGGGACGCAGCAGAATATGCTGCGGACTGTCACTTCAGTAAGTGGAGCGCTATCGGAGTATATAGAAGATATAAGAGTTTAATTATGTAATTTGTATTTAGAGTTATATAGAGGACATAAATGAAGTGTTGAATGATCTGAAAATACGGATGTCCTGCTTATAAGATGATATATGCCATGAGCAATCCACGCAGAGGAAATTGTTCATGGTATTTTTTTGGAAAAAAACGAAGGAGAGAGTTATGAGAAAAAGAAAAAAATTACTCTTTGCCGTACTCACCTGCCTCATGATCTTTGCATGCGGTGCAATTACCGTATTTGCGGCAGATGGAGGAAAAGAGTATGTACCAAAGATGTATTCATCATTCTGGGCACTAGTACCCCCAATTGTGGCAATTGGTCTTGCACTGATCACGAAAGAAGTGTATAGTTCCTTGTTTGTCGGAATTGCGATCGGAGGAATCTTCTGGTCTAATTTCCATTTTGAAAAGGCAGTATTGCATATATTTGAAGATGGAATCGTAGGAGTACTGACAGATAGCTATAATATGGGAATCCTGGTATTCCTGGTTATTCTTGGAATTATGGTCTGCATGATGAATAATGCAGGAGGTTCGGCAGCATTTGGGCGTTGGGCTAGTATTCACATCAAGACAAGAGTTGGGGCACAGCTTGCAACGATCGTGCTTGGAATACTGATCTTTATTGATGATTATTTTAACTGCCTGACAGTTGGAAGTGTTATGCGTCCGATCACAGATAAGCACAATGTATCACGTGCGAAACTGGCGTATCTGATCGATGCGACAGCGGCACCGGTATGTATCATCGCTCCAATCTCATCATGGGCAGCGGCTGTAACAGGATTTGTAAAAGGTGAAGATGGATTTTCTATTTTTATGCGTGCGATTCCGTATAACTATTATGCTTTACTCACAATTCTTGCAATGGTTTTGATCGTAGTGCTTAAGATTGATTATGGCCCGATGAAATTACATGAAGATAATGCTGTAAAGGGTGATATCTATACTACACCGGACAGGCCATATGCAAATGATGAGAATGAGATCGTAGAAGAAAAGGGAAAAGTGATCGATCTGGTATTCCCGATAGTGGTCCTGATCATTTTCTGCATCTGCGGTATGCTTTATACAGGAGGCTTCTTTAGTGGAACAGGCTTTGTTAAAGCATTTTCGGCAAGTGATGCATCGGTAGGTCTGATGCTTGGAAGTTTCTTCGCATTGGTTGTTACGGTTGTATTCTATGCACTTAGAAAAGTACTTAAGTTCCGTGAATCTATGGAATGTGTTCCGGAAGGATTCAAGGCTATGGTACCTGCAATCCTGATCCTGACATTTGCATGGACATTAAAAGCAATGACAGACAGTCTTGGCGCAGCAGAGTATGTGGCTAATGTTATGCAGTCCGCAGCTGGAGGATTATTAAACTTCCTGCCTGCAATTATCTTCCTCGTAGGATGCTTCCTTGCATTTGCAACTGGAACATCATGGGGAACATTCGGAATCCTGATCCCGATCGTAGTAGCGGTATTCCAGGGAACGAACGAGACTATGATGATCATCTCTATCTCAGCTTGTATGGCGGGAGCTGTATGTGGAGATCATTGTTCGCCTATTTCGGATACAACGATCATGGCATCCGCGGGAGCGCAGTGTAATCATGTCAACCATGTAACGACACAGTTACCGTATGCGGCAACCGTTGCAGTTGTTTCCTGCATTACTTATGTAATTGCCGGATTTGTTCAGAATGCATTGATCTGTCTTCCGATCGGTATGGTACTTCTGGTAGCAGCTTTACTGCTCATGAAGAAGAGAACAGAAAGCCATTCATAAATGATTTGTTAAAAAATTAAAATTAGCAGAGACTTCAAAGACTCTTTGCCTTGCATAAAAGTATGTGGCGCAAAAGTTGCTTTGGAGTCTTTTTTTGATAGGTGCAGAATAATAAGAAAGGTGTTATAATATCTTGCATGAGTGGCAATTATTCCAGTAGATATATTGCGGGGCAGAAGAATCTTCTGCTTTGGGGAAATGGAAGATTGCAGACGAAAGGAGAACATAGAAATTCATGAGTGTAAAAGACTTAAGTGCTTACGAATTAGTAAAGGAAGAAGATTTAAAAGGGATCAAATCCCACGGAATGCTGTTAAAGCATAAGAAGAGCGGGGCAAGGATCTTACTGATAGAAAATGATGATGACAACAAGGTATTCAATATCGGATTCCGTACACCGCCGTCAGACAGTACCGGAGTACCACATATCATGGAACATTCCGTACTGTGTGGATCTAAGAATTTCCCGGCGAAGGATCCGTTCGTAGAACTGGTAAAGGGTTCACTGAATACATTTTTAAATGCAATGACTTATCCGGATAAGACGGTTTACCCGGTAGCAAGCTGCAATGATAAGGATTTCCAGAATCTGATGCATGTATATATGGATGCGGTATTCTATCCGAATATTTATCAGCATGAAGAGATCTTCCGTCAGGAAGGCTGGAGCTACAAGATGGATTCTCTGGAAGATGATCTGGCTTACAACGGTGTTGTATATAATGAGATGAAGGGAGCATTCTCTTCACCGGAAGGTGTGCTGGACAGAGTGGTATTGAATACACTGTTCCCGGATACCTCATATGCGAACGAATCTGGCGGGGATCCGGAAGTGATTCCGGAACTTACGTATGAGCAGTTCCTGGATTTCCACAGAAGATATTATCATCCGTCAAACAGTTACATTTACCTGTATGGAAATATGGACATGGAAGAAAAATTAAACTGGCTGGATCAGGAATATCTGAGCAAATTCGACTATGCGCCGGTAGATTCCAAGATCCGCTATCAGGAACCATTTGATAAAGTAATCGAAAAAGAGATGCCATATTCCATAGCAAGCGATGAATCAGAAGAGGATAATACTTACATTTCTTACAATAAAGTCATTGGAACAAGCCTGGATGAGAAGCTGTATCTGGCATTTGAAGTATTGGATTATGCATTGTTATCTGCACCGGGAGCACCGCTTAAGAGAGCACTTACGGATGCCGGGATCGGAAAAGACATTATGGGATCGTATGACAACGGAATTTACCAGCCGATCTTTTCTGTCATTGCGAAGAATGCGAATGTAGAACAGAAAGAAGCATTTGTGAAAGTAATCGAGGATACATTAAAAGATATTGTTGAAAATGGAATGGATAAGAAAGCTCTCGAAGCCGGAATCAATTATAATGAGTTCCGTTACAGAGAGGCGGATTTCGGAGGTTATCCGAAGGGACTAATGTACGGACTGCAGATTATGGACAGCTGGTTATACGATGACGAAAAACCATTTATCCATATCGAAGCGCTGGATACATTCGAGTTCTTAAAGGCACAGGTCGGAACAGGATATTATGAAGAACTGATCCGCAAATATCTGTTAGAGAATACGCACGGTGCGATTGTGCTGATCAAGCCGGAAAAAGGACGTACTGCAAGAATGGACAAAGAACTTCAGGAGAAGTTGCAGGCATACAAAGAAAGTCTTACAGAAGAAGAAAGAAAAGAACTGGTAGAGCGTTCCAATGCATTAGAGGCATATCAGTCAGCACCGGATGCAGTAGAAGATCTTGAGAAGATCCCGGTTCTTTCAAGAGAAGATATTTCAAAAGAGATTGAGCCAATCATCAATGAAGAAAAAAGAATCGCAGATGTACCGGTAGTTTATCATGAGATTGAGACAAATGGCATCGGATACGTGGATGTGTTATTCGATATGTCAGGTGTGGAAGAAGCAGATCTTCCGTATGTCGGAATCCTGCAGGGAGTACTTGGAGTCATTGATACCGAGAATTATAAGTACGGAGAACTCTTTAATGAGATCAACGTGCATACCGGCGGTATCGGAACATCACTGGAACTGTATACAGACATTTCCAAAGTGCCGGAAAAAGAATTCAAAGCAACATTTGAAATCAAAGGAAAGGCATTATATCAGAAGCTGCCAGTCGTATTCCGGATGATGGAGGAGATCCTGACACGTTCAAAACTGGGAGATACCAAGAGAATCAGAGAGATTCTTGCGATGCAGAAGTCAAGACTTCTTATGAAATTCCAGTCATCCGGACATACAACAGCAGTGCTTCGTGCGATGTCTTATGCATCTCCGTCATCTAAGTTAAAAGACATGACAAGCGGTATCGAGTTCTATGATAAGATCGCTTATATCGAGGAACATTTTGAAGAAGAAAAAGAAGTATTGGTACAGAAGCTTCAGATGCTGGCTCATAAGCTGTTCCGTGCAGACAATATGATGATCAGTTACACGGCTGCAAAAGAGGGCCTGAACGGCATGGAAGAGCTGGTAGAAGGTCTGAAGAAAGCAATGTTCGAAGATCCGGTGGAAGATACCAGATGCGTACTGCACTGTGAGATGAAGAATGAAGGATTCAAGACTGCTTCCAAAGTTCAGTATGTGGCAAGAGTCGGCAACTTTATTGATAACGGGGCAGATTATACGGGTGCATTGCAGATCTTAAAGGTGATCTTAAGCTATGATTACCTGTGGCAGAATGTCCGTGTCAAAGGCGGCGCTTATGGATGCATGAGCGGATTCAGCCGTACCGGAGAGGGCTATTTCGTATCTTACCGTGATCCGAACCTGGAAAGAACGATGGAAGTTTACGAAGGCATTGCCGATTATCTGAGAAACTTTACCGTCAGCGATCGTGATATGAATAAATATATTATTGGAACTATGAGTAATATTGACCAGCCGATGACACCGTCTGCAAAAGGAGACCGTTCGTTCAATCTGTACATGAATAAAGTCAGTGCAGAGACAATCAAGAAAGAGCGTCTGCAGATCCTTGAGGCAGGACAGGAAGATATCCGGAAACTGGCGGATGTCGTAGAGGCAGTGATGAAAGCCGAACAGGTCTGCGTGATCGGAAGCGAAGAGAAGATAGAAGAAGCAAAAGCTATGTTTAAAAATGTGACGACATTTTAGTTGTCTTCAACAGATAAAAGAACAGGAGAAAATATGAAAAAGGATTATAAATCAGGATTCGTAACATTGATCGGTCGTCCAAACGTTGGAAAATCAACTCTGATGAACCAGCTGATCGGACAGAAGATCGCGATTACATCGAATAAACCACAGACGACACGTAACCGTATCCAGACCGTACTTACAACAGATGACGGTCAGATTGTGTTCGTGGATACACCGGGAATCCATAAAGCAAAGAACAAGCTTGGGGAGTATATGGTCAATGTGGCAGAACGTACATTGAATGAAGTTGACGTGGTGCTCTGGCTGGTAGAGCCGACAACATTTATCGGAGCAGGTGAACAGCATATCATCAGCCAGCTTAAAAAGGTAAAGACACCGGTCGTTCTGGTCATCAATAAGATCGACAGCGTGAAGAAGGAAGAGATTCTTCCTTCAATCGCTGCGTACAAAGATGTCTATGACTTTGCAGAAATCGTTCCGGTATCTGCGAGAAACGGTGACAATACCGATGAGCTTGTAAAAGTGATCATGAAATACCTTCCGTACGGACCACAGTTCTATGATGAAGATACCATTACAGATCAGCCGGAGCGTCAGATTGTGGCCGAACTGATCCGTGAAAAAGCACTGCACTGCTTGCAGGAAGAGATTCCGCACGGTATCGCAGTTGCCATCGACAGTATGAAAGTCAGAAATAAAGTGATGCACATCGATGCAACAATTATCTGTGAGCGCGATTCACACAAGGGGATAATTATTGGTAAAAAAGGAAGTATGTTGAAAAAGATCGGAAGTACTGCACGTTATGAGATCGAGAAAATGCTGGATCAGCAGGTCAATCTCAAGCTCTGGGTCAAAGTAAAGAAAGACTGGAGAGACAGTGAATTCCTGATGAAAAATTTTGGATACCGCGAGGACGAATAAAAAGCAGTATCTATGGGAGAACCTAATCTTGGAGCATTAGAAAAAATATGCCCTGGCAAAGGATGAGGTGATCATATGGAAGAGTACTGGGACAGATTCGTCACAACGGGAAAGATAGAAGATTATCTGTATTATAAGGGAATGCGTATCTGTGAGGAGACGATGAACAGATACAAAGAAGGAGATACAATTGGTAAATCAGATTACACTGACTGGCATGATACTGACAGCAGCACCGATAGGTGAATATGACAGACGAGTGGTAATACTGACCAGAGAAAGAGGGAAAATCTCGGCATTCGCACGTGGTGCAAGAAGACCGAACAGTGCACTGATGGGAGTGACGAGCCCTTTTTCATTTGGAGAGTTTACTGTATATGAGGGGCGGACATCTTATACGCTGGTGTCGGCCTCTGTTTCCAATTATTTCCAGGAATTGCGTACGGATGTAGAAGGTGCCTATTACGGATTCTATTTTATGGATCTGGCCGGGTATTATGCAAGAGAAGCGAACGATGAGACCGAGATGCTGAAGCTTCTGTATCAGACGCTCCGGGCACTGACGAACATACATATCCCGAATGAACTGATACGGTGCATTTACGAATTGAAGACCATTACCGTGAACGGGGAAGGACCGCAGGTGATGGAATGTATTATGTGCGGGGACAGAGAGCGGGAGAAAGTGTTCAGTATACGGCGGGGTGGTGTGATATGCACGCAGTGTGCCGGACATATTTCCGATGGAATCCGGCTGCTTCCGTCGACATTATATACACTGCAGTACATCGTGTGTTCTCCGGTTGAGAAACTATATACTTTCGTGGTAAAAGAAGATGTGCTGAAAGAACTGAAGAAACTTACAAAAGCATATCTGGATGAATATCTGGGAAAACGCTTCAAATCATTGGAGATATTGGAAACAATTGTGCGATAAGGCTTGAAAACAAAGAGGGCAGACGCTATAATTAAATTCAATTACGAATATTTTGAGAAGGTGAGGATGAAAAAATGGCAGAAAAGACTATGGATAAGATCGTTTCATTGGCGAAAGCAAGAGGATTTGTATATCCGGGATCTGAGATCTATGGCGGGCTTGCGAATACATGGGATTATGGTAATCTCGGAGTAGAATTGAAAAACAATGTAAAAAAAGCATGGTGGAAGAAATTCATTCAGGAATCTCCGTTCAATGTAGGTGTGGACTGTGCGATCCTTATGAACCCACAGACATGGATCGCAAGTGGACATCTCGGAGGATTCAGTGACCCTCTGATGGATTGTAAACAATGCCACGAGCGTTTCCGTGCGGATAAAGTCATCGAAGATTATTGTGCAGAGAATAACATCGAACTGGATGGTGCGGTAGATGCATGGACACAGGAGCAGATGAAGAACTTTATCGATGAGAATCAGATTCCATGTCCGACATGTGGAAAGCATGACTTTACTGATATCCGTCAGTTCAACCTGATGTTCAAGACATTCCAGGGAGTAACAGAGGATGCGAAGAATACGGTATATCTCCGTCCAGAGACTGCACAGGGAATCTTCGTAAACTTCAAGAATGTACAGCGTACCTCTAGAAAGAAACTGCCATTTGGTATCGGACAGATCGGTAAATCATTCCGTAATGAGATCACACCTGGTAACTTCACATTCCGTACCAGAGAATTCGAACAGATGGAACTGGAATTCTTCTGCAAACCGGACACAGACCTTGAATGGTTTGATTATTGGAAGAAGTTCTGTCTGAACTGGCTGTCTGTATTAGGACTGAAAGATGATGAAGTACGTTACCGTGATCATGATAAAGAAGAGCTTTCTTTCTACAGTAAAGCAACAACAGACGTTGAGTTCTTATTCCCATTCGGATGGGGAGAACTGTGGGGAATTGCTGATCGTACAGATTATGACTTAACACAGCATCAGAATGTATCCGGACAGGATCTGACATACTTTGATGATGAGACAAAGGAAAAATACATCCCATACGTTATCGAGCCGTCACTCGGTGCAGACCGTATGGTACTTGCATTCCTTTGCAGTGCTTATGATGAAGAAGAGATCGGAACAGAGGAGAAGCCTGATACACGTACGGTTCTTCACTTCCATCCGGCACTGGCACCGGTTAAGATCGGTGTGCTTCCGCTTTCTAAGAAGCTGAATGAAGGCGCAGAGAAAGTATTTGCACAGTTAAGCAAGAAATACAACTGCGAATATGATGACCGTGGAAATATCGGAAAACGTTACCGTCGTCAGGACGAGATCGGAACACCATTCTGTGTAACATACGATTTCGATTCTGAAGAAGACGGAGCAGTAACTGTCCGTGACAGAGATACCATGGAACAGGAAAGAATCAAGATTGAAGATCTGGATGCTTACTTTGAGAAGAAATTCGAGTGGTAAGAATCAGAAAATTGAAGCATAAGAGATAAAACAAGAGACCGTGGAATCGGCTATGTATGCCAAAGTGCATGCATGGCGGTTTCACGGTCTTTTTTTATATATGCAGGTATGTAGAAATTTATTTGTGCATAATGTACAAAAAAATAAAATATAAAATAAAATATTGATTTAAAATAAATGAAAGAGTATATTTATAGAAAAGACTTCATTCATTATTCGTAAAATCTATAAGTAAGGAGGAAAGACTTTGGATAAACTGAATAATATCGTATTACTGATTCAGCATTATCTGGCAGATTATATTTTGATCATTCTGCTGTTAGGAGGAGGTGTTATATTTACGATCCGGCTCGGATTTATCCAGATACGTGGATTTAAGGCCGGGTGGAAAAGAACGTTTGGCGGACTGTTTTCGAAAAAAGGAACGGCGGGAAAAGACGGTATGTCATCATTTCAGGCACTTGCAACGGCTATTGCAGCACAGGTAGGAACGGGGAATATTGCAGGAGCGGCAACAGCATTGGCAATAGGCGGACCGGGAGCGATTTTCTGGATGTGGATTGCGGCATTTCTTGGAATGGCGACCATTTTCGGAGAAGCTATTATGGCTCAGAAATATAAGCATGTAGGAAAAGACGGGCATGTAACAGGCGGACCGGTTTATTATATCCAGGCGGCTTTCAAAGGTACTTTTGGAAAAATCCTGGCAGCTGTCTTTTCTGTTCTGATCATTTTTGCACTGGGATTTATGGGAAATGCGGTACAGTCCAACTCGATAGCGTCAGCATTTCATACTGCATTTGGTATACCACAGATAGTGGTGGGGATCATTATAGCGGTTATCGCATTGTTTGTATTTGTCGGAGGAATTTCCAGAATTGCAAAAGTTACAGAGACGATTGTTCCAATCATGGCATGTTTTTATATTATCGGATCACTGATTGTAATCTTTGCAAACTTTAAAGAAATCCCATATGCATTTTATTCTATCGTTGTAGGTGCTTTTAAACCGTCTGCAGTCAGTGGCGGAGCAGTGGGAGCAACGGTAAAGCTTGCACTCACAAAAGGTGTGGCAAGAGGACTGTTCTCGAATGAAGCAGGTATGGGATCGACACCTCACGCACATGCGGTAGCGAAAGTAGAACATCCGGTAGAGCAGGGATTTGTAGCAATGATCGGTGTATTCATTGATACCTTTGTAATTCTGAATCTGACGGCACTGGTGATTATTACAACACAGTCGATTCCGACAGGGCTTACAGGTACAGCGCTCAGCCAGTATGCATTTTCGAGTGTATTCGGAAAATTCGGTAATGTATTTATTGCAATCTGTATGTTCTTTTTCGCATTTTCGACGATTATCGGATGGTATTTCTTTGGGCAGGCCAATGTGAAATATTTATTTGGAAAAAATGCAGTAAAGCCGTATGCGGTTCTGGTTTCGCTCTGTGTATTGTTAGGTTCACTTGCACAGGTTGATTTGGTATGGAATATGGCAGACTGTTTCAATTCATTGATGGTAATTCCTAATATTCTTGCATTGTTCTTCCTGAGCAGCCAGATGAAAGAACTGCATGACGATTACTATCATAATTTCTTAAAAAATAAAAAGGAATTTAAATAAAAGTTGTATAATAAAAGTACAATATAATTAGGTTATTTGAAGTGGACAATAGTGCCATCCACACACCTTTAAAAGGTCAAAAGAGATGCAGGATTTGGTACACCTGCCAAATCAC
>ENA-OUQF01002126-OUQF01002126.1-human-gut-metagenome-genome-assembly--contig:-NODE-2126-length-10501-cov-4.496554_pt1 | contig 10501 bp, 10 predicted proteins | sample MGYA00237947_ERZ548826 | MGnify/ENA primary metagenome ERZ548826 (study PRJEB26490, sample SAMN05194701) | human gut metagenome | biome: terrestrial biome; feature: human-associated habitat; material... | reverse complement strand
TACCAAATGTGTTAAAGAATTTTTCATATTGCTCTCTGTCAGTTTTTAACATATTTTGTAATTCTGATTTTATCTTATTTTCAAGATTTTTAGCTATGATTCTTAATTGTCTATCATGTTGTAACATTTCTCTTGAAATATTTAAAGATAAATCTGGGCTATCTACTAATCCTTTTACAAATCCAAAATAGTCTGGTAATAATTCACTGCATCTATCCATTATTAATACACCATTTGAATATAATTGAAGTCCTTTTTCGTATTCTTGTGAATAATAATCATATGGTAAATGTGATGGTATATATAATAATGCATTATATGTGAATTGCCCTTCTACTGATGAATGTATTACTTTTAATGGTGGCATAAAATCATTGAACTTTTCTGTATAAAAACTGTTGTATTCTTCTTTGGTTACTTTGCTTTTTTCTTTTTTCCAAATTGGAATCATACTATTTATAGTTTCTGTTTCTATCTCTGTTTCATATTCATTTTCTGTTCCTTCTTTTTTGTGTTGATGTTCTATGTCCATTTTTATTGGATATCTAATATAGTCTGAATATCTTTTAATTAATCCTTGTATTTTGTATTGTTCTAAGAATTCACTATATTTTTCATCTTCATTATCTTCTTTTATGTGCAATGTTATTGTAGTTCCAATATCTTCTTTTTCACATGGTTCTATTGTGTATCCTTCTGCCCCTGTTGATTCCCATTTATGTGCTTGCGCTTCATCAACTGACTTACTTTCTACAGTTACTTTATCACTTACCATAAATGCTGAATAGAACCCAACTCCGAATTGTCCTATGATATCAATATCTTCTTTTTTCTCGTTTGCTTCTTTAAATGCTAATGATCCACTTTGCGCAATTGTTCCTAAATTGTTCTCAAGTTCTTGTTCTGTCATTCCACATCCATTGTCTTTTATTATTATTTGACGATTTTCCTTGTCAATTTTTATTTTGATTTCTAATTTTGATGTGTCTACATTTAAATTTTTGTCTGTTAGTGAACGATATGCTAGTTTGTCTATCGCATCACTTGCATTTGAGATTAGTTCTCTTAAAAATATTTCTTTGTTTGTATAAATTGAATTTATCATTAAATCTAGTAGTCTTTTTGACTCTGCTTTAAATTGTTTTGTTTCCATATTAAAACACTCTCCTTTGATATTGCTATTATATATCTATATTTTAGCAATGTCAATAAGAGAGTGCTAGTTTTCACAAACTTTTCACATTTATTAAATTTTATAATCCCATAATAGCTGTAGCAATATTAAAATACACTAATACAGAAAGAATATCAACAATAGTAGTAATTAAAGGAGCAGCCATAATTGCAGGGTCCAATTTTAGTTTTTTTGCAAGCAAAGGCAATAAACATCCAATTGACTTAGACAATATGACAGTACTTGTTATACTTAATCCTACCGTGCATGCAATTTGTAAATTTTTATATTGTGCAAAAATCCTTAAACCATTAATTGCTGCTAATGATATTCCAACTATAACAGCTATTCTTATTTCTTTCCATAAGATTCTGAATACATCTTTTACCTCAAGTTCATCTGTTGCAAGACCTCTTATTATTAATGTTGAACTTTGTGAACCACAGTTACCACCTGTATCCATTAGCATTGGTAAAAATGCTACTAACAAAGGTACTGCAGCAAATGCATTTTCATACTTTGTTATGATTGTTCCTGTTATAGCAGATGAAAGCATTAATATAAGTAACCACACAATTCTATTTTTTGCATGTTTGAATACTGATGTTTCAAAGTAACTTTCTTCTGTTGGCGCCATAGCTGCCATTTTTTCGAAGTCTTCTTCTGCTTCATCTTGTAATACATTAATAGCATCATCTACTGTTACTATACCAACTAATCTATTCTCATTATCAACTACAGGTAAGGCATACAAATCATATTTATCAAATTTCTTAGCAACTTCCTCTTGGTCTTCTAAAGTATTTACAGATATTATGTTTGTTTCCATATTGTCCTCAATTAAACTTTCTTCTTTTGCTAAAAGCAAATCCTTTATACTAATAATTCCTTGTAATTTTCTGTTTTTTCCTAATACGTAACAAGTATATATTGTTTCTGAATCTGTACCTATTTGGCGTATCCTATCTAATGCTTGTTCTATTGTCATATTTTCTTTTAAATCTATAAATTCTGTAGTCATTATACTTCCAGCACTATCATCCGGGTATTTCAACAATTCATTTATTATTTTTCTATCATTTTTATCTACATTTTTCAAAATTCTTGTTACAACATTTGATGGCATTTCTTCTATTAAATCTACTGTATCATCCATAAACAATTCATCTAATACATTTTTTAATTCAGCGTCAGTTAAGTCTTTAATTAGTTTTTCTCTCATGTCTGTTTCCATATACGCAAATGCCATTCCTGCTTTTTCTTTTGACAAAAGTCTGAATAATATAACTGCTTGTTCTTTGTCAAGTTCATCTAGTATTAATGATACATCAGCACTTTTCATTTCTTTAAGTTCTTTTTTTAGTTGTGTAAATTGTTTGTTTTCAATTAATTCTTTTATTTCTTCTATATTCATTTTTCACCCTCCAATCTCATTAAAGTCCCATTATATGTGTCGCAACTTGGAAATACAACAATATTGAACACACATCAACAACGGTTGTAATTAATGGTGCTGCCATAATTGCAGGGTCTAATTTTAATCTTTTTGCAAGCAAAGGCAATGTGCAACCTATTACTTTAGAAACAATTACAGTGGCAATTAATGTAATACTTAAAACAATTGCAAGTTGCATATTTTTATATTGAATCATTATTCTTATCATATTTACAATTGCTAAAGCGATTCCCACTACAATTGCTACTCTAACTTCTTTCCAAAGTACCCTAAATACGTCTTTTAATTTTATTTCATCAGTAGCAAGTCCACGAATTATAAGTGTTGAACTCTGTGAGCCACAATTTCCACCAGTTCCCATTATCATAGGAATAAATGCTACTAATATTGGAACTACTGCAAACGCATCTTCATATTTTGTTAAGATATTGCCTGTAAATGCTGATGATAACATTAATATAAGCAACCACAATATTCTGCTTTTGGCATGCTTAAATACTGATGTTTGAAAGTATCCTTCTTCTGTTGGCGTTATTGCTGCCATTTTTTCAAAGTCTTCTTCTACTTCGTCTTGTATTACATTAATGGCATCATCTACTGTTATTATTCCAACTAGCCTGTTTTCGTGGTCTACAACAGGTAATGCAAAATAATCATACTTATCAAATTTTTTGGCAACATCTTCTTGGTCTTCTAGAGTATTTACAGATATTATATTTGTTTCCATTAAAGTTCCTATTTTTGTTTCTTTTTTACTTAATAATATATCTTTAATATTTATAAGACCTTTAAGTATTCTCTGTGAACTTAGAACATAACAAGTATAAATTGTTTCTGAATCTACTCCTATTTTTCTAACTCTTTTTAGTGCTTCTTCTGCAGTCATATCTTCTTTTAAATCAATAAATTCAGTTGTCATTATACTTCCAGCACTATCATCTGGATATTTTAACAACTCATTTATTTTTTTTCTATCTTCGTGAGAAATAGCCTTTAATATTTTAGGTACAACATTTGAAGGCATCTCTTCTATTAGGTCTACAGTATCATCCATAAATAATTCATCTAATACATTTTTTAATTCAGCATCTGTTAAATCTTGTATTAACTTTTCTCTCATGTCTGATTCCATATGTGAAAAGGTTTCTCCTGCTTTTTCCTTAGTTAATAACCTAAATACTATTATTACACTTTCTTTATCTTCTAGTTCATCTAATATCTCTGAAATGTCTGCACTATTCATTTCTTCTAATTTACTTTTTAATTCTGTAAATTTTTTGTTTGCTACTAATTCTTTTATTTCTTCTATTTCCATTTCTTTCCCCCTATTCATTTTTACATTAATTTGTTTTTATATTATATAAGAAATGGATTAAAAAAATAACGTATCAAAAAATGAGTAAAGAACTTTTCCTCACTTTTTGACCTATCATCATTTTATCCATTTTCAGCTTTGGATTTTCTCGCGGTTCTTCACTCATTTTCCTCACACTCCTTTTATATTATTATATTTTATTTTCTACCTATGTAGTAGTTTTTCTTGCCTCTTTTAATAATTATATATGTATCATCTATAAACATATCATCTGTTATTGTTGTTGCTATATCTGTAACTTTTTCGCCATTTATAGAAACTGCTCCACTTTGTGTAAATTCTCTTGCTTCTCTTTTGCTAGAAGCGGCTCCAGTGTTAACCAACATATCAACTATTCCTATATTACTTTCTACTTCTTTAATATCTTGTTCATCAAATAAGTCTGTAATATCTTGTTTAGTTAAGTTCTTGAACTCATTATTGAATAAACTTTGTGCTAGTTTTTCTGCTCTTTCATATTCGTCTTTTCCGTGTAGGAATGTTATAATTTCTCTTGCTAATGCCTTATGTGCTTCTCGTAATTCTGGATGTTCCGCATTTTTCTTTGCATATTCTTCAATTTTTTCTTTTGATAAGAATGTGTATATTTTTAAGTAATCTATTACCATACTATCTTCTACATTTATAAAAAATTGATATAATTTATAACTTGATGTTTTATTTTTATCTAGCCATAATGCATTTCCTTCACTTTTACCAAATTTCTTTCCTTGTGAATCTGTAACTAATGGCATTGTAAATCCATATACTTCATCACCTGTTGACCTTCTTATTAAATCAATTCCAGCTGTAATATTTCCCCATTGGTCAGAACCAGCACATTGTAGGTCAACTCCATTACATTCATGTAAATGTTTAAAGTCTAAGGCTTGTAATATCATATATGAAAATTCCGTATACGTAATTCCTGTATCAAGTCTTCTTCTTATTATATCTTTGTCTAACATATAATTCACATTAAAATATTTTCCATAATCTCTTAAAAAATCTATTACATTTATGTCTTTATACCAATCATTATTATTTACAACTTCAAATCCAAATATTTTTTCTACTTGTGCTTTTAAACATTCGAAATTGTGTTTTACTTGTTCTTTACTTATCATCGCTCTTTCCGTTGTAGGTCTTGGGTCTCCAATCATTCCTGTTCCTCCACCTACTAAAAGTATTGGATGATGCCCAGCATCTTTTAATCTTTTTGAGATTAAAAAGCTTGACAAATGTCCAACATGTAAACTGTCTGCCGTTGGATCTGTTCCTATATAGAATGTTAGTCCACCTTCATTTAATTTTTCTTCTAATTCAGGGCTTGATATATCTTTTATTAGTCCTCTCCACTTTAATTCCTCCACTAATGTCATTGGTATTACTCCTTTCAAATTCGCTAAAATACTATCATATTATAACATATTCTATCTTTTTTGGCAATTATTTTCAGTTGATTTTTTAGGTTGATTTTTTGAAAAATGCACCGTTGAGAACCGGTCCCAACGGTGCAAAAATCAAAAAAAGCCTGAATTTCAGGCTTTTTTCGAACACATTTACAAATTTACGAGATAGGTCTTAAAGTTATAGTCTCTAGGCCATAACTAATAGTCCAGAATGCGCTTTTTAAGCGTTTTTCTAAAATTTCCTGGGATTTTTTATTAATTACCTGCCTGATTTTTAACCATTTAATCCCGTTTTTTCTAAAAGTATAGTCTGCAATTTGGCGCATTGTATGTCTGTTTGCAATTATTTTCCGCGTTGCAAAATACTCTATCTTGCCGTTTTCAATGGCTTTTTCCAAGTACTCAAATTGTCTCTCAACAATTTCATTTGCTATCTCATCCATAATCTCGTATCGTGCTGCTTTAATTTTTGACCCACTTATCATTGTTACCTCCTAATAATTATTATAGACGTGGTTTCAAAGTTACTAATAAATCAATTATACCATATTATGTCATCTTATGCAATACATTGTATCGCAGATTTCAAGCTTTTTCTGTTATCATTTCTAAATATTCATTAAGTATCTCACGACGTTTTCTCAACTCTTTAGTAATACCTGCATCTGGTACTCTTTGCTGAAAAAAGTCTAACAAATCATCAAATTCCATTAACAAGCCATTAGTCTCATATTTAAGCTCCTCTTTATTGATATCCTGCTCGTCTCTCAGCCTCAAGCTAATTTCAAGCACTTCAGCAATTATTCTTAAATACTCTTCTTTAACTTTATTTGAGAATCGTGCCCGGCTTATCAACCATGCTACCATGCAAAGCAATGCTTGAATATTCAGTATAAAATTGATTGTTTCTGAATATGGCAAAATGCTTTTTATTACTGTTATTAGTAATATTACTGTCAACTCGATTATAGCATTTCTCTTCAAGTTCTCGTATTCTTCTTTTACTGATGTTCCCATTATAATCCTCCTTAATAAAAAAACGAACATCAACAGTTACAAAGAGTTCTTGACTCCACTAATCTATATATTACCATATTTGACATAATTTTTCAAGTTTTTTACTCAATTCTAGTACTATTTCAATTCCTTCAGAGCCTTTTCTGTGATTTTTTCCTTATCAAAAAATTTCACTAAGGCTATAATTAAAAATGTAAATATGAAAGTGATTAAATAAACAATTATACTTACTTTCCAATTTCCTTCTGAAAAATACTGTCCAACAATAGTAGAAGATATAATTGATGGAAATCTGCAAAATGTAGCAATAATTATAAATCTTATCGGTTTTATAGGAAAAAGTGCACCAATATAAGTAAGTAAATCCTTTGGAGTTCCTACTATTGCAAAACAGATAGCAAATATAAATTCAATATTTTTAGGTTTCTGAAAAACCTTGCTATTTTCAATCTTATCGATTTTCTCTTTTCCAAACGAATCATATATAAGTTCTTTTCCAAACTTTCTAATTATCCAGAATATTACAGTTGTTGTAAGTGCTACTGAAAATAAGATAAACAAAGTTCCACCCACAGCACCATAACACATTCCAGCAAGTATTTCTAATGGTTCTCCTGGTAATACAACCAAAAATATTTGTGCAAATTGCAACCCTAATAATGACAAGAATCCATACACTCCTGAATTGCTAACCTTTTCTTTAAATGCAATTTGTCCTTCATGTGTTGATAGATTTTTCATTACCGGAAACAAATATATCGTAAGTCCTATCATAAGAATTACAGTTACAATAAATATTATTATTCTTAGTATCTTTATTTTTTTATTTTTATTATTGTTCATTCTATATTCCTTCTTTTCTATATCTTATTAAATGTCAGTTCAACTTTAAATAAATCTCCATCAAGCTTTAGCTCAAACTTTCCATTTTGTAACTCGGTTAAATTTTGTGCAATAGAAATCCCAAGTCCGCTTCCCTCTGTAGTTCTAGCTTTATCTCCTCTTACAAATCTTTGCATTAATTCATCAGCAGAAATATTAAGTCTATCTTTTGATATGTTTTTTATTTCTATTTGCACCGTTGGGACCGGTTCTCTGCCGTGCATTTTTTGCACCGTTGGGACCGGTTCTCATCGGTGCATTTTATATCAACATATACTCTCGAGTTTTCTAGTGCATACTTTGAAATGTTGCTATATAAGTTTTCTATAATTCTATACATATATTTACTATCTGCCATAACATTAATTTCACTTTGTTTAGTATTAATTATAGTTTCTAGCCCTCGTTTCTTAAACTTATCTTCAAATTCACCTGTTGCCTGTTTTACAAGTTCTACTATATTAATTTTTTCCAAATTTAAAGATATATTTCCCGTTGATACTTTAGAAGCCTCTACTAAATCTTCTGTAAGTCTCTTTAATCTTTGAGATTTATTTTCTAATATTTCTATATATTCTTTTGCTTTTTCATTTTGGATATTTTCTTTTTTCAATAAGTCAACATAGTTGATTATTGAGGTTAACGGTGTTTTTATATCGTGCGAAACATTAGTTATTAGTTCAGCTTTCATTCTTTCACTTTTCATTCTTTCTTGAACTGCATTTTCAAACCCATTTGAAATATCATTTAAATATATTATTGAATTTTTGAATGTACTAGAAAATTCTTTAGCATCAAGTTCATTCTGATTGTCTCCTTCATATATTTCTTTTAATTTCTTCTCTATTTGTAAATACTCTTTAAAAATTCTTATTATCTTATATAAAACAAATCCTATTATCGTAAATATTATGACTGGCAACATTGAACTGTCTCCAAATAATGTTATTATCAAAATCAATGTAAATACTGTTAAACCCGCTGTAATTATTACTTTAGCTGTCGTATTCGGAGAATATATAAGGGTATTATAAATAGTTTCTATTTTTTTTATGATTTTTTTGCAAATATTTAACCACCAAATCAAAACTTTTCCTATGAATGATGTTCTTAAAAATTGCTTTGCTTTTACCCTTTTTATAATAGTTGTCATAGTAATCGCAACACAAATATATATAATAAAATATGCTGTTATAGCTATTGATGTTATTGCATTATAATCAGTTCCAACAAATTCTAATAATATAAATGGCATACAACTAATTAACATTGCAACAAAACATATTGCTTCTATTGGAATTCTATCAAAAGTATTAATCTCAACCGATTTTTTTTCATCTTCATCATGTCCAATTGCACTTGTCAAATATATAATCAATAATACCGTTAATACTGCACTTATTGGCATGATAACATATGAATTATTTGCAATTGGTTCAACCATTTTTAAAAATGTTGTCGCCATCTGCCTGTCGGAACTTGAGTTTAGCTCTTCTTTATATGAACTATACACCTCAAAATCATTTATATTTGCTGAAATATATTCAATGTATCTTCCATCTTTAAGCATTGTATCAGTTTTCGCTGTATCTGTAGTATAATATGTAATTATAAAATTATTTAAGTACTTATCTCCATATTGTTCCATACTTTGCGAATCTGTTTGAATCTTGCCATCTAAAATATTAACTTTTGAATCCGATGGAAGATTGTTCATCTGTTCTTTTATTTCGTTAATCGTATTAGCTGATATATTCGTAATCGCCTTATTTTTATAAATAATCAAAAAATTTATGTTTTTTAAGCTTGGATAATTCGTATACGTACTTTGTATATCGCCACTTGCTGAATAATTATTATATATATGATATATTTCCATCTCTTCGTCTTTTACACTATCATATAAACTATTATTATGTATTAAAATATCTGCAATATCTCTTAATGTCATCAAGTAGTTAAACGCAAATTGTTCAGATTTAAAATATTTTTCTTCATTAAGATAATCTGAATTTTTTATCGCAATACACATAATAGATATAATAAGTATTACTATTGATATTGATAATACTACATAGCTTACTGCTTTTAATAGCTTATTTCTTTTCATTTTTCCTCCCTCTGCACCGTTGGGACCGGTTCTCTGCCGTGCATTTTTTATTTTTGCACCGTTGGGACCGGTTCTCATCGGTGCAAATCTTCTATTTTATATCCGACTCCCCAAATAACTTTTAAATACTTAGGTTCTTTAGGATTTATCTCAATCTTTTCTCTTATGTGTCTTATATGTACTGCAATTACATTTTCTGCTGCATAACATTCTCCATCCCATACATTTGTATATATTTCTTCAATTGAAAATACTTTTCCTTTGTTTTGAGTTAAAAATTTTAATATGTTATATTCGGTAGGGGTTAGCTTGGCCTCTTTGCCGTCTACTATTACTTTTTTTAAATCGTCATTTATTACCAATTCTCCATTTTTTATAATATTTGTTTTTTCACTTTCAGAAGCGGTTTCATTTATCGAACTTCCTAATTTGGTATATCTTCTTATCAGTGCATTTACTCTTGCTATTAATTCTACGGGATTAAATGGTTTGGTAATATAATCATCTGCTCCATTATTTAATCCATTTATTTTGTCTATGTCTTCTGATTTTGCTGATAACATTATTACTGGTATGTTTTTGTCTTTTCTTATTTCTTCTAGTGTTTCTATTCCATCTTTTTTGGGCATCATTATGTCTAATATTACTAATTGTATTTCATTTTCTTTTATTTTCTCTAGTGCTTGTTCTCCGTCATATGCTTTTATTATTTTATAATTTTCTTTTCCTAAATATATTTCAATCGCTTTTACTATTTCTTTATCATCATCTACTACTAATATGTTATACATTTTTCTTCTTCCTTTCTTTTCTTTTCTATTATAACAGATTTTTATTAATAAAAAATAAAAAAATAGGTCTATCAATTATTTCAAATATAGTTATTATTACAATTCTAAATCAATTATTAAAAAGAATATTGCAAAGACCAAGACCAACTGAATTTAGAATAGTTGAAGAAACAGGATATAGTTTTCCTTCGGGGCATTCAATGGTAAGCATGGCTTTTTATGGTTATTTAATATATTTGATTTATAGATATATAAAAAATAAATATGTGAAATGGACATTGATTACAATATTAAGCATATTAATT
>ENA-OUQF01002125-OUQF01002125.1-human-gut-metagenome-genome-assembly--contig:-NODE-2125-length-10503-cov-5.186447_pt1 | contig 10503 bp, 10 predicted proteins | sample MGYA00237947_ERZ548826 | MGnify/ENA primary metagenome ERZ548826 (study PRJEB26490, sample SAMN05194701) | human gut metagenome | biome: terrestrial biome; feature: human-associated habitat; material... | reverse complement strand
AACAAGTTGAAAGGAGTAAGAAATATGATTTATACAGTTACGTTTAATCCATCGCTGGATTACATCGTTTCAGTGGATGATTTTAAACTCGGACTTACAAACCGTACAAGCTCAGAACTCATGCTTCCAGGTGGAAAGGGAATCAACGTTTCTATCGTACTTAAGAATCTTGGAATTGAAAGTACAGCACTTGGGTTCATGGCAGGATTTACGGGAAAAGAAATAGCAAGAAGACTGGAAGAAGACGGAGTGACATCTGATTTCATCCAGATTGAAGAAGGAATATCAAGAATCAATTTAAAGCTGAAATCAATCGACGGAACAGAGATCAACGGAAGTGGTCCTGAGATTCCAAAAGACAAAGTAGAAGAACTGATGGACCGTCTGAATACGATGAAAGAAGGAGATATCTTATTCCTTGCGGGAAGTATCCCGGCGTCTATGCCGGATGATATCTACAGCCGGATCATGAAAGAGCTGAAAGATAAGGGAGTTATGATCGTCGTAGATGCGACAAGAGATCTCCTGATGAACGTTCTTAAGTATCATCCATTCCTGATCAAGCCAAATAATCACGAACTTGGTGAGATTTTCGGAGTGACTCTTAAGACAAGAGAAGAAGTCATTCCTTACGGAAGAAAGCTTCAGGAAAAAGGAGCGAGAAATGTACTGATCTCCATGGCGGGTGAAGGAGCGGTACTGATCGCAGAGAACGGAGAGGTCTACAGCTCACCGGCACCGAAAGGCACACTGGTCAATGGTGTAGGAGCCGGAGATTCCATGGTAGCAGGATTTATGGCAGGCTGGATGGAAAAGCAGGATTATGAGCATGCTTTCCATATGGGAGTCGCAACCGGAAGTGCGAGTGCATTTTCCGAATATCTGGCAACCAGACCGGAAGTAGAAGAAGTATATAAGCAGCTGGTGTAAGGCATAAAAGAGAGAAGTGTTGCAAAGAAAATATATTTATCAACAGGAGGGAAAATCATATGAGAATCACAGATTTGCTGGATGCAAGAAGTATTCTTTTGGATGCATCGCCAAAGAGCAAGAGCGAAGCGCTCGACCAGATCGTTGATCTCATGGTAAAGAGCGAAAAGATCAATGACAAAGAAGCATATAGAAAGCAGGTATATGCAAGAGAAGAAGAAAGTACCACAGGAATCGGCGAGGGAATTGCAATTCCACACGGAAAATGCGATGCAGTAACCAAACCGGGACTGGCAGCAATGGTAGTAAAGGACGGTGTGGATTTTGATTCACTGGACGGCGAACCGGTAACATTAATGTTCCTGATCGCAGCACCGAATACAGAAGATAACGTTCATCTGGAAGTGCTTAGTAAATTGTCAATGATGCTGATGGATGAGCAGTTTACAGAAGCTCTGAGAAATGCAACCTCTGCGGAGGAATTCCTTTCTATTATTGATAAAGCAGATGATGAGAGAGCTGACATTGATGAGCAGCTGGCAGATACAGGAAATGCAGAGAGTGATTTCAAGATTCTTGCAGTAACAGCATGTCCGACAGGTATCGCACACACATATATGGCAGCAGAAGGAATCGAGAAAGCTGCAAAAGCTGCTGACTGCTTTGTGAAAATCGAGACAAGAGGAAGCGGCGGCGCGAAAAATGTGCTGACAGACCAGGAAATTGCTGATGCGGATTGTATTATCGTTGCAGCAGACACACAGGTTCCGATGGATCGTTTTGACGGAAAGAAAGTAATCATCTGTCAGGTATCAGACGGAATCAGTAAAGCAGATGAACTGGTAGCTCAGGCGAAAGCCGGAAATGTTCCGGTCTTCCACGGAAACAATCCGGCTGCAGCATCTTCTTCTACAGGAAAGAAAAGCGGCGGTGTCGGACATCAGATTTACATGCAGCTGATGAATGGTGTTTCTCATATGCTTCCACTCGTTGTTGGCGGTGGTATACTGATCGCAATCGCATTTCTGATTGACGGATTGTGCGTAGATCTGAATGCACTTCCGGCTGATCAGAGAGCAAACTTTGGTATGATCACTCCGGTTGCAGCAGTATTTAAACAGATCGGTGGAACAGCATTTGGATTCATGCTTCCGGTACTTGCAGGATTTATCGCAATGGCAATCGGTGACCGACCGGCGCTTGCAGTTGGTCTTGTAGGCGGTATGATGGCAGCAAGCGGAAAATCCGGATTCCTCGGAGCTCTTGTAGCCGGATTCCTTGCAGGATATATCATTGTACTTCTTCGTAAAGTATGCGACAAGCTTCCGGATGCACTGGAAAAAATCGCACCAGTACTTATTTATCCATTGATCGGTGTTCTCCTGATCGGACTTGCGATGATGTTTGTAATCGAGCCAATCATGGGTGGAATCAACACAGGCCTGAATAATGCATTGACAGGTATGGGAGATTCAAGTAAAGTAGTATTAGGACTGATTCTTGGAGGAATGATGTCCATCGATATGGGTGGCCCGTTCAACAAGGCAGCTTATGTATTCGGTACAGCATCAATCGCAGCTGGTAATTATGATATTATGGCAGCAGTTATGGTTGCAGGAATGGTTCCGCCATGTGCCATCGCCCTTTCCACACTGCTGTTTAAGGATAAGTTTACAAAAGAAGAAAGAGATGCAGGTCCGACAAACTTTATCATGGGTCTTGCATTTATCACAGAAGGAGCAATCCCATTTGCAGCATCTGATCCGCTGCATGTACTTCCATCTTGTATCATCGGTTCAGCAATTGCCGGTGGAATGTCAATGCTGTTTGGATGTACACTGATGGCACCACATGGTGGAATCTTCGTATTCCCGGTTGTTGGAAATGCAGTAATGTATCTTGTTTCCCTCGTAGTAGGAACAGTCATCTCTGCAGTACTGCTTGGATTGCTTAAGAAGAAAGTTGCATAAAGTAACAAATATTTGGATGAAATGCCGAATATAAGAATCAGGACCGGGAGTCATGGATCAAGAAGCAGGCGCTTGAGATTCATGGCTTCAGGTCCTTTTTTAAAAGGAGATAATAAAAATGCTTACAGAACAGAGATATCAGATTATTTTGGATTTGCTGAAAGAAAAGAAAAGTGTTACGGCGACAGAACTGAAAGAGATTTTAGACACATCAGAGTCTACGGTAAGAAGAGATATTACTGCACTTCATAAAGCCGGAAAGCTTATCAAGGTATTTGGCGGAGCGGTTGCGCTAGAAGATGAAGGCACTGTCTCTGCTTATGAACCGACAGTTGAGCAGAAGAGCGAACTCTATGTGAAAGAGAAAAGAAAAATCGCTCAATATGCGGCAGAACTGATAGAGGAGGAAGACTTTATTTATCTCGATGCAGGAACAACGACAGGTTATATGATTGATGCTCTTGGACATACCAATGCAGTTTTTGTGACAAATGCTGTTTCACATGCACAGAGACTGGCAGCGAAGGGAATCAAAGTGTTTCTGATCGGCGGAGAACTTAAGAACTCTACAGAGGCAGTGATCGGTGCCCAGGCAATGAAAAATCTGCAGGAATATCATTTTACCAAAGGATTCTTTGGAGCAAATGGAATCACAAAAGCAGAAGGATTCACGACACCGGATGCGAATGAGGCTCTGGTGAAACAAACGGCGATCGAGAGATGCAGGAACAGGTTTGTCCTTGCAGATCATTCAAAATTCGGATCTATCAGTTCAGTGACATTTTCTGCTTTTGCGAATGCAAAGATTCTGACAGATTGCTGTCCGGCAGATTATCAGGAGATGGATTGTGTGATAGGGGTGGAAGAAAGCTCGTTAATTTGAGTTCATTTCTTAGTGGGCAAGGTGAAATAAAAATGGATACAAGTACTGAAAAACATAATTTTCCACATTCGAAATTAGAGAAAGAAGAGGATATCTTAGAGCAGTTGTGTATCTGGAAGACACAGAATATCTCATTAGATCTGGAACGAATCTGTCAGCATTTCAGAATGGAGAAAAGAGATATAGTGGTGTGTCTCAAGAGGATGCAAAAGGAAGGATATCTTGAAAAATTAATTGCAGGACAGGAGATACAATTGACAGATTATGGGCTATCTGTAGGAAATGATTGTATTTACCGGCATAATTCAATCAGTCAGATGTTACAGTTTATTGGTGTAAATGAAAAGACGGCAGACCAGGATGCATGTCGGATTGAACACATTGTAACCGATGAATCTACGAGAGCAATCTGCCAGTTTATCAATTATGAAAACATGTACTATGAGAGAAGAATAAGAAATTCAGAACTGACAGACCGTTATGAAAAAGGAAACTATATTTTTTCAATGCAGATGTATAGTCTGGAGCAACGCTGTCCTAGAAAATTAAAGAAGGAATATCATTGTTATTCCAGGAATGTAATTCTTGAAATAACAAAAAAGGGTTATTTTAAATTACAGAAAGTGAGCAGTCTGGGAAACAAAAGATTATGGTATAAGAACTATGATAAACAGTGGGTTTTAGCTGAACAAGGAGCACAAGGAGAACAGATTCCATCCAGAGTCTTTGAATTTATTATAAAGCCGAATGACAGAGTGATTGAGGGAAAACTTCTGATTGCATTTATGCCGGAGAATCAGACAGAACCGGAAGTGTGGGACTGTGGACAACTAGAAGTGGAAATATGGTAGAGGAATTGAGTCATGACCAGGAACCAGACAGTAGAAATTAATCATCTGACAGTATTACAAATTCAGTATCTGACAGAATTGGAACAACTGGAAAAGGGAAGAGGGACAATTGGTGCAGTTGCTACAAAATGTGGCGTAAAACATCCAACAGTAAGCCGATTCTTTAAAAGTTGTATAGAAAAAGGATATCTGACCGAAAGTCTTGAATTCACGGATAAAGGGAAAAAGATGCTCCGTTGGCATCAGAAAGTCCAAAAAGACGTTAGGGAGTATCTGGAACGCAGTGGGATTACAGAAGGAATCGATGATGTTCTGAAAGGAATGATCGAAAATATTGATTACAGAAGACTGGAAGAACTTACAAAAAGCCATATGCGAATCAATAAAGAAATTCGAATGCAAAAAGAACAGAATCAGATTAGAAACATAGAAGAACTTGTGGAGTATGGCAATCATCCAGTTGTGATTTCTATCCTGCAGACAGATGGGAGTCGTCGATCCATGGCAGAAAATGGATTCGAACCTCTCGGGATTGTGAAACGTAATAAAAGAGGCTGTTATCTCGAATTGACAATCAGAGAAATGCATGCGGTATCTCGGATTAATGGAAAACAGATGAAAGGGCATCTTACCTGTCTGAAATATTTGCAAGGGGATATGTATAAAATTGCAGATGTAAAGAACGGAAGGATAAAAATACCTTTGAATGCATGTGTTTTTCAGAATTTTGACCATGGAACGTTACGTGGAAATCTTTTGATTACTGTGTCCAGTTCGGTTGGAGAAGCACATATGCCAGAGAGTACAGCACGATTGATTTTTAAGCTTTAAGTGTTAAAAATGCGAGAGGTTAACAGATAATAGATTTGATAAATATGTCTTAAAAGAAGTAATGTATGTAAAATCAGGAGCATATAGTACTTCTTTTTTTATGGTATAATGCCGCTGTTTTACAATTTATTAACAAGTAAAAAGAAAAAAATATTGATAAAAATTATCAAATAATATGAAAAATAACGTATTTATAAGGAGATTAGAAAATGAAGATTTCGTACTTAAGGGTACGAAATAAGTGGAAAAATATTGACAATCAGAAAGAGTATAATATATATTTTAACAGGATAATAGTCATAACTAACAACAAATGGAAGAAACTAACCTTGCGCGTTCGGAAATGACCATCATTATCTTATAAATACAGATGAAAATAAGTGATAAAGGAGAGGTGTATGGAGAAGAAAAATAAAACGAGAAAAAATCCTTTAAAAATAGTATGGATTGTGTTTGGATTTCTTTGCCTGGGACTTGGTACGGTAGGAATTGTACTTCCTATCCTGCCAACCGTTCCATTTTATATGGCAACACTGTTTTGCTTTGCAAAGAGTTCCAAGAAGCTGCACGACTGGTTCATAGGAACGAATTTATATAAGAAACATCTGGATAGTTTTGTTCAGAAAAGAGCTATGACCATGGGAACAAAATGCAAGATTATCGGAATGGTAACAGCAGTTATGTTGATTGGTTTTATCTGCATGAAGAATGTACCGATTGGAAGAATCTGTATCGCAGTGGTTTGGGTATGTCATTTGTTATATTTCTTCCTGAAAATTCAAACGATAAAGCCTGGGGAACAGGAACTGGAGGCAGCAGAATAAATGGATTCAATCGAAAAGAAGCGGCAGAAGGAACAGCGCGTTGTGGAAGAAATGATCCGGCTGTACTGCCGGAAGAATCATAAGGAATATGACAAAACGACAGGAAAGATGTGTCCTTCCTGTCAGGAACTTTCGGATTATGCCAGACTCAGAAGCCAGAAATGTCCCTTTATGGAAGAGAAAACATTCTGTGCGAACTGTAAGGTGCATTGCTACAAGCCGGAGATGAGGGAGAAGATTCGGAAGGTTATGCGGTTTTCCGGACCGAGGATGCTTCTGTATCATCCGGCACTTGCAGTGTGGCATTTGATATGCAGTAAAAAAGAAGCGAAGAAATAAACAAAAGGATAAGATTTTTATGATTAAAACAAGACTGGTGGGACTTTTATCCCACGCAAAAAAGTATATTGTTTACACCATCCTGTGGCAGTGGGCAGCATTGCTCTCACAGGTGCTGGCAGTATTTACGATTGCTGACCTGTTGGAGCGCGTAGTCTATCGTGCGGTGACAGTGCCGGTGATTGAGAAGACAATCATGATCCTCGCACTGGTGGTGACCATACGATTTGTATGCGAACGGATGGGGGCAAGGTCTTCGTATCTTGCATGTGTAGATGTAAAGAGAATTTTAAGAGAAAAGATTTATGACAAGATGTTGAAACTGGGGGCATCCTACAGTGAGCAGGTATCTTCATCAGAAGTGGTACAGGTTTCGACAGAAGGTGTGGAGCAGTTGGAAACGTATTTTGGAAAATACCTTCCGCAGTTGTTCTACAGCCTGATTGCACCGTTGACATTATTTCTCATTCTTTGCAGAGTGAGTGTAAAGGCAAGTGTGATCTTGTTGATCTGTGTGCCACTGATCCCGATCTCAATCGTAGTGGTACAGAAGATCGCAAAGAGATTATTAAATAACTATTGGAGCATCTATACCGGATTGGGAGATTCCTTTCTTGAGAATTTACAGGGACTTACTACACTGAAAATCTATCAGGCAGACCAGCAGAAAGCAGACGAGATGGATGTGGAATCCCAGAACTTCCGCAGGATTACGATGAAAGTGCTGACTATGCAGCTCAATTCCACCAGTGTGATGGATATTGTGGCATATGGTGGAGCAGCGATCGGTATGGCAGTGGTTGTATCTGAATTCTTAAAGGGAAATATCAGTGTAGCAGGAACATTATGTATCGTTCTGCTTGCCAGCGAGTTTTTCCTGCCGCTCAGGCTGCTTGGTTCGTTCTTTCATATCGCAATGAATGGTATGGCAGCGAGTGATAAGATTTTCAAGATTTTAGATTTACCAGAACCACAGGCAGGAGAAAAAACACTGCCGGACGGAGCGTTAGATATTACATTAAAAGATGTTCATTTTTCTTATGAAGAGGACAGAGAAATTTTAAAAGGAATCAATCTGAATCTTCCGGCAGGAAGTTTTGTATCACTGGTTGGTGAATCCGGATGTGGTAAGAGTACAATCGCTGGAATGCTTGCAGCAAAGAACCGGGGATACAGCGGAGAAATCACCATCGGTGGTGTACCGCTTAACGAAGTGAATGAAACAAATCTGATGCAGAGGGTTGTTCTGGTTCGCCATAACAGTTATCTGTTCAAAGGTACAGTAGAAGAAAATCTGAAGATGGCAAAACCGGATGCAACGAAAGAAGAGATGGAAGCTGTTCTTCAGAAAGTCAATCTCTTAGGGTTCTTACAGACACAAGATGGCTTACAGACACAGTTGCTGGAAAAAGCAAGTAACCTGTCCGGAGGTCAGTGCCAGAGACTGGTGATTGCAAGAGCTTTATTAAAAGAAGACAGCAAGGTTTACATTTTTGATGAAGCTGCATCTAATATCGATGTGGAAAGTGAAGAACTGATCATGAATGTGATTCATGATCTGGCAAAGACAAAGACGGTGCTTCTGATTTCCCATAGACTGGCAAATGTTGTGAAGTCTGATAAGATTTATTTCTTAAAAGACGGAGAAATCAAGGAAAGCGGAAAGCATGAAGAACTGATGAGCCAGAATGGTGCGTACAGACATCTGTATGAAAGCCAGATGGCACTGGAAAACTATGGGAAAGGGGGAGTGGCATAATGAGTGAAAATACAAATACAACAAAACGTAGAAGTGCCATCCAGATCATGGGAAGTCTGATTGGTCTGGTAACCCCCCTGCTCCATATCATGCTGGCAGCAATCATCCTTGGAACATTAGGTTACTTGTGTGCAATCTTCCTGACGATACTGGCAGGGCAGGTCATCATACATGGACTTCTGACAGGGGGAGCCGGAATGATTGTTCCGGTGGACAATATGTGGTTAGTATTTACCCCGGTAAAAACGATTATCACAGTTATAATCGTAATTGCAGTGCTTCGTGGAATCCTACATTATATGGAACAGTATTGTAATCATTTTATTGCATTTAAGCTGTTGGCAATTATTCGCCACAAAGTGTTTGCTGCCTTACGAAAGCTCTGTCCGGCGAAGCTGGAAGGACGAGATAAAGGAAACTTGATTTCCATTATTACAACCGATATTGAATTACTGGAAGTGTTCTATGCACATACCATTTCGCCGATTGCGATTGCAACATTGACTTCTATCATTATGGTGGTTTTTATTGGAAGATATCACTGGTTGGCAGGTCTGCTTGCACTGGCAGCTTATCTTATTGTCGGTGTAGCTATCCCAATGTGGAATGGAAAACGTGGCAGTCAGAAGGGAATGGAATTTAGAACAAACTTTGGAGAACTGAATAGTTTTGTCCTGGATTCCCTACGTGGACTGGACGAGACCATTCAGTATGGACAGGGTGAAAAGAGAAGAGAGCAGATGAGCAAGCAATCCAAAAATCTTGCAGGAATGCAGGAATCATTAAGCAAAATGGAAGGCTCACAGCGTTCATTTACGAATATGGTTATCCTGCTTGCATCTTTTGGGATGCTGGCATTGACGATCTGGCTGTACGACAAAGGTGCGATGGGATTCGAGGGAATCTTAACCTGTACCATCGCAATGATGGGTTCTTTCGGACCGGTAGTAGCATTATCAAGCCTTTCCAACAACCTGAACCAGACACTGGCAAGTGGTGAGCGTGTCCTTTCTCTTCTGGAAGAGACACCGCTTGTGGAAGAAATTCCGGGTGATGTGGAAACTTCCAGTGCAGAGAGCATGGAACATGAATTTACAGGAGCAGAGGCAGAGAACGTAACATTTGCTTACAAGGTGAATGGCTCCGAAGGAGACAGAGAGGGTGGCCTGGGCCATGATAATGAGGTTATTTTAGATAACTATTCACTGAAATTACAGCCGGGTAAAATCACAGGGATTCATGGTGCGAGCGGTTCCGGAAAATCTACACTTTTAAAACTGCTGATGCGGTTCTGGGATGTGCAGGATGGAAGCGTATCGGTAGACGGTACAGATGTCCGCAAGATTCCGACCAGGCATTTAAGAGACATGGAAAGTTATGTCACACAGGAAACACACCTGTTCCATGATTCCATTGCAAATAATATCGCAATCGCAAAGCCGGGAGCATCCAGAGAAGAGATTATGGAAGCCGCAAAGAAAGCGTCTATTCACGATTTCATAATGACACTTCCGAAAGGATATGATACAGAAGTCGGAGAACTAGGTGATACGCTGTCCGGTGGTGAAAAACAGAGAATCGGAATTGCAAGAGCATTTCTCCATGATGCACCGATGATTCTGATGGATGAGCCAACCAGTAATCTGGACTCGCTGAACGAAGGAATCATTTTGAAATCATTAAAAGAATCCGCCAGAAAGAAAACCGTTGTCCTGGTATCCCACAGAGTGTCCACAATGAACGTGGCAGATGTGGTCTACGAAATGGAGAATGGAAGAATTTCATAGCTAAAACATTTGAAATAGCATCACTAAAAGCGGCATGGTAACAATAGAAAACAGTGTTGTAACAACATTGATCGCACTGGCATATTGAGAATCATTTCCGTATACTTGACACATCTGGGTTACAGTTGAGGCAGATGGAGTAATGATTGCAAGAAATACAATGAGCATGATTTTATCTCCATCTGCTGAAAAAGCAGCGAGATGGCTTAATTTAATTAAAATAAGTGCAAATATAGGTAATACGATTAACCGAAGAACAGAGATAAAATAAACTTTTTTATTTGTAAAAATCTGTTTCAGATCCATACCGGCGAAAAGCATACCTGTTA
>ENA-OUQF01002123-OUQF01002123.1-human-gut-metagenome-genome-assembly--contig:-NODE-2123-length-10528-cov-16.133868_pt1 | contig 10528 bp, 10 predicted proteins | sample MGYA00237947_ERZ548826 | MGnify/ENA primary metagenome ERZ548826 (study PRJEB26490, sample SAMN05194701) | human gut metagenome | biome: terrestrial biome; feature: human-associated habitat... | reverse complement strand
CGAGAATACCATCTTCTAAAAAAGGCGGCGAAGCCGCCACGAGAGCCCTGAACCTCGAACCCTGAACCAAATGAAAGCAACAAAAAAGGGGCTGCGAAGAAATGAATCCTCATTTCTTCACAGCTCCTTTTTATAGATCTTACATGCCAAATGGCCAAACAATCGGAATGACTACGAGGCAGACTACGAGGGAGATCACGCACATCGGAACGCCGATCTTTGCATAGTCGTTGAAGGAGAATCCGCCAGGTCCGAGAACGAGGGTATTTGGCGGAGTAGCCATCGGGGTGGCAAATGCGCAGGATGCAGCGATACCGAGAGCCATCAGTACCGGTTTCGGGTCAGCGCCGATGGACTGCGCGATGGAGATACCGATCGGTGCAAGCAGTGCAGCGGATGCGGTATTGGACATGAACTGGGTAAGAACGTTGGAGATCAGGAAGAGAACGGCGGTCAGAACGTATGGGTTCGGATTCGTGCCCATCATGCTGACGACGGTATCAGCGATCAGCTTGCCGGCGCCGGTCTTTTCCATAGCGGTAGCGACAGAAAGCATACCTGCGAAAAGGAAAATGGTGACCCAGTCGATGCCAGCATATGCTTCTTTTTCCTTCAGGCAGCCGGTGACTACGCACAGGATTGCGCCAGTGACTGCTGCGGTATGCAGCGGAACGGTCTTGAGATCCAGAGCCATGCAAAGGACGACGCCGATCAGGATGAGACCGGAGATCCACATTTTGGTCTTGCTCTTCGGAGCGTCATCGCCGGAAGCGCCTGCTTCTTCTTTCGCCGCTTTCAGCGCTTCTTCATCCATAGCACCTGCAGATTTTGCAGCGATCATGTGACGGCCGATGAAGAGTGTGTATACGGCGATGACAAGGGACAGCGGGATACCGATCCATGCGAATTCGAAGAAGCCGAAGGTCGGAAGACCTGCCGTGGTCAGCGCGCCGGTAACGATAACGTTTGGCGGGGTACCGATCATGGTGATGGTGCCGCCGACGTTAGCGGCGATAGCGAGCGGCATCAGCTGTTTGGAAGCCGGGAGCTTTGCTACGGTGCAGATACCGATGATGACCGGCATCAGGCATGCGACTGTACCTGTGTTGGAGGATACAGCGGAGAGAATGATGGTGACTGTCATGATAGCAGCCATCAGCGGGATCTCGTTGGTGCCTGCTTTTTTAACGACGGCTACACCGATGGCTTCTGCCAGACCGGTCTTGAACATAGCCGCACCGATAACGAACATACCGCCGAAAAGAACGACGGTGGAATTAGACATACCTGCATAAACGGCCTTGGACGGAAGTACGCCCAGAATGCCCAGTGCAGTACATGCTGCCATCGCGGTGACAGCGAGCGGGATCAGTTCGGTGATGAACAGGAATGCTGCCACACCCAGTACGCACAGCGTAATAATAGCGGGATCCATAATTTACCTTCCTATGTGTTTCTGTAATACCTATCAATACTTGATGCGAAAAGAGATCAGCGGATCTCTTTTCAGGGAAACGCCGCCTCTATATTTCGGCGCTCCATTCGTCTTTCAATTATGGGTCATGCTATCTAAAGATGAATGCTATAATCAATACCCTATGAAAAACTCGGCCCTCTACCTCTATCCTCCTTCCCATCTGAGCCAGACCTGTAATTCCCACAAAGAATATATGTTATTCTCATGAGAAAGCCGTGTTCTATGATACTAAACCACCGATTATTGCACAAGTGGATGATGGAAAATTCATGATTTTAGGTATGTATACTATGTATCTCTCATTTGCATTTCCATTTCTGCTCGTAGTTGGACTCGTATCTGGAGCGGCTTTCTATGCTCTCCTTTTTTATCTATGTCGCCTTCCTCTACGGCATCTCTCCTATACGTCTTTATACTTTAGAAATCACTTCTTTTCGCCCCATCATCTGCTGCATTCCATTTGCAAAGAATAGCATACTATCATTTTTAGGCCGCCCCTCATTTTTTCTAGGAGATCCGTCGATATCATTTCCTACTTGCATCTACCATAAAAAGCGCGCGAAAAAGGCATAAATAAATTCTATAAGAGGGATAATGATCAGACAAGGAGCATAAGGAGAGCCATCCATCCCCATGCCGTCATTTCGAGCGCAGTCGAGAAATCCTCCTTGCACTCTGTTCTTCCTTGCCCCTTTCGCAGAGGGCTTCCAATTTTACTTTGTCACACATACGACGCTATACCGGTGTGCAAGAAAGATCGAGGGCTTCGCTCGGGATGACGATACAGGAATAGCGCTTTCCAAACATATCCGTTGTACGCTACGTGAAATAAACCCATTCCCCCATACCGTCATTTCGAGCGCAGCGAGAAATCTTCCTTGCACTCTGCTCTTTCTTGCTCCTTTCGCAAAAGTTTTCCCCTTTTCCGCTGTCACACATACGACGCTATATCGGTGTGCAAGAAAGATCGAGGGCTTCGCTCGGGATGACGATACGGGAATAGCGCTTTCTCAGCACATTCTTTATACGATGCGTAGGATATCCCCCTATGACGCAACAAAAAAAGCCCCGGCAAGAGCCGGAGCTTTTTTTGTGTCAGAAAGACTTATTTGCCAAACTGTGCGAGCATGGTGCCTGCTGCTACTGCAGTACCAATAACGCCTGCTACGTTCGGGCCCATAGCCTGCATCAGCAGGTAGTTGGACGGGTTGTCTTTCAGGCCTACGACCTGAGATACACGGGCTGCCATCGGGACTGCAGATACGCCTGCGGAGCCGATCAGCGGGTTGACCTTGTTGCCGGATGCAATTCTCATGATCTGGCCAAAGAGGACGCCGCCTGCGGTGCCTGCTGCGAATGCGATCAGGCCCAGGCAGATGATCTCGATGGTCTGGATACGGAGGAATTTGTCGCCGGTCATGGTAAGACCTGTGCCGGTTGCCAGGAAGATGGTGACGATGTTGCAGAGTGCGTTCTGTGCGGTGTCGGACAGACGGCCGGTGACGCCGGATACTTCAAACAGGTTGCCGAGGCACAGGCAGCCCATCAGTGCTGCTACCGGTGGCAGAAGCAGGGATACGACGATGGATACTACGATCGGGAACATGACCTTTTCGAAGTGGGTAACAGGACGAAGGGTGGTCATTCTGATCTTACGCTGTTCTTTGGTGGTGCAGAGTTTCATGATCGGTGGCTGGATCAGCGGTACCAGGGACATGTAGGAGTATGCTGCTACTGCGATAGCGCCCAGAAGTTCCGGAGCCAGTTTGGAGGAGAGGTAAATAGCGGTCGGCCCGTCAGCACCACCGATGATGCCGATAGCTGCTGCCTGCGGTGCAGTGAAACCGAGGACCATAGCGCCTGCGAGGGCTACGAATACGCCGATCTGAGCTGCTGCGCCCAGGAGCATGGTCTTCGGGTTTGCGATGAGCGGACCAAAGTCGGTCATAGCGCCTACGCCCATGAAAATCAGCGGCGGGAAGATTTCGTATTTGATACCGAAGCCGATGGCCATCATAACGCCCATTTCGTCTTCGAATCCGGTGTTCGGGAAGTTTGCCATGATGTCGCCGAATGCGATTGGCAGAAGAAGCAGTGGTTCATACTGTTTTGCGATGGCGAGGTACAGAAGTACGAGACCTACGCCGATCATAATGACGTTTTCGATGGAGAGGTGGGCAAAGCCGGAATCGGTCCATACGGAAACGAGAGCTCTCATAAAGCCGTCCATGTTGTTTCCTCCTAGATGGATAGTTTAGTGGGTAATGGTTCTGAGTCAGCTGGGATGCAAGACCTGTGTCAAGGGTTCAAGGTTCTGGGTTCAGGATGTGCAGTCACTTGAACTTTGAACCCTGAACCAATGAGGAATTGCCAATTCCCTGATTGACTCTAAAGTAATCTAATTCTTATTTCTTCTTTCCTTTGGTCGGATCCACGATGTGAATCAGCTGGATGACGCAAGCCAGGAAAATCAGCACGCCGAACACGATAACCATGTTCGTGAGGCAGATCGAAAGCGGGCCCGGAGTTTCCATAGATAAACCACCTTTCTATGAGTAAGAAGGATGATCCTTCAGCGTTTTCTGCGTGAGACCGTCACGCGCGGTGTTTCAAAACTTCAGAAACGCAAATAGATTTCCCGCCACCCCCACTTTGCGCGAGAGCGGCGAAAAATTCCATTTTTGTAAGTGATCTCTCAGCTTACATGCCGAATGGCCATACGATCGGGATGACGATGAGGCAGACGATGAGAGAAATGACGCACATCGGTACACCGATTTTAGCATAGTCGTTGAAGGAGAAGTTGCCAGGTCCAAGAACGAGGGTGTTTGGCGGAGTAGCCATCGGGGTAGCGAATGCGCAGGATGCGGCAATACCAAGTGCCATCAGTACCGGTTTCGGGTCAGCGCCGATGGACTGTGCGATAGAAATACCAATGGGGGCAAGCAGTGCTGCGGATGCAGTGTTCGACATGAACTGGGTGAGGACGTTGGAGATGAGGAACAGTACGCCGGTCAGGACGTATGGGTTCGGGTTCGAGCCCATCATGCTTACGACGGTGTCAGCGATCATTTTGCCTGCGCCGGTCTTTTCCATAGCAGATGCCACGGAAAGCATACCAGCGAAGAGGAAAATGGTGACCCAGTCGATGCCAGCGTAAGCTTCTTTTTCCTTCAGGCAGCCGGTGATCACGCAAAGGATAGCGCCGGTGACTGCTGCGGTGTGCAGCGGAACAGTCTTCAGGTTGAGAGCCATGCAGAGAACAACGCCGATCAGGATAAGACCGGAGATCCACATTTTTGTTTTGCTCTTCGGAGCATCTCCGCCGCCGCCAGCTTCTTCTTTAGCAGCCTTCAGAGCTTCTTCGTCCATGGCGCCGGCAGATTTTGCAGCGATCATGTGACGGCCGATGAAGAGGGTGTAGACAGTGATGACAAGGGAGAGCGGGATACCGATAGCCGCGAATTCGAAGAATCCGAAGGTCGGAAGACCAGCCGTGGTCAGAGCGCCGGTAACGATAACGTTTGGCGGGGTACCGATCATGGTGATGGTACCGCCAACGTTAGCGGCGATAGCGAGTGGCATCAGTTCCTTGGAAGCAGGGATCTTTGCTGCCTGGCAAATACCGATGATGACCGGCATCAGGCATGCGACTGTACCTGTGTTGGAGGATACAGAGGACAGCACGATGGTAACGATCATGATAGCTGCCATCAGCGGGATTTCATTGGTGCCTGCTTTTTTAACTACGGCAATGCCGATGGCTTCAGCAAGGCCGGTTTTAAACATAGCAGCGCCGATGACGAACATGCCGCCGAAGAGAACGACGGTGGAGTTGGAAAGACCTGCATATACTGCTTTAGACGGGAGTACGCCGAGAATCCCAAGCATGGTACATGCTGCCATAGCGGTAACAGCCAGCGGAATCAGTTCAGTGATGAAGAGAAATGCTGCTACGGCCAGGACGCACAGCGTGATAATAGCTGGATCCATAATTTTCACCTTCCTATGTTTTGCTTTGTAAAAAACTCTGGTGGTGCGGTTAGAATTCTTCACAGGATATTCGGAGATGAATATGAATTCACTATGCAATTGTAAAAGGAAAATGATTAGTGCTGTTTTCAGCGAATTCGTTCATTTCCGAAACGAGTTTCCCAAACCAACCGCTATCCTCCTTTGCAACAGCCCCTGGGGCGGGCTCACATTTGAGAGATCATGCTCTCAAGCACCTGTCATTATTGTAGCCCGCAGGCTCTCATTTTTCAAAAATACATAGTATATAGCGATGTTTTTAGGTATATATGCTATGATTCTTCACCATTTCTCCTCTTTTCTCTTTCCCTCTCCCTTTTTATGGATAGATATCTATCGTGTATTTTTGGAACATAGGGGTCAAATGTATCCCGATACTATCTGCTTTTTGCGCTTCTTTTGCATTATTTATTTTTATGAAATAAATAAAAGTCCAGCCTCTTTTTTTCGGTATATCCGCACTTATTCTTTCATCGCCCACTATATAGTCCGGTAAAATCGTGTTTTTCCCTCCTTTTTTATTGTGCGGTATAAATAAATTTGATAGAGAGGAGGGCCGGCAGATGCGAAGCGGCGGATCCTTTCAGCAGATCTTATGCGCTTACCGAAGGCGCGGTGCACAAAAAGAAGGACGCTGCGTCTTTTTATACAGGAAGGATCGCTGCTGCAGGATCTCTATGCCACGGCCCTTCACCGCTTCCTCCTTCATCCCAAACAAAAAAACACCCCCGCTCTCGGGGGTGCTCGTTATCCGTTATTTCTTTTCCATGCGGCGTTTCGCAGCTTCGATGGTATCTGTACGTGTACCGTTTTTCATTTCCACCTTTTCTCCGTGGAAATCTTCGCCGGTCAGCTCGTCGTCACGGCCGCCCATTTCCGTGCCCTTCTGACGGAGCTGCTTGATGCCTTCTTCAAAGTCCATCTCCGGATGGTCTTTGAAGTAGCCCTGTTCACGCAGTTTCTTTTCGATCGACTTGTAGGTGAGTGCCACGACCTCTTCCTGCGGGATGCGGATCTGGCCCGGCATGCGCTTTTCGAATTCCTTCCAGAAGTCTTCGGAGGCTTTCATGAGGACACGACCGACCTTCTGTGTGCTACCGATATCATAGAGAAGCGACCAGATGGGACGGTTATCCATCTTCGCATACTGATGATAGGTGTAGCGATAGGTCACCGGCTTCATGAGCTGGTTTTTGAAATGATGCACGCCGAAGATGTCATCATAGGCGATGGAGAGCTCCTGCTTTGTCCAAAGCCCCGTTTTCAGCATGTAGAGCCGGTCCTTTTCGAGCCGATAGACGGTCTTCGTGCGGACGGTATCCAAAAGCCACCAGAGGATCGCAAGCTGCATACCGATATCGATCACGGGCAGGCGGCCTTTCATGATGCCCCAGTAGCCTGTCCAGCAGACATAGGCAGCCCAAAGAATGAAGCCGATGGCTGCCGCGATGGAATATGGTTTGTAGAAATAGGAATGATCGACGAAATCTTTGGTCGATGCTGCGTCTGTCTTTGCCATGAAATAGGAAGCCTCCAGCAAAAGCAATGAATGAAAATGGTGAATCCATTATACCATGAATGAGAGGGAGTAGCTAGGGATTGGGCGTAAAGGGTATTTAAGTCAACACCCGAATAAAGTTAGGAGTTAGGAATGAGGAGTTAGGAGTGAAGGTGCGGCGCAAAAAATTTGGAAGCGCCGCGAAGTTTTATAATAATAATAAAAAAAGGGGGGGATTGGGGCGCTCTATGAATTGTGCGCCCCTTCCTCCACTCCTCACTCCTAATTCCTCACTTATCATTTACCCGTTATACGTCCACGAAAGCGGCGGAATGCCGAGATGCCACAGGCCCATGCCCACGGCGTAGACGAAGATGCCGATGACGAAGAAGCGGAAGCCGACCTTCAGCACCTCTTTGGCAATGGAGAAGAAGCCGTGCATCGTGGGATCCATGAAAGTATAGGGATAGAGATGACTCGTCCCGTGCGTCACGATGGTGAGCCACGCCCGCAGATAGACGAAGGGCACATAGAGCGCAGGATAGATCATCCAGGTGAACATGGTGTACCAGTGCATGTCCCTCTTGTCGACAAAGAAAATATAGTCGACGGTCATGAGGATCGGGATGAAGTAGTGGAAAATGTAATTATAAAATGAGAAGTGCTCGTAGCTGATATCATTCAGTCGGTGCGTTCGGATCGCGCCCGGACGGACGATCAGATGATACATGAGCGAGAGGGTCGCAAGGCTTGCTGCCACGCCGAAGCGGCAGTCCGCCGAGTACAGGAAGGGGATGTCCACCTGAAAGAGAGTCGCGCCCAGCCAGAAGACGAAGAGGGTAAAGGTGGAAAAGGTGTAGTACTGGATCCTCGACCAGAATACAAAGGGCGTCAGCACCTTGTGCTTCATGAGAAGGATCAGTCCAACGATCAGGAGGACGAAGATCGCCCAGCGATACATCAGTGCAATCGGCATACGCACCTCGCATGGAAAAAGCGCCATAGGCGCTTGGGAAATCATTGTTATGATTCTTTGAGTCAAGTCATTCGTTTTGCGAAAACGAGGGGGTAGGGTTCAGGGTTCAGGTTGGTAGGTTCAGGGTTGTGGTTGCAGCTTCGCTGCGAATATTTATGGGGCGATGCCCGAAAGAAGTATTTAAGGAGACGGAGATATCAGACATCAGAGATCTGACATCTGGCGTCTAATGTCTCAAGCGGGCATCGCCACTATTTATACTTCGCGGCGCTTCTGATTTTTATGCGCCGCACCACCATTTCGCATTTCTCATTTCTAATTTCTCATTCAAGCGAGACTTTCAAACGTAATCATGGGGCAGCACGCCCCATGGGCTAACCCTGAACCCTCAAGAGTATACCACCGCCATGACGCCAACGGTATCCCGATTATTTCTTCTTTCTCCCCTTACGGCTCTGGCGATGACGGGCTTCGGCACGCATGCGGCGGATCTCTTCCTTTTCACGCAGTGCATTCTCTGCTGCCTCTCTCTCCTTCTGCTTCTGGTGGTAGTTGTAGATATTCATCGCAAGGCACACCAGGATCATGAGCAGGATCGCCCCGCTCTGAACGTTCAGCCCCTGATTGAAAATATTCCATACGCCGAATACGAGGGCAATAGCAAATAAAATCCCACGAAGTCTCATTCTTGCATCTCCTTACAAAAGCCTTGAGAAGCAGAGCCGATGTCCGGCTCTGCTTTCGCACATACAATATCAGTATATATATTAAAGGATTTATGCCATAGACGCAATAGCGGAAGTATGAAAAAAGGAAATCGGACAAGTACCGATCTCCTTTGTACAGACAGTAAGAAAAGGATGTCAGATGAGCAGACCCTGCGTCTTTTTAGAGCAGTCCCCGGACCAAGATCCCGAAGATGAGGATCGGCAGCACGTACTTGAAGTACGGCTTCACCCAGCGGGGCATCTTCACGCCGGTTCCCATATTGACCTCCGCCATGTACTTGTCGAAGCCCCAGCCATAGCGGGTGGTGCAGAAGAGAACGAAGAGGAGAGAGCCGCCGGGAAGGACAAGGCTCGAGACGAAGAAGTCTTCCGTGTCGAGGATGCCGCGCGCGCCCAAGAGGTGGACGTCCTGCCAGACATTGAAGCCCAGGACGCAGGGGATGGAGCCGAAGAAAACGAGCGGGAGCAGGATGAGGACACTTTTTTTGCGGCTCCAGCCGAAGTTGTCCATGCAGTTGCCGATGAGACTTTCAAAGACCGCCGTGACGGTCGAGAAGCTCGCAAAGGTCATGAACAGGAAGAAGAGCCCGCCCCAGAGCTGTCCCATCGGCATATTGATGAAAATATTCGGCAGCGCCACGAAAATAAGGGACGGTCCTTCCGCCGGAGCGACGCCGAAGGCAAAGCAGGCAGGGAAAATGATGATGCCTGCCATGATGGCAACAAAGGTGTCGAGGATCGTGATGCGCACCGCTTCACCGGTGAGTGAATTGTCCTTGCTCATATAGCTGGCAAAGATCTCCATACCGCCCTGCCCGACAGAGAGTGTAAAGAAGGCCTGAAACATCGCTGCGGAAGCCACATTGCCAAGGCCGGCGGCTGCCGCGCGGTCCCAGTCCGGGAACAGGTAGAAACGAAGTCCTTCTTCCGCGCCGGGAAGGAGCAGGCTGTTTCCTGCCAGAATGACGATGAGGAAGAGGAGCCCGAGCATCATCACCTTCGTCACCTTTTCAAGGCTCTTAGCGACGCCGCCCGCGCAGACCGCAAAGCCGATAAGAACATTGAGCCCCATGAAGCCCAAGAGTTCTGTAGGATTGGCCAGCATACTGCCGAAGACATCCGCGACCTCTTTCGTCGAAAGCCCCTGAAAGGAGCCGTCCAGAAAACGAACGAAATAGTCCACCATCCAGCCGGAGATCGTGGTGTAGTAGATCATGAGCACGAAGCTCCCCGCCAGTGCGATCCAGCCGTGAAGGTGCCACCATGTCCCCGGCGGCTCGAGCTTCATGAAGCCTTCCTTCACGCTCTTGCGGCTCGCGCGGCCGACAGCCAGCTCCATGGTGACGACAGGGATCCCGAGGATCACCAGAAAGAGCAGATAAAATAAGACAAAGACGGCCCCGCCGTACTCGCCCGTCACATACGGGAAACGCCAGACATTCCCGATGCCGATGGCGCAGCCGGCGCTGACCAGAATAAATCCCAAGCGGGACTTGAAACTATCTCTTGCTTCCATTCTTCTTTCCTCCATTTTTTGATGAGTGGTGACTAGGGACTAGGGATTAGGGATTCTCCCGCATCGTCATCCCGAGCATAGCCGAGGGATCTTTCTTGCACCCCGATAAACAGTAAGTGCGAGATGGCAGAAAAACGCAGCGTCAAAGCATCGTTTATAGAATGGCGCATACGTACTGATTCCCGTGCTGCAATAAAGATTTCTCGACTTCGCTCGAAATAACGATACAGGGAGACCATGATCTAAGGAAACGCTGATTAAATCGCAGAGTCAGATTTTACAAGAATTTTTATACATAGCT
>ENA-OUQF01002116-OUQF01002116.1-human-gut-metagenome-genome-assembly--contig:-NODE-2116-length-10560-cov-4.564208_pt1 | contig 10560 bp, 11 predicted proteins | sample MGYA00237947_ERZ548826 | MGnify/ENA primary metagenome ERZ548826 (study PRJEB26490, sample SAMN05194701) | human gut metagenome | biome: terrestrial biome; feature: human-associated habitat; material... | reverse complement strand
CTGACCGAGCAGACCTCCCTCAAAAAGCAGAAAGAAGCGATCCTGCAAAGCAGCAACGATGCAGACCGCGTCTGCACCCGCATGAAGCAGGCAGAACAAGCCATAGAGAGCACCGTATCCACGATCACAGAATGGAACGAAAACGCTGTCCGTCAGATCGTAGAGCGCGTGACCGTCCGCTCCGCTGACGAGATTCTGGTGCGGATCAAGGGCGGCGCAGAAATCAAACAGCGATTGGAGAGAAAGTAAATATGGTATATGCGCAGGGGGATGCGGGAGCCATCAGGCAATTGCAAAAACCGCTTGACAAACCCTATTTAATAGGGTATTCTACATACAAAGGAGTGGCGCAATGACAAGGATATTTGTAGAACTTCCGTCGTTCCGGAAGGAATGGAAAGCGATGGGGCTGGACGATGACGATCTTCGAAGATTGCAGGAGGAACTGCTTGCAGACCCCAAGGTCGGTAAAGTCATGCGGGAAACCGGCGGCGTCCGTAAGATGCGCTTCGCATTTGAGCAGCAAGGCAAAAGCGGCAGTGTGCGCGTGATTTATGTGGATTTTGAAGTCTATGAAAAGCTGTATCTGCTGACGGCATATCCTAAGAATGAAAAGGATAACCTATCAAAAGCGGAACGCAATACGCTGAAGCAACTGGTCGGCATTTTGAAGCAGCAGCTCGATGAGAACAGGAGGTCATGATATGAGCGCTTTTGATAAAATCAAGCTGGGGCTGGAGGAAGCAATTGCCTTTGAGAAAGGAACGCTTCCAGCCAAGACAACAAAACTTACCATTGTGCCGGTTGAGAAGTATCAGGCGGATGAAATCAAGAGAATCCGCAACAGCACCGGTCTGACGCAGCGGTCGTTTGCAGAGTACATGGGCGTATCGCAGAAAACGGTTGAGGCATGGGAAGCAGGGCGAAATCACCCGGAAGGCGCAGCATGTAGGCTTCTGTCACTGACGAAAGCCGATCCGCAGTTTCCGCAGAAAGCCGGAATCGTGCTTCGTTGATCGTTAGGACATTCAAATAAGGCAAGGAAAAACACGGCCACAGAACCGTGTTTTTCTTTGCCCTATCTGGTCATAGGAGGGAAAAATAACATTTGAAATTTCAAATTTCTATAGTGGGAGGAAAAATTCGGCTGAAGCCGCGGGTCGAGTTGTACGACACGTGCGATTACATGGGGAAGCAAATGCCGGGACTGGCAATTGTCCTTGATGAGGTGAACCAAAATGAGAACGTGACCGAGCAATACGCCGTTCTCACGGTGTCCTTCGGAGAGTTTCTTACCTTGAAAAACTGCGCATATATCGACGCCAACAATTGCCCGTTCGCGCCACAGCTCCTTACCGACAAAATCGCGCAGGATACCGGCTACAGTAAAATCAGCGGCTACTGCGAATATCCCCTGTGGGTGTTCAAGGAGGACTTTCTGAAGGAAATCGGCGGCGAAAAGTACGAGCAGTATTCGGAACAGTTCGATGCCTATATGCGCGGCAATGTGCAGGAAGACAACGTGAAAATGGATGAGATGCAGCATATGTAGAAAACAGCGGCCTATCGGAGCAATAGCAAAACGGATAAATGCATTCTATATCGCGCAGGCAATGGTAAACTTGCCTTGAATCAGCCTTGATTCTTGTGGGAAATATGTGTATAATAACAAATATAAAGGGGATTTGTCCCATTATAGAAGGCTGGAACTGCAACGATTATCCACGTTATAAGATAGCAATAATATGAGCAATGCCAACAACACACGGGAAACTGCAGTTTACTCGGCATCTGATAAAAAAGAGTTTTTGCTAACTGTCTGTTGTACATGAGCGTAAATGTTTCTGTTGCGATTCCGCTGTTTTCGCCCATTATTGGCGTTAGGCTATCTGCCTGCTCTACAAAAAAGTTGACTATGCAGAGAATTAAACATAACGCCGTAACATCAAATCAACTGCTTCAAATCAGAACGCAAACTGTACAACAAATACTTGAAAGTGTGTTTGTTTCAAATTCTTGCGCGTCAAACAGGAGTACTATATGGAAAGAATGCCATTAAACAAGATCGTATTTGGAAAAACGGATGCATTCAATGAGCTTAACACATTTGGGCAAAAATTCTTTGTGGACTCATTTGTTTCAAATCCCAAATACCATGTTGAGGATTTCATTTCTGGAAGCAGATTTTTTATTTGTGGGAAAAAGGGGACAGGAAAATCCGCCCTTCTCAAGTATCTTGAATGTCATTTCTCAGACGATCGAAAGAACTTAGTATTCCCTATCCGTTTTAAATCTGAGATTGAACAAATTGACAAAAATGATTTTGAAGAAATAGCTTTCAAACCATTACTTGAGAGTGAACTTGATGCTTCAACAATTATGCCGCAGACATCCTATGTATTGGGATGGAAGACATTTTTAATCAACCAGATTATTACAAGAGCAAGCGCCGGAGAGTATCACGTTTTTAGAGAAACGGAAAACTATCAGTTGATAACCTCCCTTTTGAAGTGTATTTATGGGGAGAATAACGAGCCATCGATAGTAATGCCCAAAATAAAGAAAGGAAATATTGAACTGACGGCTGCTTTTGCTGAAAAACTTTCTGCTTCGCTTAAGCTGGAGCTGGAATTTGATTCACGCAAAAAAAGAATTAACTATGCCAAATTATCAAGAAAAATATATCAGCTCTTTGCACAGCTAGAGTTCTGGGTTTCGCCGGTATATGTACTGATGGATGAACTAGAGCTTTCTGTGCGGAACAAATATCAGTTTAATAAAGATGTGGATTTGGTTCGCGACTTAATCATTGCTATAGATGATATGAATGCTGTTTGCGCCAATAATGGCATGGACATTCATATAATTGCCGCAATTCGTAGCGAAGTATTAAGAAATGTTCGTTCGGCTGGGTATGAATTAACAAAATCCATTGAAGACCGAGGTATTGAAATTAACTGGTTCCAGCGAGGGGGCGATTATACAGATAACCCATTACTCACAATTGTAAAAAGCAAGATACATGCTTCGGCGCAGATGTTTGGCTTTCCATTAACAGATAATATTTGGGAAACTTATTTTTGCAAGGAAATCAATGGAGAGGAAACTCGAAAATATATTCTAAATAATTCGTTATATAGACCACGAGACATCATCCGAATGATGTCATCGATCAATAATCAAATTGATACAACGGAGAAATTTACACAAGAAGTATTTGACAAAGCGCAGCAAGAGTATTCAGAGTTGATGTGGACAGAGATTAAGGATGAATTGAGACTGTCTTTTTCTGAAGATGAAGTAGACTGTATCTTTGCTCTATTAAACAGAATTCGAATACCATTCTCCTACGATGATCTTTCTAAGCGAATAGCGCAGCTTGGAAAATTCGATCCGCGCATTCCTACTTTACTCAACAGTGCCCGACTTACCGAAGTATTAAATAAGCTATATGAATTGGGCGTGATTGGAAACACAGGGAGACCGATGAACTTTATTTTTCTCGGGCGTGTACGTCTTGACTTACTTGGAAAGATGGTCATTCATACACCTCTGCGGAATTATTTTTCAGTGCAGTACGACTACACTAATTGAATCATACCGAAGAAAGGCACGGTCATGATACCGTGCCTTTCTTTGGTATGTAAACATATAGCGCAATTTATTGTTGGCTTACCGTATTCAGCAGCGCAGTTGTTCGCACATTGATGCCCATAAGCTCCCGCTGCGTCTGCCGGTTGACCTGGCACATTGGCATCAGAAAATTCACAGCCTTTCGGATCTGCTGAAGGTCAGAGAACGTGAGTGCATTCTGGTGCAGATGCTCCAGAACGCGGCTGTAAGCATCCTTCAAAGACGCAGACACGGCAGGCTGAAAGAAATAAGTTGAGATCAGGCCGCCAATCAGGGCGGCTTCATTATCGGTGTACTGCATGATTGCTCCTCCCTCGCAAGAATCAAACGAACGGGGCAATCATACCACAAAATATTGTAGCAGGCTATTCGCAAAACGGCGAAATATACGATGCGCGGCAGCGCAAAAAAGAAAGGAACAGAAAAGGCACAAAAGAAATATCGACGTGCTAGAGAATATCTGGTATAATCAAAATAGTTTCAAAGAATATGCATCCCTACGCACATTTATGCAAATCCATACTGAAATTTGTTAAGAAGATGACTGTAAGAGGAAATAGCGATGGAAGCAAAAAATGTTGAGACTATTTCGATTGATAAGAAATCACCTTATCTGAGACAAGTTATTGCTTTGGGTGATCAGTCGCATGCAACGGTGGGATTTCTTCCGGAGCAGGCGTTCAATGATTATGCAGAGAAAAAGCGAATCCTTGGGCTGGTGAACATAGAAGATACATCATTGATTGCATACATTATGTATCGATATAAAAACACGACGTGTATTATTGTTCAGTTGTGTGTAGGCCAACAATACCGAGGAAAAGGATACGCGAAGCAATTAATGGATGCGTTAGTTGCAAAAGAAAAAGAATTTGCTTCGGATTTTCAATTATCATGTCGGCGTGATTACGGATTGGAAAGTTTCTGGACTTCGCTTGGATTTCAACCGATTGGCGAGCGGGATGGCCGTGCAACGCGCGAGAAAACGATTTTGACAATTTGGAATCGACACAATACAGAGATGCAGAACCTGTTTTCTGCGCTGTATAAAAATGAAGATTCGCTGGCGAAGGTTGTGCTTGATACCAATGTTGTAATAGATCTATATTGCAGTGAGCCGAGAAGTATAGCTTTACAGCAATATTTTTTGCGGGAATATGTGGACTATCATATATCGCCGGATGTTCTTTCTGAAATCAATAAACAGAGCGATAAAACTGTCCGAAACGATCAACGGGAATACGCAAAAAGCCATTTCACAATTTTGTATGGAATTGATGAGAACCGTGTGGCGGAAATTTCCGACAGAATAAATAAAATCAAACCATGTCCCAAGGGGTCAAACACATGGTTTGATATCAGGCATATTGCAGTTGCGATAGCAACGGATTCTGAGGCGTTTATCACAAATGATCTTGAATGGACTGATACTTCGCTTAGAGATGCGATTTTTGATGAATATGGACTGAGAATTTTTACGCCGAACGAGTTAGTCAAACGTATTGATGAACTTGATTCTCCGGAAGCATATGCACCGAGGCTGCTGGCGGGGCTGAATCTACAGTACTCAGAGGTCAGGCAAGAAAGAATCCCAGCCGTTATTGATGCCTTTTATACACAATACGCTGACAAACGCAAAAAGTCGTTTGCTGGATTTATTCGTGCATGGGTAGCAGAAATCAAGACACATCATATTTTGCTTGTCACATCAAATGGGCAGCCGCTGTGTGCAATTCCATATTGTGAAACGGATGGAAAACTTATAGTTGAGAGCATTTATTACAACAACGCCTTATTAAAACAGGCGATACAAGGAACCTTTATTACTCGCATTATGTTTAAGTTGCTGGAAAAAGCACGAAAAAACGCTTTGTCAGAAATACAAGTTAAGATGGGCAGCTTACAGAAAGAACTGGTTCCAAGTATCAAAAAATGTGGCTTTATAGAAAATGGCGATTACCTTGTACGTTTTGTTCGAATCGGAATCTATCCGTTATCAAATGTTGAAAAGGTTAGAAGCCTTTCCGACAACAGTACATTAAATGTTGGCATTGAAAAGCTGCGGCAGCAGAATGAGGACCGGTGGACAATACGAGACAATGAGCTTATCAATTTAGAGAAGATCTTCTGGCCAATGAAATTATTAACGCTAGACACAATAAGGTGCTTCATTGTTCCAATTCGAGCCGAATATGCAAAGGACTTGTTCGATGAGAAACTTGCAGATGTCAATCCTTCGTTTTTTGAAAACGAGAAGTACGAACCGGCACTAAGCATCGAAAATGTTTATTACAAATCAAACAAACAGAGAATCCCGTATTATCCAGCAAGAATTCTCTGGTATGTGAGTCAGTCTCAAATGATGGGAACAGGTGCAATCCGCGCATGTTCATACTTGGATCTTGTAAAGGTTGGAAATGCAAAGAGACTGTATCATTCATATCGGCGACTTGGCGTTCTGGATTATAACCAACTTGTTCATACAAGTTCTGGCTCTCTCGCTGCGTATAAATTTAGTTATACAGAACTGTTTGACAAACCTGTCGCGCTCGATAGAATACGGAAAATATTGAGGAAGCCAAGATTCTCGGTTCAATCATACAAGGAGATTAGGAACGAACAGTTTTTGAAAATCTATTCAGAGGGAATGTGTGATGTCGGAAATTTTGAATGAAAAGAAATATGTTCTCATGTCTATTAAGCCGATATACGCGGAATTTATTAAAAATGGTGAGAAAACAGTTGAATTACGGCGCGTTTTACCGAAGATTAAATATGGCGACGTAATTGTTGTTTATGAGACTGCGCCTGTTCAACGGATAACCATGACTTGCACAGTAAAAGGGATACTCAGTTGTGAACCGCATGAATTGTGGCGCGATGCAAGACAACAAGCATGCGTGGATTATGAGTCATTCGAAAAATACTTCCAGGGCAAGGACATCGCAAATGGAATCCAAATGGGGAACGTCAAATCATTATCCAGACCATTGAAGTTGGACGAAGTAATCGGTACTCGACATGCGCCACAGAGCTATTGCTATCTCAGAGAGAAGGAAATAGAACAATTATTACAAGCATTAAAAGATACCTGCCTGTAGATGGAGTGATGGATATGCAAATTGAAGAATTGCTTAAATGCCTATCCCTACCAAAAAGGTATTACGGAGAAACATTTGTCATTCGCGAAAAGCTCAAGGAGGAGAATAAAAAATTTCAGAGGGATCTGAAAGCGTGCATATCTGATAAAAAAGCAGCTTCATGGGTCAATGCAGTCAATAAAACAATTAAATATGCTGCGCGAAAATCGCAAAGGGTGTTTTGCTTATTGGATGCGGCGATAAAACGCTATGAGGACGCAGATTTGAAAGCAGCACAAGAAGCGTTTGACGAGCTTATGGACACCATAAAGAGTGATTTGTTTTATTCAACACTTTTTGGCGCAAGTGTTTTTTCTACGAAAAAAGGAACTATGAGAACGTACATTCGAGAAGCGAAAGCAGACCGTTTTTTCAGAATTAGAGCGGTGGGATCACAGAATAAAGGCATTGAAGATAATGCTGAGGAGCTGTTTCACATTCCCATTACTAAGAGACAGCTGATAAGTAATGAGCGATTTAGCCTGAGCGGTTTTCCAACATTGTATTTGGCAACAGAGTTACCACTTGCTTGGCAGGAATGCGGCTACCCGGACAAGTACTATTGGTCGGAGTTCAGATACTCAAATTTGAAGGAAATTGCTGGGGACAATAACACAAAGAGCGGGAAGATATGCCTTCTTGCGTTATATTCACCACGCGAAATTACACGGTGGGGCAGGACCATTAAATACTATGAACCGGAACTGTGGCTTACCGTTATTCGCAGGTATTTGGCGATATATCCACTTGTACTTGCTTGCTCTTTCGTGAATGCAAATGGTGGGACCCCTTTCAAGCAAGAATATATTATTCCACAAATGCTGATGCAGTGGGTTTACAGGCATAAGCGAAAATGTAATGGAATCAGCTATTTTTCGTGTATCGATGATTCAGCAATGCTAAGTAAGTGGAATGCCTATAATGTAGCGTTGCCAGCTATGAAACCATATGACAAGAGTGGATATAGCTGTGAATTACAGGAATGGTTTAGTTGGAGTAAGCCGCAATACCATGTCGTGCCCACAAGCAACCTCGCTGCAAGCGCTGAAGATCGTAAAATACTGAATGCCTTTGTTGACCAGGAATTGCCGACCATTGGCCGCCCATTTATACCGCAGGTTTGGAAAGAGCTGTATTGGAGGATGATTAAGGTTGCAATGCAAATGCGGTCAATTCTAGAATTCTCCAATGACGCAAATTTGAAGATGATACTGGCTGCGTTTGATGCTATTGGTGAAGAATATAATTCTATTCTTTACGAGCTTCCGAAGTTAAGTGAAGTCGGGGATATACCAGAGTGTCAGGATGAGATAACACGTATTCATGTGGAGCACGAGATTTACGTTGCACAAAAAGAACTAATGGGAGCAGCAGAGTGGTTTAAAAATAGCGCTTTTCATAGTACCGGGATTGGCTGGATAATTGAAAAATATAGAGATCTAACATGGAATGGTTTGCATGGAGGAAGCAGTCTTTGCGTGGCAAGCCCAAATAGAGAAAACGCGCTTCCAATACTGTGGCGCCTTAGAGAAAAGCATATTCTTTACTCTTATCAGCAACTAAAAGATGACGATTCAACGATTCAATGGCTGCAGAATATTGCTGATATTGAGAAATGCAGTATTGCAATGTTTTGGAATACTGCGGGAGCGACGCAAAAGATTGATCTTGATTGGGCAAAACAGAATATTAAAGCTATAAAAGCGCCAATACTTGTCCAATTCAATGATATAAACATTTTTACCCCAGACAGTACAAAGAGAATTGAATTTCTAGGGTTTGCGGAAGACACAGAAAGAATAATCGAAGAACTTTGACAAAAAGGTGGAAAGGAGAAACCATGAACGTCAGAAAACCTATGGATTATGGCACGATGTACCGGGAATTCTCACGCAGAATCTTCCGCAAATGGATGAAGTATACGCCATCGGCAAGGCCATCAGCCAGCGCCCGGAGAAAGGCGCAGCGGTCGCAGCCGCAGAGTTCTTGCAGGCGAATTTCCCTGACCGCACAGGCTTTTCCCCACGCAACGTGCGCCGGATGCGCGTTTTTTGCAAGACCTATGAAAATGACCAAACGCTCCTCCGGCTGGCGATGAAAATTGGCTGGACGCTGAATGTGGTGATCATGGAAGCGGAGCTGACAAGAGATGTGCGCAAATGGTATCTGGAGCAGGCGCGGGTACAGCAATGGTCAAAGACGGGCTTGATGGAAAAACTGGCATCTGCAGCACATCCGGAAAAAACACTCGACGAGAAAACAAATACCTGTTATACTGAGAAAAAGATTACTGATGATAGCAAGCGGTGGAGTACAAAGATGATATGTACTTTCTGGAAAAGAATCCGCTTTATCTTTCAACACAAGGCAACTGGATTGTTTTGGCGTGTTCCGATTCAACTAATCTTGGCGAGAAATCAGTGGCTACTCTACGCGCGATGTTAAAGACAATATGAATCTTTGAAGTGAGGCGGTATATATGCAAAAGAAATATCAGGTGTTTATTAGTTCTACATATGTGGATTTAATAGAGGCACGGGCAGCCGCCACACAATGCTTGTTGGACAATGACTGCATCCCCGTTGGAATGGAACAATTTCCAGCAAGTGAAATGAGCCAAATGGAATATATCAAGAAGATGCTTGATAATTGTGATTACTATATCTTAATATTAGGTGGAAAGTACGGCTCTCTGGACACAGACGGTATTGGATTCACAGAAAAAGAATACGATTATGCCGTAGCACAAAAAATACCCATCATGAGCTTTGTTTATGACATGCCTGAAGACTTGCCAAATAAATTCTGTGAGACAACGGATGACCTGCGTGAAAAATTCAAGAGATTCAGGGAAAAAGTCTGCAACGGGAGACTGGTGAAGTTCCATTCTGATAATGGAACACTGAAAGCCAATATTGTAACGTCGATTCACCACTGCATTAAGGATTTTCCCGCTATTGGATGGGTGCGGGGTGACAGCGTTAGCGTCCTTGAAAATTTTAATGCAGAACTTTTGCAGAGTGTGCAGAAATTTCAATCAGCACAAGAGACGATTGGTCGTGAGATCGCAGCACAGAAGAAAATGACAGAAGAAAAACTACAGCAGCTGGAGGAGAAAGTTGATAATATTCCGCGGGCAAGTATCCATGTAGAGGATAATGAAGCTGGTGGGCAGACGGTAATAATTGATGGTGGAAATGCAAGAGACTTTGACGAATATGTGCAAGGAAAAGTAAAAAAATATGTCGATGGTCGAATCGCTTCAGATGACGAAGTTAATGAGATGCTTCAAAACATCTGATGCATTTTAAGGAGAACTGACAGATGCAGAACGAAAAATATCTGGAGCTGGACGCGCTTGCTGCACCGAACGGCTATGTCGCGCCTCCGACGAAAGAGGATTTGGCCTACGTTGTCCACTTCCGCAAGACTTGCCAGCGGTATCAGATCGACTTTTCCAAAGCCGTTCCGGACGAACGCGACTTCGTGCTCCATCTGGCGGAGAAAACATTTTTGCAGAAGCGTGCTTAATTTTGCTGTTGATCGAAGCCGTTCCGACAAGTCGGGGTTCATCTATAGTGTAGTGAAAACACAGTGAATAGCCAGTAATTATTCTGATTACTGGCTATTTTCTTTGTTTCTACACACTTTTCAACTGAAAAAGCTCGGAAAATGCAACACCCAAAAAAATTCCCCCATTTTTCCCCCTTATCGGGAGCAGGTAACAGGTGGTTGATTATACTTCCAGATGGTTATAAAATGCTTGCATCCGCATGGCACTTTCCTG
>ENA-OUQF01002114-OUQF01002114.1-human-gut-metagenome-genome-assembly--contig:-NODE-2114-length-10567-cov-20.398782_pt1 | contig 10567 bp, 7 predicted proteins | sample MGYA00237947_ERZ548826 | MGnify/ENA primary metagenome ERZ548826 (study PRJEB26490, sample SAMN05194701) | human gut metagenome | biome: terrestrial biome; feature: human-associated habitat; material... | reverse complement strand
GGGAGGTAATAAAAAGATACATAAGGGTCGAAGAGGTGGCTCATGAATATGGATTAAGTGTTGAAGAAACTGAATATATTGCTAAGGCGGCAGGTTCTTTATACAAGCTTATCCATATTCATTTAGTAAAAAAGGAAAGGTTTGATGAGTTTATGAAACACATATACAAAGTGCCTGGAACAAATAAACAGATAATTAAAAAGTTTGCGAGAATTGGAGAAGCTTCAATTATATACAGTATTGGCAGACATAGATTTATCGAGTTGGCTAGAGCAGCAGGTGCAACATATAAAATAAATGAGGGAACCGGGGGGACTGTGTTAATCAATTTGGAAATATTTGATAATTATATGGAGCAATTCAGACAACCTGCAAGACCTTTGAAAGAGCCGTTATATGGGCAGGAAGAAGGTGAATTGAATGAGTAACTCATATAAGTTCTATTCAGATACAAAAGACATTATGAAAAAATATGTAAATGCTACTGAGGGTGCCATTATTTATGGCATAAGTAAATCAAGGATTATGGTTTTGGCTTCTGAAGCAGGGGCAGTGTATAAGGTTGGAAATTCAGCGTTGATTAACACTGATATCTTTGAGATGTATTTGGAAAAATTTAAGGAACCAACAAGACCATTGCCCAAGCATATTTGGAATAAATTGTTAGGTGAAGAAAAAAGACCGCAATAGTACCTGTTTTGATAAAAAAGACCCGTGATTGTCACTTTCGGCATTATAGAAACTAATGTAATATATGGACATTCCAAGAAAAACTTGGGATGAACAATTGAATAATCAGTTACAGATTTGCAAAGTAGTTTGCACTACAGAATTTCTGTAGGTAGTAAAATTACGGGGCATGTACCTGGAGGATGAAAGTCACAGCTATCATATTAGTAGTCTGATGGATCGAAAGATGAAGGGCGAGAAGCTGGATGGAAATCTGGTAAAAGGAATCGGAATGTTGCGTAAGGATAATTAACCACAGAGGGCGAGAAGTTCGTCCTTATCCTCAAAAGGCTAAAAGAGGAGATAGTGCTTCTGATAATTCAGAAGGGCGTCGTGAAACACATTTTGTGGCTCGTCTGTAACTCCCGGAGGTGAGAACACCTCTTTGTACACGGGGCGATATAGGAGTCTAGAAGACTGGCGTGTACCTACATGCTTAGCATTAAGCATAGCCATGTAGACTATATCACTTCCAAATTCAAATTTTGTCTATATGGCAACTAATTTGAAGGAGGATAAAGTGATGATGGGATTTAGCATAGCATCGGTGACAGCTTAAACTCCCGTCAGAAGTCCATTATTGACAGATGCGTGAGAAAGCTCTATATCGACATTGCCAGAAGCAGGGAGAAGTATATTCCGATTATGAGTGACTTTTATGACCTGCTTTTGGAGCAGCCGGAAGAGGAAGCAAAGGATATTGCATTGTCTCTTGAGCTTTTCGTAAGCGGTTCACTTAATATCTTCAATCACCAGACCAATGTGGATGTGGATAACAGATTTACTGTGTATGGTATCAGGGACCTTGGTGCCGAGCTTAGTCCGATTACCATGCTTGTAATGATGGAGTCCATCCAGCAGAGGATTGTGGAGAATGGAAAGTGTGGCAAGGCAACATGGCTCTATATTGACGAGTTCCATGTGCTCTTAAATTCCGAGTATTCAGCGAAGTATTTGCAGCAGCTTTGGAAGAAAGTCAGAAAGCAAGGTGGACTATGTACGGGTATTACACAGAATGTAGTCGATCTGTTACAGAATTACACTGCAACAACCATGCTTGCGAACTCCGAGTTTGTGGCACTCCTTAAGCAGGCGAATACGGACAGTTCCAAGATGGCAGAGGTTATCGGTGTATCAGAGGCACAGCTTCGTTTCGTAACAAACACTGCATCCGGTATGGGACTTATAAAGTGTGGTTCGGTAGTAATTCCGTTTGATAACCAGATTAGTAAGGATACAGACCTTTACAAGCTGTATAATACCAATATCCATGAGAAGATTGCAGAGCGGAAGAAACATGATGCAAATCAGTTAGTATAACAGATGATATTTTAACTGAGATATGGTACAATCAAAAGGTCGGATGTTTTATCCGGCCTTAAAGATTGTTGCTATGAGGTTTGACATGTTTAGAAAAAGTCCTAAAAGAGATTTTATGATAAAGAAAATATGAAATCAGTGCTATGATGTAGTATTTATACCGGGGAGCAGGTTGCTGGTTTTAAGGATATACATACCGGACACTTTGACGAGATTATGTTGGTTCGGGATGCAGCTGATTTGGATGCATTTATGGAAATGTATGATGTGGCAGCAATTTCTAAGGAATATTAGTAATCATTAAGCGAAGGAAAATTTGAATTTAGCGATTATTTATGTATAAGCTTATGATTTAATGAAAATATTAAATAATCAATTTTTCAGAAAAGAGGATGAAATATGAATGGATTTATAATTTCTATATTAGCTTCGCTAGTAGCAACTGTGATTTCTGCAATTTTCGCAATCTTTTTTAGAAAAAGGTTGGGTTCATTAGTTAAACGATGGTTGATTAGTATATTTGATATGGGAACATATAATATGTTCTCTAATGATACAGATGAAGAATACCGCAAAGACTTAAAAGAAGAGCTTTTTAAAGCAAAATTTATCCATATGTTTACTGGAAGAGGGCGATTTTTATTTGAGGAACCATATCGAACTGTTTTGGAAAAGCAAAATATTGAAATAAAAATTCTGTTGCCTGATACTGAAAATGATTATGATATAGATTGGATTGAAACTGCTATCGATAAAATTGCACCTCATGAGTCTTTTCGCAAGCAAGTATCAGCAAGTGTAGAGTATGTATTATCATTAAGTAAGAAAAATCCAAGTCTTATGATAAAGAAATATCACGCATTAGCTATTGGAAGAATAACTATTACAGATTCTGTTGCTTATTTTCAACCATATACTAAAGATTTTTCTGACAAAAGTCAAATTTACAAATACAAATTTGGTTCTTTTATGTATTTGTGGGCAGTTAGATATTTTGATTCATATTGGGAACCTAAGCATATAGAAAAGGTAGAAATACCAGATAATAATACTTAAAGAGTGAAAAAATAAAGAAAAGGAAGCATAAGTGAGGAGACCAGCTATGAAATTTTTACATATATCGGACATGCATTTTGATCCAGTAAATGATGGAGAGGATACGAATATTCTTCGAGAAAAATTTATTGATTACCTTAAAGAAAAAAATATAATAGTTGATGAGATTTTTTTTACAGGTGACTTCCGTCATGCGTTACATCAAATGGGACAGTCGGATGAAGAAACTGCCAAAAATGCATGTGAATTTTTGGAGAATATTGCACAATGTAGTTTAAAAAGTAATAAGGATATATATAGTCATTTGCATATTGTTCCAGGAAATCATGATTTATCACGCGGAAATGGTGAATTGCTCGATAAAATATATGAGAAATACGATCCGGATAAAGCAAATTTCAAAGAAATTATTGAAAATGAACAAACCGGATTAGATATATTATTATCTCGGTTCGACTTTTTTCAAAGGTGTGCAGAAATTTTAAAAAATGATATATGGACTTGTATGTTGAATGGACAAGTATGTCATGTCAAAGAAATTGAAGAATGCAATATAATATATATTAATACTGCGATTGCAAGTGGACGTAAAATAGATAGGGGCAATTTGTATGTTGGACGGCAATATATCGCAAATGCATTCCGCCAAGCAGTGGAAAGAAGCCCTAAAAAGCCCATAATTGTGCTTGCACATAACATTATTAATGATATTGAAAAAAATGAGCAGTTAAAAATAAAGAATTTTATTAATGATTTGGAAATTCCAGTTGTCTGGTTGTGTGGTGATTCACATGATACAGAATATAATAATTCATACAATACCGCATATATTACAGCAGGTTGCCTTATACAGGAAAGAGGGACTGAGGCAAGTTTTTTTGTTGGGAATTTGGATGAAGATGGATTAAGTTTTGAAGCATATGGATATGATAATAAGAATTCCGGATGGGAATATAAAGAGGTTATATCGAAAAGAGTAAATAATTCATTACCAAGGGCATTGAAAAAAAGAAAAAAAAAATTAGCAGCCATCAATAATCTTTTTGGTCAGAATAAATATTTTACAGGAAGAAAAAGAGTGTTAAAAGAAATTGACATGCTTTTTAGTCAAGAAGAAGTAACAGCGGTTAATATATGTCAAACGATTTCGGGATTGGGAGGGGTAGGTAAAACACAGTTGGCTGTAGAGTATTGTTACCGATATGGAGGGAATTATAAAGATATAGTATGGTTTATTACAGCCGATAGTCCAATGTCAATTTATAATGGATTTTTAGAGTTTGCATTAGAGCTTAAAATACAGCTACCAAAGGAATTCAAAGTGGAAGACCTGCAGTGCGTTATTAGAAAATGGCTTGTTGAACATGAAAAATGGTTGCTTATTTTTGATAATCTTGATAATTATGGTGATATAGAACCTTATCTCCCTAATGTATTGAATGGTCATTTTATTATTACAACAAGAGATACACATATTGATATTGGATTTAAATATTCATTGGGTGTCTTTTTGGAAACTGATGCGATAGAATTTTTAAAGAAACGAATATGTGGACACGGAGAGATAAAGGAATATGACTATCAGGATTTTACACTAAAGGCGCCTCTTTTGGCAAAAAGATTAGGTTTTTTGCCACTCGCTTTGGAACAGGCAGGGGCATATATTTCTATTGTTAAATGTTCGATTTCAGAGTATTTGGATTTACTGAATGAGTACGGTTTAGAGGTTTTTAGTGATGATGAGCATTCTTCTCAACCAATTTTTTATCAAAAAGTAATTAGTACAACTTGGAATATTTCAATTAAGAATATTACTCACGAAGGGGCGAAACAGTTATTTTATTTATGTGCATATATGGCATCTGATAATATTCCGGTTGATTTTTTTGTCAAACTGCAAAATAAATTGCCGAGTCCTATTCGTGACGATCTGGCAAATAGACTTTCAAAAAACAGGATAGTTACGGAATTAAGGAATTATTCTCTTACAAGTGGAAATACAGAATATATATGTATGCATCAATTGGTTCAGGAGGTCGTTAGAACAGATTTAGGTAATGATACAAGGTGGAGAGATTTTTGTTATTTAGGTATTAAAGAATATTTGCCGGATAAGTTTGAAAATAGACAGCAGAGGATTAAATTTCTTGAGATTTCAGAACATTGTGAAAGCATTTTAGATTATATAAAGATGGAAAAACATGATGAAGATTACGCTTTGACGGTTTTTTCTCTGGGATATGGATATTATGTAAGCGGAAGTTACAAAAAAGCTTTGGAGCGGCATTTTGAAGCTTTAAATATTAGGAGAAATATATCAGGAAAAAATTCAAAAGAAGTTGCAAATTCAGAAAGTCATATAGGTTTAGCATTTTTTTATCTTGGAAACTATTCAGAGGCTTTGAACCATTATAGGCATGCTATTGACATATTGAAAAAAATTGGCAATTGTGAAGAGGAATTATTAGAAATATATAATAATCTTGCCTTAGTATATAGAAGAAATGCGAAATATACCTACGCAATAAATACATATTTTCAATGTTTGGATATTAAAAAGCGTTTATATGAGAACGAAAATAACAGTATAGCAGAAACATACAATAATATAGCAGTAGCTTATTATTGGAATAAAGAATATGAACAAGCTCTGGATTGGCATTTTAAGGCGAAAAGAATTAGAGAGCAACTTTTACCTAATGAACATCCTGATTTAGCAGAAACATATAATAATATTGGTGTAGTTTACTTTGAATTAAGTAATTACTCAGAGGCTTTTGAATACTTTAAGAAAGCAGAGAGGATAAGAACAGAGGTTTTAGGAAAAGAACATCCAGAAACAACTATGACATATGATAATATTGCATCGTACTACGCAGTTGTTGGAAAATATGATGATGCCATTACATATTTCAAAAAAACTTTAAAAATAAGATTAGATAGATTAGGTGAGAATCATGTGGATACAGCGGCTACATATAATAATATGGCATATGCTTATAGACATCGAAATGATAATGCAGATATGGAAATTTATAAAATAAAAAAACAAAGAGATGATGAGAAAGCAATTGAATGTTATAAAAAAGCTTTAGATATATTTACTAATAATTTTGGAAATGAGCACCCTCACACCCAAATAGTTATTCAAAATTTATATGAAATGTATTTGTGTGTTGGGGATGAAAAAAATGCTAATGCACTAATAAAAGATTAATTGACTATTTAATGATGTAATTGATTTTGAATATAGAAACAATGTCTACGCATTAAAAATAAGATACATATACAGGGGTGATTTTTAGCTTGACAAACTGGAAAAATCGGTATTGTTTGTTGTGCTTTTAAGTTCAATATAATCGCGCTTGATTTAGAAGAAGTATAATGGTATCTGAAAAAAGTAAGGGGTGATTTAAGATGTATTCAGAATTCGGATTAGATGTTGCTCTTGATAAAAATAGAAGAATTACTGATTTGAACTCTGCTTATAGAATTAAATTGACAAGACCAGTAGACATTGTAAGTTCTTTTTATGAATATGGTTGTAATTTTTACAAGGCAGCTCACACAATTGCATCCTACTTGCTAGAAACAGATAATACAAATATTGCACAACTTGATACTTATTTCTTTTCATTGGCATTCTTGTATCGTCATAGTATAGAGTTAATTTTGAAAGCATTAGCGTTTAGGAATATTCAAGCGAATGAAAAAAGAGCTGCATTTGCAAAAGATACTTTTCATGATCTGGAAAAAATATTGGATGAATTACTGAAACTTGAACCTGGAATGAGAAACAAGCAGGAGATTGATTGGTTAAAGAATTATTTTGCTGACATTTCGAATATTGATAAGGAATCAGATTCTTTTAGATATCCTTTTCACATTCATAGAACACCAGCAGATTTGTTTTCTGGACCGAAATACTCTTTGAAACAAGTCTTTAAAGAACAAACACATATTGATCTTTGCAAATTTGTTAACAAGTTTGAAGCTACATATGAAATTTTAACTCTTTGGTATTTGAAGGACAGAAAGCCAGCCGAAGAATGGAAGGAAATGAAACCTGTATTTATAGAAACGGGTGGTAGTTATTATGGTCAGGCCGTTGTTGGATATGGATATAGAAGACAGGATTTTTATCTGTATGTAAATGCATATATAGAAACAGCAGGATACCTTAGAACGTGTATGATAAAATTCTTCGATGCTTCTGATGTTATGAGTGCTACAGATTTATTTATGCCAATGTGCTATCTATATAGGAATTCAGTCGAATTGGTTTTGAAAGCCTCTTGGTTTGAAGAAGTACGAGAAGATTTTCAGATTCGTTTCAAGATATTGGACAAGAGAAAACACAAGATAGTTGGTTTGTGGAATAAACTCCGTGATTGGATAAAAAAATACTTCGGTGAAGAAACAGAGGAAGCTAATTACTTTGACGAAATAGAGGCTTGTTGCAATACCCTGCATGAATTTGATACTGATGCTAGTGTTTTTAGGTATCCCTGTAACAAAGATATGCAGGTTTATTTTAAGAAAGATGTAACTTTGGATTTTGTGAATGTTGCAGAGTTTATGGAAAGTCTTATTCGTTCTATTGACAATATAGATTCTGAACTTTCGTATAGAAACGACTATATTGATGAGGCTGAAGTCGAATATAGGTCTGAAATGATGAGTGAAGACTGGTAAAAACAGAGAGTTTTTTCTCTTAGGAATATAATTAATTGATAAAAGTCAAAAGCGTGACAATTTTCAGTTTCATGTTGCTGTTAATAATTGAATATTGATTGATTTTACATAGCCGTTAAGGAGTAATTTTGCTCCCTAGCGGCTTATTTTATTTCACAAAGAAGGAGGTGAGAACATTGAAAATCAAAAAGGTCAATGACAAACCGATGGTAATCCATACCAAACAGAAAGCTAAGATTCATACACATGAATCCAAACAGGCTTCTATAATGGAAGGCTCGTTGGTGCAATCAACTGTTAGGTCGATTCTGCTTTTGAACAGATGAAAGCTACAAAACGGAAGTTTGGAAAAGTTGATAAAAGGCAGGGATACACAAAATGCAGGAATATCTAAACACTTATGTCAATCTGGTTAATAATGGTGAAAAATCATTTACCCAAGCACTAGAGGAATTAGTTGAAATCGAAAAAAAAGAAAATCAAAAAAGAAGAGATTTAGCAAATGTAAAGGTTGCCAATTTCCCATTTTTAAAAACATTTGATGATTATGAATTCGATTTCCAACCAAACGTAAACAAAAAAGAGTTACTAGAGTTAAACTCATTAGGATTTGTAGACAAACACGAAAATGTAGTGTTTGTCGGTTCTAGTGGTGTTGGTAAAACACATATTGCAACATCATTAGGAATAACCTGTGCAAAAGCAAGGTATCAAACATATTTTATTACATTTGAAAATCTAATTACTCAGTTAAAGAAAGCAATTCAAGAAAACAGGCTTGAAAACAGGCTAAAATTCTATGCTAAATACAGAGTATTAATTATTGATGAAATAGGATACATGCCTATTGATCAAGATACTGCAAATGTGTTCTTCCAACTCATAGCTAAATGTTATGAAAGGAATAGTACGATAATTACAACAAATATGTCATTTTCAAAGTGGGGTGAATTCTTCGGTTCTGCAACACTAGCTAATGCAGTATTAGACCGATTACTGCATCATTCCACTGTTATATCAATAAAAGGTCCGTCATACAGGCTCAAAGATAAGAAACTACTTTTTGAGTCGAATTCAAAGGAAGGTTAACGGATAAAATGTACATTTTAATATTGACATTTACATGAGAAAATGAAGTCATATGTTGGCAAGATATGGTATAATAGCTATGGGTGTCTGATGACACCTGTAGTTTATAGACAGTAATGATAAATTATCGTTTAGCATAAGGAGAAATGAATTGAAATTATTTTTTGATGAATCTGGATATTCTGGTTGTATTATGCCAAACAAAAATGGACAATTATTTAATGATGGACAACGACATTTTGTGTTGGGGAGTGTTTTTGTTGCGGATAAAGAAGATGAAATAGAAATACTGAATAAGTATAGACAGTTTAAGAATCGTTTCGGATTTACAGGAGAAATAAAAGGTTCTGAGCTTATGACTCAGCGTAATAATGAAGCCCTAAAATATTTTATAACAAATGTGCTTGATGATAAGCATTTCTTTATCTGTAATTATGATAAGATATTTTACTTGTCAACATTGATTTCAGTATATATTATTGGAGTGCCTTTTCAACAGCAAGAAACATTAACTTTTTATATGATGGCAAGTGCTTTGGCGGGAGAAAAAGAAGAACTGTTTTTACATTATTGTTCCGCAGTATGTGAAAACACCGATAATTCTAAAAAAGAATTTTTGGAATATCTTATTTCCTTTCCTTATGAGAAACTGGATAGAAATGATTATAATTTGTATATAGCATTTGCTAAGCTTATGTTAGAAAATAAGGATTATGGAGAATTTCCGTTGACTTACGAAGCGTATAGCTGCAAAAATACTGTAAACTTTGTGAATATGACGGCATTAGGAGAAATGCTTTTAAGCTTAAAATATCTACACGGAGTTGATATAAGCAAGACAGAAATATATCACGATAACTTAAAGGGGTACGAAGAAGAATATAATCAGTCGTTTGAAGATAATAAAATACATATTAATTTTGTTGATAGCAAAAAAAATGAATTGGTTCAGCTAGCAGATAATATAAGCAGTATTTATCGTAAGTCTTTTGAAAAGTCGTTTGAAGCATTTAGATGTAATAAGCAATGGACAGATAATATTTGGTTTACTGAAAATTATTCGAGAATTATAAATACTATTGGAATGGAACATATAAAGATGGATACCCAGATTTCAGATTATGTGTTACCTTTTGTAATTCGTGATATTTTTGGAAATGAATATGGACAATTTGAGCAAAATAAGGAAAAATTTTGGGGACTATTTTATTTCTACAAAGAAAAAATTATGGAAGATGTAGATGCAATGAAAGTGGATTTACCACTTTGATTAAAATGAGAATGGTTATATTTCATATAAAGTATTGTGAAAATTTAGAAAGGACGGGCTATGGAAACAAAGCCAAGAATTTTATATTTACAAAAGATTTTACTGGAAAGAACTGATGAAGAAAATCCTCTTTCTACAACATAGTTAATCAATATATTGAATGATGAATACGGAATATCTGCACATAGAACAACGGCCACAAAAGATATTGCTGCACTTCAGGAGCTTGGAATGGACATTGTTACTATCCATTCTACTCAGAGCAAATACTTTGTAGCCAGCCGTAAGTTTGAACTGCCGGAATTGAAACTGCTGATAGACGCAGTAGAGTTATCGAAGTTCATTACAAAGAATGTACTGGTCAAGCTTTTTTGTAACACTTTGTTCGATAAATACCTATATGTAACG
>ENA-OUQF01002101-OUQF01002101.1-human-gut-metagenome-genome-assembly--contig:-NODE-2101-length-10606-cov-3.893659_pt1 | contig 10606 bp, 6 predicted proteins | sample MGYA00237947_ERZ548826 | MGnify/ENA primary metagenome ERZ548826 (study PRJEB26490, sample SAMN05194701) | human gut metagenome | biome: terrestrial biome; feature: human-associated habitat; material... | reverse complement strand
GTGGAGAATTAACAGACCTTGCCAGAGCTGTAAATGCCATGCAGGCAGAACTTAAGACCACTATAGCCAAGGAGCGGGAGGCGGAGCATATTAAGGATGAGCTGATTACCAATGTTGCACATGACCTCAGAACTCCGTTGACCTCTGTAATCGGTTATCTGGACCTGCTTCAGGAGCAGCCGAATCTGGATACAGAGACTCAAAGAAAATACATTCATATCGCATATGAGAAGGCAGCCCGGATGGAAGGACTGGTAACGGACTTATTTGATTTCACCAGATATGAAAAGAATAAAATCGTAATTACCAGACAGCGGTTGGAAATGAAGCAGTTTATGGAGCAGATGCTGGATGAATTTTATCCGAGTCTGAACGACCACCACTTAGAGTGCTATACCATATTTCCACCGGAAAAGGTCTATATTGACGGAGATGGCGAGCTGTTGTTCCGGGCATTCGGAAACCTGATGGGAAATGCAATCAAGTACGGAGCGGAAGGAAAACAGATTCGGGTGGAAATCAATAATTTGCAGGATAAGCATCAGGTACGTGTTGCAATTACGAATTACGGGAAAATTATTCCGAGAAAAGAGCTGGATAAGGTATTTGATAAGTTCTATCGGACGGATACCGCCCGTTCTACGGAAGGTGGAACCGGGTTAGGACTGGCAATTGCGAAGAATATTTTTGAAATGCATAACGGAACCATCCATGCACGCTCCGACGAGCATGGAACGGTCTTTGAGGTTGTATTTCAATTAAGTTAGAAAGGAACAAAACTATGAAAAAGAAAAGCTTATTTCTAAGTATCCTATTGGCGGTGATGCTTACAGTGATGTTTCCGACGGGAGTATTTGCGGATGATTCGGGGCAGGATGTGGAAAATTCAGATTATACAGTAACCATGGAATCCGGATTAGACGGTGTGGCTGTGGAAGGAACCGCTATGCCGATTACACTGACCGTAGGAAATACCGGAAAGGATTTCAGTGGCGTGCTTCGGGTCATTGTTCCGGCAACATATGAAAAACAGAGCATTGCCTATGAAAAAACAGTGGCAATTCCAAGCGGAGGGAATAAGAGCTTTTCTGTTTTGATTCCGGATATAGATGCGGTTGCGTATCTGAGAGTGGAGTTGGAGAATGAAAAGGGAAAGATACTGTATTCCAAGCAAATGCAGTTTCAGTCTATGATAGTGGGTCAAAATGCAGTTGTGGGAATCTTAAGTGATGATTATCAGGGACTGAATTATTTTGACGGTGTTACCATAGATGTAGGCCACAGCAGTACGTCTACAAAGGTATTACGGTTGACAGCCGATAATATACCGGAGCTGGGAGAGGGCTTAAGTACCTGTAATTATATTCTGATTGATAACTACAATACCACGCAGCTTTCACAGGAACAGAAAAATGCGATTATGAGCTGGGTATCCGACGGAGGCGTTTTGATTCTGGGAACCGGTTCAAAGGCATCAGTGGTAATGGGAGGCTTACAGGAGTATTTAGGATCTGTGGGCGTAAATGGATTAACGAAGCAGGATGTTCTGGTTATGGACAGCTATGAAGATGCAAAGCCGGTGGATGTGGCAGGAATTACAGGTGACGGCTGGACGGATGTGCAGGGAACGATTGCAACCGGAGCTGCGGCTATTCAGAGCGGTTACGGAAAAGGTAGTATCCTGATTCTTAGCTATGACCTTGCAATGGAGCCGATTGTAGGCTGGAGAAATGTTAACAGTATTTTAGCCAAAAATATATTGGAAAATGCGGGAACCGAATACACGAATAACCAGATTGCATATGATTCCGGTGTGGCATATGAGAACTGGGATTTACAAAGTGCGGTTAAGGGTGTTGATAGAAATCGGGTTCCGAATGCATTATTGTACGGTGGAGTGTTCTTTGTATATGTAATCTGTATCGGACCGGTCATGTATCTGATTTTAAAGGCAAAGGACCGGCGGGAAAAAATGTGGATTGTAATGCCGGTAATCGCAGTCGTATTTACAGTTGTTATCTACGGAACGAGTATGCTGTACCGGATTCATAAGCCGTTCATTGATGCGGTATCCTTTGTGGAATTTAATCAGGGAACGATTACGAACCGGACCTTTATGACGATTCAGAGTCCAAAGACCAAGGCATATACCATTGATTTGTCGGAGGGCTATCAGCTTGTAAGTGCAAGAGAGGATACAACGTATAGCAGCAGCTATGCATCCGGAAGTACCGATTATGCATGTGGGGTTCGTTCGGAAGGAATGGCAGCACAGCTTGTAGTGAAGCCGTCAATGGCATTTACACAACAGCATATAAAGACACAAAAGGAGACCTATCAGCCGGGAAGTGATTTGGTAACGAATCTGAGCTGTACCCTGAACGGCTTTACCGGAACCGTAACGAATCAGACGGGATATGATTTGAAGAATGTAGTGATCTGCTATAATTCATACTATGTATATCTGGGAGACTTAAAGAACGGAGAAAGTGCGAACATTGAGCTGGCGGATTTGAAGCCGCTTTCCTATGTCAGCTATGATATGTCCGATTGGATGGCGGAGACTCCGCAGGAATTATTCTTCGCAAGAACAGAAGAGAATCGGAAGCTGTTAGATAATCAGAATGTATATAACATTATGGAAACCATTGCAAATAGTCTTACTACGAATCAGGGAGTTGTATTCGGAATGATTGATAATTATGAATCCGATTTGGTACAGAAAAAGGATACAAAGGTGTATGCGGCAGCAGTAGCGGTTTCTTACTTTAACCAGAGTCCGGAGGAAGATCAGAAGTACGCAGTCTTTATAAATAGCATTAATGATTACATGGTAGGAGGAGATAATATTTCATATACAGATGCCTATCCGCAGGTTTTTGATTACTTTTATGATACATCGGATTTGGATATGTATGGAGAAGACGAGATGCAGGTATTGTATGATTTCAGTTATCTGGATTTGACCGGGGCGAAGCTGATTAATACAGACTATGCCGCAAACGGAGATAATGGTGGTGATTACTATTATGGTCCTTTGTATAGTAACGTTCAGTTATATAATTATACAACGCAGACCTACGAGGATGTGTTTGACGAGAACGGTATGTCGGGAGACCTGACTCCGTATGTAAATGAACAGGGCTGGATGCAGATTCGATATTATACGGATAATCCGGATGAATGGTATTATGCACCGAATATTTCATTGGTGGGAGGTGAACGGTAATGGTTACAATACGAAATTTAACGAAAACCTATGGAAGGTATCGGGCGTTGAATAACCTGAATCTGCATATAGACAAGGGTGATGTATTCGGCTTTGTCGGACCAAACGGAGCAGGAAAGACCACCACCATGCGAATTATCTGCGGACTGTTGCAGGCAGATTGGGGAGAAGTATATATTGATGGCGTAGATGCGTTAAATCAGAATGAATTAATAAAGCGGAAGGTTGGATATGTTCCGGATTTCTTCGGTGTATATGATAATTTTAAGGTTATGGAATACATGGAGTTTTACGGAAATATGTACGGCATGGAAGGCGAAAGTCTGAAAAAGACCTCCATGGGGCTGTTAGATCTTGTAAATCTGACGGATAAGCAGGATGCCTATGTAGATGGGCTATCCAGAGGTATGAAGCAGCGTCTGTGCGTAGCAAGAGCCTTGATTCATAATCCTCAATTGTTGATTCTGGATGAGCCGGCATCCGGTTTGGACCCAAGAGCTAGATTTGAAATGAAGGAAATTATGAAGAATCTGGGTGCCATGGGAAAAACGATTATTATCAGCTCTCATATTCTTCCGGAGTTGGGAGAAATGTGTAACAGTATCGGAGTAATGGAAAAAGGTAATCTGGTTGCAAGCGGTAAGGTAGAGGATGTAACCAGACGATCCCGCCATACGAATCCGTTAACGATTCAGATACTGGAGAATAAAGAAGCTGCCATTCAGATATTGAAGCAGACCCCAATGGTAGAGAAAATATCCATTCGGGATGATTCGGTGATTCTTTCCTTTGCCGGGGATGATGCAGAAATGGCACAGCTATTAACGAATTTGGTTATGAATGGAGTGCGAATCTCGAATTTCCATAGAGAACCGGGTAACTTGGAGACATTGTTCATGGAAATCACAGGAGGTGCAAAGTAATGGCAGATACAACGAAGAAGCGGAAAATGCTGAATCCGATATTGATGAAGGAACTTAAACTGGGGGCCAGAAGCATCCGGCTTCCGTTAACGGTTATGTTCTATGATATTGTATTAGCAATTGTTGCGGTAATTGCCATTTTAATTGCGATAGCCTCCGGCGGCAACGGTGGTGGTATGGATTATTCCGGTTTCCTGTATATTTATGAGGTAATCGGATGGATTCAGATAGGAATTATGCTGTTGATTGTTCCGATTCTGACTGCCGGTACAGTTTCCGGTGAGCGGGAAAAGCAGACCTTGGAAATTATGCTTACCACACCAAAGAAGCCAATGTCGATTGTATGGGGAAAATTATTGGCAGCGTTGTCTAATTTTATGATATTTATTATCTCCAGTGTTCCGATTATGGCAATTGCATTTGTGCTGGGCGGCATGAACTGGCTGTCACTGATAGGCTATATTTTCATGATGGTTGTACTGGCAATTTATATTGGAAGCGTCGGTATATGCTGTTCTTGTACCTTTAAAAAGACTATAGTATCGATTGTCATGACGTTTGTGATTGAATTTGCGTTATTTATCATTCCGGTTGCTGTATTTGGCGGACTGATGGGAATAGGTGCGATTGCATATGAAAGCATATACCGGGATGTGGTTGCACCGCCGAACCCGAACTTTGGTCTTTTGCCAATGATTATGATAGGAAATCCGTTGACAGGCTTTTTGGACTACATGTTGCGGACAATTGATGCCCCATCATTGGCTGAAATGATGAAGGAGGCGGATATATTTGGCATTATCATGCCGATTCTTGCAAAGGCATGGATACCGATGAATGTAGTTGTGTGCGGAGCAATCAGTTATTTCTTCCTCTGGCTGGCAGCGAGGAAATTAAATCCGATTCGCAAGCAGAAAAAGAGAAAGCAGTCGCAAAATGCAACTCCGGTAATGCCGGCAGCCGGAACTCCGGTGCAGCAGATACAGCCAAGCCCGCAATTATATAAGCCGGTACAGCCGGATAGCGGACAGGATATAACAGAGAAATTAATACAGCCGAATGTGACCGGAGTAGCTTCCGAACAGGTGGAAAACAATATTGGTAAAACAGAAGAATAGATTGGATTCGAAGTAGAAGGAGGCTGACATATGAGCCAGAGCGATATAAGAATCACGAAGTTCATAAAGAAGGTAAGGCGACGGATAACCGAGCAGAAGGTGTTGAAGCTCGGTGTATTCGGAGCAATTGCAGGCTTTGCGGTAGCGTTGATTTTTTCCGTGATTGCATTAATACATCCATGGTATTATGCTCCGGTATTTTCGATTGCCGGGGCTGTTTTGGGGTTGACGGCAGGAATTATTATGGGATTTGTAAAAAGACCGGATATGGAAACTGCAGCATTAAAGCTGGATGCTCATGGAATGCAGGAGCGGCTGATTACCTCCTACGGACTGATTGGAAAAGAGGATACCGTCAGTCGGATGCAGAAGCAGGATACGTTACAGCGAATCGGGCAGATTTCTGTTCGGAAGGTATTTCCGTTAAAGGTTCGCTGGCAGTTAGTAGTAACGATGCTGGGACTTGCCGCCTGCTTTACGGTAGTGAGCTTTATACCAACGCCGGCAAAGGAGCAGGCAAAGGAGCATCATGAGATTGTCAGACAGGCAGACGAGGAGATTAAGAAGGTAGAAGATACCATTGAACATATAGAGAAGCTGGATGCACTCTCTGATGAAGAGAAGCAGGCTATGATTTCCACCTTGCAGGATGCCAAAAAGGAATTGCAGCAGGCGGAAACGGCAGAGGAGCTGGCAAGAGCCAAAGAGCGGATTGAGGTTAAAATGACGCAGGAGGCAGAGCAGGCACAGCAGCGAAGTGTAAGAGAAGAATTACAGACACTTGCAAACGCAATGTCAGGCGAGGAAAAGACTGCCGAGCAGCAGTTGGCAGAGGACTTAAATGACTTGCAGAAGGATATACAGAATCTGGGGGATGCCACCAGCCAGAGCGACCGACAGGCAATTGCAAATGAATTACAGCGGTTAGGACAGGCAACCGGAAACCAGACCATGCAGAATACCGCATCCGCAGTTGCAAATAATACAGCAAGCGGACAGCAGCTACAGGATGTAGCACAGGCAGTTGCAAATGAACAACAGACCGCACAGCAGGCAAGCAATAATCAGAACAACCAGAACGGTCAAAATAACCAGCAGGCAAGTAACAATCAGAATGGACAAAATAACCAGAACGGTCAGAACAACCAGAATGGACAGAATAACCAGAACGGTCAGAATAACCAGAACGGTCAGAATAACCAGAACGGTCAGAACAACCAGAACGGTCAGAACAACCAGAATGGACAGAATAGCCAGAACGGACAAAGTGGACAAAATGGGTCAGGAAATCAGAATGGACAAAACGGACAAAACGGCTCCGGCGGTCAGGGCGGCAGCGGATATGATACCGGCAGCAATCAGGGACAGCAACAGACCGCAAATGCCAACGGACAGATGATTACCATTCCGGATTTAGGCGTTCAGGATAATGAAAGACTGGAAGGGAAAATTAATTCAAACGGCACCGGAATTACACAGCGGGGCGGAGAAGCATGGGCAGGCACCTCGGTAGATTATCAACAGGTAATCGGAGATTATTCCCAGAATGCATATAACAAGGTGCAAGGCTCAAATTATCCGAGCGGTGTACAGGATATTGTAAAACCATATTTTGAAGAATTAAATAAATAGAGGAGACAGGAAAATGATTCAAAATGAACAGGAAATGAAACAAATGATTGAGCAGATACTTCGTTGCGAGGAAGAAATAGGAAAATCGATTATCGGTCAGAAGGCAATTATAAGACAGATGATAATTGCAATTTTAACAGATGGCAATGTATTGCTGGAGGGTGTTCCGGGTGTCGGTAAAACACAGATGGTAAAGGCAATTGCCAAGAGCATGAATCTTGCATTTTCGAGAATCCAGTTTACCCCGGACTTGATGCCTGCGGATGTAACCGGTACGAATCTGATTGTAAAAGAGGATGGACAGAATAAGTTCCAGTTCGAAGCAGGACCGATATTCTCCAATATTGTTCTGGCGGATGAGATTAATCGTGCGACCCCGAAAACACAATCTGCATTATTGGAGGCAATGCAGGAAAAGACAGTTACAGTCGGCAAGCAGACCTATCTGATGCCAAAGCCGTTTATCGTACTGGCAACCCAGAATCCGATTGAAAATGAGGGTACATACCCATTGCCGGAGGCACAGTTGGACCGTTTCTTATTCAAGCTGAATGTTCGGTTTCCTTCCAAGGAGGAACTAAAGGAAATAGTTAATTTAACGGTAAATCAGCAGGAAACCGTTACTGCTCCGGTCATGACGGCAGCGGATATATTAAAGATTCGTCAGGCTATCTATGATATGCCGATTGCAGATGCAGTTATGGATTATGCGATGAATTTAGTCTATAATACACATCCGGAAATGAAGGATGTACCGGATATTACGAAGAAATATGTATTAAACGGAGCCAGCCCGCGTGCGGCACAGGCAATCATCAAGACCGCAAAGGCAAGAGCCTTAATGGAGAACCGGTTTAATGTATCCTTTGAGGATATTCAATATGTGGCATTTCCGGTATTGCGGCATCGAATGATTTGTAATTTTGAAGCCTTGTCCGACAATGTGACTCCGGATAAGATTATTGCACAGTTAATTCAGGTACAGGTATAAGGAGAAGCTCATGGGCGAGAAATTGTTTGATTCGGTATTTTTTGAGAAAATGGGTCAGCTTGCAATTGCCATGAACACTCGTATGACACATGGAATCGGCGGAGGCAGGAAGTCAAATGCCAAGGGAAGCTCTGTGGAGTTTTCCGATTATCGGGAATACATTCCCGGTGATGATATTCGCAGAATTGATTGGGGAGCCTATGGTCGCTTGGATAAGCTGTATATCAAACGCTTCATGGAGGAGAAGGAGGGTATTTTTCAGATATTTGTGGACACCTCGGCTTCCATGGATTTTGGCGAACCGAAAAAGTCAAGGATTGCCTTGCAGCTTGCAGGAGCCTTGGCGTATCTGGTATTAAGTAATCTGGACCGGGTATATGTGAGTGAAATGCAGGATGACCACCTGACCCAAGGAAAGGGGAGAGCAGGGAAGCAGGCATTTCAATATATTATGCGGGAATTGGAGCGGATGGAATTTCAAGGCGGAACGAATCTGAATCGTGCAATACAGGCAAGACAGTTTCGCGGCAGCGGAGTATCGATTGTAATCAGTGATTTTCTGGATGAACGGGGAATCGAGGAGGCTGTGAAATACTTAAAATACAAGAAGCAGCAGGTAATTCTGATACAGGTATTGGCAAGGCAGGAGGTGGAAATAGACGGAGAAGGTGCGGTAAACCTTCTGGATATAGAAACCGGACAGGAGGTACGGCTGAACCTGAATCGTTCTTCGGTTGAACAGTATTATCAAGCGTTACAAAAGATGCAGGAGCGTTTGGAAGCATTGGCTAGAAAATATGAACTGACATACATTCGGATGATTGCAGATGAGCCACTGGAAAAGTTCCTGTTTGATCATGTATGCAATCAGGGAATCATTGTCCGAAAGTAAGGAGAGAGAAAAATGACAATTACAAATTGGTGGCCCCTTGCTTTTCTGATATTGATACCGGCAATTATTCTGCTGTATATGTTAAAGCAGAGAGCAAAGGAATATCGGTTTTCTTCCGGAATGCTCTGGAAGGAATTGAATAATAACATGGAGGCAACAACGCCTTGGGACAAGCTGAAGAACAATCTGTTGATGATTCTTCAGATTTTGACGGTGCTGCTTCTGATTCTGGCATTGATGGCACCGTATTTGAAGCATGGCGGAAAGAAGTACGATAATGTGGTAATCGTAATGGATACCAGTGCCAGTATGGGAATCCAATATAATGAGAATAAGACCCGGTTTGAAGAAGCGGTAGAGCGTGCCTGTAACTATGTGGATTCCTTAAGTGAGACCTCGCAGGTTACCGTTCTGACCTCAAATCAGGAGGCAGGGATTATTAAGACCAATGTAACTGATAAATCCGAACTGAAAAAGGCACTGAACCAACTGGCTGTAACGGATTTGAGCGGGGATGCAAATGCATCCACAAGTGTTGTGCAGTCTATGGTGTACCAGTGGGAGGCCTATGAAGCAATTTTCTTTACGGATGGACCGGTAGAATTGGGAAATATTGATGCAACCGTTGTGAACCTGTATACCGATTATAAGAATTTATCAATGGATTATTTAAGCTATGGTATGGAGCAGGATGAAAACGGCAATCAGACAATAACCGCTATCGGAAAGATTACCAATGGTACAGGTGAGGATGTAACAACAGATGTGAATCTTTATGGGGATGACACCTTATTAATGGTACAAAGTGTGGTGATTCCGGCAGGCGGTTCTCAGGTTGTGTATTTTCAGAATCTGGATTTTCAGGGAACGATGCTGATGGCAGAGATTAATAATAAGGACGATATGAATGCCGATAACCGGGCATATGCGGCTGTTCGAACAGAAGGACAGAAACGTGTGCTGCTGGTTACAAATGATAATGTATTTCTGGAAAAGGCAATTACAAATATTCCATGGGTGGAATTGTATAAGACAAATCAGGCATCAGCAGTCAGTGCAAGTGACAGCTATGATTTGTATATATTTGACGGTATAACACCGGACAGTATTCCGGCAAGCGGTAATATTATGTACTTTGCACCTGCAGCCGGTGAGGGTATTACCGAGAAACAGGCAGTTTCCAATGTAAGTCTGTCCTTTGAGGAAACCGATATTACAAATTATGTATCCGGATTTGAATTTGGAGCATCGCAGGCAGTGGAATATGAACGTCCGTTATGGGCAGACAGTTTTATTAACAGCGGTTCGGAATCCGTTGGATACTACGGAGAGCAAAACGGCAGAAGAATTGCGGTGATTGGATTTGATATTCATAATTCCGATTTAGCCTTGCAGGCAGAATTTCCGATTTTGGTTTCAAATCTGATGGATTATATGATGAAGGGTGGTATGGTGTCGGAGGATACCTATGAAACCGGTGATAAGATAGTATTTAACGGTAATCTAAATGGCTCCGATTTAGTGGTTACAGCTCCGGACGGAACTACATCAACCCTTCCGGCAGCGGTTATGACAAACGCCTATACAAATACCGCCAGTGCCGGTGTATATCATGTAGCCCAGACGGTGGAAGGGGAAGAACAACAGGAGGCATTCATTGTTCGATTCCCGGTAGAAAAGGAATCCCATCTGGACGGAGAAACTGTAGAGGAAACGGAAACCGTGGGAGAAGATGAAAAGAATCTGTCCGGCGGCAGAGATTTACGGAATCCTGTCTCTTATACACATCTCCGAGCCCACGAGACAGGCAGAAATCTCGTA
>ENA-OUQF01002098-OUQF01002098.1-human-gut-metagenome-genome-assembly--contig:-NODE-2098-length-10616-cov-6.613768_pt1 | contig 10616 bp, 10 predicted proteins | sample MGYA00237947_ERZ548826 | MGnify/ENA primary metagenome ERZ548826 (study PRJEB26490, sample SAMN05194701) | human gut metagenome | biome: terrestrial biome; feature: human-associated habitat; material... | reverse complement strand
CACCGCGTTTCGGCATTGCCTTTGTCTGGCTTGCTGTACCAGCTGGTTGGCTTGCGAACTTCTTAATCTCCTATGGGGCTCTCAGGAGATCATGGCCGACTGATAAAATGGCATCAACCAGATAACTTCGCGTTTGTGGAGCGAAGCAGAACAATGAAAGCCCCAGTGGGGCTTTTAAGCGACAGAACGGTCTTGCGTAGCAAGATGGAGGGGCTTTGCCCCGACAAGTTCCAGTTTGCCGTACTCGGTTCCAGCAGGTTTTGGGGCAGATGCTTTCCAACAAGAGCACTATCGAAGTCCAACAAATGTCCGAACGCTGACCCCGAACAGCAACGACCAAAGGCAGGGTATCATCATGGCGATTTTTGTGCTATATCCGCCTGTTCTTTCATGGGAGAGTGTGGTATACTCGTCTTGGTTCAATAAATCGGAAGTTGTGAACTTAGAATTAGAGGTGTTGAAAATGAAAATAATAATTATATTTATTGATTTACTGATGGCAACTGTTCTCTTTTTTGTTGGAAGATTTTTTATCAAATCAAGGAATACAGAAAGAAGTGTGCTGTTTTTATCAGGAGATTATACTGGATTGAACACAGAGAAAATATGCAGAGTTACTGGAAAACGGATTAAGACATGGGCAATGCTCTTTTGTCTTGGTGGTATAATTGATTTTATCAAGCCGGGCGCAGGAATAATAATAGTTTCCGTTTTTTTTATTATCTTACTTGTATTTCATTTGGTTGATATGACTATAAATCGAGACAAGTACCGGGTATAACTTCGCGTTTGTGGAGCAAATCGGAACAATAAAAGAGCAGTGCTTCCGGTGGGTGGACCCATTGGAGAGCACTGCTCTTTCTTTGTAGGAAAATTCAGCAGGCAGGAGCGTTACAGCGTGCCGTAGGGTGCAATGCCGATCATGTACTCAACGCCAATGGCGACCAGAACGACCAATGTGGAGATGATGAAGCCGTGCAGCATGGGCTTTGCGCCGGAACGGCAGAGCGATTTAAAGTTCGTGTTCAGACCAATGGCCGCCAGGGCCGCGACCATCAGAAACTTGCTGATGGTCTTCAGGCCGGAAACCAGCCCGGCGGGCAGAAGGCCCAGACTGGTCAGCAGGGACATGGCAAGGAACGCAAGGATGAACCAGGGGAAAATGGAACGGATGCGCACCTTGACACCGTTGGCCTGAGCGCTCTCTTTCTTTTTCAGGTGCAGGTTGATGGCGGCAAAGACCAGAACAGCCGGAATGATCGCCAGCGTGCGGGTCAGCTTGACCATCGTTGCAAAGTCACCGGCTGCTTCACTGAAAGCGTAGCCGGTGGCTACAACGCTGGAGGTATCATTGACCGCCGTACCGGCCCAGAGACCGAATGCGGCATCGGAAAGCCCAAGCCACCGTCCAAGGAGCGGGAACACAACGATCATCACCGTATCGAACAGGAAGGTGGCGGACATACCGTAGGCGATGTCCATGTCATCGGCCTCGATCACCGGTGCAATGGCGGCAATGGCAGAGCCGCCGCAGATGCCGGTTCCGGCGTTGATCAGGCTGCTGGTTTTCCAGTTGAGCCCGAGCGCTTTGCCGATCAGCGCGCCCAGCCCAAAGCAGGTGGCCAGGGTGAAGAGCATGACCGTCAGCGAAAAACGGCCCACGGTCAGCACGGTGCGGATGTTCAGGCTGGCACCCAGAAGGACGATGGCGAATTTCAGGACCTTCTTAGAGGTGAATTTGATGCCGGGCGCGGTTGTTTTGTTGGGCTGGAAAAACGCATTGATGGCCATGCCGATAAACAGGGCGATGACCGATGCGCCAATGAGGTGGAGCCCGGCGCTGCTTTCCAGCGTTTCCAGCCACTTGGCGATGCAGGCGATGCCCAGTGCCAGCGCGGCTCCGGGGATCAGGGCGGTGATCTTCTTTGACATTCGTTGGGTTTCCTTTCTTTTGCGAGTTGCACGGAAATAAAAACAAGCGAAAACCACCGGCAGAACCGGTGGTTTATTGCTGGAGAAAAGGGCGCTCAGAACGAGCCGCCGGAGGAGCCGCCAAAGCCGTCGCTGTCCACGGAGGAGCCGCCGGAGCTGCTGCTCTCCTCGTGGGGCGGGTCGTAGACCTGCACACGGTCGGTGTGGGTGTAGTTGTCCACCTGCACCCGCAGCTTTAAGCCTGCGCCGATGTAATCGTTGGCCTCGGTCTTGAGCCGGGCTGTTTTCATCTGGCTGTACAGCACGCCGCAGACGATACCGGCAATGATCATGGGCACACCGATGACGATGAGGAGCAGGATGGGCCAGCCGCTGGTATCGTTGTCAACATCCAGCGGTTCGCCGTGCTCGGCGTAGAAATCCAGCGTGTCGGCGCACATGGAGAGATACTCGGAGGCGGCCTCGGCCCAGTCGTCGTCCGAGAGATAGGGGACAACGGCATCTTCGATCTGCTCGATGCGGTAATCGGTAAAGGCTGTCACGCCGCCGCCGTAGGTGATGGTGACATACTTGCGGGAGCCGACGGCCAGCAGGAAGAGGATGCCACTCTGTTCAGAGCCGCTGCCCAGACCGTTGGCAAGGTAGTAATCTTTGGCGTACTGGCGCTGGTCGGTGTCGCCGATGCTGTCTACTACCAGAAAATATACGTCGCAGTCGTGGCCGTCGCTGGCGGCTTCGGCGGAAGCTTCCAGCTCGCTGTAAGTATCCGCATCGAACAGGCCCATCTCGTCCCGCACCAGCGGTGCGGCGGCAAAGGCGGGGATGCTCAGGCAGAGTGCCAGCACCAGAGCGGCCAGCAGGGCGGCAAAGCGTTTTGCAGTGTGTTTCATTCTGCCACCCCCTTATAGCAACAGCAGGAACGCCAGCACTGCCATCAGGGGCAGGCTGATGCCCGCAAACCACGCGGCCACCCGGCTCTTGTCCACCGGCAGGTCGCCGATGAGCCGCCCGGTCTGCCCGTTCATGGCGAACAGGAAGTCCTTGTCCTTCCACCGGGTGTGGAGCATCCAAACCGGCAGCAGGGCGTAGTGGGCGTGGGTCATATCCACGTTGATGTTCTCGGAAATGGGGTGGATCTCGCTGTAGCCGCCGGTGGTGGCGTGGAGCGCATCGGCCGTGGAGTTGTACATCCGGCGGTAGGCGCGCTCGGCGCAGGCATCGGCATCCTCGTCATACCGGTCGGCCAGATAGCCGGGCAGGTAGGCCGTGGAGAAGGGCTTCAGGTCGCCGTAATCAAAGGGCTCAATGGCATCCATGTGGGTGTTGGGCATCTTGCTGGAGCCGTCCACCGGCACCTTGGCAAAGGCGGCCGAGCCCTCGCGGCGCACATCGTAGTGCTGGGTGGTGGTCACCATGTAATCGCCCTCGCGGTGGCTCTCGGAGTTCTGGCCCTCGTACCGGCCGCGTGCATCGGCCTTGGCATCGTAGAGCCAGAAGGGGACATATACGCCCTGGATCTCTGCGATGTGGTTCTGGTTTTTGAACGCCTTGGGCAGGAAGGCCTTGCCCTTGTAATATCTGGTCAGCTGGGCAATGGCGGCCTTTTTGTCCAGCTTGAAGGGCAGGATGTACTCCGGCTTCAGCTTGCCGGAGAGCTTGCCGCCCAGCACTGTGGGGTTGCCGCAGTAGGGGCAGGTGGTGGCGGCGGTGGTCTCGTCACAGACCAGCTCGGCCCCGCAGGTGGGGCAGGAGTAGCTGTTCAGGCCCTCCGCCTCGGCCTCGCTCCACACCGGGCTGTCCTGCCGGGGCAGGCGGGCGGCTTTTTTTGCATCGCCCTCGGCGGCAGTGTCGGCAGCGGCCTGCTTTTTGGCGTAGCGGGCCTCGATGTCCTTTACGTCGTAGGCCGAGCCGCAGTAATCGCAGACCAGCTTGCCGCTGGCACCATCGTAGTGCAGGGGGCCGGTACAGGCCGGGCACTGATAATTCGTTGTCTTTTCAGCCATGCGTCAGACCCCTCTCAGGCCCCAAAGGGCTTGCCGCACTCGGGGCAGAACTTGGGCGGGTTGGCCGGGTCGGCGGGTACAAAGCCGCAGTTGGCGCACTTGGCGGCGGGCCGGGGTCTGCCGCACTCCGAGCAGAATTTGCCGCTGTTCTTTGCACCGCAGCTGCACACCCAGACAGCCGGGGCTTCGGGCCGGGGCTTTCCGCATTCGGCACAGAACTTGCCCGTGTTGCCGGTGTGGCCGCAGCTGCAGGTCCAGCCAGCAGCCGGTGCGGCCTGAGGCTGCGTGGCGGTCTGCTGGCCGCCCATCTGGTAGAGATCCCGGGCGTTGACACCGCCCGCTGCAGCGGCCTGGTTCATCCCCATAAAGGCCATGGCGGGGCCGGCGGCGGTGTTGGAGGCGGCAGCCTGCATGGCGGAGGCCTGTGCGCCCACCAGATGCGCGGCGGCGCGGGTGGGGTCCATAAAGGCCGCACTGCGCTGCAGCTCCTTGATTATCTGCTCGTCCTCTTCGCTGGCCTTGACACCGGAAACGCCCAGAGAGACGATCTCGATGCCGCGCAGCCTGCTCCACTTGGCGCTCAGCTCCTGATTCAGGGCCTCGGCCAGCTCGGCGGTGTGGCCGGGCAGGGCGGAGTAGCGGATGCCCTGCTCGCTGATCCGGGCAAAGGCGGGCTGTAGGGCGGTCATCAGCTCGGTCTTGAGCTGGCCGTCCAGCGCGTCGCGGGTGTAGGCGTTTTCCACATTGCCGCAGACATTGGTGTAAAACAGGATGGGGTTGACCACCCGGTAGCTGTATTCGCCGAAGCACCGGATGCCGATGTCAATGTCGATACCGGCGCGCTGGTCCACCACCCGGAAAGGCACCGGGTTGGGGGTGCCGTACTTGTTGCCGGTGAGCTCCCGGGTATTGATATAGTAGATGCGCTGGTCGGAACCGGCCTGCCCGCCAAAGCTGAACCGCTTGCCCAGCTCGGCAAACACGCTGTCGATGTTCTTCAGCCCGCCGCTGAGCAGGGAGGGCTGGGTGCCGGTGTTGTAGGTGTACTCGCCTGGTTCGGCACAGAGGTCCACCACCTTGCCCTGCTCCACGATCAGCACGCACTGGCCGTCGGCCACGGCGATCACAGAGCCGTCCGAGATGACGTTTTCGCTGCCGTGCCGGTTGGCGGAGCGGCCGTTGGCCCGCTTCTGGCCCTTGACAGCCAGCACCTCCGCAGGCAGAGCGTCACAATAAAAATATTCCTTCCACTGGTCGCCCATCACGCCGGATGCCGCGCCCATGGCTGCTTTGATGAGACCCATAACTTCAATCTCCTTTTGTGCCGGGCAGTGCCCCAAAGCGGGGAATGGCTCCCCCGGGCGCTGCGAAATTTGGGACAAGTATAACATAATCCGGAAAATTGTAAAAGCGATTTGGCAAAAAGGCGAAAGAAAAAACTTGTTCTTGCTTTTTTGCCCCGGCGGGTGTACAATACCCTACGAAAAACAAAACACAGGGGAGCTCGTGAGGCGGGCTGAGAGGAAGTAACCAAACTTCGACCCTTGACCTGATGCGGATAATGCCGCCGTAGGAAGTCATAGGAAAATGATTTTTTGCAGGAGGCACCGCTGTGGTGTCTCCTGTTTTTTGTTGCCGCAAGCCGCCGCAACGGGCGGCTCCGGGCTGAGGGGGAGCGCCCTGAGCCTTGAAATAACTGCGATGGGAAGCCGTGTTCCGGCGTGAGAGGAGGCCAGCAAGCCTCGACCGCTTTTTGAGAAAGAGGAGTTTCCAATGAAAAAATTCTCTGTGAAAAAGCTGGCTCTCGCTGGAATGTTCTGCGCCCTGTGCGTGGTGGGCAGTGTGTTCAGCTTCCCGATGTTTGGCAGCAAGTGCGCCCCCGTGCAGCACATGGTCAATGTGCTCTGCGCCGTGCTGCTGGGCCCCTGGTGGGGCGTGGGCGTGGCCTTTGTGGCCTCGCTGCTCCGCAATATCCTGGGTCTGGGCAGCCTGATGGCCTTCCCGGGCAGCATGTTTGGTGCCCTGCTCTGCGGCCTGGTCTACGCAAAGACCAAAAACCTGATCGCCACCCTGGTGGGCGAGGTGTTCGGCACCAGCATTCTGGGCGGCCTGTGCGCTTACCCGGTGGCCATCTGCCTGATGGGCAAGAGCGCCGGTGACATCGCGTTCTATGCCTACATTGTGCCCTTCCTCATCTCCACCGCTGTGGGTGCGGTCATTGCGGGCGTGCTGGTGTACAGCCTGCAGCACTCCGGTGCCCTGCGCTCCATGCAGAGCAGCCTTTCCTGACGGGGGTGCGTCATGTTTGCAGAGCAGTTTGCCAATGTCCGCACCAAAAGCCCCCTTATCCATAATATCACCAACTACGTCACCGTGAACGACTGCGCCAATATGGTGCTGGCCTGCGGTGCTTCGCCCATTATGGCCGACGATGCCGCCGAGGTGGAGGATATCACCACCATCTGCGGCGGGCTGAACATCAACATCGGCACCCTGAACAGCCGCACCATTGAATCCATGCTCAAGGCGGGCAAAAAGGCCAATGCACTGGGCCACCCCGTGGTGCTGGACCCTGTGGGCGCGGGCGCTTCCGCCCTGCGCACCGAGACGGCCTACCGCTTGCTGGACGAGGTGCGGTTCACGGTCATCCGGGGCAACATCTCCGAGGTAAAGACGCTGGCTTCCGGTGCGGGCACCACCAAGGGTGTGGATGCCGATGTGGCCGACAAGGTCACCGAGGAAAATCTGGACGGCGCGGTGGCCTTTGCCAAGGCTTTTGCCGCAAAGACCGGTGCCGTTGTGGCCATCACCGGTGCCATTGACATCGTGGCCGATGGGGCAAAAGCCTACTGCATCCGCAACGGCCACCCGATGATGAGCGCCATCACCGGCACAGGCTGCCAGCTCTCTGCCCTGACGGCGGCCTTTCTCACCGCCAACCCCAGCCAGCCGCTGGAGGCTGCGGCTGCCGCCGTCTGCGCCATGGGCCTTGCGGGCGAGATCGCCCATGCACGTCTGACCCCGCTGGACGGCAACGCCACTTACCGCAATTACATTATTGATGCCATTTACAATATGACTCCGGCTCAGCTGGAAGAGGGTGCCAAGTATGAAGTGCGCTGAAGAATATATGCGGCTCTACGCCGTCACCGACCGTGCCTGGGTGGGCGATCAGACCCTCTATCAGCAGGTGGAGAGCGCCCTGAAGGGCGGTGTGACCTGTGTTCAGCTGCGGGAAAAGGAGCTGGACGAGGAAGCCTTCCTGAAGGAGGCGTTTGAGCTCCACGACCTGTGCAAAAAATACAATGTGCCTTTTTTCATCAACGATAACGTGGACATTGCCATCCGTTGCCATGCCGAGGGCATCCATGTGGGGCAGGAGGATATGGCCGCTGCTCAGGTGCGCCAGCGCGTGGGCGATGAGATGATGATCGGCGTATCCGTCCACAGCGTGGAGGAGGCCCTGGAGGCCGTCCGGCATGGTGCCGACTGTCTGGGCGTGGGTGCAGCCTTCTCTACCCACACCAAGGAGGACGTGGACGTTCTGCCCGAGGGCATGATGAAAGCCATCTGCGATGCCGTGGACATCCCCGTTGTGGCCATCGGCGGCATCCACAAGGAGAACCTGCTCCGGCTCAAGGGCACCGGCGTGAACGGTGTGGCCCTTGTCAGTGCGATCTTCGGCGCGGAGGATATCGAGGCCGAGTGCAGGGAGCTGAAGGCACTGGCGGAGCAGCTGTAAGCCTCTCCGTCATTACAGCAGCGTGAACCTGGCTCCCCTGTTCGGGGCGCTGCCGCCGCAAGGCGGCTGAGAGGTTCCATTTCCGGTACGTTCAGCGCGCAAAGCGCTGTTCAAGATAAAAGAAACATTTGGAGGAAAGTACCATGCAGAACTACACCACACAGATGGACGCTGCCCGCAAGGGCATCGTCACGCCGGAAATGGAGATCGTGGCCAAAAAGGAATACCGCACCACGGAGGAGATCCGTCAGCTGGTGGCTGAGGGCAAGGTGGCCATTCCCGCCAACAAGCACCACACCTGCCTGAACCCCGAGGGCATCGGCTCCATGCTGCGCACCAAGATCAACGTGAACCTGGGCGTTTCCCGCGACTGCAAGGATTACAACGTGGAGATGGAAAAGGTGATGAGCGCCGTCAATATGGGCGCGGAAGCCATCATGGATCTGTCCAGCCACGGCAACACCCAGCCCTTCCGCCAGAAGCTGACCCACGAGTGCCCCGTGATGATCGGCACTGTGCCCGTGTACGATTCCGTCATCCACTATCAGCGCGACCTTGCCACCCTGACCGCGCAGGACTTCATCGACGTGGTGCGCCTGCACGCTGAGGACGGCGTGGACTTTGTCACCCTGCACTGCGGCATCACCCGCAAGACCATTGACCAGATCCGCACCCACAAGCGGAAGATGAACATTGTCAGCCGCGGCGGCTCTCTGGTGTTCGCCTGGATGAGCATGACCGGCAACGAGAACCCCTTCTACGAGCACTTTGACGAGATCTGCGAGATCTGCGCCGAGCACGACGTGACCATCTCGCTGGGCGATGCCTGCCGCCCCGGCTGCCTGGCCGATGCCACCGATGTCTGCCAGATCGAAGAGCTGGTGCGTCTGGGCGAGCTGACCAAGCGCGCCTGGGCACACAACGTGCAGGTCATGGTGGAAGGCCCGGGCCATGTGCCCCTGAATCAGGTGGCAGCCAACATGGAGGTGCAGAAGAGCATCTGCATGGGCGCTCCCTTCTATGTGCTGGGACCCCTCGTCACCGACATTGCCCCCGGCTATGACCACATCACGGCTGCCATCGGCGGTGCCGTTGCCGCCATGAGCGGTGCAGCCTTCCTGTGCTATGTCACCCCCGCCGAGCATCTGGCTCTGCCCAACGTGGACGATGTGAAGCAGGGCATCGTGGCCTCCAAGATCGCCGCCCATGCGGCCGATATCGCCAAGGGCATCCCCCATGCCCGGGATATCGACGACAAGATGGGCGATGCCCGCCGCGTGCTGGACTGGGATGCCCAGTTCGCCTGCGCTCTCGACCCCGAGACCGCCAAGGCCATCCGGGATGCCCGCCTGCCTGAGGATGACCACAGCGACACCTGCTCCATGTGCGGCAAGTTCTGCGCCGTCCGCAGCATGAACAAGGCACTGGCCGGGGAATACATCGACATCCTGTAACACCGCGTTTTCTTCCTTCTCAGCCGTCCGGTTTTGCTCGCCGGGCGGCTTTTTTGCTTGTCTCTGGGCGGGGAACAGGTTTCCTGCTTTACAGAAAAGGGAAAGCATTGTAAAATAGATGGGTAAGTAATAAAATATCCGGCGGGAAACCCCTGCCTGAGAACGAGGAATAAAAATCATGGCAAGATCGAATATCCGGGTGCTGGCTCTGGACTTGGACGGCACCCTGACCAATGACGAAAAGATCGTTACCCCCCGCACCCGCGCGGCGCTGGATGCCGCCGCCGCACAGGGAGTGACCATCGTGCTGGCCTCCGGCCGCCCCACAGCGGGCATTCTGCCGCTGGCAAAGGAGCTGGGGCTGGACAAAAAGGGCGGCTGTGTGCTGGCCTACAACGGCGGCAAGATCGTGGACTGCGTGACCGGCGAGGCCCTGTATCAGGTGCAGCTGGGAGCGGAGTTCGTCCCGGAGCTCTGCGAATTTGCCGCCCGGCAGGATGTGGCCATCCTGACCTATAACAGCGAGGGCATCGTGTGTGAGCGGGATCAGGACGTGTGGGCAAACAAGGAGCGCTTTACCACAAAGCTGCCGATGCTCCATGTGGATGATCTGGCCTCCTATGTGGACTATCCGATCTGCAAAATGCTCATCACCCTTGACCCTGCCCGGCGGGATGCTGTCTGTGCCGCCGGAAAGGAGCAGTTTGCGGGCCGGATCGACCTGTACCCCTCCAGCCCCTTCTTCATCGAGGCCGTGCCGCTGGGCGTGGCAAAGGACAGGAGCCTTGCCGCCCTGCTGGAGCGGATGGGCCTGACCCGGGAGAACCTGATGGCCTGCGGCGACGGCCTGAACGACCGCTCCATGATCTCCTATGCCGGGGTGGGCGTTGCCATGCAGAATGCCGAGGATGCCGTCAAGGCTGTGGCCGATTACGTCACCGCCGCCGACAACAACCACGACGGCGTGGCCGAGGCCATCGAAAAATTTATCCTGAACTGAGAGGAACACAAACAACAATGCCACGCAATCTGGTTTTATTTGATCTGGAATGGAACATCGGCTATAAGCCGTACATCTTTAATTATCATGGCGTGCAGCAGACCTTCCGGGGCGAGATCATCGAGATCGGCGCAGTGAAGATCGACGAGGATGCCAACGTGCTGGATACCTTCTCCATCCACCTGCGGCCCCGCATTTTCCGCACCCTGCAGCACCACATCGCCAAGGTGACGGGCCTGACCCAGGCCGACCTGGACCGGGGCGAGCCCATCGTGCAGGGGCTGCGCCGCTTTATGAAGTGGTGCGGCCCGGATGCCGAGTTTGCGGAGTGGGGCATGGACGATGTGCCGGTGCTCAAGCAGAATCTCTTCCTGTGCAATCTGGATGAGAGCCGCCCGACCGTCTGGTATGATCTGCAGCAGGTCTTCCTGCGGGAGCACCCCCGCAAGGAGGGCGAGGGGATGACGCTGGAGAGTGTCGTCACC
>ENA-OUQF01002094-OUQF01002094.1-human-gut-metagenome-genome-assembly--contig:-NODE-2094-length-10634-cov-17.659514_pt1 | contig 10634 bp, 11 predicted proteins | sample MGYA00237947_ERZ548826 | MGnify/ENA primary metagenome ERZ548826 (study PRJEB26490, sample SAMN05194701) | human gut metagenome | biome: terrestrial biome; feature: human-associated habitat... | reverse complement strand
CGATTCGGACGCGTACGGCATCGTGCAGGACGTCCAGATGACCGACACTGCAGTATCGGCTACGCAGAGTGTTACGCAGACGGTCCCCATGGCCGATTCGGGCGAATCGGACGTGCCGGCCGCGCAAAATGTGCAGAACAACGTGCCGGACGCGCAGGGCGTGCGCCACGTGAAGGTGGCGGATGCGGCGCATTCGGCCGCGCAGGCCGCGTTGGAGGCCGCGCAGGCGGCACAGCAGGCGGCCCAGGTCGCCCAGCAGGTCGCGCAGACCGGGCAGGTGCCGAAAATCGAATCGCAGCCGCAGTCATCGCAACCCGTCGCACCTCTGCCCAGCTTCGAACCCAAGCCGGTCACCGCGGAAATCCCGCTCGTCGCCGACCCGACCACAGGGGAGGTGCGCTGATGACCTGGATGATCTGCCTGTTCGGCGGCATCGGCGCCATGGCCCGTTATGTGCTTGACGTGTCGATCCAACGCAGCTGGAACCGTGACGGCAACCACAGCTTCCCCCTGGCCACGCTCGTCATCAACGGCGTCGCCTCCCTGTGCGCCGGCATCGCCATGATGTCGTACTATGCGCAGTCGGTTGATATGGGCACGGTAATGACGTTCGTTGTGGGGTTCCTCGGCGGATTCTCAACATTCTCGTCGGCGATCAACGAGGTGCTGTCGCTGATTCGCAAACGCCGTTTCGCCATGGCCCTGGGCTATGGCGCTGCCACGGTCGCGGTGCCGCTCGCCTGCGTGGCGCTCGGATTCGGCATCGCCATGCTGGGCGGCCACGCATAGCTGTCACCGGCTCGGCCGCGCGTAATTTTCACGTTACACGGGCGGTCATCGGGTAACGTTCAGGAAATCTGAGCGCAACCGCGCGAGCTGTTTCCTCTCCTACGTTGTGAAAACAACAAGAGAGGAAAAACCTATGACAGCCGTAACGTATTTCACACGGCATCGTCGACCGGGAATCGTCATACTCTGTTCGATTGTCGCCGTTCTCTCGATGCTTTTCGTACTCCCTCCCGCCATCGCGTCCGCAGCCGATTCCGGCGCGCAGGCCGTCGATGAATGCAATCCGACCGCCAGCAACGGCTGCGTCAACGGCATCCTGCAGGACGCCGACAAGAAGCCGATCGCCGACGTCACCATCACGCTGTCCGGCAAGGCAACGGCGGAAACCAAAACCGCTGCCGACGGCAAGTGGGCGTTTTCCGTTGCCGATGATGGCGATTACACCGTCACCATCGACGCATCCGTTGCGAAAGAGCACGGTCTGAAGGCAAGCAGCGCAACGGTGACGATCAGGAAAGCCAGCTTCGACAAGCAGCGCGGAGTCGTCCGTTTCGACCAAGCTGGCGATTCCACCGGCAGCGGCACGTCCGGCACATCCGGATCGACGGCGGCCACGCAACGCAAGGGGCGGTGCGACGCAAGCGAGATGATCGCAAGTGTCGCACCGCCCCTTTTGCGGGCGGAACGCGTGTGGAGTACATGCGGAGCGTGCGTGGAAGATGCGTGGAACGCGTCGTGAAACATACGTCGTTCACGGGTGAAAAAGTGGATTTTTCGGGGGAATTGAAGAGGGGGAGGGCGTCTTTCGTCAATTGATAGTTCATATTGTGCGAACGATTGCAAAGAAACGTTACAGATGCATGTAAAATAACACATAATATCGCGATTTGTAAGGAAACATCCCGACGATGCGGGGGAGAGGTGTTGGGCAATGGTCGGCATGCGTGACGTGGCGAAAGAGGCCGGGGTTTCGCTGAGCACGGTTTCGCTAGTGGTCAACAAGACGGGCTACGTGTCCGACGACATGCGCGCGCGCGTCAAAGCCGCCATGAAAGAGCTCAATTACGTGCCCAACGAGCTGGCACGCAACCTGTACAAGAACCGCACGAACCTGGTCGGCGTGATCGTGCCGACCATCCGCCACCCCTTCTTTGCCACCCTTACCGCGCATCTGCAACGCGAGCTGGCCGCGCAAGGACTGCGCACCATGCTGTGCTCCACCACCGACGCGGAAAACGGCGAGGTTGAATACGTGGACATGCTGCGCCGTCACATGATGGACGGCATCATCGTCTGCTCGCACACCACCCATCCGAACGATTACTGGACGTCCATCCACCGCCCGATCGTCGCCTTCGACCGTGTGCTGGGCGGCGGCATCGCGTCGATCGGCTCCGACCATGAGCAGGGCGGCCGGCTCATGGCGCACATGCTGGTCAACACCGGCGCGCACCACGTGGTGATGATCGGCGGCCCGCGCGACCAGTTCTTCGATTTGGCGGCGCGCAATGGAGACAGCCCGGACGATTTCGACCTGCACAAGACAACGTTCCCGACCGTCCGCTACCACCTTGCGCTGGAGCAGGAGCTGAAAGCGGCCGGCGTGCGGTACGAGTACGTCGAAGCCGGCAATGTGGAGGATTTCCAAGGGTATAAGAACGCGGTGAATGCTGTGCTCAACAGTATGCCGGTGGACGGCGTCGATGCCGTGGTCAGCTCCGATATCGGTGCCGCGCTTTGCGTGCGCGAAGCGATGCGGAGGCATATTTCGATTCCGCGCGACCTGCAGATCATCGCCTACGACGGCACGTATCTGACCGACCTGGCCGGTATGAAAATGACCGCGGTGGCGCAGAATTTCGACAAAATCGCGCAGGTCGCGGTCGGCAATATCGTTCGTGCGATCGCCAAGGAAGGGGATGCCAAGGCAGATACGACAAGCGCCACGGGACGCAAGCCGTACGAGCCGGACGTGCTGATTCCCGTGACGCTCAAACTGGGCGATACCACCCGCTAAGCGGGCCGTATCGCCCATCATTGGACGGGCCGTTTTACCTGCTAAGCGGGTCGTTTCGCCTTATTCGTAATCGCCGGTCGGACCGATCTTCAACGCGTCCTCGTGCGTGCGGCCCGAATGGATCGCATCGTTGATCGCCTGGATCTCCGCCGCATCCACGGCAAGTGCGCGCCCGTCGATCGCGCTGATCGGAATCGACCATCCGCCGTGCGTCATGTACAGGCTGTCCGCTTCGCGCAGCTCGGCGATCGGCAGCTTCCTGTACTCCGCCTTCTTGCCCTCTTCGCGAGCGCCCAGGCGAACATTTCGCGCTGTGATGTGCCGTTCAGAATACCGATGCGCGGGTCGGGCGTGACGAACGTATCGCCATAGCGTGCCACAATCGACGAATTCGGGCATTCCATCGTGTAGCCGTCCTCCGTGAACAGAATCGCGTCGCCGACGCCACGGCGGGCGCATTCGCGGTGCACGGCGCAGTTGAACGCGTAGCTCAGCGTCTTCGCGCCGTTGAGCAGCCACGGGGCGCGTGCGGTGATGTCCGACGGGTAGCCGCGCGTCATCGAAGCCATGGTGATCGGCTCCAGCGAATGCAGCGTGCCCTTCGCGTCAAGGAAGATGTAGACGGTCGGCGTGCGGTCGGCCGCCTTGCCCACGCCGGTGTCCGGATCGAGACCACGGGAGACGATGATGCGTAGCATCGGACCGGGTTCCGGATCGTCATACTGGTCGATGACCAGCTGGACCGCGCGGGTGAGCGCGGGAATGTTCGGCTCGGGCATGTCCACCAGGCGGGCGGAATTGGCGAGACGCTTCAGATGGTTCTCCAGCGAGACCGGGAAACCCTTCCATACCGTGGTCGCTTCGAAAATGCCGTCGCCACGCAGTGCGCACAAATCGAACGCGTTGATGATGGGGCTTTCCGGATCGACGAAACGAACCAGATCCGCGTCGGGCGCCACGCCTGCGCCTCCGAATAGCGTCTTGCCGTTACCGACTGCCAGAACGATCGAACTCATGGGAACCTCTCTTCCGCGCTCCGCGTCTTTTGATTGCCGCTTTATTGCTGTTGCGCTGTTGTGTTGCGTCAGCGTTCGCGTGCGTCTTCGGCGTCCAACCTAACCATGGTTTGTTTCCACTTGGCACCGCCAATTTGCAATGCGGAAACATACGCGTCATGAATCGCGCGGCTTCCGTAACGTTCGGCGACCAAGGTGAGGGAAAGCGACTCTGAACGTCCGTTTCTGCGGAATCTGATTTCGGGGTTCGTCGGCAGTTCGTTCGGAAAAGGCCGGACGGCGGCCGACGCATGCCGGATTTCCGGCTATTACCCGTCCGTGCACGGTGCCCCCGTATGTGTGGGCGACCCGTCCGCGATCGGCATCGACGACATCATGCATCCCGACTATGGCGATGCCCCCGTGTTGGAGCCGGGCGATGTGCCGGTGTTCTGGGCGTGCGGCGTGACCCCGCAGGCCGCGGTGATGGCGTCCAAACCGGAATTCGCGATCACGCACGCGCCGGGGCACATGTTCATCACCAGCAAACGCGATTTGGAATACATGGTGTGAGGCCGAGCGGCAGGTTGCGGGGCGCGGCATGAGATGCGTGCTGCGGCGACTGCGGCAGAAGGGACGTCGCGGCTGAAGAACGCTGCGACGGTAGAACGACGGAAAGGCGACGGAAGGAATGGAAACGATGGCTGTGCAGGAAACAGACGGAAAGCAGACGGCTATGCGAATCGATATGAACAGCGATATGGGCGAAAGCTTCGGTCGTTGGACACTCGGCGACGACGAGGCGCTGCTCGACGTGGTTTCCAGCGCGAACGTGGCGTGCGGCTTCCATGCGGGCGACCCGTCCGTCATGCTGAGAACGTTGTCATACGCGGCGTCGCGGGGGGTAATGGTCGGGGCGCATGTGGCGTACCGCGACCTGGCCGGATTCGGGCGCCGCTATGTGGACGAGTCCCCCGACGAACTCAAGGCGGACGTGATGTACCAGATCGCCGCGTTGGAAGGCATGGCGCGGTCGGTCGGCGCGCAGGTGCGGTACGTGAAACCTCATGGCGCGCTGTACAACCGAATCGTCCGCGACGAATCGCAGGCCGCCGCCGTGGTCGAGGCTATCCGCAGCGTGGACGAATCGCTGGCGATACTGACGCAGCCGGGCGCCGTGGTCGGCCGCCTGGCCGCGCAGGCCGGGCTTCGTGTGTTCCACGAGGCGTTCGCCGACCGCGCGTACAACGCGGACGGCACGCTGGTGTCGCGCCGTTTGCCGGATGCAGTGATCGCCGATCCGGCCGAAGTGGCGGCGCGCGTGCTGCGCATGGTGTGCGAGCATGAGGTGGTGGCAATCGACGGCACCGTGGTGCCGCTCAACGCCGATTCCGTCTGTGTGCATGGCGATTCGCCCTCGGCTGTGGCGATGGCGCGTGCCGTCCGCGCCCGCTTGGAGTCGGAAGGCGTTGCGATACGCGCGTTCGCAGGCGACGCAGCCGCATCGGCCGCGCGGGATTAAGGCGGTGGCGACATGCGATTCCTGACCTGTGGCGCGGACGGCATACTCGTGGAGCTCGCCGATTTGGACGAGACCCTGCGGGTGTTCGCCGCGTTGCAGAGCGCCGTGAAACATGCCGTGGAACAAACTGCGGAATCGCCCGAGCGGGCCGCACAGCCGAGCGCGACCTCCGTTTTCGCCGGCGTGAAACAACTCATTCCCGCTGCGCGCACCGTCTACGTCGCCTTCGATCCGCTGCTTTCGTCGCGTGTCGAACTGACCGCCGCGATTCGCGCGCTGAACGTTGCCGCCGACATGGAACGGCATTCCCGAATCGTTGAAATTCCGGTGATTTACGATGGCGAGGATATGGCGGACGTAGCCGACCTGCTGGGCATCTCCGTTGACGAGGTTGTGCGCCGGCATTGCGATACCGCCTGGTCCGTGGCGTTCGTCGGCTTCGCGCCCGGTTTCGCATACCTGACCGGCGGCGACCCGATATTCGATGTGCCACGCCGCAAAGTGCCACGGCTGAGCGTGCCCGCGGGCGCGGTGGGGCTTGCCGGCACGTTTTCCGGCGTGTATCCGCGCGTCAGCTCGGGCGGCTGGCAGTTGCTGGGCCACACGGAAACGCCGATGTGGGACGAGCGGGCCGACCCGCCCGCGCTGTTGCAGCCCGGCGACACCGTGCGTTTTACGCCCGTGCGTGACGCCGTTTCCGGCGGTTCGGCTTCTGTTTCTGCCTCTGTGTCCGATTCCGTTCAAGTTTCGCAGGCGCCAGATTCCATGTCCGTCTCGGCCTCGACTCCGGCTCTCGAAGTCCTCCGCTCGGGCCTGCTCACCACCTTCCAAGATGATGGCCGTGTCGCCGCGAACATGGGCGTGACCGGTTCCGGCGCCGCCGATCGCACGTCTTCCCACTTGGCCAACGCACTGGTCGGCAACCCCGCTAATACCCCCGTGTTGGAAATCACCGGTGGTGGCGTGCGCATGCGTGCCATCGGCAGTGTGGTCGTGGCGGTGACGGGCGCTTCGGCGGATGTGACGATTACCGGAAGCCGGCAATCGCAAGATAGTCAAGGCGGCTCAAACGGCACGTTCACCCCAAATTCCCCCGGTGGATGCAGTGGCCGGACCGTCTTGAACGCATCGAACGATGCCGCCGACCGCACCACAATCGCCATGCAACAACCGGTTCTGCTGCGTGACGGGGACGTGCTGTCAATCGCCCCGCCGACCAGCGGCCTGCGCGATTATGTGGCCGTACGCGGCGGTTTCGGCGTCGCGACAACCCTCGGTTCGGCTGCAACGGACACGATGAGCGGCATCGGCCCGCGCCCGATCGCAGCCAAACAGCGGCTCGCCATACGTACCGCGTCCACGGCGTGCGATGCCGGCGTCGGCCTGCCGCAGCCATGGCCGACCGACCTGCCGAAACCCGGCAGACCTACGGATTTATACGTGCGATTGGGACCGCGCGACGACTGGTTCACCGCAGCCGGCCTGTCCGCATTCCTGACGCAAACGTGGACAGTGACCGCGCAGTCGAACCGTGTTGGCCTGCGACTTTCGGGAGCGGCACCCGTGGAACGCACCGACACGCGCGAACTGGCCAGCGAGGCCACGCCATCCGGCGCAATCGAAGTGCCGACCAGCGGACAACCGGTCATTTTTCTGCGCGACCAGCCTGTAACCGGCGGATATCCGGTAATCGCCGTGCTTGAACCGGAATCGTTGGACGTGGCCGGGCAGTTGCCACCAGGCGCATGCGTCCGCTTCCACGTCGTTTCCGCCCATGCCACGTCTACTCCGCAACCTGCGTACCCCACCAAGGAGGTTCGATAATGCCATCCGCATCGACTGCACCATCCTCAACGGCGCTCCCATCCCCGTCGCCATCATTGTCGTCGCCATCGCCCGCAACCCCGAAACTACGGCGCATCCTCATCGCCAACCGTGGCGAAATCGCCATGCGCGTCATCCACGCCTGCCATGACACCGGCCGCATCGCCATCGCCGCCTATGCCGACCCCGACGCGGACGCGCTGTTCGTGCACGCCGCCGACGAGGCCTACGCACTGGGCGGATCCGACGCGCAAAGCACGTATCTCAACATCGCGGCCATCGTGGAAACCGCGCACAAGGCGCATGTCGACGCCGTCCACCCCGGGTACGGTTTCCTTGCCGAAAACGCGGAATTCGCGCAGGCGGTCATCGACGCCGGCATGACGTGGATCGGTCCGCAGCCCGCCACCATCCGCGCGCTCGGCTCGAAAGTCGAAGCGCGCCGCATCGCGGCCGAAGTCGGCGCGCCCATGGCCCCCGGCACCACGGAACCGGTGCACGACCCCGCCGAAGTCATCACGTTCGCCAAGGAACACGGCCTGCCACTGGCCATCAAAGCCGTCTACGGGGGTGGCGGTCGAGGTCTGAAAGTGGTGCACCGGCTGGAAGACGTGCGCGAGGCGTTCGTATCCGCCACGCACGAGGCCGAGCTGGCGTTCGGCAACGGCGACTGCTTCATCGAACGATTCCTCGCCCGCCCGCGCCACGTCGAAGTGCAGATCCTCGGCGACGGCGCGGGCAACGTTGTGGCCGTCGGCACGCGCGACTGCTCGCTGCAGCGCCGCAATCAGAAACTCATCGAAGAGGCACCAGCGCCGTTCCTACCCCCTGAAACCACCCGGGCGCTGGAAGACGCGGCCGTCGCCATCTGCTCCCGTGCGCACTACGAAAGCGCCGGAACCGTTGAGTTTCTGGTCGATCCGGACGGCACGATGTCGTTCATGGAAGTCAACACGCGTATTCAGGTCGAACACCCCGTCACAGAAGAGGTGACCGGCGTCGATCTGGTGGCCGCACAGCTGGCGATCGCCGAAGGCGCGCATGTCACCGACATTCCCGGCTTGGAACACGGTACCCCCGTTCCGCATGGGCATGCGATCGAGTTCCGCATCAACGCGGAGGGTCCATCCCTTGGTTTCGTACCGTTCCCCGGCATCGTCGAGCGGCTGAACGTGCCGACCGGACCGGGCATCCGCTTCGATCCCGGCGTTGCGCAAGGCGGTGCGATTCCGGGGCAGTTCGATTCGATGATCGCCAAACTGATCGTCTCCGCGCCGTCGCGTTCGGCCTGTCTGACGCGCGCCCGCCACGCATTGGATGAGCTGGCGATTGCCGGCGTGCCAACGGTCCGCAAATTCGACCAGGCCGTGCTCGAACAGCCAGCTTTCGTGGCGACGGACGGCGATTTCGGCGTCTACACGCGCTGGATCGAAGAGGAATTCCTGCCTTCCGTGGACGTGCGCACGCTGGCCGACGGCAAACCGGGTCGCCGGGCCGCAGCGCCCGAACCGGTGGAAAGCTGGGTCGAGGTCGATGGCAAACGCGTGCGATTGGGCCTGCCCGCTTCGCTCGCCTCCATCGCCGCGCTGGGCGCGGGGCTGGCCGGATTGGCTGGAGCCGGCGCAACGGGGACCCTGCCCTCACGTCCGATTCTGGCGAATCGGTCATCCAAGCCCTGCTGAACGCCTATCAAAAGTCCGTTCCAGCAGGATCGGGCACGCAGACCGCCGCAAACTCGGATATCGCAAGCACCCAAGACACCCCTATCGAATCGACCATCACCGGCACGGTCGTCCGCTGGCTCGCCGATGACGGCGCGCACGTTGAGGAAAACGAGCCGATCGTCGTACTCGAGGCGATGAAGATGGAAACCGAAATCGCCGCCCCCGTTGCCGGCATACTGCACCGATCGGCGCAGGTCGGCGACACCGCGCAATACGGCGACCCCCTCGGCGCCATCAGTTAACGCGGCGGCCGGCTGACACGGCTGCCGGCCGTCGGGTGAACCGCACGCCCCTTACACGCAACGCATCGCAATCGCAAAAACAAAACCCAGACCACGGAAGGGACGCAACATGAGCATGCTGGATTGGCGGTATTATCCGAAAATCGCGCGTATCGCACGCATGGCGGGAGCCGACGTCGGACGCGGTTCCGAAACGTTGATGACGTATTCGCGCGGCGATTTGTTCCGAGCCGCACGCCACTTGTCGGGCAGCAAGGAAGGTCGGCCCGCCCGCGCGCTGGTGGTCACCGGCTTCTACATTCCGAAGGCCGCGCAACCCGCTGCGGAAACGGACGGCCCGTTGGGTGCGCTGGAAGTATGCATGGCATTGCGTGCGATTGGCGGCGACGCATGGCTGGTCAGCGACGAATGCTGCGCGCCGGTGATTCGCCCGTCCGCATTGGGTTTCCTGCCGGACGACCACGTGCTGATCGCGCCGAATGCCAATCCCAAGGGCGGTTTTGACGCCTGGCTCAACGGCGTCATCGACCTTGCCAAAACCGAACATATCGATACGCTCGTCTACATCGAACGCGTCGGCCCGGCGCGCGACGGCAGCCCGCACAACATGCGCGGCATCGACATCGCCGAATGGACCGCGCCGCTGAGCCAGCTCACGCTGCTCGGCCTGCACACGATCGGCGTGGGCGACGGCGGCAACGAGATCGGCATGGGCCGTGTGGAGGACTACGCCATCGAAGGGGTGGTCGACCACGGCGAGAACATCGCCTGCACGGTGCCGACCGACCAGCTGGTGGTGGCCGGCACGTCGAATTGGGGCGCGCACGCGCTTGTCTGTGCGATGCGCGCGTTGGGTCGCAGTGCCGTCGACCCGTATCTTGAGCCGACGTGGCAGGAGCGCGTGCTGGACGTGATCGTCGAATACGGCGGCCTCGACGGCGTGCATATGACGAACGTGGCGACCGTCGACGGCCTCGAACCCGACCGTTACTTTAAGCAGGTCGGCCAGCTTACGGACTGCGCCCGCAGCTGAAGTCCTGCGCCCAAGGCTGAGGGCCCTGCGCTCGCGGCTGCCCCCGCATGCCCGTCGCTTTCGAATCGGGCGCCGGAGACATGCGCCGCGATTCGGCCGAAAGCCGGTTCGACACGCCCGAACACCGGTTGCGGTTTTGGTGTCGAGCCCCATTTTGCGGTAATATCGAACCGGTTCGACACAACCGTGGGAATGGCCGTAAGGACTCCCGCAAAGAATCTCGCAACGACTTTTTGGAACCGAAGGAGGCTCCATGAAAAACAAGGTGCAGCTCATCACTTACGCCGACCGCCTTGGCGACGGCACCATCAAGTCGATGACCGACATTCTGCGCACCCGCTTCGACGGCGTGTACGACGGCGTTCACATCCTGCCGTTCTTCACCCCGTTCGACGGCGCCGACGCAGGCTTCGACCCGATCGACCACACCAAGGTCGACGAACGTCTCGGCAGCTGGGACGACGTCGCCGAACTCTCCAAGACCCACA
>ENA-OUQF01002093-OUQF01002093.1-human-gut-metagenome-genome-assembly--contig:-NODE-2093-length-10641-cov-5.861421_pt1 | contig 10641 bp, 8 predicted proteins | sample MGYA00237947_ERZ548826 | MGnify/ENA primary metagenome ERZ548826 (study PRJEB26490, sample SAMN05194701) | human gut metagenome | biome: terrestrial biome; feature: human-associated habitat; material... | reverse complement strand
ATCTTCTTTTTATTCGCATCAAAATCAACCTTCAGTACCTGCATACCCTCATAAGTGATATCTGTATACGTTCCGTCCTGTGGAATGCATGTCTGCTGCATCTTCAGATCGTCTACCGACAGAACATCTTTTGCCATAGAGTACATCTCCGATACACTCATATTCGTCTTTACATGATTTACAGCGTAATTGATCAGAGGCAGTAATGCGCTTGGATCCTTCTTCTCCATAATCTTACGGTAGATTCCATACATTACACTTCTCTGACGTCTTGTTCTTTCAAAATCATTGCCCAGTGTACGGTTTCTCGCATGCGCAAGTGCCTGGGATCCGGTCAGTGTCACATCTCCGGCCTGAATATCCGGCATACCATTCTCTCTGTAATAAGCAGCCTCTTCTTCACTGATGAATACGGTCACACCGCCAATCTCATCGATTACATTTACCAGATCATCAAAGCTGATCGTAATATAATTTTGAATATCAAGATCATATGTCTTATTGATCGTGTTGATCGTAAGTCCCACTCCGCCGTATGCATAAGTATGGCCCAGACGGCTCTTTCCATGTCCGTCAATATCAACCAGCGAGTCTCTCAGGAATGAGATTGCTGTTGATTTTCCTTCTTTTTTGTTAAAGGATACCATCATCATACTATCAGAACGTCCCCTGTCCGCATCCGGATCTCTGGAATCCGTACCTACCAGAAGGACATTATATACATCCTTGTCTTTTTTCTTTTCTTTGGCGATCTTAACCTTCTTTGCATTCGGATCTACTTTGTCTGCCGACACAACCCCTACAGAGTCCCCGTAGAATTTCCACCAGATCGACCCGTAGATACCGCCAATCAGCAATACGATCAATAATATTATAATTCCCGCAATCTTACGTTTTTTGTGTTTTCGAAAAAACTTCATCTGTCTGTGTCCCCCTAGTCCTTGATCACACGGCCAAACTTGTCCGTCGAACCTTTTTCCATCTTGCCATAGTGACCGTAAGCTCCGTATTTACCATAACTTCCGTAGTGGCTTCCATAACTGCCGTAACGTCTGTATCCATAGCCGTATCCTTGTCCGCCGGATGAATTATCACCATTGAACACATATCCCAGCATATCGATTCCACTTAATGCAAGGCTTTCTACGCCTTCTCTGATCTCGCGAAGCTTCGTATAATCATAACGGATCACATAAAGGGCCGCATCTACATATTTGCCCAAAAGCGGTGCATCTGCCAGAAGTTCGGATGGCGCAGTATCCAGGATGATAATGTCATATTTGGACTTCAGAGCTTCGATCAGTGCTCTCATACGTCCGCTTCCTATCAACAGCGAATTCTCTCCATCCGGTGCGCCGCCGAAAATGACATGAAGGCTTCCGTTCTCATTCGTTCTTTCCTTCGGAAGCTTTACATTGGTAATTGCTTCAGATAACGGCACTTCTTTCTTAAGAACCGAGCCAAGTCCCGGATGTGGTTCCTGCTCGTTCATCACTCCTGCAATCGAAGGATTTCTAAGATCACAGTCGACCAGCAGTACTTTCTTTCCCTGCTGTGCAATGGAAATTGCCAGATTCGCCGAAAGTGTCGTCTTACCTTCTCCCGGGATCGAACTCGTAACAAGCAGGGTCTGGTATTCCTTTTTCTCCACATCTTTCATAATACGGATACGAAGCTTTCTTACCGCTTCCAGATAACTCATGGAGATTCTTTCATTTAACAGGCTCACTGAATTATAAAATGTCTCTTTTTTACGCTTTTTCGTGCGGACATACGGGATACTTCCCAGATCCTGCAGATTGATATTCTTCTTCAGTTCCTTTCTTGACTTCACCGTTCTTCTGGAAAGCACATACAGCAGAAGAATCACACAACCTATGATGGCCCCCTTTAAAGCACCACGCTTGTAAGATCCACGTATAACCTCCTCACGTTTGATATCTGTCGGGATACCGGTCTCATCCAGAATCGTAAGCTTGGTCTCTCCAAGTACGAATTCCGCAACTTTCGGATAATTCTTTATGACTGATTTTAACGTCTTATATGCCATCTGCGGATCATTTCCCGATACGGATATTGTCAGAAGATTCGTTCCGTCATCCGCTTTAACATCGATCGATCCCGGCATAGAATCAAGCCCCATGTCCTCAGCAACTACATCCTTCAGTACACCACTGGTAAGAATATACGGGAACACTTCCGCCATCTGCTGGGCAGACTGTGCATTCACATAGTCCATGCCGCCGACAGATGTCACCGACACTGTTGCCGATGCCACATATTTTGACTGATAACTGGTACTCACCGAGAAATAAGACTGTACTGCGCAAATAATTATAAGCCCGATGAACAGCCACCACAGCCTCTTCACACCATGATAAACATCCAACATAACATTTGTCAGATCAATCTTCTCAGGCGCATCTACACGTTCACTTCCTGATTTGTCTCTATAATCGCCCATATACTCTACATTCCTTTACTTCTTCCATAATTGCCGTAACGTCCGTATTTGCTATATTTACCATAATAATGTCCCACCGGACTGTCCACCAGGCCGGAGAACGATCTTACACCGTTCAGTACAACTCCCAGTACCTTACCTTCCTTGTCACGGAAAGCGTCCATTACTTCATTGATGTCTTCAGCCAGCATATAATTCTGCTTTGCCACGATCATAACCGCATCTGCACAATGTGCAAATATCTGCGCATCTCCGATGATTCCTGCCGGTGGTGTATCAATGATCACATAATCCACAAATTTCCTGCATGCCGTCATCAGCTTATAAAACGAATCCGAGTTAAGCATCTCTGTCGATGAGGAATAGCAGTTCTTTCCACCCATGAACAACATATGCTTTCTGGTACACGGAACCATGACATCCGCAAGAGATCCGTTTCCTCTCAGATACTCTCCCAGTTCATTCTCCTCTTTTGGCTCCATACCAAAGATCAGGAACTGCGACGGTCTTCGGATATCACCATCTACCAGCAGTACCCTCTTGGACTGTTCTGCCAGCGTGATCGCCAGATTGGCGGCAACCGTAGATTTTCCTTCATTTTCAGATACACTGGTTACCACGAGAACTTTCTGTTCATTCTTTGCCATCCGGTATTCTACCTTGGCCGCCAGTTTCTTATAACTTTCCACGAACCGGAAGCTGGCTACCGGATCATCAACCAGGATCGCTTTTTTCTTACGCCGGAATATATCCCGGATCGTCTTATATTTCCATTCATAACTGATGGCTCCGAGACTTCTGGCATCCAGCTTCTTCTCGATCTCATTCTCCTGTTTAATAGTATTCTTCATATAAGAAAACAGTCCGAGGAGGATGAGCACCAGTGCTCCTGCCACAAGTCCGCCCTTCTTAGCCTGTCCGCCTGCATCCAGCGGATTATCCGGTGTATACGGGACTTTCGGCTCCTCCAGCACATCCATAACCGCACTGCCCACCGTATACAGCGATACGCTGCTATAGTTGTCCATGACCGTACGGATAATGTCTATGGACTCCTTCGGTGTATCCGCCGTCACACTTAAGACCAGCATATTCGTCCCTTCCAGCACCTTCGCATGGATATCTGCATCCAGCTCCTCTACTTTCAGCTTCTCACAGATCTTTTTCTCCATGATGTTACTTTTTAATATCTTCTCGAATGTCTTCGCCATTGTGTTGGCCGAACTCAGATTACTGTATGCATTCGCATCCCCTCTGGATGACACTACGAATGTCGCCTGCGTTGTATACTCAGGAACATATCTGCTGCTTACAACTACATAAGTTAACAACGCTCCCGCAATTGCCCCCAGGATGATCACCCACCAGTTGGACACTATATCATGCACAAGAGTATACGGATCCAGGTCTGTATCCATAAATGCGGGCATGTCATTTCTATTATTACTTTCCATCCTGTGTTCCCTCCTGATCCTGTACCACAACGAATAACTTTGTCACCGCAGTCGGTGCTCCCTCTGCCGTATAAGAATATTCCACCGGATAAACCCCTGCTTTGGAATAATCCACTTCTGATTTCACACTGATCGCTTCTCTTGTACCTGCAAGAGTTTCTCCGTCATCCGCATACGTATATGTTGCACCATTCATCTCCATACCTTTGACATAAGACATCGGATCGATTTCATGTCCTACTGTTGTATATGCGATATAATCCGATAATACCGGATATTCTTTCATCTGCTCCTGTCTGTCACCGGATTCTGTTACGGTTACTTCGAGAGGCACAGAACACACATCACCCGCACTGTTGCTTACCTGTACAGTCACTTTGTAAATTCCTGCAGCTGCATTATACATACCATCATCCAGACTGGTACGTATCTGACTGGTCAGGTCACCGTCAAGGCAATCCTCTGCCTTCATATTCTCCGTAAGGTTCGCCTTTCCCACCTCTGTTGTCGAATATCTAAGCGGTGCCTTCAGATGGATCTTCGGCGGCGTGTAATCTTTGTACTGTATGGTTCTTTCCAGTGTCCCTACCTGATTCGCCTTATCGAATACCACATACGTAATGGTACGCTTGCCCGGCGCAATAAAATGCGACATCGAAGCGATACGTACAGACGATGTCAGGTCACCGTCACGGTTGTCTTCTGCTTTGACACCTTTCAGAAGTGCTTTCTTCTGCTTCTTCTGATCGGTCTGCACACTCAGTGTCACCGTCTTATCCTTGCATGTGATCACCGGCGGTGTATGGTCTTCCAACATCTTGGACTTCACAGTATATCCGACAAATATGACACAGGATGCCACAAATATCAGGCATACTGCTATTTTTAGTCTCCTCATAATTCTTCTCCTTTATTGTTAATATAGCTGTTACCGTCCAGAATACGGAACCGGTTCTAATCTCAGGATCTCTCTGTTGTCACAGAGTCTTGCCGGATTATACTGAAACAGCACATCCAGATGATTCTCGGAATACTCCCGGCTCAGTTCTTCATACGCATCCAGCATATACGGTGTCCTCTGAAGTGGACTGTGTGCATCACTTGCGATCACAGAAATCAGATTATGCCGCAAAAGACTGTCGGCCGCACGCTTCGGTCCTCCTCCGAATCTTCCGAGGAAGCTTCCCTTATTCGCCTGAATCACATATCCTTTTCTGAACCAGCGGTACGCGATCTGCGGATAATCCTGTATAAATTCATACCTTTCCACATGGGCGATCACCGGTCTTGCTCCGACTTCTTCAACTCTCTTCAGAATAGAATCCGCAAATTCAGGATCTTCATCAAATGCAAATTCCATCAGTATGTACCGGCTCTGGTTAAGCGGCATGATCTTATGATTCACGATCAGCTCCGGAAGGTCTTCTGTCGAAAATACTTCCATTCCCGGCAGGATCTCTATCGGGATCTTCTCTTTTCTGACCGCTCTGACCACACTTTCATATCTGTCAATATATTCTCTCCCGAAATAATTCCCATACATTCCCGGGATATTGCAATGCGAGGTCGCTATGATCCTGTCCACTCCGCTGTCAGCTGCCATACGTGCCATCTCCAGCGTATCATACATATCTTCGGCTCCGTCATCAATCCCCGGGAGTATATGCGCATGTATATCTATCATCTCATCATCCTTTGTAATTTATAGTCTTTTTTATTATATCATTTTCAAATTATGGAGTAAAGAAAACGATACTTACTATTTCATTACTATTTCTTACTTGTCTCCTTCAGATATCTGACCGTTGCTTCTGTGTATCTGCACAGATATTCCGGTACGCCGTCTGCTTTTCCGGTCTCCGCAATTGCCGCTGCCACACAAGTGTTACATACCTTTCTAAGCTTACAACTACTGCATCTGGCCGAAATTCTAAGACTCTCTGTTTCTTTTTTTGTAAACTTCCACGCTTCCTCAAACTCCACATCCCGAAGCGGTATGCTTGGCTTATCCAGTACCACACAGGAACGCATCTCGCCCTGCCAGTTCACCACAAAAGAACTCTTACCGGCACGACATGCCATCTGTCCCGGAACTGCCTCTCCTTCCGGAGTATTCTCTGCTTCGTCTAATTGGATCTTGCGGTATTGGGCAAATACTTCTTCTCCCATCTCTCTTTGCAAAACTTCCACTCTCGCTTTTGCCGCCATCTCCGGGTCAAGTCTGGCCTGATCATTATATGCATGTCCCCGTTCTCTTACCGACGGATACATATAAGTATCAATTCTCACCGGTGCATCCAGCGATTCGCCAATCTCTATGATCTTCATCCTGTCATCTACATTTGCTTTGGCAAGGCTTCCATTCACTTTCACATCAATGTTCCTCTCCCGCAAAAGCCGGATTCCATTCACCGCTTTATCAAATCCTCCCGGATAGTGGCACAGTCGTTCATACGTCTCATTACTTGCACCATATAGCGTGATATTAATTCTTCTGGGTTTATTCTCCGCAAAAAAATCGGCCCACTCCTCGTCAATCAGTGTTCCGTTGGTATTAATCGTAACGATCATACCCAGTTCACGGAGTTTTTGATATAACTCGCGGAAATTTGGATACAACAGTGGTTCTCCACCGGTCAGAAGGACAAATAACGTCCCGGCTTTCATCATATCTTCTGCAACTTTGGTCCATTCTTCAATTGTACACAGCCTTCCCACCTGCTCCATCTCTTCTCTGCTCATGCGCACATAGCACATATCACAGTTCAGATTACAGAGCGGTAATAGCTCCAGCACTCCATACAATGGTACTTTTTTTTCTGCGGCCATTGCGAACATCTGGCGCTCCATTGTGGTCCCATCTTCCATTAATTCCATTCCGGTTCCTCGATACTTCCTGTAGATTTTAAAAAAGAACCGGAAATCCGGTTCTTTTTCGATATGTATATATGTTTGTTTTATGATTTTGTAGTTTCCCAGGACTCTCTTTTAAGATTAGTTGTACAATGCACATTTGTTCCACCCTCAATCCAGATGAAAACAGGAATATTTTCATCCGGTATTGTGTAAACGTCATCTATATATCCTTCAATAAAATCACCATTCGTAGGTGCTTCATGAGTTGCTTTACACGGACCATACTTTCCTGGTAATACTTCTCCGCTTTTTGTCCTTACTTTGTAATGATAATTTAGAATACCAGGATATTGTTTACCCGCATTACATTCAAACTTATAATTTCCATGCTCTATATCACCACAAGCTGCCACATACTCATTTGCCACAAATCTTTCGCCCACCATAGTAGGTCTTACATACGCCCTCTTCATAACTATGCACTCCTTTTATAATTACATTACTTCTTATCGTTCATTAGTTGCCTATCTACACTATATTATAAAGGATCCCATATTCAAATTCAATACTTATCTTTTGAATTTTACGTCTTTTTATTACATTTCATCCCTGCAAACAGCGCACTTTCCATCCTTTTCAGAAATCCATCGCCATCCGGCTCGATTCTTCCTCGTCCAATTCCGTAACCTTCGTCTCCATAACACGGTACACCCTCTGGCACATATTCAACACACTTGGTCTGTGTGTTGTCACAATACAAGTCTTGTTCGGCTTCTGCTCGATAATATTACGCAACACCTTGCGTTCTGTCGTTACATCCAGTGCCGACGTCGCTTCGTCTAACAGAAGGATCGGTGCATTACGAAGAACTGCACGTGCGATAGAGATACGCTGTGCCTGTCCTTCCGAAAGGCCGCGTCCACGTTCTCCGAGCGCACTGTTGATCGTATCCGGAAGCTTCTCTACAAATTCCCATGCACAGGCAATCTTCAAAGCTTCGATAATCTCTTCATCCGTAGCATCTTCTTTGACCATCCGCATATTCTCAGCAATCGTACCGGAAAGGATCGTATTTCCCTGAGGTACGTAGGCGAAGAAATGTCTCGTCTCTGCATTCAGGACGATTTCTCTTCCGTTGGATGCAACGATCACAGCCTCTCCTTCCTGCGGACGGATCAGTCCAAGGATCAGACGGATCATCGTCGTCTTTCCTTCTCCTGAAGGTCCCACAAGCGCCACGATCTCACCCGGACACGCTTTAAAATACGAATCCGTAATAACTCTTGTCCCTTCTACGTATGCAAAATTCACATCCTTCATCAGCACCTCGAATCCATCCTCTGCGAATGGATCCAGCTCCTCACTCTCACTGATATGCACCTCTTTCGGAAGCTCTACCAGCTCTCGGATTCTGTGTGCCGACACCGAACTGTTCAGAAATGACGGAATGATCGACACCACGTTATTGAATGCGCCTGACAGATTGCTTCTCTGTTGCAGGAATAATGTCATCGTTCCGTATGTGATCGTATGTGTCCACAGCAAGAACAGACAATATCCGAACGCTATGAATTCCACTCCCGTGCCCATAACCGACAACAGGATATTGGTCTTGATGGAGAACATATTGTACTCCAGACTGACATCTTTGAATTTGCCTTGCCACCAGCGCATTAACCGGCTGTAATGCGGTGCAATGCCAAATGATTTGATCGTATCAAAATTGTAGAATGCTTCCACCTCGAACGTCATCAGCTTACTGCTCATTTCCCTGGTCTTCTGACTATATTCTCGCTGCTTCTTGATCATGAACCTCGACATCAGAAGCATGAACGGTGCGCTTGCCAGTGCCAGAATTGCCATCACCGCATTATAATGAAGAATAACCAGAAATGTCGCTATGAAATTATAGATTGCGATCACGATCGTCGGGAGCCAGCTGATCGCATTGCTGCTGACCGTTCCGATATCTCCGTTGAAGCGGTTCAACACATCCCCGTTGGAATACTTATTGATCTCCAGCCAGTCGGCATCCACAATCTTATCAAATATATCCGCCTGAATATCATTATTGATATAAATACTTAATTTGGTCGAGATACGGCTGATAATGCTGCTGAACAGAAGGCTGAACAATGAACTTCCTACCATAACAATGATCAGGATCATCAGTTTATTCGTCTTATACCCGGTAATGATATCGATCAGATATTTCCCCGCCACACTGCTGACAAGTCCCATAGAAGTACTGAAGATACCAAGGATCGTATAGAACACGATTGCCCACTTATACCGGACACTGTAGCTGAATATCCATTTCCAGTCATCAATGATCTCCGAAAATGTCCCATCTTTCCACTTCGCGATCAGAATATCCAGAGACTCGAAAGACAGGCCGTTCTTTCCTTGATTTTTATCATTATTTTCCTGCATTTATTCTTCTCCCCGTCCATCTGTGAGTACATCTTCCAGACATCTCACCGCATCTTCGGATATGTCGCACTCCAGATGATATACCGGAACCTCCTTCAGTAAAATCTCAAGCTCATCCATTGCCTGTATCTGAAACTCGCTGTTCCATGCATTGATCGTAATCTGTTCCATTACTTTCCGCAGAGCCTCAAGCCCTTTCAGACGGCTGATACGGTTCTCCTTCGCTTGTGACAGCATAACGATTGCTCTGACCGGATAGGACTTATTGTTACAGATCTCTGAGCTTCCACATACCGGCCATCCGTTCGCATACCATCCATCTTCTTCACGGATAAGAAGCGAACGGTCGCCATTCACCGTCCATGTTCCACGGTACTTTTCCCACAATCCTGCCTGCGTGGATTTTCCCGTCTCAGACGGCGCAGAAAAGAGCACTGCCGTATCTTCATAACACATATATGCAGAATGCAGTATCATCGAATGATCTTTAATAGCCTGCTTTTCCAGCGAGAAGGCCGCCAGGTATACCGTATCCTGGTCAAGCATCTCTGCCACTTCGGGAACAAACCAGACATGATATTGATTTACACCCTCCTGGCTGCTCACCGCATAATGCCAGTCCATTCCAAGAAAATTAATAAAGCGGCATTCCCCGCCCGACGTCTGAAATACCGTAAGATTATCACGGTAGATTACTCTTCCCGTCTTTTTCCCCAGAAGATCTTCTTTAATCTCATCAAGGTTCTCTGTCATCTCTACCTGATAATGGATAACCTCATCATCCGGCCTCTTTGCCTGCCCGGTCCGGAATTTTTCCAGATTCCGCGGACTTTTCATAGATAACGGAGCCGTAATCTCAATCTCCGTATGCCCGATCCTGTACAGGCGGGTGATTGACTCATTCTGTTCTACCATGTTCCATCTTCCCTCGTACACTCAATAAAGCCATTCTCCACAAGCGCACCGACAAAAGCGATCGTGTCCCTTCTTGCAGTCTCTTCATCAATCTCATATGTATCCAGAACCATCTGGATCATCTCTTCCAGGCTATCCACCTTTTCGATATTCTCCCAGATGAATTTAGCCGTATCACTGATCGTGATCATTCCATTGAACTCCTGCGAAGTTACCCCCGTCGGCACCAGTACACATTCACCTGCGATCTCCCTTAATATAAATTCCTTTACAATCTTCATATAACTTTTCTCCTTGATTTTATTGTTCCATCATAGCATTACCGCCGTCTGTATGCAACCGGGTCACTTTTTACTTTTGTTAAAAAAACAGAGTTTTTCATGAAATACTGTCACAAAAAACTCTGCCTTATCTTTATAGTGCAATTAAAAGCATTATAATTAATATTATTAAGATTACAATATATGCTATCAGGAATCCTTTGCTCTTTGCCTTATTAAGAAATATCAAAATCAATCC
>ENA-OUQF01002083-OUQF01002083.1-human-gut-metagenome-genome-assembly--contig:-NODE-2083-length-10685-cov-5.741204_pt1 | contig 10685 bp, 7 predicted proteins | sample MGYA00237947_ERZ548826 | MGnify/ENA primary metagenome ERZ548826 (study PRJEB26490, sample SAMN05194701) | human gut metagenome | biome: terrestrial biome; feature: human-associated habitat; material... | reverse complement strand
GTATACACCGTTATATTTTCCGGTCTTTTCGTATGCCGCAAGGTCTCTCGTATTCTCCACTACCATGATCGTCTGGTGGTCACGATTACTATTGCTGCAGATCGGACACAGTTCCTGATCCGTCAGTGTATAACATTCTTTGCAATATTTTATGTTCTCTCTGGCTTCCACCATTGTAGAAGCCAGTCTCTTTACATCATCAACCGGCATATGGATCAGATGAAATGCAAGTCTTGCCGCAGATTTTGCTCCGATTCCCGGAAGACATGACAGTTCCTCGATCAGTTTGCTCATCTGATTACTGTAATAATCCATAGTTTTTAACTCCCTGTAAGAATAATTCTCCCGGAACCTTCTCCTGGAATTTCTCCTAGAATAATCCCGGCATTCCGCCGCCCATGCCGCCGGTGAACTTAGACATTGCAGAAGTTGTCTCTGCGTCTACTTTCTCCAATGCTTCGTTGACTGCTGCCACAAGCAGATCTTCCAGCATCTCTACATCATCCGGATCTACAACTTCTTCATCCAGTTTTACTTTTAAGATCTTCTTGCTTCCGGAAACAGTAACTTCAACAGCACCACCGCCTGCAGTTGCGCTGAATTCTTTTGTCTCCATTTCCTTTGCCTGTTCTTCCATCTGACGCTGCATCTTCTGTGCCTGTTTCATCAGATTTGCCATATTTCCCGGCATTCCGCCGCCTGGGAATCCACCTCTTTTTGCCATGATAATATCCTCCTATTCGTCTTCTACAGTAATTTCCATATTAATCAGATTCTCCAGATCCACAAAATGATCTTCGAATCTGCGTCCCGCCTCCATCTGGCGGACGTCTATCTCTACTTTTTTGCCAATCTTCTGCTCGATCAGTGACTGGATCTCTTCTTTATGTTCCGGTGTTGCCACCGCACTTGCGCTCAGTTCATCCGGCAGTACGATCAGAAGCCTGTTGCCTTCTCCTGCACTCAGTCTTGCTTTTTTCAGATAGGTTCTGAGCATCGGGGAAGCCTCATTGATGATCATCCGGAAATCTTTTGCCACCGCTTTCACATCTTCGTTCAATGCCTGCGGAAGTTCCGGCTTTGGCTTCGGTTCTCCCGTCTCTTTTGCATCCGATGCATATACGATGCGTTCTCTGACCGGTGCTTCCCACGCCCCCTCTTCGAGCTGCTTCTCGATCGCACGGATGCGGTCCAGTAATGCATCTTTGTTCTGATCCATCGCCGGACGGCACAATTTGATCAGTGTCACTTCCAGAAGTACCCTCTTCTGGGTCGCATATTTTAACTGGTTCGTCAGATCTGAGAAAATTCGGATGTAACGGATCAGCGTATCGCTGTCGATCATCTGTGCTTCTTCTTTTAAAAGTGCAAGATTTTCAGACGACACATCCAGTACATCTTCCATATTATCCGAACTCTTCACCAGAAGGAGATTTCGCAGATACCATGTGAAATCTGCCGCAAGCTGGGACAGTTCTCTTCCCTGCATCACCAGCTCATCGACCGTTTCGATCACCTGATGCACATCCATCGCAAGCAGCTGTCTTAAAAGCCGGCTGAACACTTCCGTATCCACCGCTCCCAGCACTTCCAGTACATGATCATATGTCAGTGTCTCATTCATATAGAACGCGGCACACTGATCCAGAAGACTTAATGAATCTCGCATGGAACCGTCCGCCATCTTCGCAATATAACGGACCGCCTTATCTTCTACGTCCCATCCTTCTTTATCAATCAGTTCCCGCAGTCTTGCTGCGATCGTTTCAATGGAAATTCTCTTAAAATCATATCGCTGACAACGGCTTAAGATCGTAATCGGGATCTTGTGTGCCTCCGTTGTCGCAAGAATAAATATAACATATTCCGGCGGTTCTTCCAATGTTTTTAACAATGCATTAAACGCACCGATCGACAGCATATGCACCTCGTCGATGATATATACTTTATATTTTCCTTCTGTCGGACGGTATGTGACTTCTTCGCGGATCTCTCGGATATTATCCACACCATTATTCGATGCCGCATCGATCTCGATCACGTTCATCGATGTACCCGCTGCGATCGACTTGCACATTGCGCACTCCCCGCACGGACTTCCGTCTACCGGATGTTCGCAGTTGACTGCTTTCGCAAATATTTTTGCAACCGTCGTCTTACCGGTTCCTCTTGTCCCGCAGAACAGATATGCATGTCCGATACGGTCTGCATTGATCTGGTTCTTAAGCGTCCGGACGATCGCATCCTGTCCTTTTACATCTTCGAATTCATCCGGACGGAATTTACGGTATAATGCCGTATATGACATTCTTTACACTCCTTGTCTAAATGCAGATCCTGCTTAACCTGTGTATCTTATTCATCACCGAAGCTGATACCGATGGTTTTTGCTTCTTTAATGATTGATGCCTTTGGATCTACATATTTTAATTTTCCGGCAACTTCTGACAATGGTACACGGATAATCTCCTGATTCTTTGTTCCTACCATACATCCAAAATCACCTTCCAGAATTGCTCTCGCAGCTTCTGCACCAAGTCTTGTTGCAAGCACACGGTCATATGCACACGGAGAGCCGCCTCGCTGTGTATGTCCAGGCACAGTAATTCTTACTTCTTTATCTGTTTTTTCCTGAATCTTCTCAGCAAGTTCATATGCAACAGAAGGGTATTTCTTCTTTGCTTTTTTCTCTTTTAATTCCTTCTTTGAAAGCGCTGCATCTTCTTTTGAAATCGCACCTTCTGCAACAGCAATAATTGTGAATCTCTTTCCTGCTTTGCCGCGCTTTTCAATTGCTTCAACTACTGAATTGATGTCATATGGCATCTCCGGAAGCAGAATAATATCGGCACCGCCGGCAATTCCTGCATGAAGTGTTACCCATCCTACTTTGTGGCCCATTACTTCCACGATAAATACACGGCTGTGAGACGTTGCTGTTGTATGGATCCTGTCAATTGTATCTGTTGCAATGTCTACCGCACTCTGGAATCCGAATGTCATGTCCGTTCCCCAGAGATCGTTATCAATCGTCTTCGGAAGTGTTACCACATTAAGTCCTTCTTCTCTCAGCATATTGGCTGATTTGTGTGTTCCATTTCCCCCAAGGATTACCAGGCAGTCCAGATTCAGCTTGTGGTAAGTGTGTTTCATTGCCTCTACTTTGTCAATTCCGTCCTTATCTGGTACTCTCATTAACTTGAACGGTTGTCTGGATGTTCCCAGAATCGTTCCACCAAGTGTCAGAATCCCCGAAAAGTCTTTTGACGTAAGCATCTTAAAGTTCGAATAGATCAAACCTTTATATCCATCTTGAAATCCATAAATTTCTACATCATCTCGTTTTGAAAAAAGCCCCTTTACGACGCCTCTCATCGCTGCATTCAGTGCCTGGCAGTCGCCGCCGCTTGTGAGCATTCCTATTCTTAACATATGTCTGCTCCTTTCTATATTGCCTGTGTATAACTTTATCATTACTATGAGCCATAATAGTTTATCCACATTCTGTATACAATACCAGTAAAATTATAACTTATTTTTATGGTGGAGACAATAAGGGACAGAGGATTTTTCATTTGCGGCAATCCTATTGACAAAAATTCCCCTGTCTCTTTTTCCAAAACGTGCTATAATACATGTGGAAAATTTGTGTAGAAAGCAGGTAGTATTGTGGATAAGTTAGATATAAAATTGTGGACACTTGCGTCCAAAGGCCAGATCGTTCCTGACCGTTCATTACTGAAGACACCGGAACAGATTGAAATGATCAAAAAAAGTGCAGAACTGAACACCGCAGTTCTCGACCATGTAGCAGCTCATATTCATGCAGGAATGAGCACTGCCGAAATTGACAAACTTGTATATGATTTCACAACAGAGCACGGAGGAATCCCGGCGCCTCTGAATTATGAGGGATTCCCGAAGAGCGTATGTACTTCCATCAACAACGTCATCTGCCACGGTATCCCAAGTGAAAATGAGATTCTAATCGATGGAGATATCATCAACGTAGATGTGTCTACGATTTTAAACGGATATTTCTCTGATGCATCCCGTATGTTCACGATCGGTGACGTATCACCGGAAGCCGAACGTATTGTCCGTGTTACAAAAGAATGCGTAGAGCTTGGACTTAAAGCAGCAAAACCTTGGGGACATCTTGGAGACATTGCTTATGCGATCAATTCATATGCACAGGAAAATGGATATTCTGTCGTAGAGGAGATCGGCGGCCATGGAATCGGTCTGGAATTCCACGAAGAGCCATTCGTAAGTTATGTTACTCCGAAGGGCAGTGAGATGGTTCTGGTTCCTGGTATGATGTTCACGATCGAGCCGATGATCAATCAGGGTTCTCCGGAATTCTATGTAGATGAAGACAACGGATGGACCGTTTATACGGATGACGACGGTCTTTCTGCTCAGATTGAATATATGGTTCTTATTAAAGAAGATGGTGTAGAAGTTCTTACAAAATAATATAATTTTGCATTATCGAAACCAGATCTTACATTATTATGTTTGTGTAAAAACGTAAAAAAAGATTACCGGAAAACGCACTACATTTTCCGGTAATCTTTTTATTTTCTTTATTTCACTATTAGCCGGTTCATACCCATTCTACAAAATATACAGCCAGTCATGATCCTCTTCATTTCTCATTCCCAGTACAAGTGCCGAATGTGGTCCCATGTTCGCAACCACTTCTCCGTCTTCTACCAGATACTCTTCGTACTCTGTTGCATATCCATCTTTGTAAGAATATAGCAGACGTTTCATGCGGCATTTTATCGGAATCTCTGCTTCCCATACAGGAACTTTTACTTCCGCACGTTCGCTGCGGTTATTGATCACAACAATGATCCGGTCATGCCCTTTAAATCTCGCATAAGACAGGATATTTTCCTCTCCGCCAAGGATCTTCAACGAACCGGTCTTAAGTGCCGGATGCTCTTTGTGGATGCGGATCGCTTCTTTGTGGAATGCGATCAGTTCCTGATCTTCATGTCCCCACGGATAGGTTCTTCTGTTATCCGGATCTGTAAATCCACAGACACCAGCCTCATCACCATAATATACCGTCGGAGCTCCGACCCAGGTCATCTGCATAACAACCGCTTCACGCATAACCGCTTTATTCACATACTCGTTCGCAGCTTCCGGTCCCAGATGTTCCACACGTCCAACCATGTGATTCGTTCTCGTTAAGAATCTGGAATGATCATGGTTGGAAAGCTCATTCATCGCCACCTGAAGTGACGGAGTCAGCATGTTCGACATGTGATGTGCCATCGAACCGATAAAGTTATCGATGTTGCCAAGGAGCTCTTCTCTCGCCTCATCACTATGCTTTTCCATTCCGGTCAGGAACCATGTAACCGGCTCCATGAACGCATCATAGTTCATAACGGTATCCCACTCATCCCCCTTAAGCCAGTCACTCGGATCGCCGTAATGTTCGGCAAGGATCAGTGCATTCGGATTTGCATCTTTCACGGCTCTTCGGAATTTCTGCCAGAACTCGTGATTGTATTCATTGCTGCGTCCCAGGTCTGCTGCCACATCCAGACGCCATCCATCTACATTATACGGCGGCGATACCCATTTCCGTCCGATATATAAGATATAATTTTCCAGTTTTACAGAATCTTCGTAATTCAGTTTCGGCAGAGTATCATGTCCCCACCAGCCATCGTAATTGCCATTATACGGCCAGTTCTCCGGTCCTTCTTTGAAGAAACGGAAGTAGCTTCTGTACGGACTGTCTGCCGATACATAAGCACCCGGTTCATAATCCGCTTCATCTTCGTAAATTCTCTCACGGTCCATCCACTTATTGAAAGAACCGCAATGGTTGAATACGCCGTCCAGAATCACTTTCATACCACGACGGTGTAATTCTTCTACCAGCTTAATGAACAACTCATTACTTGCTTCCAGGTTCTTAAGACCTGTCGTGCGTTTTTTATACTTCGTTGCCTGACTGTTGTCCGTCACACCATCCGGAAGCACCTCACCTCCGTCATCTACGATCTTCCCATAATGCGGATCAATATAATCATAATCCTGGATATCGTATTTATGGTTCGACGGTGACACAAATAACGGATTAAAATATACGACTTCTACGCCCAGGTCCTGCAGATAATCAAGCTTATCCATGACTCCCTGCAGATCCCCGCCGTAGAATTCTCTTACACCCATGTTCGCCGGATATTTATCCCAGTTCGTTACTCTCCGGGAATAATCTCCGATATAGTAATACTCGTTCGTCTCTACATCATTTGACTTATCTCCGTTATAAAAGCGGTCTGTAAATATCTGATACATAACCGCTCCCTTTGCCCAGTCCGGTGTGGAAAATCCGGGTACTACAACAAAATTATAGTACTCCAGGATCTCTCGAGAGATTCCACATCGTCCATAATAATATTTTTCTGTCCCAGACTGCACTTCGAAACAATATCTGAACGGCTCTTCCCACAGACGTGTCTCGAACGTATAATAATCAAACTCTCCCTGTGTGCATTCTTTTTCCATTACATATGTGTCAGCCGATGTCACAAGCCCTACTCTGTCTACATCATCCTTCGCCGTACGGAACCGGAATGTCACCAGTTCGTTTTCTTTCGGTTCAGGGGGATACACATATCCTTCTGTTCCATCACAAAATAAAGCCGCCTTATTCATATAACTAACACCTCTCTCATTTTTTGCTCTCGGAAAGGAGCACGCTTTCTTCTAGTCTTCTGATACATCTTCCGGGAACAGCGCTTCAAATTCTTCCCGGGAAATCTTTTCTTTTTCCAGCAGAAGATCTGCGCATGCATGCAGAACATCATCATATTTTCTAATGATATGTCTTGCTCTGTCATAACATTCATCAATAATTCTCTTTACTTCCTGGTCGATCACAGTCGCCACGCCCTCTCCGTAGCCTCTTGCTGTGTGCGCCAGATCACGTCCGATGAACACCTCATTGTTGTCATCATCATAGTTAATAAGTCCGACTGCCTCTGACATACCGAACTTCGTAACCATGGATTTGGCCAGGCCCGTTGCCTGCTTGATATCCTGAGATGCACCGGTTGTAATATCATCAAGTACTTCTTCTTCGGCTACACGTCCGCCAAGTGCTACCGTAATATCCTGAAGCATCTTTCCTTTTGTATTAAACATCTCATCCTTTTCCGGAAGCGGCATCGTATATCCGCCCGCACTTCCCGTCGGGATGATTGAAACACTGTATACAGGTCCCACATCCGGAAGCACATGGAACAAGATCGCATGCCCTGCTTCGTGGAATGCTGTGATTCTCTTCTCTTTTTCGGAAATAACGCGGCTCTTCTTCTCCGCACCGATTCCGACTTTGACAAATGCCTTTTTTATGTCTTCCTGTTTTAAGAATACTCTGTTATCCTTTGCAGCCAGAATTGCTGCTTCGTTCAAGAGATTTTCCAGATCAGCTCCGGTAAATCCTGCCGTTGTCTGCGCGATCTGCTGCAAATCGATCTCTTCACTTAACGGTTTTCCCTTCGCATGTACCTTGAGGATCTCTTCACGGCCCTTAATATCCGGTCTTCCGACCATAACCTTACGGTCGAATCGTCCCGGACGTAAGATTGCAGGGTCAAGAATATCCACACGGTTTGTAGCCGCCATCACAATGATGCCTTCATTGACGCCGAATCCGTCCATCTCTACCAGCAACTGGTTCAGTGTCTGCTCACGCTCATCGTGTCCGCCGCCCATTCCGGTTCCACGGCGTCTTGCAACTGCATCGATCTCATCGATGAAAATGATACACGGCGCATTCTTCTTCGCTTCCTCGAACAAGTCTCTGACACGGGAAGCTCCGACACCAACGAACATTTCCACAAAGTCTGAACCGGAGATTGTAAAGAACGGAACTCCTGCTTCTCCGGCAACTGCTTTGGCAAGCAGCGTCTTACCGGTTCCCGGAGGGCCTACTAACAGTACACCTTTCGGGATTCTTGCTCCCACCTGGATATATTTCTTCGGAGACTTCAGGAAATCAACGATCTCCTCCAGTTCCTCTTTTTCTTCTTCCAGACCTGCCACCTGGGCAAATGTCACTTTCTTGTCACGGTCTGTACTCAGTCTTGCACGGCTCTTTCCGAAATTCATTGCTTTCGAATTGGCCCCGCCGCCCTGACGGTTCATCAGACCAAAGATCAGGAACACTCCGACCAGTGTAAGGATAACCGGCAGAAATGTAGTTGCTGCCCAGCTGTCCTGTGGAATATCCGGCATGGTATAATCCACATTCTGCTCTTTCAGGTAATCCTGGATCTCATTTACATCGGAGACATACAGATATCTGACATTATCGGAACTGTCATCTCCCTTCAGCGTAATCTCCACGCGCCCCGTCGGAACGCTCTTGTTCTGATTCACTTCTACAGACTCGATCTTGTCGTTCTGAACCAGCTGTTGGAATTTCTTCCAGGAAATTTCTTTCTCTCGTTGATCGAACTGATTGGTAAACCACAGTGCTGCGAACAAAAATACGACAAACACGAGGAATACAACACCATTCAGCCCTCTCGCTTTCTTATTATTCAATTTTCAGGCTCCTTTCTTATGCCGCGCCTTATTCCACGCCCTCTACCACTCCGATAAATGGAAGATTTCTGTATCTCTGGGCGTAATCCAGGCCATATCCCACAACGAATTCGTCCGGGATATTGAATCCGACATAATCTACTTTTACATCTTTTACTCTTCTTTCCGGTTTATCCAGAAGCGTACAGAGCTTCATGCTCTTTGGATTTCTCTTAGATAAGATGTCCATCAGATAATATAATGTTCTTCCGGAGTCAATAATATCCTCCACGATCAGTACATTTTTTCCTTCCAGTGTCTCATCTAAGTCTTTTGCGATCTTAACAACACCGCTTGACTTCGTTCCGTCACCGTAGCTGCTGACACTCATAAAGTCCATTGATACCGGAACGGTGATTCTCTTCGCCAGTTCGCACATGAAGAATACGCCACCCTTCAATACACAGATCAGATGTACCTGCTTTCCGGCATAATCTTTGCTGATCTGTTCGCCAAGCTCTTTGATTCTCTTTGCAACATCCTCTTCAGGAACTAATACTTTTACTTTCTCTGCCATCTTCTTCTCCTCCGTTAAATTCTATTTCCAGAATTCTTCTGGTTTTATCTGTAACCTGATATGCCTGGTTCTGTCTGTATCCGATGATCCACAGGATGTGGCTGCCGTCTGCTGCCAGCCAGATCTTCTCCCTGTCTTCTCTCGGGACTTTCACATTGACAAAATACTTTTTCAGGCTCTGTGTACTGCCGTTTTTGTCAATCGTAATATAGTCTCCAGGCTGCTTATGTCTTATTTTTACAGTGCTCTTAATTATATCATAGTCAAACCATTTCGTGTAGGTTTTTTTAGGAAATACACTGGTTTGTGGTGTTCGTTCCAGTATGCGCATCTGTACCGGCGGCTTAGAATTTTCTCCGGATTTTTCTTTATCCTTCACTTTATGAAGCCAGATTCCTTCGTAACACCTTTCCCCGGTCATCTCATAAGGCAGCATAATCTTCCGTCCGGTCTGATGTTCCATCAGTTCTTCCACCAGTTTTACGTGGATCTGTTCAATATCTTTTTTGCGTCCTGCCGTTTCGCACAACAGTTCATGGATCAGAAACGTCCGGACAGTCTCATTTACACTTCGGAAACCCTCTTCCAGGATCACTACTCCATCTGCTTTATCTTGTTTGGGTTTTACGCAGTATTTTCTGCATTTTTCCACTTCCTCTTCCATAAATGCCCACACTGTCCGCATTTGCTCCATCGTATCTGCCATATGTGAAACAGCTCTTGGATTAATCTCTCGTTCCAGGTATGGGATCACATGATTTCTAAGACGATTCCTTGTATAATGGTCTTCCAGATTCGTCTCATCGGTACAATAGTCTATATTATTTTCTTTTAAATATTCTTCGATTTCCTGTCTTCTTACCCCCAGAAGCGGCCGGATATACTTTCCGTCAACCGGACTGATCCCGCCGATCCCTTTAAGACCACATCCACGGCTTAAATTCCACAGAAGTGTCTCCGCATTGTCATTCTGATGATGCGCCAGCGCGATCCTCGTTCCGTTTTTCCTGTGACAGACTTCTTCGAATATATGTCTTCTGACATTCCTTCCTGCCTCTTCGAGCGTCAGCTTCTGTTCTTTCGCATATCTTCCGACATCTTTATGAAAAGCCAGAAGTTCAACATCCAGCTTCTCACAAAGGGCTCTGACGTAATTCTCATCTACATCCGCACTTTCTCCGCGAAGTCCGTGATGAATATGCACTACCGTCAACCCAAACCGCATTTCCTTTTGAAGTTTTACAAGCATGAAAAGAAGGCATACGGAGTCTGCACCTCCCGATACGCCTGCAATTACATGATCTTTTTCCTGCAGCATATGGTATTTTTTCACATATGCCCTCACCCGTTCATACATTCCGGTCTTCCTTTTTATCTGATTTGTTTTCATATTTTTTCGAAATATATAACTCTTTTATTTGTTTCGATATCATGATAAATATATATAATTTCTTATAGAAAGTCAACTTATCGTAAAGTCAGCTCACGCCCCACAGGCCCTGTCTCTTATACACATCTGACGCTGCCGACGATATGCAGTGTG
>ENA-OUQF01002081-OUQF01002081.1-human-gut-metagenome-genome-assembly--contig:-NODE-2081-length-10710-cov-4.762834_pt1 | contig 10710 bp, 7 predicted proteins | sample MGYA00237947_ERZ548826 | MGnify/ENA primary metagenome ERZ548826 (study PRJEB26490, sample SAMN05194701) | human gut metagenome | biome: terrestrial biome; feature: human-associated habitat; material... | reverse complement strand
GCCGTCGATGGGTCTTGCGCCCATTCTCGTCGAGCAGATATTCGACATCATCCGCGAGCTGCACGCCGCGGGCACGACCATTCTTCTCGTCGAGCAGAACGCGAACGCCGCGCTGAGCGTAGCAAACCGCGCCTATGTCCTCGAAACCGGCAGAATCGTCCTCTCCGGCACCGGCGATGAGCTGATGCACAGCGAGCAGGTTCAGAAAGCCTACCTCGGCGGCTGAATTGTATATTATATAATAGAAGCGATTCCGGTTTCCGGAATCGCTTTTTGCATACCGCCGTTTAAACTATTGCGATAACACGCATAATGTGCTATTATATAGAGATATCCGGAGGCCGTGTTTCTGGCGGTTTCCAATCTGCAAAGGATCGATACATCTATGGAGCTGCACGCAAAAACGGTACGCTCACAACTTAACTTTTTCAAACCCTTCGTCGCAAACTGCTCTCTTGAAGTCACCCGCAAGGGGCAGGACAAGCTCGGCGAGCTCATGACCGCGCTCCACAAGCACGAGGTCATGGTCAAAGAGCACGATTTCGGTCGCTTTCAGGGCGCATGGATCATGCCCAAGGATGAGCGGCGCAACGGCGTTGTTCTGTACCTGCACGGCGGCGGCTACACCTGCGGCAGTCTCGAATACGCCAAGGGCTTCGGCGCGACGCTCGCATCTGAGGCCGGAGTGCGCGTATTCTGCGCGGCTTACCGGCTTGCGCCCGAAAACCGCTACCCCGCGGCGCTGGACGATGCGCTTGAAAGCTACAACTACCTCCTGCGGAAAGGCTATTCCACAAAGCAGATCATGCTCTGCGGCGAGAGCGCGGGCGGCGGACTCATCTTCGCGCTGTGCCTGAAGCTCAAGCAGCTGGGGCAGGCGCTGCCCTGCGGGCTTATCGGCATCTCGCCGTGGACGGATCTCACCGGCTCCGGCGACTCCTACGAGACGAACAAGGACGTCGACCCCTCGATGACGCAGGAGCTGCTGCAATTCTACGCCCAGTGCTACACCGACGACGCCGCGGATCCGCTCTGTTCCCCGCTCTTCGGCGACCTCACCGGTCTGCCTCCGTCGCTGCTGTTCGTCGGCGGTGACGAGATAATGCTGGACGACACGCGGCTGCTTTACGAAAAGCTGACCGCCGCCGGCTGCAAGAGCCGCATGATCGTTGCGCCGGAGCGCTGGCACGCCTACGTGCTCTACTGTCTGAGCGAGAACATGCCCTCGGACTTCGAGGCGATAAACAAGTTCATGGATCGCGTTCTGTCTCCGGCGCGCAGCCTTCGCTGGATGCGTCTTGACAACGCAGCAAAAATATACCCCGCAGCGAAGCGCCGCAACTGGGTCAACTTCTTCCGTCTCTCGGCAGAGCTTTCGGAGCCGGTCGATATTCCGGTGCTGCGCGCCGCGCTGGACGTGACGGTGCGCCGCTTCCCGTCGATAGCCGTGCGCCTGCAGCCCGGCGTATTTTGGTACTACCTTGAGCAGCTGCCCAAAGCGCCGGAGATTCAGGCCGAGCGCAGCTGCCCGCTGGCGCATGCGCCCTTCGGCAAGGTGCGCGAATGCGCGCTGCGTGTGCTGGTATACAACGAGCGCAACCGCGTCGCGGTCGAATTCTTCCACGCAGTGACAGACGGCAACGGCGGCATGACATTCTTCAAGACCCTGCTCGCCGAATATATCAGCCAGAAATACGGCGTCGCCGTGCCCACGGAGCATGGCGTGCTCGGCAGGCTGGAGGAGCCGGACGAGGAGGAGCTGGAGGACAGCTTCCTCCGCTACGCCGGAGACGTGAAGGCCAGCCGCAAGGAAGCCACGGCCTACCACCTCACCGGAACGCCCGAACCGGACGGCTTCAAGAACCTCATCACCATGATTGCACCCTCGGACGATGTGCGCGCCGCCGCGAAGCGGCACGGCGTGACCGTGACGGAGCTGCTCTGCGCGGCGATGATGCAGGCCATAAACGAGCTTCAGGCCGAGCGCGTACCACAGCGCCGCCTGCGCAAGCCCGTCAAAGTCCTGCTCCCCGTTAACCTGCGCCGCATGTTCCCCAGCAAGACCCTGCGCAACTTCGTCTCGTACATCACGCCGGAGATCGACCCCTGCATGGGTGATTACAGCTTCGACGAGATATGCTCCATCGTGCACCACCGCATGGGGCTTGAAAATAACCCCCAGTCGATGCGCGCGAAATTCGCCGCGAACGTCGCCAGCGAGAAATCCCCTTTCCTGAAGGTCGTGCCGCTGTTCGTCAAGAACATCGTGATGAAAGCCGTGTTCGACAGGGTGGGCGAGTGCAAATCCTGCCTCTGCCTCTCGAACCTCGGCAACGTCCAGCTTCCGGAGGTCATGGCGCAGTATGTCTCGCGGCTGGATTTCATAATCGGCGTACAGGCCAAGGCGCCGCACAACTGCGGCGTGGTCTCGTGGAACGGGACGATGTATATCAACTGCATCCGCAACATCCGCGAAGCGGAGCTTGAGATGCGGTTTTATCAGGTGCTGAAGTCGCTGGGTATCCACATCAAGGTGGAGAGCAACATGCGTTAATAACCGTCTGCGGTAATTTGGAGGATTCTTATGTATTGTATAAAATGTGGCGTTGAGCTTGCGGACAGTGAAAAGGTCTGTCCTCTATGCGGCACGCGGGTGTTTCACCCCGACCTGCCGCGCAGCGAGAGCGAAGCTCCCTTTCCGGCCGACAACCGCGTGCTGCCGGAGGACGTGAACCGCTCCGGTGTGCTGTTCATTCTCACGGCGCTGACACTGCTCCCCGCCGTGCTGTGCATCGTGTGCGACTGGCGCATCAACGGCTCCATCGTGTGGTCGGGCTATGCCGCGGGCGGCGTCGCCCTGCTGTATATCACCGTTGTGCTGCCGCTGTGGTTCCGGCACCCGAACCCCGCGATCTTCGTTCCGGTCGATTTCGCCGCGATAGCGCTGTTCCTGCTGTACATCAACTTCGCTGTCGGCGGGCACTGGTTCTTGTCCTTCGCCTTCCCCGTCACCGGGGCGATTGCGCTGCTCGTCACCGCGGTCGTCACGCTCATGCGCTACGTCCCCGGCGGTGCGCTGTATATCTTCGGCGGCGCGCTCATCCTCACCGGCGGGCTGAACGTACTTATAGAGTTCCTGCTGCACATCACTTTCGGCATCGAGGGCATGTTCGTCTGGTCGATCTACCCGCTGACGGTCTGCGTTCTGCTCGGCGTGATGCTGCTGGTCGTCGCGGTATGCAAGCCGCTGCGCCGCTCGCTGCACAGGAAATTCTTCCTGTAATTTATCAGATAACGACAAAAGCGCTGTCAAAAAGTCCGGACAGGACTTTTTGACAGCGCTGAAATTATTTTGCCGTTAACGCTTAAAGCCGATTACCACTCAAGGTTCTTCTCGTTTTCCTTGCTGAAAACGTGCGCGACGTTGCCGTCGAAGCTGAAGTGCACGGTGTCGCCCATGGCGTAGTGACCCTTCATGTCGATGGTCGGGACGATGATGATAACGTCCTTGCCCTCGGCGGAAACGTGCAGATGCACGGAGGAGCCCATCATCTCGGACACGTCTACCTTCGCGGCTATGCCGGTCTCGCCGATGGTCGTATGCTCGGGACGAACACCGAGAGTGACCTCCTGAGACTGAACGTCCTTTGCGAGCAGGCGCGCTTCCTTCTCAGCATCAAGCTCAACTCTGTATCCGCCAAGCTCGACGAAGAACTTCTCGCCTTCGCGGACAAGCTTTGCATCGAAGAAGTTCATCTGAGGGGTGCCGATGAAGCCTGCGACGAAGAGGTTGCGCGGGTTGTTGAAGACCTCCTGCGGGGTGCCGATCTGCTGGATGTAGCCGTCACGCATGATGACGATACGGTCGCCCAGCGTCATGGCCTCGGTCTGGTCATGGGTGACGTAAATGAAGGTGGTGTCGATACGTTCGCGCAGCTTGATGATCTCGGCGCGCATCTGGTTACGCAGCTTTGCGTCGAGGTTGGAGAGCGGCTCGTCCATGAGGAAGACCGCCGGATCGCGCACGATGGCGCGGCCGATGGCGACACGCTGACGCTGGCCGCCGGACAGAGCCTTGGGCTTACGGTCGAGATACTGGGTAATGTCCAGGATCTCCGCGGCCTCACGGACCTTCTTATCTATAACGTCCTTCTTCTCCTTGCGCAGCTTCAGAGAGAAGGCCATATTTTCATACACGGTCATGTGCGGGTAAAGGGCGTAATTCTGGAAAACCATTGCGATATCGCGATCCTTGGGGGCGACGTCGTTCATGAGCTTGCCGTCGATATACAGCTCGCCCTCAGTGATCTCTTCCAGACCTGCGACCATGCGCAGCGTGGTGGACTTACCGCAGCCGGAGGGGCCGACCAGAACGATGAATTCCTTATCGGCTATCTCAAGGTTGAACTCCTGCACCGCGACAACGCCCTGCTCGGTTATCTGAAGGTTGGCCTTCTTCTCCTCGGACTCATCCTTCTTTTTCTTTTTCTTCTTACCCTCGCCGCTGATGAACGGGTAAATCTTTTTCACGTTTTTAAGAACTACAGTTGCCATACTGCCGACTCCGGCTGCCGGGCCTCCGCCCTGACCGCCTCGCGGGGGCATCGCCTCCCGCATTACGACAGGTCTCCACACTGCCGCACCCTGAGTCTCAGGGAAATTGATATTCCTCCTTGTTAATGCTGTACGGGGCTGAGTCATGGAGAGCCGCGCACGCAGTCAGATTAGGCCTGCAGCGATGATACTGTCAAGCCATATATATTATACAGATTATTATCTGATATTGCAAGCCAATATTCACCGTCCAAAATTGTGCAAATTGCTGTGCTTCCTTGAAATTTCGGATGCATTGTGCTATACTGATAATATGATAATTATACCCGTTCGCGGGCAGGAGGAGACACATATGGCATCCCATGAAAGCCAGCCGCGCAGGCAGAACAGCCATGCGGCAAGAGTAAAGGAGAGAGAATCCCTTGTAAGGCGCCCTCGGAAAAAGAGCAAGGCGCCCCTCATCGTGGGTCTTATACTGGCGATTTTTGTGCTGGCGGCGGTGATAGCGCTGCTCTGGATCGAATCCAACTGCGTGCTCGTCGGCGGCAAGCTCTACCGGCAGGGCGACACGATTGACCTGCGCGGCGGCGAGGTCAGCATTGCGGAATACGATGAGCTGCGCGCCCGCTTTCCTGACAGCGTGATTCTCTGGAACGTGCCGATAGGCAGCCGCAGCTTTGACAGCAGCTCCACCTCCGTCAGCGTTGACAATTACAGCGAGGCCGAGATAGACAGCTTCCGCTATCTGCCGCAGCTCAAGACCATCGACGCGTCGGACGCCGACTGCTATGACGTTATAATGAAAACCATCGACGCCTACCCGAACTGCACCGTCAAATATCAGGTGAAGCTGGGCGGCTCGGCCTACGCGGGCGACACAGCGCAGCTCGTGCTCGATTCTCCGGCAGCGCTCAGCGAGCTGGAAGCGCGCCTGCAATATTTCCCGCAGCTTGAAAGCGTCGATCTCCGCGCCGCCGGACTCGGCGACGACGAGGAAGACGCGCTGATAGACGCGTTCCCCGACATAAGCTTCCTCCGCGAGGTGGAGCTTGCGGGCAAGAGCTTTGACACCTCCGCCGCGGAGCTTGACCTGAGCGGCACGGATATCGACGTCCAGACGCTTGTTGCCGCCGCGCCGCGCTTCACCGGCACAGAGACCGTGGAGCTGGGCAGCCGCGAGCTGTCGTTTGACGACATCGAGGCCGTCCGTGATGCATTCGGCGGAGCCGCCGTGCACTGCAAGCTGCGCGTTTACGGCACGCAGGTTGATTCTTTCGCGGAGGAACTGAACTATAACGGCCAGTACCTCGGCGACACCGGCGACGCCGAACGAGCCGCATCCGTCATGCCGTACCTCCGGAAGCTGTACATGGATAACTGCGGACTCTCCGACGAGGTGCTGGGCGCGCTCGATGACAAGTTTGAGAACCTGCGCGTCGTGTGGACGGTGTACATAAAGGGCTTCCCCTGCAAGACCGACGCCGACAATTTCTGCGTCTCCAAGTACAGCAGCAGCTACGGCCCGCTGGGCGACGATCTGATCGACCCGATAAAATACTGCAAGGACATGGTCACGCTGGATCTCGGCCACATGGACTACACGAATCTGAACTTCGTGAAGAATATGAAGCACCTCAAGTATCTCATCTGCGGCGACACGAAAGTGACAGATATCAGCGCGCTGGCCGACCTTGAGGAGATATATTTCATTGAAATGTTCCTCACGCCCTGCTCCGATTTCTCTGTGCTGGCAAACTGCAAGTCCCTGAGGCATCTCAACATATGCTATTGTCCGGTCGCGGACTACACGCAGCTCAAGGAACTGAGCTTCCTTGACAGGCTGTGGGTCAAGCGCTGCGGTCTGACTGACGAGCAGATCGCCGAGATCCAGGAGGCCTGCCCCAACACCTGGATAATGGTCGATAACGGCGACCCGTCCTCCGTCTGCTACGATTGGCGCTGCGACGACAGCTACTTCGATATGCGCGATAACCTCGGCATGTTCTACATGGTCGCCAAGCCCGCGGCATAATATATTGTGTAATAAAATCGCATGGTGAGATCACCATGCGATTTTGTTATCGCTGAATGGGAATTGATGCACCATCCCCTCGGCTCCCTCTGACGTGGGAGCAGTCGGCATCAGCCGACTGAGGGAGAGAAAATCTCGTGCTTTACGCCGCATGAAAAATCGGCGCGCTAATCAAAAGCCCTCCTGTCATTGCGAGGAGCGCAGCGACGCGGCAATCCGTTCTCCTCATGTCGGCACACCGTTATCGTCCGGTGTGCGGGGATGACAAGGTGTTTTTACATTACTGTGTCTTTTCTCTAATGGCACTCTCTATCAATTGGCGACCCCTCAGTCGCTAACGCGACAGCTCCCCTAGTAGGGGCGCCAAAGGGGGTACGGCGAAGCGGCGGCTCACATAAAATCCCCAACAAAAAAGCAGACGGTATAAACCGTCTGCTTTTCATTTCAATATGTATCAGCAATCAGGGCTTGGGGACAAAGCCGCCAAGGAAGTTGCCGATCTGGCCGGCCAGTTCGAAGGTGCCGTCGATGATCTGATGATCGTTGTGGTGCTTGCTGCCGTCAACAATGTCCTTGATGGCGCCGGCGATGCCGCTGCCATTGGAGCCGTCCTGGCCGCCGTTGCCGCCATTATTGCCGTTATTGCCATTGTTGCCGTTGTTTCCGTCCTGACCATTGTTTCCAGAGTTGCCGCCGTTATTACCGGAACCACCGTTGTTGCCGCCGTTTCCGTTGCTGCCGGAGCCGTTGTTGCCGCCATTTCCGTTGCTGCCGGAGCCGCTGTTGCCGTTGGAACCGTTATTGCCGGAACCGCCGTTGTTGCCGCTGCCGCCATTGTACTTACCGGAGTTGCCGCCGGTGCTTCCGGTCTTGCTGCCAGTGTTGGTGGTGTCAGCATCGAGGTCGAGGTCATCGGCGAGATCTTCCATCTCTTCGTCTTCGTCAAGATCCTTGTCCTTGAGGCTGAAGTTGCCGCAGGAAGCAAGAACGATGACCAGAGCTACGACGAGAACGCCGACGATAAGCAGAGTCCAATACTTCTTCTTCATGATATCTCCCCTAAAAAATTTTTTATGCCCTCATATACAGGCATAATTTACCGATACCAATTTACCACCAATTAGGCGGCAAGTCAAGATATATATTACAAAAAAGTTTGGTTTTGTAATTATTTAAGAATTGACTATCCCCGTCTGCCGCGCATCTCGCGGCGGCGCCGGTTGATATAGCGCTCAAAATCGCCGTTGTCGATAAACTCCGCCAGCACAAGCTGCTCGAACACCGGCACCGTGCAGGAATAAAAATCCAGCCGCGCGGCGTACTCGCGCATCAGCGGCGCGGGCAGCAGCATATAACCCATGCGCATCGAGGGTGCAAATGTCTTGCTGAAGGTATTTATATAGATAACACGCTCCGGCGCGACGGAAAATATCGTCTCGACCTGCTTCGCGGCGGCGGAGAACTCCGAGTCGTAATCATCCTCAATAATATATGCGCCGCGCTCCTCCGCCCATGCAGCATATTCATGCCGCTTTGAGGCGGATGCGGTCACGCCGCTCGGAAAGCTGTGATACGGCGTGACGTGCAGCGCACCGGCGGCATAGCCGAACAGCGCATCGCTTCGGATGCCGTCCGCGCCCATCTTCAGCATGACGCAGTCCGCGCCGTTGGCCTCGTAAACCAGCCGTATCTTCTCGTACGACGGATCCTCCAGCGCGAACATGCAGCCGCGGCCGAGAAGCTGCACGACAAGCCCATAGAGATATTCCGCGCCGGAGCCGACGATTATCTGCTCCGGGTCGGCGATTATGCCGCGGCTCCGCGCGAGGTAGGCCGCGATCGCCTGGCGAAGCTCAGTACAGCCTCGGTTCGGTGCTCGAGAGAGAATGCGCTCACCGCTGTCGCTCAGGACGCGGCGCATCGTGCGCGCCAGCACGGAAAAAGGGAAATCGCGCGGTGCGTCCGCCCGCTGCTCCTGCGGCGCGGTGCGCGGCAGCGCCGGGGCGGAGCCGCCGAAGCACACATAGTACCCGCTGCGCTGGCGGCTCTGGATATAGCCTTCCTCTTCAAGCAGCTCATACGCGTGCTCGACCGTTATCACGCTCACGCCGAGCTCCGCCGCGGCGAAGCGCTTTGAGGGCAGCTTCGCCCCGTCCTTGAGCCGCCCCGCCACGATATCGTCGCGGAGCTGGCGGTATATCTGAATGTACGCGCTCTGTCCGGAGGCTCTGTTGACTGTGTATTTCATGATCTGGTCTTATAAAATTCTCCTTAACTGGCAATATTAATAATACCAATCTGATATTATAATAGGCCACATCAAAAGTCAAGGGTGATAAATATGAAATCCAAGCAAATAAAAGTCATGGCCGTGACGGCGATCCTCATGGCCTTCAACATTGTACTCAGCTCCTTCGGCGTCCCGGTTCCGGGCGGGCACATGTACCTCAACGACGTCATCATCTGCACCGCCGCCATCCTGCTCAATCCCTTCGGCGCGTTCATGGTGGGCGGCGTCGGCGCGTTCATCGGCGACCTGCTGTTTTACCCGACGCCGATGTTCGTCTCTCTCGTGACCCACGGGCTTCAGGCCGTTGTGATATCGCTTGCGACGCGCCGCCTCGGCAAGGATCGCCCCTCCGGCTCCGCCATCGGCGTGACCATCGGCGCAGTGATCATGGTCGTCGGCTACTCCCTCGGCCGCGCATTCATTTACAGCACGCCCGAATATGCGCTGCTGAAGCTGCCCTTCCAGATCGCACAGGCGGTCGTCGGCGCGGTGGTCGGCTGGCTGCTCTGCTGGAAGTGCAAGATCGCAGAGCTGTACGAGAAGCGCTTCGGAATAATGAGCTGAACTAAAAAACAGGCTTCGCAGTTTAACGCTGCGAAGCCTGTTTTGTTATATCGCGTATTGGCTCGTGTACAGATCGTAGTAGAAGCCGCGGCGGGCGAGAAGCTCCTCGTGCCGTCCGGTCTCGACTATCTGCCCGTCGCGCAGGACGAGGATGAGGTCGGAGTCCACTATGGTGGAGAGCCGGTGCGCGATGACAAAGCATGTGCGGCCGCGCATGAGCTTATCCATCGCTTTCTGGATAAGTATCTCGGTACGCGTATCGACGTTCGAGGTCGCCTCGTCGAGTATCAGCAGGCGGCGATCCGCCAGCAGCGCGCGGGCGATGGTCAGCAGCTGCTTCTGTCCGCCGGAGATGCTGGCCGAATCCTCACTGACAACGGTGTCATAGCCCTGCGGCAGAGTGCGGATGAAGTGATCGCAGTAGGCTTCGTCGCAGGCGGCGATTATCTCCTCCCGCGTCGAGTCCGGGCGGCCGTAGGCGACGTTGTCGGCCACGGTGCCGCTGAAGAGCCATGTGTCCTGAAGCACCATGCCGAACAGCGCGCGGACATCGTCGCGCGAAGTCTCGGAAATGTCGTAGCCGTCGATGCTTATGCGGCCGCTGTCGATATCGTAAAATCGCATGAGCAGGTTGACTATCGTGGTTTTGCCCGCGCCGGTGGGGCCGACGATGGCGATCTTCTGCCCGCGCTTTACATCGATATTGAGGTTACGGATGAGAGGCGTGTCCTTGCTGTACGAGAAGCTGACGTCCTCAAACTTCACGTCGCCCTTGACGTCGGCGGGGATGTGGCCGCTCTGCTGCGGCTCCTCCTCGGCGTCCAGCATGTCGAACACACGCTTCGACGCAGCCTTGGTGCGCTGGAGATTGCTCATGCCGTCGGCTATCTGCTCCAGCGGCGAGGAAAACTGCCGCGCAAACAGCACCACCGTCACGACAACGCCGATGCTCACGCCGCTTTCGACGATGAGCACGCCGCCGAGCACGCAGATTATGATATACGCGAGCGCATTTGAAAACGCGATGCATGGTCTAACCAGCGAGCCGAAGAAGTTTGCCTTCGCCTCCGACTTTTTCCGCTCCTCACAGATGTCGTGGTGCGTGTCGATGGTCGCCTGCTCGTAGTTATAGGCCTTGGTGGTCTGGTAATTCGTGAAGCTCTCCTCGACATGGGCGAAGCGCTGCCCGCCGACGGCAAACATTCTTTCGAAATGCTTACCGCTCAGGTTCGATATCTTTATCGACAGCAGCACCGACACCGGCATGAAC